>Ga0209777_10006361_pt1 | contig 13303 bp, 14 predicted proteins | sample FrelakmetHBP12HB_FD_187147 | JGI IMG/M metagenome (GOLD analysis project Ga0209777, IMG submission 187147) | Freshwater lake sediment microbial communities from the University of Notre Dame, USA, for methane emissions studies -HBP12 HB (SPAdes)... | ecosystem: Environmental > Aquatic >...
ATGTTCTCCAGTGATTCGGCCATGGAAACGGCTATCGAGGCCGTGCAGTGCATGGGAGGAAACGGCATCATGAAGATTTATCCTGTGGAACGGTTGTTGCGTGATGCCAAACACGCCCAGATAGCCGCTGGCACTTCAGAGATACTCAAACTGCTCATTTATCGTCAAGGTCTGAGGAATCTGAAGGCCGATTTGAAGGTTCCGCAGAGAGTTATTGATCCTGAGCTCAAGGTGCCTTTACCGCTCGGCAAACCGCTGCCCAAAAAGCTAGCCCAGGACGAAGAAGATGTACTCAAAATTCTTGCCGAGAATTACAGGGTGAACCCCGGCCTGCACATGACCATGGAGGACATCAAGGAATGGCTCGAGATCTCGGATGCAGACTTGGTGAAACATCTGGAGAGTCTTGAGAAGCAAGGCTTGGCAGGTCTCTACCGAACCCGAAAAGGCATTTCCCTGGCCAGGGTATCTTACACCGGCCTTCAAAAGGCTAACCCGCCTGAGTATTACCGTTACATTCCAACTTGGGCTGATCTCAAAGACGTCTTTTAATCCTTTAAATATACTCCCCCCGTAGTTTTGCTGCGGGGGGAATGCAAATAAAAAAGCAAAATAATTTTGGGGGTGGAATTATGAAAACCGATAAGAGGGGACGCCTGGAGGGCAAAGTCGCCATTATCACCGGAGCTGCCAGCGGCATTGGCCGGGCCACGGCAGTTCTTTTTACCAGAGAAGGCGCCAAACTCGTTCTGGCAGACTGGCATGAAGAAGGGCTGAAAGAAACGCTAAGGCTGGTCAAGAAGGAGGGCGGCGAGGCGGTCATAAAAAGAACGAATATCGCCAGGGAAGAAGAAGCCAAGGAACTGATCGACTTAGCTTTCCGGTCCTTCTCCTGCATTGATATTGTTTGCAACAATGCAGGAATTACAGGACAGCTTGTCACGGTGGAAGAACAAGACGGAGAAGACTGGAACAAAGTCTATGCGGTCAATGTTTTGGGCGCTGTTTTCACCACGAAACACGTGGCCAAACACATGCAGGAACGCAAATCAGGAGCGATTGTTAATACGGCTTCGGTGGCTGGGATCCGCTCGGGGGCTGGAGGCAATGCCTATAGCGCCAGTAAAGCAGCGCTTATAAATTTCACCCAGACTTCTGCCTGCGACCTCGGGGGATTTAATATCCGGGTCAATGCCGTCTGTCCCGGGTTGATCGAGACAGGCATGACCAAGCCTGTTTTTGATCTGGCCCGGGAAAAAGGGAAGTTTGATAAACTGGGCAGTCGCTGTGAATTGCGGCGCTATGGCCGACCGGAAGAGGTGGCCTCGGCTATTCTTTTTCTGGCCAGTGATGAAGCTAGCTATATTACCGGTCAGGCTCTTCCTGTTGACGGCGGCAACACCGCTTCCCTCAATTTACCGGGCATGAAACTATGAAATCAAAAAGCCATTGTTTATGACCATCAGAGCGCATTATTAAAGGAGGATCTTGGCATGACACAAGAAAGACAAATCGAAACCAAGGGCTCTCACAAGTCCCTGGAAACGGCCAGGAATGCCTGGCAATTTATCAGGTCTGATTATCAGCAGGGCCATGAGCATAAGAAAAGCGGGAAGCCCATTGTCTGGTCATGCTCCCTGGTGGAAAAGGAGCTGTTCTATGCCATGGGCCTCCATCCTTATTACCCCGAGCAATTTGCCTCCCTGTGCGCGGTCAGGCGAAAAACCAAGGATTCAGAGAAAGAGGCGGTTCGTTTTGCCCGCCTGGCCGAACAGGCAGGATATTCATCGGACCTGTGTGGTTATGAGCGAGTGGCCACCGGTTATGTCCTCGGCGGAGAGCTGTACGATGCCCCGTTGGAGGGCATGGCCCAGCCCGATCTTTTGGTCACCACCTCCTCCGTATGCGACGTTCGTCTGAAATGGTTTGAAGATATCGCTCAACGGTTAAAGATCCCCTTATTCACCCTGGACCGTCCGGAGAGGGTCTTTGAAGGTATTATGCAGCCTCCCAAGCCCCATGAGGTCCGTTATTACCGCTCTCAGCTTGAGGATGTATTGAACTTTATGACCGAAGTCACAGGGACCAAGTACGATCCGGATCGTTTGAATAAATGCCTGGACTGGTCTTATAAAACCAACGAGTTGCGCCTGGAAATCCTGGAATTGCGCAAGGCCGTGCCTTCCCCCATGGGCTGTGCAGACGGTTTTGCCACCATGTATCCCGGCATGTATTGTTCCGGCACGGAAAAGGCTTACAACTTTTATAAGGCCTTACGTGATGAAGTCAAGGCCAAGGTGGATGCCGGTCAGGGGCAGATTGAAAACGAAAAATTTCGGCTCCTGTGGTACGGCATTCCCACCTGGTTCAATATGGGCATCTTCAATTATTTCGAATCAATCGGAGGGGTCTTTGCTTATGAACCGACATATAATCCCAACCCCTGGCCGCCCCGGGGTAATGACGATCCCCTCACGGAGATGGCCGTACGGACCTTATCCATCGGATCCTCGATGAACACCACGCTCAGGGCGATCTTGGAGCAATGCCGTGAATATAATATTGCCGGCGGGGTTCTGGCTTTTCTGTTGACCTGTCGTCCCTTTTATCTGCCGAGTCTGGAATTACGTCTGGCCCTGGAAAGGGAGCTCGGCATCCCATCGGTCCTCATCGAATCCGACCTTGTCGATGAGCGTTCCTTCTCAGAAGCCCAAATCAAGACCAGGATGGATGCCTTTGCTGAACAGATTCTTAAAAAAATCGAAGCCGGAGAACCATTGCAGAAAAGAAAGGCGGTGGCTTGAGATGAATGAGACTTTCCTCCGATATTGGGAAAATCGCCATGAAGCGGTGCGGGAGTGGAAACAGAAAACCGGCAAGAAAGTTTACGGGTATTTTTGCTGTCTGACTCCGGAAGAGATATTGTTTGCCGCTGATGTGTTGCCGGTCCGAATTACGGGGACCGGAGAACCTTTGCAGCAGGCGGACTTGCACGTCCCGCCCAATTCCTGTCCCTTTGCCCGGAGTTGTCTTGATGCGGGCATGAGTGGCCTGTACGACTATCTGGACGGGGTAGTGGTGCCCAACAGTTGTGATATTATTTACCACATGGAATATTTCTGGAAAACGCTGGTGCCGCGGCCGACCAAACCGGCTGTGATCGCCGGTGTGGACATCAAGCCGTATGTCCATTATATCAACTATCCAGAGAAAACAGTCGGCCGAGAGGTTGTGCCCTATTATCTGGAAGTCTTAAAAGGTTTTAAACAGGGGCTGGAAAGGACTCTCGGCCGCATCATTACCGACGAGGACTTGGCCCGGAGCATCAGTGTGTATAATGAAGACAAGGCCCAACTGAGGCGGATGTACGAAATGCGCAAAGCGGATCCACCGGCCGTCTCAGGCTATGAGGCTTGGCAGATGACTTACGCCAGCGTGTTGATGCCCAAGGATGAGCATGCTGCTTTGCTCAAGAAAACCCTGGATGACCTCGAATCCAACTCACGGACAATTCCTGAAGGCATCCGGCTTTATCTTTCGGGATCGGCCATGGATGCGGTCAACGCCCATATTTATAAGGTGATAGAAGAATCAGGGGGTATGGTGGTTTCTGACGACCTTTGTGTGGGGACGCGTTCATTCTGGTATCCCCTGAATCAGGAACTGCCTCCCTTGGAGGCCATTGCCCGCAGGTCGTTGGGCACGGCTTGTCCGCGTTCAACCGTTACCAATCCCATCCCGGAAAACCGCTGGGCTCACATTCTAAACACAACCCAGGACTTCAATCTGAAAGGGGCCATCTTTTTTGTGCTCAAATGTTGTGACGCTCGTCTGGCCGAGTATCCTCATTTAAGAGATAAATTCCGGGAGGAAATGAAAATTCCGGTCCTTTATCTCGAAGGAGATTATACCTTCTCCGGTGTGGAACAAATGAGAGGTAGCGTGGAGGCCTTTATCGAAATGATCGAAGGATAGGCCATGTTGTTTGCCGGTATTGACGTTGGGGCGCAGAGTGTCAAGGCGGTCATTTTCGATGGTCAGAAGGTCATTGGTCGAAAATGTTTAGTCACCGAAGAAGAGGCCGAGACCGCTGCCCAAAGAATCTATAAAGACCTCCTAGCCGATTTAGGTATAAGGCCGGAGGACGTGGAGAGGATCGTGGCCACCGGCTGGGGTGCGGGTGAGATTTCCTTTGTGGCCGGGAAAAGTTCCGAGCAAGTCTGTGCGGCAAAAGGGGCCCGCTGGCTGGTCCCTACAGCACGCACTGTAGTGGACATGGGTGCTGAAGGCTGCCGGGTTATGAAACTGGGACCGGAAGGGGCCCTGGAAGATTTTACCATCAATGCCAAGTGCGCTTCAGGAACCGGCTCCTTTATCGAGTTGGGTGCTGTCTATCTCAAGGTCCCCCTTGAGCAAATGGGGGCATTGTCCCTGGCTGCTGACGGCGTGGCTGAAGTCAGCAGCACCTGCGCGGTATTCGCTGAATCGGTCATCATCTCCAATATTCACGCCGGTGAATCCAGAGAACGTATTGCAGCCGGGATTCATCGGGCAGCGGCCGCCAGGGTCTTGGAACTTATCGGCCGGGTAGGCCTTGTTGAAGATATCGTCATGGTCGGCGGGGCGGCTTTGAACCCGGGATTGGTTAAAACCCTGGAAGAAATGACCGGCAAGATCATTATAGTGCCGGAGCATCCCCACAGCGTTATGGCTTTAGGGGCAGCCATTCAGGCACAAAAGAAAGGGGTCAAGGGTTTAAAGAGTCGAGTGCTCAAGTGATAGAAGGTCCAAGGATCAAGATTGAAGGGGAAACCATCTCCCGTACACCTTATATCAAATACCAATACCTTCTTTGAACCCTGGAATCCTCGAACCCTTTTTTGGAATTACTATATGTACTTTGCCGGAATAGACATCGGTTCTGCGGCCTCTAAGGCCGTGATCCTGAATGAACACCGGATGGTGGCGGCGCACATCATTGAGACCGGCCCGGAAAGTCGAGGTACGGCAGAAGAGGTGATGGGGGGTGTTCTGACCAAGAGCGGTCTGAATCAATCGGATCTTAATTTTATCGTAACTACTGGATATGGACGGGTCAATGTGCCTTGGGCCCAAGAAATAATCACCGAGATTGCCTGTCATGCCAAGGGAGCTCACTTTCTATTTCCCAGGGCCAGAACCATTCTGGATATGGGAGGTCAGGATTGCAAGGCTATTCGCATTGATGACACGGGCCGCCACGTCTCCTTTGCCATGAATGATAAATGTGCGGCCGGAACCGGTCGATTTTTAGAGGTCATGGCCGCTCAGCTCAAAGTCCCTCTCCAAGAAATCGGTTATCTCTCCATGAAGGCCGCTGAGGACACCAAGATCAGTAACGTTTGTACGGTCTTCGCCCGATCGGAAGTGGCTCGCCATCTCCGCCGCGGAACCCCCAAAGCCGATATTTTAGGGGGCCTTCACGCTGCCACGGCGGATCGAGCCTTCGGGCTGCTTAAAAGAGTTGGTGTGGAAGCAGACTTTGTCATCTCCGGTGGGATAGCCAAAAATATAGGAGTGGTCAAAAGAGTAGAAGACCGAGTCGGTCTCCCGGCCTTTATTTCGGAAGATCCTCAAATCATCGGTGCCTTAGGCGCCGCTATCTTCGCTCGAGAAAAGGGCTTGCAAAAAGGGAAGATATAGAGTGAACAAGCTCAACTAAATTTGAATCTCGAAATCCGAATATCGATACAAATTCAAATGACCCAAATTTTATATTCAGAATGTTTTGAACATTGATTATTGGGATTTGCCTTTTGTTTCGGGTTTCGTGCTTCGGATTTATATTAAAAGAGAAATGGGCAAGATTGATGTTTATAATATATAAATCCATTTTAAACGGTCTCAATAGTAGAATAGGAGGAGCACCCCATGCCGAAACTTTTAGTCGGCGATGCCTTGAGGGCCACGGCGCGAAAGTTACCCGACAAAACCGCTTTTGTTTTTAAAGACCAACGGATCACTTATCGGAAATTTGAGGAACGCGTCAACCGGTTGGCTAATGGACTATTAACCAAAGGTTATCAGCCGGGCGATCACATCGCCATCCTGGCCTTCAATTGCATCGAGTATTATGAGATCCTTTTTGCCCTGGCCAAGGCCGGCATAGTGGCTGTGCCGGTCAATTTTCGCTACAAGGCCGAAGAAATCGTCTATATCGTCAACCATGGTGATTCAAAGGCCTTAATCTACGAGGCCCCTTTCCGGGACGTCTTTCACGGGGTGCGGTCGGAGTTTGAAAAAGTCAGCGGATACGTTGTTTTCGGAGGCGATGGGGATGACGGTGATATGAACTATGAAGACCTATTGGCCTCATCCAGTCCGGCCGACCCGAAGGCTGAGGTGTCTGAAACCACAACTTGGTATATCGGCTATACTTCGGGCACCACCGGGCGACCCAAAGGGGCCATGCGTTCCCACCGATCCAACATTCTCATGGCATTCAACTTTATCTATCTGGACCAAGAGTCAGTCAGCCTTTTAATCATGCCCATCTTCCATTTCAATTCCATCAGTTTCGGTTTAGGCGGGGTTTTTCACGGAGGCACCACTGTGATTTATCCTTCCGGGAGTTTCAACGGCCGGGAGATTTTGGAGATCATCGAAAAGGAAAAAGTAACCTTCTCTTCCATGGTCCCGACCATGTACACCTTGATTTTTCAGGTGCCGGACAAAGATCTGTTTGACACAAGTTCCCTGAAACGGCTCCTGACTTCTTCGGCACCGCTTATGACCAAGACCAAAGAACAGATCCTGGAATTCTTCAAAAGTGCCGAGTTGTATGAGGGCTATGGGGCCACGGAAACCGCAGGGGTGACCTGTTTGCTCCCTAAAGATCAGTATCGCAAAGTGAGGAGCTGCGGGCAGGCCAATACCTTTTGCCGGATTAAGCTGATCAACGCCGAGGGTCGGGAGTGCTCCCCTGGAGAGGTGGGGGAACTCTATGCTGCCTCGCCCGGCCTGTTTGAGGGCTATTATAAAGATCCTGAAAAAACAGCCCAGGCCTTCATGGGAGAATACGCCACGGTGGGAGATATGGCCACGATGGATGAGGAAGGTTATTACTATATCGTGGATCGTAAGAACGACATGATCATTTCCGGGGGCGAAAATATTTATCCGACCGAAATCGACGATCTTCTTTCCAGACATCCCAAGATATTCCAGGCTGCGGTTATCGGCGTTCCGGACGAGAAGTGGGGTGAAGCGGTCAAAGCGGTGATTGTCTGTAAGCCGGGTGAAAAACTCACTGAGGCAGAAGTGATTGCTTATTGCAAACAACATCTGGCCGGCTATAAGTGCCCAAAGACCGTGGATTTCTGGGAGGCCCTGCCCTTAAACCCTATGGCCAAGATATTAAAACGCGAGATTCGAGCAAGATACTGGGAGGGGCACGAAGCCAAAATCTGAGTAATTTTGACAGTAAGAGGTAGGATTGGCAACAAGATTTTGTCGATCTTATTTTGAGACCCTTATTATCTCGAACCGGTTTTCGTAAGAATGTTGGAAAGAGGACTTAAACTCCAATCATCGGAAAAACCTATCCAAAACAACAATTGTCCCTATTTTTTCCTATTTGACTTAAGCCGCCCTCTTCGTTAATTTTTGAGAAAAATATTTTAAAACTAGTGCCTATGCGTAAATCAAAGATTTCCGGATGGAGCTTTCGGCAGTCAGCGATCAGCATTGAGTCAACCCTTTGGGGTTATAGGTTTTTGCTGAAAGCTGATGGCTGATCGCCAGAATCTGAAAACGAAGGTTTTCGGATGAGCACTAATGGAGAGAACTTTATGGAAACTTTGAACTGCAAAGGCATGACCTGTCCCCAGCCGGTGGTGGAGACCAAGGACTTTCTTTCCGCCCATCCCCAAATTATGGAGTTATTGGTTTTAGTAGACAACCCCGCAGCGGCCCAGAATGTGGAGCGGTTCCTCGGGACAAAGGGCTTTCAGGCCTTGATCCAAGGAGCCGATCCTGATTTTCAGGTCCGGGCTCAGAGGCAGGTACAGGGAAGCTGCGAGACCGCCACAAAGGATATCGAGGATAGTCCGCCAAAGACCTTTATTCTGATCACCCGGGAGACGATGGGGCAAGGGGATGATCGATTAGGATACTTGCTTATGCTGAATTTCCTCCGCACCTGAAAGAAATGGGCCATGAGTTATGGCGGCTGGTTTTTATCAATACCGGGATAAAATTGACTATTGAAGGGGCCGAGGCCCTTCCCATCTTACAGGAGCTTGAATCAGAGGGGATCCCTGTTTTGGTCTGCGGGACATGCTTGAACCATTTCGGTGTCTTTGAAAAAAAACGAGTCGGTGAGACCACCAATATGCTCGACATTGTGACCGGCATGCAGGTGGCCGACAAGGTGATCACCTTTTAACGGCTCGCTTATTGGCTCATCTGTTCCCATTGGTTCCCATCCTTGCCATCTGTGTGTGTTGAACAAGTCCTTCTCACCCCAATTCCTTTTTTAGTGCTATGGTGATACTATCTATGGCCGCCGTTCTTACAATTCTGGGCATGGAATCTTTTCATCCATAACTTTATTATCTATCTTAATACAATGAGTCGGTTTTGTTTGAATCAGGGAGAACTTCAAGGTTTTTCCGGATTTGGTTATGGCTTTGGAGGCAAATCGGCCCTTCCGGAGCTACTGTTTCCGCTTAAAATCACCGTAGTTTCCAAGTCGACCATTCGTAATATCCTCCTTTAAAAAAATCATGTCGCTGGGACCAAATCAAACCGTTAATTTGATTAAGGCAGTTCTTGACAAGCCCACCTATAAACAATACAATACCAGAAAATCTTGTCGGAGGCTTTATGAGTTGGAAAAAAGACACGGGAACTTCACTTAAAGGCCAATTTCTTATTGCCATGCCCAGCCTGTTAGACCCGAATTTTTTCCAGACCGTAACTTGCATCTGCGAACATAACTTAGAAGGAGCCTTGGGGTTGGTGATTAACCGGGTCTTGCCGGATATAACCTGCAAGACGATCTTTCAGGAACTGGGACTGGAATCTATCCCCGAAAGAGATTCCATGCCGGTTTATTTAGGGGGACCAGTGCACAAAGGACAGATTTTCATACTCCATGGGCCGCCCTTTGAATGGGAAGGGTTCCATGCCGTGACCCCTAACCTGGCCTTGAGCAACTCCAAAAGCATCCTGGAAACGCTGGCCAGAGGGAAAGGACCGGAAACATTTATTCTCGCTTTGGGTTGCGCTGGATGGGGGCCGGGTCAGTTGGAGGCGGAAATCATGGCCAATGCCTGGTTGACCTGCCCGGTGAACGATACCATCCTTTTTAAGATACCGGCGGAAAAACGCTGGGAGCAGTCTGCAAAATCCATAGGAGTTGATTTAAACCTTTTGGCTGACACCGTCGGTCATGCCTGATGATTTCCTTAGCTACAAAACCCACGCAGAAAGATACAGACATCTCTTCCGACCGATCCTTCCGAGGGCGGGACTATCGCCAAAATTATTATACTCGGCTGGGTTAGACTGCCCGAGGGAGATCCGCCATAATTCGTGATGGATCTCTTTTGTCTTGTCCTGTGGGTCTGTGGGGGAAAAACAAAACTTAGGTACAAAATTGATATGGAGATTTTGAATGGGAGAGATTAAAAGCACACTGGACCTGATCATGGAAAAGACCAAAAACCTGACCATGAGTGCGGAAGAAAAAGAGGAGGTCCGCCGGCAGGAATGGTTAAAAAAGGCTAGGGGCTGGATTCAAAAGTTCTTAGACGACCAGATAGATATGGACAAAGTTAAGAATGAACTCTTGGGCAAAGACTACCCCTTAGGATGGGAAAAAATATTACAGGAAGAATTGATCACCGGCTTAGAACCTGAAGGAGAAAACGAAAAAAGATTTCAATTAATCAAAGAACTCCTCGGAATCCCTGAAGACCGTTTCAGAAAAGTCCAGGAAGACTTTCATCAACGGCTGGCCCGGGAAGGGGATAAGCGAACGGCTCTCCTAAAGGATCAATTGTCGAAGCAAGGAGTTTCCGGCTCGGCCGTTATACCAAACTTGGCGCGTGATCCCTCCTGGAAGCGTTTTTATGATCAGGAAAAACAAGCCTCCAAAGAAAGATGGCAGGCCTTTATAAATAATTGAACCAGTAGCTTTCAACCATCTGAAAATTGGCCTTCACGGCCTTCCTGTCTTTAATCACCTCTCCATGACCGCATAATAGATATTCAATATCCAGGCCGGCCATCCGCCGGATACTTGCTTTTAGGAGACTTCCGTCTCCTCCGGGTAGATCGACACGTCCAACCCCTTGGCTGAAAATCAGGTCTCCCGTAAATAAGGCTTTGAGTGCAGGCCAATAGAGACAGATAGAGCCGGGTGAATGCCCGGGGGTGATCGTCACCTGAAAGGACTGGTCACCAACCAGTAGGTCCCCTTCTTGAAGAAAAAAATCAACTTTTAAACCGTTATCCGAATCCCAGCTATGAAGGCCGGCCCATTCTTTGATAAACACGAACTCGGTTTGGCTCATGGTAACTAATGAAGAATTTTTAAAAAGCGTGACAGCTTCCAGATGATCCGGATGGGCATGAGTGATAATAATCAGGTCTATCTGTTTTGGGGTTAGGTTGAGATCCAAAAGCCCGAGCCGTACATGGTCAAAAAGATGGAGGTGGCCTGGATCGATAAGAATGGTCTTAGACCCTTTAATCAGAAAGGTGTTACAATTGTTGGCTTGAGGGTTACGCCAGATAAAGGCAGAGAGGTTGTCTGCAATTTTCATAAAGGGACTCCTTAATTAAAACAGATTCAACTGATCGTTTGATTTTTTTCTAATTCTTTTTGTTTTGGGCTGCGAGGGGGCGGTGGGAATAGGATCGGTCCCTAAAGGGTTTTGTGGTTTGGATTCAATCCCCTTAGATGAATTGAAGAAAAGGGAGCGAAGGGTTTCAACCCGTTCCTGTATCGTATCCAAAGAGGAAGAAGCAGCCACTTTCATGGCCGATTGGAAACGGATTAAAGCATCTTCCGAAGAAATCACATTTTCCTTCAAGACAATTAAAAGCCCGGGCCAAATGAGGTGATGGACCAAAGGATAAAATAAACGAACCTTCCGATCGGGTCCGGGCTCATATTCGACCCAAATGAGTTTCTCCTGTTTTTTTAGAAAGAAAGGGGTTGTTTTTATCGGTTTTTCTGGTGATAAGCGGAGAAAAAGAGGGTGGAACAAATAGCATTTAAGAAGTTCAATCCCCAAATCGTTCTGCTCTTCCAAGGACAGCGAGGCCCAATTTTCTTTAAGTTCTGTGGCCCCGGCGCTTAGAAAATATTCCAGCCACAGAGCCAGGCGCAGAGGCGCTGAGTGTCCCGCCTCAAAAAGAGCCCCCTTTTCCTTTAAAAGTTGGATAGGGGCAGGGTCAGAAAAAAGATGTATCAATTCGATTAAAGACTGCTCTGGAGATTGCTCTTTGCTCATGGCCGGCCCAATTTGGTAAACGATTACAAATTCCTTACCTAGACATATAGATGGTCTGGAAGGAAGTCATCAGGGATATAGGGATCAAGACTTCAAGGCCCTAATCACTTAAGTTTTGACTTTTTATTGATTATGACATAGATAGCTATTTTCCCGAAGGCTGTCAAGAGATTAACTAAACCTGGGGTCGTGAACTATTTAATCGGAATTGACAAAAAAGGGAAAGAAGTGTAGTCTCTAAAAAAAATTTTTACCTTTAGAAGGAGGATTGCAATGGAGATAAAAAAGATAGGCGTAGTAGGAGCCGGCACTATGGGTAATGGGATCGCCCTGTTAGCGTCCCAGATCGGATGTTCTGTGGTCATGCGGGATGTGGAGGAACGGTTTGTGGAAAACGGATTTAAGAGCATCACCCGTTTTTTGGGTAAGAGTGTTGAAAAGGGCAAGATGACCGAGAACCAGAAAAGTGAAATCCTGGGACGGATCAAAGGGACCATCAATATGGCCGACCTTAAAGATGTGGACTTTGTCATTGAAGCAGTCCTTGAAGACCTTAACTTAAAGAAAGCGGTTTTTAAAGAATTGGACGGGGTTTGCCGGCCCGAGGTCATCCTGGCCACCAACACCTCTTCCATGTCAATTACCGAGATATCCGTAGCCACTCAGCGGCCGGACAAGGTGGTGGGCATGCACTTTTTTAACCCCGTGCCCTTGATGCGTTTAGTGGAGGTCATCCGGGCCTATCAAACCAGCGATGAGACCGTCCAAGTCACGACTGATTTGGCCAAGAAGATGGGCAAGGAGACGGTAGAGGTCAAGAAGGATTCTCCGGGATTTATTGTCAACCGGATCATGATTCCTCATATGATCGAGGCCGTCAATATTGTTCAGGAAGGGATTGCCAGCAAGGAAGATGTTGATAAGGCGGTCAAACTGGGGCTTAACTATCCCATGGGACCTTTTGAGCTGATGGACCTGACCGGTCTGGATATCTGCAAAAACGTAGCCGATTATTTTTATAATGAACTGAACAAAGAGAGTAAATGGGCGGTTTCGAACCTGCATAAAACCATGATCCGGGCCAATCGCTTGGGTCGTAAGACCGGGGCCGGTTGGTACGAATACAAAAAATAAGCCCCTTTAAAAATTTGTCTTCTTAGCCGCAGACACACACTGACCAAGACAAATATTTTCCCCGGGCCCGCGGGAGAGGGGACTATCTCACAAGATCTTATTCCCGGAGGGCTGACTTGGGCAAGGGCAATCCGCCAGGAATCATGGCGGATTGCCCTTGAAAATGGATTTTAATTGTCCTGTTCGTTTGTATGAGTCTGTGGCAAAAAAAGTTGAAAGTAAAAACCTTTCAGCTTTTTAATAATATCTGAAATACTTCATCTGATGCTTCCAAGGTCTTTTCTAAATCTTCCTGAGAATGGGCCAAAGAAATGAAAAGGGCCTCAAAAGCCGAAGGGGCCAGATAGACCCCTCGAAGACGCATTTCCCTATAAAATCGAGCATAGATTTCTGAAGAGGCCTTCTGAACCGTTTCAAAGTCCCGGATTTCTTCCCGGCTAAAGAAGAAACTGCCCATGGATCCTATGCGGGTCGTTATAAAGGGAATCCCTCTGGACCGGGCTTGACTGTTTAGTTGTTCAAAAAAGAAGAAGGATTTCTCGTCCAACTGTTCATAGATCCCTTTTTGCGATAGGACATTTAAAGTAGCCAGCCCGGCTGCTGTGGCTAAGGGATTCCCGGAAAGTGTCCCGGCCTGATAGACCGGACCTTCCGGGGCAATGAGG
>Ga0209777_10006362_pt1 | contig 13302 bp, 9 predicted proteins | sample FrelakmetHBP12HB_FD_187147 | JGI IMG/M metagenome (GOLD analysis project Ga0209777, IMG submission 187147) | Freshwater lake sediment microbial communities from the University of Notre Dame, USA, for methane emissions studies -HBP12 HB (SPAdes)... | ecosystem: Environmental > Aquatic >...
CAGGCCATGATGTCTTTTCCTATCAAATGATGGACAAGTACTTCGGCTCCTATCTGCCCACACTGGATCTCTCTCGGGATGAGCTATTGCGCCTGGGGACGAATCCGGGCAGGCCGGAGGGCTTTAACATGACTGCCTTTGCCCTGCGCTGCAGTGCTTACCGAAATGCAGTGAGCAAGAAGCACGGAGAGGTCAGCCGAAAGATGTGGCAGCAGCTTTGGCCCGAACTTGCCGTGGACAGGGTTCCCATTGAATACATCACCAACGGGGTGCACGTGCCCTCCTGGATTGACCGGCGCCTGGGTGATGTGATCTTCAACCGCTACCTAGGACGAACTTGGCTGGAGGAGCACGATCAACCTGCTATCTGGCAGCTGATCGACGAGATACCGGACAGCGTTCTCTGGGAGCATCATCGTTTCATGAAAGAGATGGCGATTGCCAAGATAAGAGAACGGGCCCGCAACAAGTGGCGCAAATCCGGTTCGGACTCCAATAATGTCATGGCCTCCGGGGTGCTGCTCGATCCGGCTGCCCTCACTTTAGGTTTTGCCAGACGCTTCGCCTCCTACAAACGGCCCACGCTCCTCTTGCATGATATTGCCCGTCTGACAAAGATCGTGAGTGATCCCGAAAGGCCGGTGCAGATCATCTTTGCCGGCAAAGCTCACCAGGACGACCAGCAGAGCAAGCAGCTCTTGCAACAGGTCTTCAATGCTGCCAGGGACCAGGCATTTGGAGGGCGCATCGCCCTTGTGGAGGACTACGATGAGCTATTGGCGCAGTATCTGGTGCATGGCGTTGATGTCTGGGTGAACAATCCCCTGCCGCCCATGGAGGCGAGCGGAACGAGCGGCATGAAGGCCACCTTGAACGGCGTTCCGCAGCTTTCCCTTCTGGACGGCTGGTGGATTGAAGGCTACAACGGCTTGAACGGCTGGGCAATTGAGGGCGCGAGAGAAGGGCCGGACAGGGACGCACGTGATGCTGCGGCCATCTACGATCTGCTGGAGAAGGATATTGTGCCTCTTTTCTACGATGTGGACGAGGATGGCGTCTCGCACGGTTGGGCGGCGGTCATGAAGGAGGCCATCAAGATGACCGGACCGGGCTTCTCCGCCCGCAGGATGGCCAAGGAGTACACGGAGAGGTTCTATAGGAAAGCCCTGGATGAGGCCATGAAGACGGATCGCAGTGGGGAAAGAGGGAACAGCAAAGGGGATATGTTCGGCGGGATCTAAACAAATTCTCTATTTTTTGGCCGTTTCAATTCATCTCCGAGGCCTTCCTTTGCGAAGGGTTTATCTACCTTCATGCCAACCCGATCGTTTCAAAAGGGTTATCACCATGATTTCTAAAGAAGATATTCAGGAGATTTTGAAGGGATACGATAAGAACGACCTAACCATTGCTACCATCTGCTCACACAGCAGCCTGCAAATTTTCCATGGTGCGCGCCTGGAGGGCTTCAAAACCATTGGAATTTGCATCGGTCAGCCGCCTCGGTTCTACGACGCCTTTCCCTTAGCCAAGCCGGATAAGTTCTTCTCCGTAGAGAGCTATAAGGCTCTCTTGGATTATGCCGATGATCTCGTAGCCGAGAACGTAATCATAATTCCGCATGGCTCTTTGGTTGAGTATTTGGGAATCGAGAGGTTTGAGTCGCTGGCTGTTCCCACTTTTGGAAACCGGCGCGTTTTAGCCTGGGAGAGCGACCGGGAGATGGAGCGAGAATGGCTTCTCAAGGCCGGTGTAAACGTTCCCATGCGATTTGAAAAGGCGGAAGATATCGATCGGCCGGTCATTATAAAATATCACGGCGCCAAAGGCGGGCGGGGTTTTTTCATTGCCAAGACCAAAGAAGAGCTGCAATCAAAGATGAACTCGGAGGAGAAGTACACCATCCAGGAGTTCATCTTAGGCACCAGATATTACATTCATTTCTTCTATTCGCCTATAAAACAGGAAGGATATCTTCTGCGCAAGGGCTCTTTGCAGATGCTGGGCATCGATCGGCGCGTGGAGTCCAATGCCGACGAGATCTTTCGCATCGGCAGCATGAAAGAGCTGGCCGAGGCCGGCATCTATCCCAGCTTTGTGGTCACGGGCAACCTGCCGCTGGTGCTACGCGAGTCTCTCTTGTCCCGCGCCTTTGAGCTGGGAGAAAGGGTCGTGGAAACCAGCCTGGAACTCTTCGGCGGGATGATCGGCGCCTTCAGCCTGGAGACGATAGTCACCGATGAGCTGGAGTTCAAGGTCTTCGAGATCTCGGCCAGAATCGTCGCGGGCACCAATCTCTATGCAAGCGGATCTCCCTACTCGGATCTTATTGAACCGGGCCTCTCCAATGGCCGGCGTATAGCCCAGGAGATCAAGTCGGCCAATGAGAGGAACCTGTTGCATGAGATTATATCTTAAACCTGAAAAGAAAGGCTTATCTTGGAGTGGTCTCTAGAGGTGCCATTATGTCAGGCCTTATTAAGACCTTCCAGGAGGCCACGCTGCTCCAGTGCGGCTTCTTAGAGAAGCTGCTCGATCTGGACATGGCGAGCGTTGCTGCCTTTTCCGACTCCATGGTGGAGTTTTTGAGACCGTCGCCGGACAACAAGTTCGTCTATGGCCTTGCGGCGGGCCGGTCCGCTCTCGCTCTTTACAGCTTCTTGCAGCTTATCCAAAACCACTTCGATAACGTATTTCCTTTTACCCTGGAAGATCCCGTGCAAAGGCACTACCGCAAGGGCAAGAACCTGGGGATAGCCATCTCCGGCTCCGGAGAAACACTGGCAGTGAACAAATATATTGATGATATCATCACTCTGGGCGGTGAGATCAAGCTGATAACTGCCAATGAGAATGGAACGGCCTATAGAATGGTGAGCGAGTACGAACGAGGCAATGTTCTGTTGTTCACGGCCCGGACAAAACAGTCCACGGATAAGGACACGAGGTCGAGGCTCTCTCCCATGGGCACGGAGTTTGAGTTGCAGGTACTGGCCTTTTTAAATGCCCTTTTCGCTGATATCCAGTCCCGGCTGAAAGGTGTCTGCGATCCTGCCTGTCCGGAATATCGTTCCACAATAAAGGACTTTGAAGAAAACGCTCGCCTTATCTCTCAAATGGATGCCGAGCATTTGGAGTACTGGTTTGGCAAGCTGCTGCCCAGGAGCGGCAGATACATCATAGGGGGCGTGGGAAGATCCGGACTGGTGGCCCGCGCCTTTGAGATGAGGTTCACTCATCTGAATAAGATCAGCTACTGGGAGAGGGATTTCAATACGCCCAGCTTTCAGATCGGAGACGTTTATATTCCCATAACTGGAATAGGCAACACCTATGAGGCCTTGGAGGGGACGGTCACGGCTCTGAAAAAGGGCGCTGATGTGATGCCAATTACCGCCAATCCCTCATCGCGACAGGTACTGATTCTTAAAATGCATGGCAAGGAGAAGGACATTGCCGTGATACCTGTAAAGCCGGAATACAGAGATCTCTTCAGCGGAGACACCAGCTCCACCACCTGGCTGATGTCCGAATATACAAAATTTCGCAATCCCATCTTTGAGATCAATGCATCTGTGTTCACCAACAGCGTGGTGGCCGTGGGCGCGGAGTTTTTGGGCATCTTGGAAACGGGCATGAGAAGGATGCACGTTTAGTGTAGGTCATCCTTTTGCAAAGAACACACACTACCGGCAAATTGAAGGTGCTTTGAGTATCAGCTTGGGAGGTACCGGGCCGGATCACGTCACCCTTCAATGGCGGATGGTGCTTTCACATCCCCCAGATACCGATGGCCAGTTCAATGCCTTCCGGCGTCAGGTAGCTCTCCTTCTTCCGAAAGATCTTCCTGGACCACGATTTGCCAGGAGTTCTGTCGAAGACCACCAGATGCGCCTCGACGGCTCCACAACGGTCGGCGTACTCCCGGACCTGAACAAGCCCCTCCAGGATTGTCCGGGCCCTGGACTTGTGCATGATCTTCAGCTCGATGACTGCTCTTTGCACACCTTCTGCAAACGGCCAGATCACGAGCAGATCAGTCCGGCCGCGGCCCAGACCGTACTCCCGTTCGACGCCCCCTCCGCCGTTGACGATCCTCAGGAGAAAAGCCTGCATCAGCAGTTGAGGACCTGCCTCCCGGTAGTCGAACCTCTCCAGCCAGCTCTCGGAGTGCTCCCGAAAGAACTGCTGGAAAGCCTGCAAAAGCTTGGAGAGATCCAGGCGGCCATCAGGCTGGATGTACCAGGCGGGATCCTGGGCAATGGTGATCTGTGTTGTGTAGGTCAGCACTCGTGGGATCACCTCTCGATAGATCTCGTTTGAAATTCGCATCTGCCCTTTTGTCGTGATCAGCCCCAGGTCTTCGACGTACTGGACATCATCCTCTGAAGGTTGCTCAGGTTTTGCCGTTCCTGCCAGTAGTGGCTCAATCACTCGGCGCACCCGCTCCTCTCGCAGCTTGTCTGCCAGTTGATCGAGATGAGTCTCGCGGCGTGATATCAGATTCTCTTTGGCCTGGGTGATCATCTCACAGGTCACAGGCATCGATCTGTCCCGGCCCTCCTCCATTCGGAAACAGGCCTCGTAGGCCAGGGCATTCACCAGCCAGGGCTGGCCGGCAGTAAGATACCAGGCTTTGTCCAGAGCCCCGCTTTCAAAGATCTGACCGGTCTCTTCAGTGTGCTGGCGGTAGAGGACCTCTACTTCCAGGCGGGAGAAATTTCCGAGTCGAAGCGATTCGGCTTTGATGTTGAAGGCACTGCCGCCTGTGATCACAACCTTATCCTGGTCAGAGTGAATCCTGTAGTCCCGGACGTCCCGCACGCCGCAGAGGATGACAGTGGACGGAAATCCAAGGGGCCTTTTATCGTAGCCTGATCGCAGTTGGCGCAGGACCGAGATCAGTGTATCCCCGACCAGCGAGTCTATCTCGTCTATCAGGAGGACGAGGGGCTTATTCGAGCTTTCTGCCCAGCGGCTGAGAATGTAGTTCAACGAGTTATGCGCTCCCTGGTCTCGATATGAAACGGCGGCTAGATCTCTGAGTGTCTCTTCTTTGAGGTGTACCCGTGCCCTCCCAGAGATCTCGCCCATTATCGCCCTCATCGCCTCCCCAACGTTCTCACGTGCTCCCTGGGCAGCCTCGAAGTTGGCATAGAGCGCCCGGTACTTTCCCTCGTGGTTCAGGCGGTCCATCAACGTCAGGAGGCAGGTGGTCTTGCCTGTTTGCCGTGGGGCGTGGAGCACGAAGTACTTCTTCTGCTCTATCAGCTCCAGGATCTGGGGCAGATTGAACCGCGACAGTGGCGGCAGGCAGTAGTGATCGGCACAATTCACCGGCCCGGCTGTGTTAAAGAAGCGCATGAATATTGATAATTAGCTTTTCCGCTATTTTAATGCTTACATTGGATCTCAAAGCCCCCCATACCTCTGCACATGCTCCCAGGCCCGGTGCTCCGCAGGGAATCGATCCTTTCGAGAGTAGATAGAAGCATCCTCTCGCCCGTACAGCTTTCTGTCCTCTCCTACCATGCAGACCTTGATGCAGATGCCGCAGGGCGATATTCCCCGCTGGTTCAGCTCGGCGCTGTGGGCGGTGCAGCTCTTCTTGTCCGTGAGCCCTTGCGGATAGTCTTTTTCATCTAGAGCCTGCGCCGGGCACATCTTGACGCAGCGCATGCAACCGGTGCACAGTTTTTCATCAAGGAGCGGATCGGCTGGAAGCTCCGCTGCTGTGAAAACTGAGCCGAAGCGCACGCGGGGGCCAAACTCTCGCGTGAGCAACATATTGTTTATCCCAAAATTGCCCAGACCCGCCAGGAGGGCAGCGTGCCGGTGGGAGAAGAAGGCCATTGGATTTTTCAGCAGGGCTTTGATGCCGAAGTATCCGTCCCGGGGAACGAAGACGGACTGGTGTCCGTTCTCGCTCAAAAAATTGGCCAGGCGGTAGGTGTACTGGTCCAACAGGCTGTTTACAGTATTGTACAGCTCCCGGTAGTAAATGGAGGGGGAGGTCTCCAGCACGGGCAGGCTGACGGGAAGGCCAATGACTATTACCGATTTCGCCAGGGGAAATATGGACTCTGGATAAAACTCCTCCGGCATCCAGGGCACAAAGGGTGGGTCCTTCCAGCGCTCTACGCTCGCCACACCCATCAAGGGTATCTCCATCTTCTTGCATCTTTTCCGGACAGCTCTCAATAGATCTTCGCTCATTGTAGTGACTTTATTCTTATCATTATTATATGTTATCGAAGGCAAGCGTTATATAGTTTTTCACGCTTAATGCTGATACAAATGCGAATAACGTGAGGCGAAAATGATCGATGCTGACAGGGAGAAGCTGGATAATATAATAAAAAAATATGATGGAACGGAAGGTTTCTTGATCCAGTTGCTCTTAGATTTGCAAAGCGAGCTGCATTGGATCTCCAAAGAAACCATCAGGGAGCTTTCCTTGAGGCTTAAGATTCCAGCAAGCCAGATATTCAGGGTGGCGAGCTTCTACAAAGCAATGAATCTCTCTCCCGTAGGCCGGCATAAAGTATGCGTTTGCATGGGGACCGCCTGCCAGGTGCGAGGTGCTCAACGACTGCTGGATACAACCGAGTCAAAATTAGGCATAAAATCAGGGCAGACCACGCCGGACAATAGCTTCACGTTAAATCGGGTCAACTGCCTGGGATGCTGCGCCATCGGCCCGGTAATAGTCGTAGATGATGATTATCATGGCCGGGTGGACTCCAAGAAGGTTGAGAAATTATTGGGGCGGCTAGCATCCGATAGTTAGAACCAGATAAGATTAATGGGGAATAGATGACAAGACTTACATCAATTCAGGATCTAGAGATCTTGAGAGATGAAATTAAACACAAGAGAGACCCCCGGAGAAAAGAGGTGGCAATCTGCACCGGCACTGGGTGTCTGGGCCTTGGGGCACGAAAGGTGGTAAGCGCCTTTGAAAGAGAGATTGAGAGAAGGGGTCTGCAAAAAGAGATAAGCATCAAGGAGACGGGATGTCCCGGCTTTTGCGAAAAAGGAACTCTGGTAGTTGTATATCCCCAGGGAATCTATTACATGGGAGTGCAGCCGGATGATGTGCCGGAGATCGTAGAGGAGACAATTCTCAAAGACGGGCTGGTGGCGCGTCTTCTTTACACAGATCCTGCCACCGGCCAAAAGGCAATACGAGAAGATGATATCCCATTTTATAATCATCAGATGAGATTTTTAATAAAAAATAATATAAAAATAAATCCTAAAAATATAAACGACTACATCGCCCTGGGCGGTTATGCCGCTCTGATTCGCGCCTTATCGCAGATGACACCACTTGGGGTGATTGAAGTGATTAAAAAGTCCGGTCTCAGAGGGAGGGGCGGAGGCGGATTTCCCACCGGGAAAAAATGGGAATCGACGGCACGGGCTCCTGGCCAGCCCAAGTACGTGATCGTCAATTGCGATGAAGGAGACCCGGGTGCCTTCATGGATCGCGCTCTCATGGAGGGCAATCCGCATAGCGTTTTGGAGGGGCTGATGATTGGAGCCTATGCGGTTGGAGCGCATACTGGCTACATCTATGTGCGTATGGAGTATCCTCTGGCCGTGGAAAATGCCAAATTCGCCCTGCATCAGGCTCGAGAGCTGGGCCTTCTCGGCGAGAACATACTGGGCAGCGGATTTGATTTCGACGTATCCGTACATAGAGGGGCGGGAGCCTTCGTCTCTGGTGAGTCAACCGCTCTCATGAATGCCCTGGAGGGCAAAGTGGGCGAGCCCCGGCCCAAGTACGTACATACCTCGGAGTGCGGCGTCTGGAATCGACCAAGCCTGCTCAACAATGTGGAGACCTGGGCCAATATCCCTCTCATCATCAACCGGGGGGCCGAATGGTTTTCATCCATTGGAACGGAAAAAAGCAAGGGAACCAAGATCTTCTCGCTGGTAGGAAAGGTCAACAATACCGGTCTGGTGGAAGTTCCCATGGGCATGAGCCTGGCCGACATAATTTACAAGATAGGAGGCGGCATCCCTGGCGGAAAAAAGCTTAAAGGAGTGCAGACCGGAGGACCCTCAGGCGGAATAATTCCGGCCCGTCATTTGCAGACGCCGGTTGATTTCGACGAGCTTAAAAGCCTTGGCTCCATGATGGGCTCAGGCAGCATTATTGTCATCGACGAAGATACCTGTGCTGTCGATTTGGCCCGTTACTTTGTGGACTTTCTCTGCGATGAGTCCTGCGGCAAGTGCCTGCCCTGCCGGGAAGGCTTGTTGCGAATGCGAGAGATACTGGACGGCATAGTTTCCGGCAAAGGGCAGGAGGGCGACCTGCAAATTCTTAAAGAAATAGCCGACCTGATGAGAAAGACGTCGCTATGTGCTCTGGGCCGCACAGCCGTCAATCCGGTTTTAAGCACTATGGCTCACTTTCCCGATGAATATGCGGCCCATATAATCGAGAAAAGGTGCCCCTCTCTGGCCTGCAAATCTCTTGTTTCGTATTATATCGAGCCAAAGGTCTGTATTGGTTGCAACCTGTGCCAGAAGAACTGTCCAGAAGGAGCAATCGAGGAAGAGGAGGGCAGTAACTGTGTCATAGATCAATCCCAATGTACTCGATGCGGCATTTGCTTCGATGTCTGTCCGCCCAAAACCCGCGCCATTAAGAAGGTCTCCCCCAGACTTTCCCCGTCTTTTTCTTCTTCTTTTTCTTTTTCTTCTTCTTCTTTGACCCGTTTGGGGAAGGCAAAAAGAGGTGATAAGGCATGACCAAGTTGAAGATCAAGATCGACGGTCATGTGATGGAGATGGATGCCGGTCAGGCCACTATCCTGGAGGCGGCTAGGCTTGCCGGCATCCATATTCCAACGCTATGCCATCATCCTTCTATCAAGCCATATGGGTCTTGCCGGCTGTGCACTGTGCAAATCGTTAAAAATGGCCGGAAAAAGTTTGTAACTGCCTGCAACTATCCGGTCGAGGATGGGCTTGTTGTAATTACCGATTCTGCGGAAGTGGCAGACATCAGGAAGATGATCCTGGAGCTTCTCATAGCCCGATGCCCCCAGGAGAAGAGATTGCTGGAGACTGCCAGAGAATATGGGATTTTCAAGCCACGCTTCTTGCAGGGTGATAAAAATTGCATCCTTTGCGGACTATGCTACCGGATCTGCGAAGAGCTGGTGGGCGTCTGTGCCATCAATGCTCAAAATCGAGGAGTTTCCAGGGATGTGGATACGCCCTATGGAGAATTATCGGAAGACTGCATTGCATGCGGTGCGTGTGTCCTGGTCTGTCCCACAAAGTCCATACTGAAAAGGAGAAACATCTACCCGCTGTCCTCTGTCGATATCAAAGAGATGGAAGAGGAATTCCTTTGTGGAACGATTGATGATGATTTGGGTGTAAATAGGGAAATGTTTGCCGGCAAGAGCTGCATTGAGGGGCAAGATGGGGGCATGGTAACCTCAATTCTCCTTCGAGGATTTGAGGCGGAGCTGTTGGATGCGGCGGTGGTTGCCCAAAAAAATAAAAGGTGCGGCGCGAATGCAGCTTTGTTTGATGAAACTGAATCAATTTTGCAGGCAAAGGGGACAAAATACGTGCGCATCTCCGTCATCGCCCCGCTCCTGGAGGCCTTAGAGAGGGGCAAAAGGAGAATTGCCGTTGTCGGCACGCCCTGCCAGATCCGGGCGGTCAGGAAATTGCAGAGGCAGGGCTATTTTAATGATAAATTTACGGATGCAGAAATATTTCTTATCGGCCTCTTCTGTTTCGAAAGCTTCGATTATGAATCCCTTAAAAGCCGCATGGGAGAGCTTTTCGGCATCGATCTGGATAAGGCCGAAAAGATGCAGATTGCCAGAGGAAAATTCATAGTGACAGTAAGCGGCAAAGAGTACTCTTGCCCAGTGCGGGAGCTTAAGAGCCAGGTGAGGGCAGGCTGCCAGTTTTGTGGTGATCTGGTCAACCGGCTGGCAGATATTTCCATAGGCTCGATTGGAAGCGCGGAAGGATACTCCACGGTGATCGTCAGGTCGGAGCGTGGGGAAAAGCTGCTGGACGCAGTGCAGTTTGATAGAAGAGATATAAACCGAGATGAGATCGTCAAGCTGGCCGCAATTAAGAAGAAGAATGCAGATAAAAATTTTGCAGGGATTGTGGCGGGGCTGCCGGAACGGTTGGAGGCTTAATTCAATTCAACGCTCAATTCTGGAGATGAAATCCGCGATTTGGGCCTGAGCAGGTGCAAGTCTGTGATCAACGCTCATCTCAAATTCAACTCCTTTCGGCCCTACACTAAATCGTCCCATACTCTTGTAGAGAAGGACAAAAAGGATTGTTGCGGTAAAGAACATAAACAGAGCTGCAAACGATGTTTCCTTCAATTTAGCTATCCAGAAAAGGTAGATTGACAACGATAGCGGCAAGACCAGCAAGCCGGAAATCAATCTTTGCTCTTTTGTGATCTCTGAAGGCGTCTCGATTCTCTCGACAGCCCGAAGATTCCGTCTCGCTTTTACGTTTCTTGGATCAATAGTTCTGGCCTGGAAAAACTCGTCCTTTGCATTGTGATAGAGCTTCTTTTTGGCATACACCCATCCCAAGTTATTGTGGATTTCCGATTTGGCAGAGTCATCCATCTTGTCAGAGTGCTCCAGTGCTAATTTATATTCTTTTTCAGATTCATCCAGCCAACCTTCATCGGCCAGAATGTCGCCAAGAATTCCAAGGCAATGCGGATTCAATGGGTCGATATAAAGCGCGATTCTTACCTCTTTTTCTGCTTCGCTAAATCGCCCCCCTTTTCTCAATAGATTCGCGTAGTTATTGCGAGCATTGGCAAGATTTGGATCGGCCTTGATTGCGAGACGGTACTGCTCTAATGCTTCATCCTTTCTTTCCAAATCTGTAAGCAGCAAGCCCAAGTTGTAGTAAGCTGCCGCAAGATTGGGGTCGGCTTTGATTGCGAGACGGTACTGCTCCACCGCTTCATCTTTTCTTCCCAGATCTACGAGAAGCACGCCCAAGTTGTAGTAGGCCGCGGCATCATCGGGATCGGCCTTGATTGCGAGACGGTACTGCTCCACCGCTTCATCTTTTCTTCCCAGATCTACGAGAAGCACGCCTAAGTTGTAGTAGGCCGCGGCATCATCGGGATTGGCCTTGATTAAGAGACGGAACTGCTCCTCAGCCTCATCCTTCTTTCCCATATCTCCGAGCAGCACGCCTAAGTTGTTGTAGGCTGCGGCATAATTTGGATCTGCCTTGATTGCAAGACGGTACTGCTCCGCTGACTCATCCTTTTTTCCCAGATCTGTGAGCAGCGCGCCCAAATTGTAGTAGGCTGCGGCATAATTTGGATCTGCCTTGATTGCAAGACGGTACTGCTCCGCTGCCTCATCCTTTTTTCCCAGATCTGTGAGCAGCGCGCCCAAGTTGTAGTAGGCTGTGGCATCATCGGGATTGGCCTCGATTGCGAGATGGTACTGCTCCACCGCTTGATCCCTTTTTCCCAAATCTACGAGCAGCACGCCTAAGTTGCAGTAGGCCGCGGCATCATCGGGATTGGCCTTGATTGCGAGACGGAACTGCTCCTCAGCCTCATCCTTTCTTCCGAGATCGGCAAGCAGCGCGCCCAAGAAAAAGTAAGCTGCGCCATAATTGGGATCTGTCTTGATTGCGAGACGGAACTGCTCTATCGCCTCATCCTTTCTTCCCATTTCTGCAAGCATCCAACCTAAGATGGAGTAAGCTGCGATATCATTTGGATGGGCCTTGATTGCGAGCCTGTACTGCTCTATAGCCTCATCCTTTCTTCCCAGATATTTGAGAAGCGCGCCTAAGTTTGAGTAAGCTGCGGCAAGATCGGGATCGGCTTTGATTGCGAGCCTGTACTGCTCTACAGCTTCATCTCTTCTACCCAAGTCTACGAGCAGCGCGCCTAACTTTGAGTAAGCTGCGGCATATTTGGGATCAGCCTTGATTGCGAGCCTGTACTGCTCTACCGCCTCATCCTTTCTTCCCATATCTATGAGCAGCACGCCCAAATTGTAGTAAGCTTCTGCAACATTGGGATCAGCCTTGATAGCCAGCCTGAACTGCTCCTCCGCCTCATCCTTTCTTTCCAGATCTTTGAGAAACTTACCCAAGTTTACGTAAGCTATTGCACAATTCGGATCAATTTCTATTGCCAGCCTGAACTGCTCCTCTGCCTCTTTCTTTCTCCCCAAATCAATGAGCACCACGCCTAAGCCTGTGTGAGCCAGCACATAATTAGGATCAGAATTGATGACCTTTTTATAGAGCTCTTCGGACCTTTCGAGGTTATTTAAAAAATATGAGCCCCTTCCTGCATTGTTATATGCCAGCACCTTATTATCGAGGCCTTCTGCAGCCGCCAATGCCAGAATGTACCCATACTTGTATTGCTTGGCATCATTCTGGATTTGAGACAATTCCAGAAGCCTTTGCGGGCTTATTTCCATATTTTTGGCAAGAGCAATTGCACCGCATACGCATGCGTCCAAGTCGCCTTTCTCTATGCAGGAAGCAATCTTTTCCAGGAGGGCCTTTTCCTTATCTTCTATCATGAGCATCCTTTGACGATTCTCAATCCCTATTCGCCCTGCTGACTTTAATAATTCTTTCCTCCATCAGCCAGAATTCCATATTGATAATTTTCGCTCGAAAGATCTATACCGGAATAAGCCCTAACCTTTGGGCATGGACTACTCATTCAAGCGAGGTTTCAAGCCCGATCTAGAGCGAATTCAAAAGGCTCTGGAAGAGGAGTTTCCCACCGAGATCAAGCAAGAGGACGGCAAACTTCTGCTCAGCTTTGGAGCTCTTAAAAGCATCTGTGTGTCGATCACCGGCAAGAAGCTCACTGTGACCACAGAGTCGGTAATAGGTGCCGACGACGCACAGGCCATGGATACCAATAAGCGCTTTAGAAATTTCCTGGAAAAAGCCACAGGCTATAACGCTAAGCAGAGGCTGCAGATGGCCAAGAAAGAGGTAGCCAAAGGAGCCTGATTGATGGGCGAGAGAATCTTGCTGACCAAGGTGACGTAGGCCTCTTTCACCCCCCTCCAGCTCTGCGATCTCGGCATTTTTGCGCCGGCACGTTGAGACTTGGCCCCATCGTATTCCTCTCGCGAATTGATGAATCAGCCGACCATGGCTGCAGCCACTACCAGATCCAGGATGAGCTCTTCTGTCCCGCTCAGGGGCGCGTAGCCAACGCCGAAATGAGGTGTCATTGGCTCCCCGGCCGAATGAGGCTTCTTAGTTCCGGGG
>Ga0209777_10006363_pt1 | contig 13296 bp, 18 predicted proteins | sample FrelakmetHBP12HB_FD_187147 | JGI IMG/M metagenome (GOLD analysis project Ga0209777, IMG submission 187147) | Freshwater lake sediment microbial communities from the University of Notre Dame, USA, for methane emissions studies -HBP12 HB (SPAdes)... | ecosystem: Environmental > Aquatic >...
GTGGACCACAGCCTCGACGAAGGGGTCTACATCAGGAGCATGGCCTCGAGGGGCAGCAAGGGAGGCCTGTCACGAAGCACGAGGAAGGCGATCGACGTCCTAGATGCCGCGAAGTTCGACGTTATCCTGCTCGAGAGCGTGGGCATAGGCCAGACCGAGGTGGACATCGTCAAGGTCGCCCGGGCCACCCTGGTGGTCATCATGCCGGAGATGGGTGACTCCGTTCAGGCCATGAAGGCGGGGCTCATGGAGATCGGCGACATGTTTGTGGTGAATAAGGCCGACCTCGAAGGCGCGGACAGGGCGGCGCTGGAGATCACCCAGTTCGCGAGGTCGAAGGACGGCGCAAAGCCGACGGTCCTGAAGACGGTGGCAAGGACATGCCAGGGGGTTCCCGAGCTCGTCGAGGCCGTCATGAAGCTAGTGGCTGGGGCGAAGGGCCGAGCCAGCGGAGAAGGCGGCGCCATGGAGGCGGTGAGGGAGGCCATAGGTGCGAAGGTCGAAACGGCATTCTCAGAGGGCCTCCCGTCCAATCCCAGCTGGACAGGGCTTCTGAAGAGGGTTACGCTCAGACAAGTGGACCCTGATTCGGCTGCCGATTTCGTCTTGGAAGAAATGACTTCGAAGTCGAATGGACCTTCGAGAGGCGGAACGACGAAACGAATCCGCCTCTGACAGTTGGGTTCTCTTCTCCTAGCTTCCTTTCCCACGCTTGGAACGATCATGGACGATCTTGCCTGAGGGGATGAAGGCGGGCACCGTTCTGGTGCAGGTGACGTGGTCCTGGCCGAAGAGTGCCTCCATCTCCTTCTCTTCATAGGGGATGACCAGGAGCCTGAACCAGATGAGTAGGCCAAGCGTGGACAGAAGCAGGAAGGAGAGGCCGAAGACGAACCCGAAGCCGAGCAGGATGACGAAGGCCCCGAAATAGGTCGGGTTCCTCACGGACAGGTACGGTCCGTCGACAATGAAGGGTTCGGACCGGCCCAGCGGCGCGAAAGGCGCCTTGCTCGTCATGGCCTTCTGGAAGGCGTAGAAGGTCGAAATGAAGAACTCCCTCGGCCTACGGTATACGAAGACCCAGCCAGCCCACAGGACGCCTACCATGACGAAGAAGGCCCCCAACGCCCAGCCCAGAATGGATTTTTCCCCAAACCATGGGGGATCCCCGACACCGCGACGATGAAGTTTGCCAGGGAACAGATGACCGCCTCGACCGACGACGCTCCCTAGGCTGCGAGGAGGGCACGCACTTTGTCATTCACTGGCTCATCCCTCCACAGAATCAGACCTCAGACCCGGATTCCCCGGCACGGGTGCGAGCGCCTCCATGTGACGCCTTCAGCTTCTCAATTTCCTTCGCCACGAAGAGTGCTATGTCTGATTCGGCCTTCAGGTATACCGCCTCTCCCCCTCCGGCCGTGCCAGCCACGGAGAGCCCGAGAGTGAAAGGCGCCAACGCCCATGCCGCCAGGCCTGCGAGCGTGGTGTCCTTGACCATCTGAGACACGTCACGATCAATCTCCAGCGTGAAGTCGTCTGGCTTTCCGACGATCCTCAGAGCGAGGGTGACCTTGATGACGGTAAGGGCCTTTTCCTGCACGGCCACCAGTGTCAGCCGTTTGCGATCGGACTGGACCTTGTAACCACCGAGCACGAGGAAGGCGCTCACCTTCCTGAACAGGAGGTCCAAGTCGGCACCATACGCAAGGTAGCGCGACCGCATCCCGTTTTTATCGTCGCCAGCCTTCCTAATAGCGTTTAGCTCCATCAGCGCGCGACGAGGGAGGGTTCGCCCAGCCCTTAGATCGCTTTCACCAGCTGAACTGGCGGTTCAGGTGAGGTATGAGCGCAAGGGTTGTCCCGTGGCGGTAAAGGGCCGTCCTGTCTATCACCCCTTTGGTCAGTATGCCCACCGCACCCGGTCCATGCTTTACGTCGGAGATGCCCGTAATCCTATCCATGGCCTCGCCCAGCTCCAAGCCTTCGTCCACGAGCTTCAGAGCTTCGAGTGGGAGCGGGAAGAGCCCGGTGGTGGCACTGGATTCGCGGCCCTCCGGGTCCACTATTGAAACGGCGGCGAATGCGTAGCGCCGGCCGTCCAGGCCGATTATCCCGCCTTCGACGCCCACCGCTAGATCGCACCCGGCAAGTTTCAGGGCGTGGATGGCCCTGTTCCGAGCGCCCCTGAAGGCGTCGTTCCCCAGGGGTTGTGAGCTGACGCCGGAGCGGGCCTGGACGCCGATCACCTCAGGATCGAAATATGGTTCTAGGGCCAGTCGAACAGCTTCCACCTTGACCTTGTTGGTGCTCCCTACGGACACCCTGATGTGAGGTTTCATCGTACGGCGTCTTCAGCGAAACCTCTCCAGATGAACCTTTCGAGTGGCCAGAAAGAACAAAAGCCGGGGGCGCTCAAAACGTCAAGAGGTCGTCGTACGAGTCTTCGGGGAGGCGTTTGGCAACGTCAGGCGATGTGGCGATGATTACGTGGTAGATCTTCCGGTTGTCCCTCCGGAAGCATCTGATTCTCCTAATCCTGGGATCCCCCCGGCGGTAGGTGGTGATGCAGTTGATGAAGATCGTATTCCCTTCAAACGCCACCATGAGGTCGGGGACGTAGGAGCTCCTCCTCCCGCTATCCAAAGTCACAGCAAAGGGGGGCACGTCATGGTCGTGAGGCACTCCCTTCCTAGAAAGGTCCTGGCAGACCTTGTCCTCCAGCTTGGACTTCACGACGTGTCCGAAGGTGTTCACATGCCCTTTGCGCGAACCTTTCAACGCTCTGACGGGAATCGTGCCTGCGCTATAATCTTTCTGAGGGCGGAGGGTGGTTGCGTGTCGATAGAGTCTCGAACTTGCATTTCTTCACTTACCGCACTTATGGAGGGATGCATATTCGAGATGATTTGACAGCAGGCGGGGGCAAAATCCGTTATAACTCCGTGACTGAAGCGGACGTCGTCCGCCAAAACGTTGTACAAGAGGACCTCCGTGCTAATGGTGGCCATGTCAGCCAAGCCTACGCCCGGAAAGGTGACGACGATACTGCGAGAGCTCAAGTCCAAAGGAGACACTCGGAACGTGGAGGGCATGGCACGCTTCGGGATTAGGTCGTCGAACGCGTTCGGGGTGCCGACACCTGAAATCCACAAGCTTGGCAAACGTCTGGGCAGGGACCACGCCCTAGCCGCCGATCTTTGGGCAACTCGCAACTTGGAGGCCAGGATGCTGGCGAGCCTACTAGACGACCCGAGGAAGGTTACCGCGGGCCAGATGGAAAGCTGGGTCCGAGAGTTTGACAATTGGGCTATATGCGACGGATGTTGTTTCAACCTCTTCGACAAGACTCCCTTCGCCTACGAAAAAGCCCTCGAATGGAGCGGCAGCAACGAGAAATTCGTTAAACGCGCCGGCTTCTCGCTGATGGCAGCGCTTGCAGTCCATGACAAGAAGGCGGATGACGCACGATTCCTGGCGTTCCTCCCCGCCATCCTGAGGGAAGCGGACGACAAGAGGAACTTTGTGAAGAAGGCAGTAAACTGGGCGGTGAGGCAGATCGGAAAGCGCAACCTGAAGCTCAACCTTGCTGCCATAGAGGTCGCGGAGGAGTTAAAGGGGCGAGATTCGTCTGCGGCGCGCTGGGTGGCTGCGGACGCTATTAGGGAGCTCAAGAGCGACGCCGTCATGACTCGACTTGAACGCCGAGGCGGCGGTCGGCGGCCTCCGGGCGAACATCTTTAATAGCTTGAGAGAACAATAAACCATAGAGTACCATTTGGACTCTGGCCTGGCTCTCAGGACCAAGCGCCTCCTCCTGAGAGACTTCAGAGAGGAAGACTGGGAATCCGTCCATGTATATGCATCCGACCCTGAGGTGGTGAAGCATATGTCATGGGGCCCCAACACGGAGGAAGAGACCAAGCGCTTCGTCAGGCAGACCATGGAGTGGGAGGAGGAGAGGCCCAGGCTGCACTTCGAGCTTGCTGTGGTACTGAAGGCCGATGATTCGCTCATAGGCGGGTGCGGGTTGAACCTGTCCAGCTCCCAGAACCGCGAAGGAAGCGTAGGCTATTGCTTCAACAGGATATACTGGCACGCAGGGTTCGCCACCGAGGCCGCCGAGACGTTGATACTCTACGGCTTCGAGCAGTTGGGGCTCCATAGGATTTGGGCCACATGCGACCCCGAGAACTTGGCCTCAGCTCGGGTCCTTGAGAAGGTGGGCATGAAACGTGAGGCTCAGCTTCGGGAGAACATATGGAACAAGGGGAAGTGGAGGGACTCCGTTATCTACGCCATACTCCACAGGGAGTGGTCCGAGCTTCGCGGAAGAGATGCCGCCAAGATGAAGGAGAAAGATGCCGCCGGCGTGGCCTAGCAAGTGCCTATCTAATTCCTCAAGTAACTTTATCTTCGTTTCATGGGCAGCCACATCCGTGCACAGAGAATTCGCGCTGGCGTATGCAAGCGTGTGGCTGCTTGGGCTGGCCGTGCTCGCAGCGTTGATCTGGAGGGACCAGTTCGCACAGGCTGTGGGGGGGACGCTCCTCCTTCTCGTTGGAGGGTTCTTGCTTGCATTCGGGTTCTGGGGTGCCGACTACGCCTTTTCTGTCAAGATCGGTGAGCTGAATCAGTCCAGACAGGACGGCAGGGTCAAGGGGGAAGCCGACAAAGTATACGTACCCTTCCTAGGCAACTACACGCCAGTGGAGTGGTGGAATCTCAACTGGTTCCTCGTGACCGTGGGGGCGTTTTGCATGTCCTTCGGGGCTTTGCTTATGGGCCTCCTGTTGGGGAGGCTGGGACTTTGAATGAGAGAGTGGCGCCGCAGCGGCGAGGATGATGCACCGAGGCGATTGAGCATGGACTCCATAGCTGGTGTCGACATAGGGGCGACTCACCTTAGGGTGGCTCTGGGTGACGGCTCAGGGAAGATCGTGGCGAAGGCCTTTGAACGAAGCTCTCAGAGGGCATCGCCGACGGCGCTGGGGGAACAGGTCATACGGTCCCTTTCGAGGCTGCTCGGAGAGCACGGCTCGCCAAAGCTGGGGTGCATCGGCGTGGCATCCACTGGACCCCTGGATAGAAGGGGCGGGATCGTGGACCCGGCCAACCTTCCCCAGACGGGTTTCATACCGCTGGCGCGGCCCCTGATTGACACCTTCGGATCCGATGTCCTCCTGATTAACGATTGCTCCGCAGCTGCCGTGGCAGAGAAGGAGGTTGGCCTTGGAAAGGGATTCGACAACCTCGTGTACGTGACCTTGAGCACCGGTATCGGCGCTGGGGTCTTCGTTGACGGTCACCTCCTAGTGGGAAAAGACGGAAACGCGCATGAAGTAGGTCACATGGTCATTGATCTTGAGGGCAGGCTCGTGTGTGGATGCGGCAGGGCTGGGCATTGGGAGGCATACTGCTCGGGACGGAATATCCCACGACTGGCTCCGCTCGTATTGGACGACGCGACGGAGGCCCGCAGGGTGGGGGCTCTGACATCCCTGCAGATCTACGGGCTCTCGAGGGGCGGCGACAGGGCATGCGCCAGCGTTGTCCGGGAAGTCGGGCTCCTCAATGCGATGGGCTTCGCAACCATCATCGACCTCTACGACCCGGAGCTCGTGGTCGTGGGTGGTTCGGTAGCGCTCAACAATGGCGACCAAGTTCTGAGTCCAATCCGGGAGAGGATCGGCGACCTGACCAGGAACAGGGTCCCCAGGCTCAAGCTGACGGAGATGGGGGAGGACGTCGTCATTTCCGGAGCCCTCCTGGCGGCACTTCACGTCGCGGACTACCGTGAGCTGAAGCCTTGGACCTATCCCGCGGTCTAGGGGCTCAGGCAGAGCGGAACATGGTCAAGAGCATCTTGAACCTCTTGGGAGCACCAAGCGAATGCGGCCGGCGCGCGGCTAGGATGATGCCGTCTCCCGGTCCGAGTCGGTTGTCGGTGCCCGAGACGTCGAGGTCGGCCTCCCCTTCCAAGATGTAGACCAGGCCGTCGAACGGTGTTGTGTGTTCGCTGAGGCCTTCTCCCCAATCGAACGCGAAGAGTGTGACGGAGCCCGCCTTGCCTTGAAGAACGGTGCGACTTACGACCGAACGAGCTTGATATGCGATGAGGGAGGAAAGGTTGCTCCCTTCGCCACGGGGGAGCCCGCCCTCTTGTCCGGTCTTCCTTCGACCATGCCTTGCTCTGCGTCTTAGTCGGGAACCCAAAAACGTTTGACCGTAACCGGAGCTCTTCAGCGGAGGTCCTGGAGGCCCCTCCTCTCTTTCATAAAGCTGAGGATCATGTCGAAATACGTAATGAGGGCACGGCGAAATTCGACCTCGTCCCAGTCGGCACTGGCTTTCTCAAGGAAGGACTCCACTTCGTTGAATTGCACCTGACCCTGCTCACCGTAGAATGAGAGGTATTTGGCATTCTTGTCTTGCATCTCCTCCATCCCTCCGGTGATGCCCCTGCGCCGGAGGGATGCGACTGCGAAGGCATTCCTCACCAACAGGACGGCGTCGACCACGGCGTCGCCAGACGGTCTCTCGGACACCCAGTCGGCGAAGAACCTCTGCACCTGCTTCAGCTCTCGGCCCGACATTGAGGCGAAGACAATGTCGTCGACGATGATGTTCTGAAGGTGACTGAAGACGTCGACAAGAGCCGCTGACTCCCTCTCGTTGAGCCCGTCTCCTACAGTCGCCTCCCTCAAGACTTCGTCGAGGACATTGGAAACGTGTGATGGAGACCCATGCTCCGTATGGTAGACGTGCGCGAGCTCGTGAAGGATCAGCCCTCCGAGCATTTCCGAATCGAGGGCCCACTCGGCGATGACTATGGTGTGTTCACCTCCATCGCTCTTGGCGTAGCCCATTATCTTCAGGTCGGGGTCCACCTTAATCGCGACCTTCGAAGTTATCGGATAGCCCGCCTTACCCATGCGTTGGACCGCCCACTGAAGCGTTCCGGCAAGAGATGTGTCTTCAGGATTTTCGCCCAAGAGGTGGTGACCTTTGGGTCGTCTGGAAGGGCCTCCAGATAAACACGACGCCGTTCATTTGGCGGAGTGGAATTGGAAACGGGAAGGGGAAGCGGAAGAAGCCGTCTAGTGCTGCTCGACGTCGTCGAGGTATCCTAATTGCGTCCTAAGCAGGCCCGCTTCTTTGGTCAGAAGGGACCACAATTTGATGTCATCTTCGGAATTCACAAGAATGCACTGTAAGGAATACGCCCTGATGCCAACTCTGTCCAGCGCTGCAGGATAGGCGAGGACCTTTCTCCCATACCTGTCTGTCGTAGCTTCCGAGATTGGTTGACTGTACCTCTTTCTTAGCTTCTCGATCTGAAGCTCCACCTCTCCAAGCTCTTCGGGATTCGCGAGCATCCTCCACCTCCCCCCGTATCTGTCGGGGCCAAATCGTCCGGTATAACTCGGACAGTCCACAATTCCTAGGTTTCTAGCTAGAACCTTTGCCTACAGTAACAACGACGTCTCTGGGAGCATTCAGGTCTTGACGCCCAGGAGCTCAAGGAACCTCTTGAAGTCAACTTCACTGACCCAGTCGACCCTGAGGTACTCGATCAGCTCTTTGCCTTTGTAGCCTATCCTCCTAGCCTCCTTCAGGGTCGCACGATAGGCTTCGATCTCGGTAGGTCGGTCCACATAGTCGTATCTTTCGTCGAAGAGCTTCTTTCCTTCATGAAACTGCTTGATGTGGACCAGCTCGTGGATGACGTCAAGGTAAATGTATCTCTCGTCGGCCTTCTTTAGGTACGGCCGGCTGATGTGGAGATCGCCAGTTTGTTCGTCGATGTGCATGTAGCCTCGACGGGAGGCGAGCACGACCTTGATTTCGGAGAGAACCTCCTTCGTCTTCCTTCCGAAAATGACCTTCACAGCATCCACCCTGTCGAAACCATGAAAGACTTCGGTGAACCCATATGTTCCGAGTTCCAAGTCTCTTCTGATTTCGATTCCCAAATCTAAGGCGGATTCACCTCAACTCCGCGCCCGTCGAGAGCACGGACTTGCCGTATACCTTTCTGAAGCCGTTTTTGAGATAGAACCCCTCAACATGGTCCTCCGCGAAGGTCTGCAGCACGAGCGTCATTCCCTGCTCTTTGGCCTGATTGGAAGCATAGCTCAGCATCCCGCTGGCCACTCCTAATCTGCGGTGCTCGGGCAACGTCCCGACGCAATAGGCGCCCAGCAATCCTCCGCGGCGGAGGAGCGCCATCCCGCCCACGACCTCCTTCCCCCGCTTGGCGAGGACGAGGGAGACGTCTTTGTCCCTGACGGCTCTTTTCGCAACTCCCTCCACCTCCTCCTCCGGGCCGCCGTCGCCGTAGAAGGAGCGAAGATACGCCGAAACCCAGTCATGAACATCTGACACGACCCGTACTATTTCGATGGATTCGTTATCTATTGGATGCCGGGCCTCGGCTGCCAAGACCTCCATGGTGTCCACAGTGGTGTAGCCTGCCGACTCCAATTTGATTCTCAATGGGACGAATCGGGGATCGTCGATTACGAAGAATGAGGGCCGGACCCCGGCATCCCTGAATCTGCCGAGGGCCTTCTGAATGGCCATGTCTACGTCCGACACTTCGCCCAAGACGGTTGCGTGGTTGAAGAGAGGCTCGGGGAAACTCGCCGAAGTGATGACGTAGACGCCTTCACCAAGCCAGCTGACGTCTCCCCAGTGGGACCACCAGGAGACCTCATTGAGCTCCTGCTCTTCGATGCCGACGCTATTCAAGGATATTCACGCCCAGGATGGCGCTGGCCTTCGCTATGGAATCGTGGTATGAGTCCAGCCTCCGAATGTTGACTTCATGGGCACCATCGTCAACGAGCCTGGAGAGCCTAGCGATCGCTTGAGGCGTGTTGAAATCGTCGTTCATGGCCTCGATGAATGGTCGCAAGGAAAGGTTCGGGCCATCCAAGATTGGCTCGCGCGAAGAGCCCTCCTTGATTCTCTTCGCCTTGGCCTTCAGGCTCCAGAACTCCTCGTCGACATGGCCTAGCTTCGACTCGTCGTACTCCATGTCTCTCCTGTAATGGGAGAGCAAGAGGTACATCCTGAGCTGGCTGGAGCCGAACTTCGAGAGGGTCTCCCTCACGCTGACGATGTTCCCCTCCGACTTGGACATCTTCTTCTTGGCAACCGTCAGCAGACCGGTGTGCATCCAGAACCTGACATAGGGCTTCAGACCGGTGAGCGACTCAGCTTCGGCTATGAGGGACTCGTGATGCGGGTAGATGAGTTCACGGGCGCCTCCATGGATGTCATATTGGGGTCCCAGCTCCGTAAGGGAGATTCCCGTGTCCTGAATGTGCCATCCCGGGCTTCCGATTCCCCAGGGGCTTCCCCAGCGCTGACCAGAAGCGAGTGAAGACCTCCAAAGTGCGAAGTCTGTGAGGTGCCTCTTCTTCGGAGATATCTCGACGGGCCTGAGTGTCAGCTCCTCGGCCGAAAGGTGCGAAAGCTGGCCGAACCCGGGCACGGTGGAGGTGTCCAGATAGACGTCGCCATCGACGACGTATGCATGACCATTGCCTATGAGGCCTTCGACCTCCTTGATCATCTCTTTGATGTAGTGGGACACCCTCGGGTACTTCGTGATACTTGTAACATTGAGCCTTGCCATGTCTTGGATGAAGGCGTTAGTGTACTTCTCGGCGTATGCCTGTGGGCTAAGCTTCTCCTTCTCGGCCCCTTTCACTATGCTGTCGTCTATGTCTGTCATGTTCATAAGGAAGGTGACTTCGTAACCCTGGTGTCGCAGGTAGCGAGCTACTGTGTCGAAGAAGATGTCCGTCCTGGCGTGGCCGACGTGCATGTAGTTCTGGACGGTGGGACCGCAGACGAGCATCTTCACCCTCCTCTTGCTGAGGCTTTCAAAGGGTTCAATGCCGCCTTTGAGAGTGTCATAGATGCGCAGTCCAGCAGGCATGCCCGAATTACGCCTCAAGCTAGGGTGGGCGAGGAAGGATGTTAAAAGCATGCCCTAGCCTCGGTCCGATGCAACTGGCGTGGTGTTTTCATGCCGACTCACAACGATTCTCCCTGATGCGAATCAACCAGGTCGGCCGCTGTCGAGGTAATCTTGAAACCCACCTAGAGCAGAAATAGGGAGACGTCGTAGGCTATGTCGACAGAAATGGTGTACGAGAAGAGGCTCAACTCGCTTCCAGAGCTGGCCGAAGAGCTCCGGACTCTAGATTTCGACGGAGGAATCAGAGTGCAGGGAAGGTACGGCGGAGAGCCTTGTTTCATCTTCATCACCAAATCCGGAACCAGATTCGTGATGGCTCTGTATTCGGGCAAGCGAGGGACTGTGGGCTCGGAGGTCCCCGACCGAAGGCTGATGCTGAAGGAATACGAGGATATGGGGCCCCTCATCAAGTTCCTCGAGGGTGAGGCGCTGGACCCCTTGGAGGCGTATTCCTACTGACGTCGTGCAGACACGCTTATTAGACCAGAAAAGCAGTTTCATCCCAATGAGTTTCTGCCCTTCGTGCGGCAGGCCCGTCGTCGACAACGCGATCTTCTGCCCGAGCTGCGGCTACAACTTGCAGGCGAAGCCCCAGGGCGCACAGCAGCCTCCGACTTCTGTGTCGGCCCCGGCCATGGCAGGGGCTGGTGGAAGGTGGTCGCGGCCCGTTGGGGTGACCATCATCGCGGTCCTCGACGCTTTGTTGGGGCTCCTGATGCTGCTGTCGGGTGGGGCCTATTTGGGGGTCGGCACTTTCATGGGTACATTCGGTGGGCCTATGAGCGCGTTCCACGGGCTGGTCGCAGGTTTCGGCGTCCTGATCTTTGTCGCGGGGCTCGTGACCATCTTCCTCTCATGGGGGATATGGTCAGGAACCAGTTGGGCCTGGACGGCGGCGCTCGTAATCGCGATCCTGAACGCTGTGCTTCACCTTCTGAGTTTCAGCCTGCTCCTCCTTGCCATCAATGTGATAGTCATCGTTTACCTACTTCAGCCCAACGTGAAGCTGTACTTCAAGCGCTGAATTGCAGCAATCATGGCGCCCTTCTTGCAACTAGGCTGTCAGCGCGAGCGACAAGTGCGGGGCACGCTGCAGTATGCGAATTGATGGCAGGTCGCACCCTAGAATCGGAGCTGAAGCTCTAATAGAAGGAGGCCTTCGGATTGGCGGTATTTCTAGCCACTCCGCCGGTGGCTCAAGCAGATTCCACAGAGCGGCATTGGGCGCGGCCTTGAGGGCGCTCATCGTCCTGCATGGCCTGATTTCTCTGGTGCTGGTCTCCGGCGCCCCGGGGCAGGTCACGCTCGTGAGCGGCCAGGGGACGTCTTCGTTCCCGCCTCAGATCGAGGTCAGCCTTTCCCTCAAGAACGGTGGCTGGGTGGACGTCAGGGCCAATCCCGTGATACGGACGACCTTCATCCTGGGTAACGGCTCCACCATCAGCCAAGGCTTCTACTTCGACGCGTTGAACGTGCCGGCGGGGGGCGTGACCCGTTCCAGTTGGAACCTCTCTTTTCCGCTGGGCTCGTTGGGGACCGTCAACCTGACCGCCTATCTTAGGATGAGGGGACCGATGTTGGAAGCGCCGCGCACCTACAGGGTGCCATGGGGAAGGACACATACTCCGAACAAGATTAAAGGGGCGGAGACGGGAGTTTGGAAGCGCGACCATGGTGATTGAAGGAAAGGTTGTCTACCTCCGTAGCATCGAACGAGAGGACATGAAGCTAATGCACAAATGGCTCAATGACAGCGAAATTATGCAGTGGGCACGTTCCCAGCCTGACAGCGTTGCGTCATTGGAGGCTGTGGAGAAGGAGTTCGAGCTTGACCTGAAGGGTGAGAACCCCCATCGGCGAACCTTCATGCTGGCACAAGTGGGGACGGACAAGCCCATAGGATGGGCGTCGATTCGCTGGTGGAGGCCGTTCAGCACAACCGTCGACATTGGCTTGGTGATTGCGGAGAAAGAGCTGAGGGGAAAGGGGATCGGAACCGAAGCTACGATGCTTCTTACAAGGGAGGCCTTCGACCAGCTTCACGTGCACAAGGTCGAGTTGTGGACCAGGGCCGACAACAAGGCGGCCCGGAAGGTCGCCGAGAGCTGCGGTTTCAGGCTGGAAGGGACGGATAGGGAAACGGTATTCTTCGATGGGGCGTACCATGACGGAGTCGCCTACGGCGTCCTCGAAGACGAGCTCAGAAGTGCGACCGCCAAGGAAGGATGAGAGTCAGACCGGTGCTCCCCAAGGCGGAAGGGGAGGCCGACATGCCGAAACCGACGCGAACATTTGAGGGGCCCTATATGCAATCATGAGGCAATCACACAACGCTAATGTATTCCTTGGATAGCCGCATGGGACGTGAAGGCGAATGGTGGACAACTGCGTGGAATGTAGCAAGATCGGCACGACTACCGAATGCCAATACATGGAGTTCCCCGAAGGAATGCGTCACTACTTTAACGAGAAGGTCTGCTCGTTTCACTACTGGTTCCTCTTCGTCCGCCCTAGGAAAGAGTGGGAGGACTATTTCACCTTCGCGCGAGCGGACGGCGCCTCCGCCGGATATCATCTCACCCTGCCTCCTGACGAAATGATAAAGGCCGCCATTCGCGGAGACGTCCCGCCCGTCGTCAATCCTGCGAGCGGTATAGAATCTACTCAGACTTCTGATACCGATCAGGGTCAAACCCCTGGTTCGAACAAGGGCCAGACGACGGCGCAGCCGAATCCGCTTCAGTCCTGATCTGCTGCGAGAAGGGGATAAGCTGCATATGGCTTCGGACGGATGTCTTCCTTGATAGTTCTGACCATTACGGTTGAGTTGACGTCTTCCATCCCCGCGATCTCGGAGATGACGCTGCCCAAGTTGCCAATGTCCAGATTGCCTCGGACGTTGACCTTGGCAGGGGTATCGAAAGGGCCTGCAATCCCATGGGCCTCCAGGACTTGAGGAAGAGCGGCTATCCCGTCGGCGACTTCAGCAATCTCCCAGCGAACTCATCTTAATCTGCAGGAAGGTGATTGGTGTCGTGGTCGTGACGCCTGCCTTGACGGCTCAGGAAGCCGTAGCGGAGCGGCAGTATGCAAGCCGACGCGGAGCCGAAGAGCACATCAGACCCTCTAGTCACAGACGCTATCAAGACAAACACGTCCGGCGCGATTGCAGAAGAGGCATCGCGTTGTCGTTCGGAGCTGGCTCAATTCCGCGGAGGCTATTCAGATGGAGGTCGTGGTTGGGCGCATTGAGATCTTGTCTTTATGGGCGAACGAAGAAATAGGAAGCAACCGTCGTCAAT
>Ga0209777_10006364_pt1 | contig 13295 bp, 10 predicted proteins | sample FrelakmetHBP12HB_FD_187147 | JGI IMG/M metagenome (GOLD analysis project Ga0209777, IMG submission 187147) | Freshwater lake sediment microbial communities from the University of Notre Dame, USA, for methane emissions studies -HBP12 HB (SPAdes)... | ecosystem: Environmental > Aquatic >...
AGCTTCCCTGGTCCATGACCGTCACCTCACCTCAAAGCGCACCCGGTCTCTTCCGGCAGGGCTGGCAGCGTTGATCTCGTGGATTCCCCTTGCCAGGGAACAATGCAGACCGGAGAGCCCTGGTCCCGGGGAAGCTCGCTTTCCGTCGATGACCACCTCGACGTCCCGGGCAACCCGCGCCGCAATGGACACCGGGATGCCCTGGGCACCGTTTCGCAGGGTCTCGTCCCGGTACATCACCTGGCCGTTGACGGGAAAGAGTATCCGCACCGTCTCGCCGCCTGCGAGCAGGCTGTCCAGCAGGAGATCTCCCCGCCGGAACGGATTCGCATGCCAGGCGCAGGAAGGCGGCACTTCCGCCGCGCTCCTGAAGTATTCCGTTCGTGTCGAGTCACAGGAGGGCGTGGCACCGAGCCCGGTAACCGTGCAGATCCGGGCCGCCACGACGCGCGCGGGAGGCGTGAAGTCGCGTGCAGCCGGCGGCAGCGGATGTTCCTCCGAGAGCCGGTTGATGATGTCGGAAACGATCTGGGTGGGCACGATGCTGCCGGTCTTGTTGATCACCGCCCTGCCGTCGAAATTCCCCGCCCACGCGCCCACGGTGAAACGCGGCGTTGCCCCGATGCACCAGAGGTTGGTGAACTCGCTGGAGGTTCCTGATTTGAACATCGCGGGAACGCCCGTCTTGAAGTACGTGCGGGTTCCGAATCCCGTGGCGCGCGCCGAGGGGTCCGAGAGGATGCTGCAGATCATCCATGCGGAGAACGGATCGAAGACCTCGTGGGTGCCGAGGGCCGCTCCTTCCGTGAGGGCAAGGTCCGCCAGGGTGCCCCTGCGAGGGAATACGCTAAAAGCGTGCACGAGCTCGACGAGGGACACTTCAGCATTGCCGATTGCGGTGCCCAGCCCGAATCGAGCCGCGGCGTCCGCAGGCAGGGCAAAGCCCAGATCGCGAAGGGTTGCCAGGAACACCGACAGCCCCAGGCGCGAGACCGTGTACACGGCAGGCACGTTGAGAGAGCTGGCCAGCGCGGTGCGAAGCCGCACAACGCCGTGGCTGCGCTTGTCAAAGTTCTCGGGACGGTAGGATTCCTCATCGGCCGGGCCGAAGACGACCGGCACGTCCGGCAGCAGCGTTGCCGCGGTCCAGCCCTTCTCCATGGCCCGCGCATAGAGAAACGGCTTCAGGGTGGAAGCGCTCTGGCGATGGATGAGCGCCCCGTCGATCTGGCCCGAGTGAGCGGCGTCCTTGAAATCGCGGGAGCCGACCCAGCCGATGACCGCGCCCGTGGAATTGTCAATGGCGACAACGGCCGCATTGGTGACGCGCGCATCAGAATATCGCGAGAGGATGAAACGGATGCGCACCTCGATGTCGTGGTTGAGGCCGAGGTCGAGCGTCGTGCGAAGAGCGCCACCGGATGGGTGCAGGCGCCCTGCCGCGAGCTCCCCCTGGATGTAGCGGGCGAAATGAGGGGCATCACCAGATGGACGCCCTGCTCGCGCGCCAAGGACCGCGGTTTCGATTTCAACAGGGTCGATGCCGAGGTGCCTCCGCTCGTCCAGGTCGCGTGCCGCGGCAATGAGACGCAGTGCATGATCGAGGGGATCAAAGACCGTGGGGTTGCGCGGGATGATGGCCAGCACCAGGAGCTGCGCGCGCGTCAGGTGCGAAATGTCGGTTGCGAAGTAGGTCCACGCTGCTGCCCCCACCCCCAGCGTATTTCTGCCGAAGGGCACGTGGTCCAGGTATTCGGTGAGGATCTGGTCCTTTGTCAGCCGGGACTCGATCCGCAGTGCCCACCATGCCTCGACGATCTTACCGGCGACGCTGCGCGCGCGGGGCTCGACCAGCCGGGCAAGCTGCATCGTGATGGTGGAAGCACCTGATCGAGCGTCCGGTGACACGACCCTGTCGACGACCGCGCGCAGCGCTGCGAGCGGGTCGATACCGGGGTGACGGCGGAACCGGGAATCCTCCAGCGTGAGGAACATCTGGGCGCATTCCACGGGGATCCCCGAGCGTCCCTCCCGGAGCTGGAACGCACCACCCGGGCCCGGCACGGCGGAAAGGAAGCTCCCTGAGCTGTCGGTGATGCGTGTTCCGGATGGGTCTGCCAGGAAGGCATCGAGCTCCGGCATCGGCATGAGAAGAAGGGCAGCAGTCACGAGCGCGGGAATGCCGATGAGCAGAAGTGCCCGGGTCACAAGCCGTGCACCCGGTGTCAGCCCGGGGCCCGGCTTCAGCCCGGGGTCTGCACCTTCGCGCGCAGCCATGCGAAAAGCCTTTCGCCGTAGAGCATGAACGCCAGCCCGACCAGCGCGAGGGGGACGCCGATGGCGAGGAACGGGGTCGGAGTTTCCGATGCCAGCCACAGGCCGAGCGCGAGTGCGATGATCGGGTTCACCAGGGCGTAGCTCACCAGGCGCTCGGCAGGCTCCACTCCGACGAGGTAGGTATAGGCGCTGAAGGCGGCGGAGCCGACCACGCCGAGGTACAGCACGCCCACGACGGACACGAGGGACGCCGAGGCCAGCACAGGACCCGGCGCGGGTCCGATCACGGCGCACACCAGGAGGCTCACGATGCCCACGAACAGCATCTGGATGCCGCTGTTCAGCGTGGTGTCCCCGCTCACCGGGAACCGGTGGCCAAGGCTCGTGGCCAGTCCCCAGGACAGCACTCCTCCCGCGCCGATGAGCACGGAGGCGTTCAACGTGGTTCGCAGCGAGTGGCCGTTGTAGAGAAGCACGGCCACCCCGGCCAGCCCGAAGACGACGCCCAGGACCCGCGCCGCGGTAAGGCTCTTGCGCAGCAGCAGGGAATCGAAAACCGCCACGACAAGGGGAGTGGAGGATGCGAGCAGGGCGGCGAGGTAGCTGTCAACGTTGCGTTCGGCGATCGTTATTCCACCGTTGCCCAGGAGCAGCAGGAGGATGCCAAGAACGATGGAGGAGAGGACGTTGCGCAGCGAAGGAAGCTTCTTCAAGCCTCCCCTGCCGGCGGCCACGGCGAGGAGGAGGCTCCCGCCAATCAGCCAGCGCAAAGCCATAACCCACATCGGCGGGATGGTCAGCACCGCCTGGCGGATGAAAAAATACGTGGATCCCCAGACGACGTAGATGGTGGCGTAGCTTGCGATGACGAGACCACGTTGGCGCTTCATCGGTGAATCACGGACCCACGTTCTACCATTTTTCCTCCGCCCATTGACATCCCCTCCTCCTCCCCGTACCTTGGGGGGCATGACGGGCAGCGAGCTGAGGCGCACATACATCGATTTTTTCAAGGGAAAAGGGCATGCGGAGATCTCCGGCAAGTCCCTGATCCCCGAGAACGATCCGACCGTTCTCTTCACGACCGCGGGGATGCATCCCCTTGTCCCCTATATCCTCGGCGAGCCGCACCCCGCGGGCAAGCGGCTGGTCGACTGCCAGAAATGCGTCCGCACGGACGACATCGACGAAGTCGGCGACACGGCGCATCTCACGTTTTTCGAAATGCTCGGCAACTGGTCACTCGGGGACTATTTCAAGGAAGAGGCGATTGCCTTCAGCTACGAGTTCCTCACCTCGCCGAAGTGGCTCGGGTTTTCCCCGGATCTTCTCTCCGTCACCGTATTCGCCGGTGACGCCGAAGTCCCGCCTGACAACGAAGCGGCGAAGGTCTGGAAGTCCGTGGGCATCCCGGAAAGCCGCATCCACTTCCTCGGCCGCAAGGACAACTGGTGGGGACCAGCCGGGAAGACAGGGCCGTGCGGTCCTGACACCGAAATGTTCATTGACACCCTTCTTCCCGCCTGCGGGCCGGACTGCAAGCCGGGATGCCACTGCGGGAAGTACATCGAGGTCTGGAACGACGTCTTCATGCAGTACAACAAGACGGCGGAGGGGGGCTACCTGCCGCTGGCCCAGAAGACGGTGGACACGGGCATGGGCGTGGACAGGACCCTGGCAATGTTCCAGGGAAAGAAAAGCGTGTTCGAGACGGAGCTGTTCTGGCCGGTCATCGAGCGGCTTCAGGAAATCTCCGGCAAGCGCTACTCCGCGGAGCCCGTCATCGACACCTCGTTCAGGATCATCGCGGATCACCTTCGATCTTCGGTGTTCATCATTGGCGATGATCGAGGGGTGAAGCCCTCCAACCTCGGCCAGGGCTACATCCTGCGCCGGCTCATTCGCCGCGCCATCCGGCACGCTCGGAAAATCGGCCTCGAGGGGGGATTCCTCGGGACGCTTTCCGCGAAGGTCGTCGCCATCTACGAGGACTTCTACCCCGAGCTTCGAGAGCATGCGGAGATGATTGCCGCGGAGCTCACTCAGGAGGAGGCACGGTTTTCCGACACCCTGGAGAAGGGCGAGCACGAGTTCGAGAAGCTCCTGCCCAACCTCATGAAGAATCCACAGAAAACCATTCCGGGCCGGGTCGCCTTCCGCCTGTACGACACCTACGGGTTTCCCGTCGAAATCACGGAGGAGCTTGCCCGCGAGCACGGCATGAGCGTGGACAGGAAAGGATTCGAGGAAGCCTTCGAGAAGCACCAGGAGCTGTCCAAGGCCGGGGCGGAGAAGACGTTCAAGGGCGGGCTGGCGGATCACTCCGAGATGACAACCCGGCTGCATACGGCAACGCATCTCCTTCACCAGGCGCTCCGCACTGTGCTCGGCCCCCATGTCGCCCAGAAGGGCTCCAACATCACCGTGGAGCGGCTGCGATTCGATTTCGTCCACCCGAAGCCGATGTCGGAGGAGGAAGTCCGGATGGTCGAGGCCATCGTGAACGAGCAGATCGGGCGGGACCTGCCCGTGAGCATGGAAATCATGACCCTCGAGCAGGCGCGGGCAGCGGGTGCCATCGCCCTGTTCGGCGAGAAGTACGAAGAAAAAGTGAAGGTCTATGCAGTCGGGGATTTTTCCAAGGAAGTCTGCGGCGGTCCCCATGTTGAGAAGACGGGCGTGCTGGGGAAATTCATCATCCAGAAGGAGCAGTCGTCTTCCGCGGGCGTGAGGCGGATCAGGGCGGTACTGGAATAAGCGACGCCGAAGGCGTCGCGAAGGCTCGGATCACTAAGGTTTTTGCAGCTTCTCCAGCAGCTCGCCGATCCCGAGGTTCTTGATCCCCATCCGCTGTGCGCGCGTGAGCACCTCCAGCGCCTTGTCCCTCTTGTCCAGGGCGAGCCAGCTCTGCGCGATCTCGATATACAGCCGGGGGTTCTTCGCGTCGTTCACCATGAGCCCTGAAAGGCTTTCGATTGCCTCCAGGTAGTTGCCCTTCTCCTTGTTGATGAGCGCGAGACCCAGCACCGCGTAGCTGTCGAACTCGATATTCAGGGCCTTGCTATAGTAGTCACGGGCGGTATCGAGCTGGTTCATCGCCCGGTAGGAATCCCCGATGCGCGTGAGGATCACCTTGTTGTCGGGATCCGCGTCCAGTATCTTCTGCCAGTAGAAAAGCGATTCCTGGGGATCGTTCATCCCGCGGTAGCAGTCCGCCAGCCCGAAGAGCGCGTAGAAATTGTTCAGCTGGATGTCCAGGGCCTTCTTGAAGTACGGGATCCCCTTCTCGTACGTCTTCAGCTTGCGGTAGCAGTTTCCGATGGATGTGAGCACCCAGATGTTTTTCGGATCCTTCTCATGCATGCGCTCCCAGTACGTGAGCGCTTCGCGGTACTCCTTGAGGTCGAAGTGCAGGTAGCCCAGCCCGGTCAGGGCATAGGGGTTGCCGGGATCGATCTCCAGAATTTTATGGTAGATTTCTTTCGACCTGCTGAAGTCCAGCACCTTTCGATAGGCGTCGGCAATCCGGGTCAGCACTGTCACGTCGCTGTCCCCCTGGGCGAGGTACTTTTCCCAGATCTCGATTGCCCGGTGAAACTGCTTCAGCGATCGATAGCTGTCGGCAAGCCCGACCAATGCGTACTTGTTGCCCACGTGATAGCCGAGGCATTCTTCGTAGTACCGGATGGCTTCGTGGTAGGACTTGCGCTTGCGCGCCGCGTCTCCCATCCCGACGAGCGCATAGTTGTTCTGCGGCTCGATCTCCAGGATGCGCCGGAAGTTCTCCTCCGCCTCTGCAATATGATCTTCCTTGAGGAGCTGGTAGCCCCGCTTGGAAAGCTCTGATATTGAAACCGGAACGGGTCCCGGCGCTTTTTCCTCACTGCTCATGCAATTCCGTTTTCCCTTCTGCCAGCCAGTGTTTCATTACCTGAGCAATCTTCTCCACCACAGCGGCAGTCCTGTCCGGAGCAGGCGCGACCCAATACAATCTCAGCGCTTCGAGGGGCTTCCCCTCTTTGAGATACCGGTCTCCGACGCGAATGAGACCATCAGAGTACTTTGTTGTTACGAAGATCCTTTGAGCGAGCGCCAGCTCCCCCTTGTTGTACAACTCGTTGCCCTTCCGGATGAGCGCCGCCCGCTTCTCACGGGGGAGAGGAGCAGTCTGTTCCACACCAATTTTCAAAAATCCGCCCGGGGGCAACTTTTTCAGGATGTCATGTGCGCTCATCCCGACCTTCCAGATCAAGATACTTGATTCGATGGAGAGAGTAAATACCTCCAACGTCGGGACTTCGACAGGGGCCTATCCAATCCGGCCTTTCGAAGACATTTCCCTGCCGTCCGGAGAGTACGCCTGGCTCAACGCCCTGCCCAGCGCCTTGAACGCGGACTCCGCCATGTGGTGGCTGTTCCCGCCCCGGCGCACATCAACGTGGAGACTGATCCTGGCCTGCGAGCAGAAGCCCGTGAAAAACTCCCGCAGCAGCGAAAGGTCAAACGTGCCGGCGTAGTGCCGGGGAAAATCGGCGTTCAGGGAAAGCGTCGGCCTGCCGCAGACGTCGATCGTCACCTCCGAAAGCGCCTCGTCCATTGGGACAACCGCGTGTCCGAACCGCAGGACCGACCCCTTCTCGAGAATTGCCGAGAATGCCTGGCCAAGGACGAGACCGATGTCTTCCACGAGGTGGTGAGCATCCACGTCGATGTCTCCCGTACCGTTCACCGCGAGGAAGAAACGGCCGTGGAAGGCCATGCCCGTCAGCATATGATCAAAGAAGGGAAGCCCGGTGCGGATAGCCGGCTGGGCATCGCTCTCCGGGTCAAGCGAGACGGAAATATCCGTCTCACGCGTTTTTCTCTCGATAGTCACTTTCCTGGACGTCACAAAGGCTATTGTATGCGCGGGGCGGGGAAAATCAAGGAGAGCGTTGCCGCCCAAATCCGCGGATTACCGCGGCGCGCTACTCCCTCTCGTGGAGCAGGACCTTCAGCTGCTTGATCTCGTTGACCAGCTTGTCGCGGCTCATCTCCCGGAAGCGACGAGGCACCATTTCGCGGCTCGTGCACTCCAGGACGGCCACGAGGTTCTGCAGCTCGATCTCGTGCGGGTACGCGGGGGGCATGAAGTCCTGGACGGTCTCCTCCAGGTCCCCCTTGGTGACGAAGACGTGGTTGTTCATGGCGGAGAGGAACTTTGCCCGGATGAGCACCGATTCGAGGTCCGCACCGGAGAACTCGTACTTGTACCGGCGGAAGAGCTCCGCGACGTTTGTTTTCTGCAGGCGGAGCGAGAGCTTCTTCACGAGCGTTGAGAACAGGTCTTCCTTTTCATCGATGGTTTCGGGATAGAAAAGAGCCAGGTGCTCCTCTGCCCTTCCCTGGCGCTTGAGGTCGATCGGGAGGAGGTCGGGCCGGCAGGTAATGAGGAACCAGATGATCTTGCCCCGGTACTCGGTGTTTCCCATGAAGGACGCGATCTGGGCGAAGATGCGGTTGCTCGTCCCCGAGTCGCCGTCCTGGTTCCGGTCGCCGAGGAAAGCGTCTGCCTCGTCGATCATCACGCCGACGGGCGCCATTGCCTTCAGGATGTTCAGGATCTTCTCCAGGTTGCTCTCGGTGACGCCCTGCCACTTCGAGCGGAAATTGCGGAACTTCACGATGGGGATGCCGATTTCCCCCGTAAACGCCGTCACCATGAAGCTCTTCCCCGTTCCGACCGGACCGGCGATCAGGTAGCCCATCGGCAGGACGTCGAACCGGCTGTCGCGAATTGCCCGGGCGGCGCTTCGGAAACGCTTCTTCACGAAATCGTGGCCGGAGACGGCGGAGAGGTCATGCTCGCTTTCGATGAACTCAAGGAGACCGACTGCCTCCGCCTCGATAATCTGCTTTTTCTTTTCCTTGAGGTAAGTGAGGTTGATCTCCCGGTCTTCCTGGAAGCTCTCGGCGGAAAGCTGGTTGAGGTTCACCAGGTTCAGGCCGCTCGTGATCCCCGCGAACTCGGGAATCGTAAGGGTCCCTTCCAGCAGCAGCTTGCCGCTCCTGTCCAGGTAGTGCAGAAAGCTCTCGCGCACCTTCTCGTCCGGGATGGGGATGTTCACCTTGATGGCGCTGGGTGAGCGCACGATCGTGGGGTTGAGATCCGAGAGGTTCTCCGTCAGGAGGATGATCGAGACGTCGCCCTGAGTGAAAATGGGGTCGTTCGCCCATCGATTGAGGGTAACGAGGCAGTACCGGTCCTCGTCGGTATAGCGCGAGATGTCGGTGTTGGGCACGACCGTCTCGGAGTAGTCGATGATGAGGACGATTCTCTTTGTGTGGGTGATGTTGGCGTAGAAATATCGCTCCAGTTGCGTGAGCGCGCGCACGGGGTTGCGCGACAGCAGGCTCCCCGGCGTCGCCTTCGGTGACAGCTGCTTCATCTTTGCCAGGTAGTCGTGCTTCATCTCGGGCTTGCAGAAGCTCACCCCCGAAGACCGGTCGTAAAACACGATAATGTCCCGGTTGCCGAACAGAACCTCTGCGACATAGTCCTGGATCTTGGCAAAATTAAACTCCCCCTCCTTCATCTTGTGAGGGAGAAAGTCCCGGATGTTGCCGGAAAGCAGATAGAGGTTCGCGGTTTTCGAGCAGTACTTGTACGAGAGCTCCTGTGCCCAGGCAGGAAGCACCTTGATGAAGGGCAAATTCTTGACAATAAGCTGTTCGGCCATCGTTCCCCTCCCCAGGCAATGACGAACTGGAGAGAAGTATAGGCCCAAAGGCAGAGGGGCGTCAATGACGGCGGGCGGAATTGTCAGACCAGCTTACGCTCCCTGGCCTCTTCCATGATCATGCGGTTCCACTTGTTCCGCCAGAGGAACGAGCTTCTCTCACCGGGTGCATCGATCCTGCTCGCGCGCTCCTGCAGGGTCTTGAGGCTCTTGCTCAGCACCGTCACCTTGTCGTCGACCTCCTCCGAACCCGCTTCGGGAAGCACCTGCGAGTAGAGGTAGTTGAACCATGCCGCGCGGGGATCTTCCTCGAGGGATTTCTGCCCCCGCGTCAGCTGGTGCAGCTCGCGGATCGCCTCGTCGCGGATCCCCCGCAGTCCCAGCAGGTAGGCGCGCATGCCCAGGAGGCTTCTCTGCAGGAGCGCGCTGCCGCGGCTGAGCTTGAAGCACCGCCCCTCGACGGGCGAGAAGCCGTCCTGCCATGTCACTCCCTCGGGGGCAGGGAAACGCGACTCAGGAGAGCGTGCGAGTGCCCTTTCAATGAACAGACTCGCGTTTTCCAGTGTGCCCGAAAAAAGGCAGCCCTCCGCCTGGAAAAGGAGGACTTCGCGGGTCTGCTCCGAGAGGCTCTCCAGGAGACGGGTGCCCGCGGCGATTTCGTCCCGGTGCAGAAATGTCCTTCCCAGCCATGCACGGAGAACGGGCATTGCCTCGTCCAGTGAATACAGCGTTGCAAGGCACAGGCACGACTGCAGGTCCAGCGAGCATTCGTCGTACGCGCCCACCTGGAAACGCGTGCGCGCCCTCAGGAAAAGAAGAAACAGCTCGACTTCACGGCGGAAAAGCTTCCGCGCGGCGGCCAGCCCCTGCTCGATGACGGACAGGCACTGGGTGAATCGGCCGTCGATGAAAAGGCAGTCGGAGAGATAGGCCAGGGTCCAGAGCATGCCGGGCGTGTCGCGGGCCTCGTGGCAGAGCCGTTGCGAAAGCGCGAGGTACTCGACGGCCTCTCCCAGCCGGCCCTCGGCGAGCATGGCCGCCCCCAGCCAGAGGTAGCACGCCCTTTCCCCTCGCACCACGGGCGCCTCCTGGTTGTCCTCGCGCGGCTCCTGGTAGAGCAGGAGCGCTTTCTTGAGCTCGTCCAGGGCCATCGTGGCATTCCCGCCCGAGAGGAAGTACTTCCCCCTCTCGATCAGCACTTCGCCCCGCAGCGATGGGTTGAGGTCTGCGGAGGCAAGTTTCTTCGCCTCGGTCTGCGCCGTCTCCGCAGCCTCCTCATTGCGCTCCAGAAGAGCCGCTCGCAGCCTCCCCAGCGCGGCAACAGCCGCGAGGTCTCTGGACTGGACTGCCGTGGGTGCCACGGAAAACTCCAGCGACCGGGGATCGCAGAACGCCGCTGCGCCGGCAGGATCGCACTCGTCGAGCTTGCGCCGGATGATTTCAGGCAGGATGCGCAGGGCGAGCCCCGTCTTTCCGTTGCGGGCGAGAAAAATGAAAAGAAGAACCGGGTGGCGGTATTTTCCCGTTTCCCAGAGCCCTGTCATGTGCGTGATGAAGCGTTCCCTGAGCGCGGTGCCCTCCTTGCCCAGGAGTTCCTCCAGCTTCCGGCGGAGGGTCGGGAAGCGGGGAATGAGATCACGGTCGTCGGCTATCAATCCCGAGGCAAGCAGCTCGGAAAGGGATTGCGCGACGGTGGCGGCGTCGAAACCGGCATTCCCGAGGAACGCGAGGAACCCTTGCCGGTCGAGAAGCCCGCCCGCAAGGTACAGCCCGTACAGGAGGAGATAGGTGTCATCGTGCAGGTTGCGAATGAGAAACCAGGAGACCGACAGCGGATTCACCGGAAGCGCCGGTCCATCTTCCCCGCCGCTGCTCCATTCATGGCCATTCGGAGTCGAACGGATGCGACCGGTCCGGTCCAGGTACTGCAGGTAGGAGACCACCGAAATATACAGGCCGCTCGACCTCCGCCTCAGCCTGCGGGTGAGGGACTCGGGCATGGCGAGCCCGGGATACAGGTGCTGGGCGAGGGACCGTATCTCCCGTTTTCCCATCGGGTGCACATAGAGGCGATGCAGCTCGAGCCCGGGCAGATCCGCGGAGGTCGGGGGTGTGGCGCTGGAAACAACCGGCACGAACCCCGGGCTGGCCAGGAGATCATCAAACAGCCGCGCGATGATCTGGCGAGCCGCGGGATGATAGCCGTCGATTCCATCGCAGATGAAGAGCGCGGGGCTCAGGGCCTCCGCAGCCATCCGCGTCCACGCCAGCAGGTACAACCGGTAGCCGAGATAAAAATCATCGAGGATCCGGTCCGGGAGGGGATGCGCATCCGCCTTTCCTCCGAACCCGGCGGGGTCCTGGAGCCAGGCCAGCAGCGGCCCGACATCGTCCCACGCAGCCAGCTCGGGGCCGTGCAGCAGGGAGGGGACTCGGGCAAGGAGGGAGGGGATGAGACTGGACAGGAACGGATGCAGCGGTGAGCGGCGCTTGAAGATCGTGCGCATCCTCAGGACCGGCGCTGCACCCGTCCGGAGAAGCCGTGCGGCAATCTCCCCGAGCAGGGCGGTTTTTCCAACCCCGGAAGGCCCGTGCACCCAGAGCACGTCCCGTCCTTCACCGAAGTTCAGCCGGGGCGAAACGAGGTCCAGCGCACGCGTTACCAGGGTTTCACGAATCCACGACCGGGGCGCACCGGGAGCCTCCGCGGTGCCATCCGGCGGGCGCCGGAGCCCGAGCACCCGGTACAGGGAGCCGGACATCTCGCAATCAAACGAATCGGCGAACAGCGCTGCGCATTCGGATGCGATCCACAACTGGTCATCGACCTCTGCGCCTTCGAGGAGCCTCTGCGTGCGGTCGGCGGGGAATCCGTCCGGCCCTTCCTGCAAGGGCGCCACGACGACGGAAAATCCAAAGAGCTCGGATCTGCGCGCGGCAAGCGTTTCACGGATTCGCCACGCCGTGGCGGCCGCCGCACCGGCGTCAAGCTCCTCCTCTGGTCCCAGCTCCGCGAGCCACACGCCATTTCCCGACTGCCGGGCCGGGGAGGCGAGAGAGCCGAGAGTTGCCGTAAGCGCCGCCTCCAACCCGGGAAGGCCGTCCGCCCGCAGGCGCGCGAGCTGCCGGTAATTGCGCAACTCGGCGATAACATATACCATGGCGTTCATTATCCACAATTGAGCCGGAGAGGGAAAGGGACGAGCAGCATGGAGCCTCTGGAGTCCCTCCAGATGAATGAAAAACGGAGCCGGACGATCAGGCTTTCGGTGAATCCGCGGGCGGATTTCCGGGACGTCATCCGGACACTCGAAGCAATTGTCCTCCCCCCCGTCCGGGTGAGCGATGAGCATGTCCGGTTCGCCGTCCTTGAGCTCTTGAACAACTCCATCCGGGCGCACAAGGAGAAGGGAGAGCCGAGAGACATCTCGGTCGACCTTACCCTCACCAATGGCAGACTCGTGGTGACGATTCGAGACTTTGGCGGAGGTTTCGACCCGGAGAAGCTCCCCTACGGCCTCGAGGAAGATCCCGCCCTGCTGGACCTGCACTCCCCGGCGTTCGAGGAATACCAGAAACGAAACGGGTTCAAGCGATTCGGCATGGGCATCTACATAGCGAAAAAGACCTTCGATGAGTTCCGTCTCATTTTCCTGGACGATCGCGACAAGCCCATGGCCTGGACAGCGGGAAAAACGACGGGAACACTCATCACCCTCTCCGTGGGCGCCCGCCTGGACGGTTCCGCATCGGAGGCCGCCAGTGGGGAGTGAGCAGAGAAAGGACCTCCGCGTCCCAAGCTACGCGAAGGCTGTTCTCGTGGATGGGCATGTCCCCGGCTACATCCGTGACCTGAGCAGCTCCGGATGCCAGGTCGCCTTCATTCTGCCGGTTTCAGTCGCGGTGGGAGACGTCATCAGCGTCCAGGTGATCGCCGAGCATGACCCGACGATTGCCCCGTTCCACGTCCGGCTGCGCATCCGGCGGGTGATCGAAGATCCCCCGTGGCACTCGCTGGGCACCCAGGTTGAAACGATACGCGATCCGAAGGAAGCAGAAGCTTTCGAGAAGCTCGTCAGCTACTACAGCGGGCCCGCGACCTAGGGGCTCGTACCGCAGTGGCACGACCCGCACCGCCAGCCTTCGCGCTGGATACCGCGCTCCGGGCGGTGCAGGCGAGGACAGACACCGCTTACCAGTGATCCTTCCCTGTGACCTGTTTCAGAGTCTTCCGCGGCGGCGGTTCGGGCGTTTCATCGGCGTGGCCGATAAGGATGAGCAGCACCACCCGCATGGAGA
>Ga0209777_10006365_pt1 | contig 13295 bp, 10 predicted proteins | sample FrelakmetHBP12HB_FD_187147 | JGI IMG/M metagenome (GOLD analysis project Ga0209777, IMG submission 187147) | Freshwater lake sediment microbial communities from the University of Notre Dame, USA, for methane emissions studies -HBP12 HB (SPAdes)... | ecosystem: Environmental > Aquatic >...
TGGGTTTCATTCATTCCACATTCCTGTTAACCTTTTCTTTCATTCGGGCCCCCCGCCTGTCATATCCTGGCCATTCGAAGTTTGACACCCTCACTCCGCACCTAGTCTCCTAACTTGATCTTTTCTCAGCTACGATCAGATCCTAGCCTAAATCAAGCTTTAATCAAGGTTCTAAAGTCTATTACCGTATCTTGGCAGTGAATGCGGCTTCGTGAGTGCGCTGACTCTGAGAAACGATCAAGAACAGTGCGAGAACTGGCCCAGCAAGCGAAGCGGAGTACGTTAAAAAATCAGTTGCTGTCGAGAGCCAAAAGCTCTTTGCACAGCGCCTTTTCTTTCGACGCACAGGCTTCGTTCGAGTATTTCTCAAGTGCGACTGACCTGCACATTTGTGGAAACGCATCGTTTGCCAAAGCTTCTGAAATTTTTCTTGCGATGTCATCAGGATCGTCAGAGGCGACATACCCCGTCACTCCATCATCTACAGTGTCTCTAATTCCTAACACGTTCGTTCCAACTGCCGGCGTGCCGCAAGACATTGCCTCTATCAGAACCCTCGGCTGTCCTTCCGTTGAACTGGTCATCACGATTAAGTCTGCCATATTCATGAATTTCGGCACGTCGGAATATTGCACTGCGCCCGTGAAAATGACTTTGTCCGCAATACCAAGGGATTTTGTCATGTCCTTAAGCTCATTTTCCAGGGCTCCCGAACCGACTATAAACAGCTTGAAGTGCTCAGGAAGCTGTGCGGCTGCCTTTAGAAGGAGGTCAAGCCGTTTGACTGCATGCAGCCTTCCAATATACATGAGTATCTTTTCATCTCGGACGCTGTAAGTCTTTTTGAGCTCAGTGACATCAATTCCGGGTTTAAAAATGTCTTCATCGAACGTCAATGGTATGATCTCCACTCTCTTAGCACCTCTTTCGCGAAGCTCCTTCTCAAGAGATTGGTTTCTCGTGACCAAAACATCGGCGTTTCTTATTACATAGTTCTCGATAAGTCTTGCAACTGTTCCAAGAATTCTGCCTTTGTTCACGTGTGTGACTTGATCCGCCCAGTTGTATTCATAAAAAACGATTGAAGGCTTCTTTTTTGCCTTTGCTGCGACTATTGCTCCAGGACACGCAGCAGAAATGCCCCGGACCAGCGCATTTCCTTTCAATCGCTTAGCGATTCTGAATGTGCTTAAGGCGACATATGAAAAGTGCCAAAGACCAAATTTCTCGAACAACGCCGACGGAACGTGTTCTATGGCGGGGGCCAAATCAAATTTGCTTGTGTCCCCTGTAAACAAGAATAGATCGCAAAGATCCTCGTATCTCAGCAAGAAATCTTTGAGCAGACGAAGCATGCTGCCGTCTGTTTTCACGCTGTCAATCAGTCGAACGTCGAATGAAGTTACAAACAGGATTCTGCACCTTTCTTGAGGCATCCGATTGATCATAGCAGAGTAAACGTTAATAATCTTTTAGATGCGCCAACAAAAGTATATTTAACAAGAGCGGCCTGAATAGTTGACCTATAATGGCCAACACCATCGCGAGTCTTGCGTCGGTTTTTCAAAAAGCACGCGACTTGTTGTCCGTACAGTACATCCGAAACGTCTTGCGAGGGCTCTCGGTTTTGGGGGGCGGATATGCGCTGGCGAAAGTCATATCGCTGGCGGAAGAACTTTTTGTTGGGCGTTACCTCGGCGTACAGGTTTACGGAACTTATCTCGTCATTCTGGCCATAGCTACAATCTTAAGCGCAGTGATGACCCTCGGATTGCCGAAGGCCGTCGTGAAGATCGTTGCCGAACGAAACGAGCGTATTGGCGACGTGCCGATTAATGCTCTTTATATTGCTTTTTTTCTCTCGATTGCAGTGTCTCTGCCCGTCATCGTCGTCGGCTTCTATAGCAACTTGCTAAATCTGCTTGGCATCACCCAGTACGAGTTGATTTTCGGCTACATAATAGCGTTTCTGCTTACGATATACACCGTTGCACAATCTTTCAAACTGGCGCTCTATAAGATTAGATTTGTTGTTATCGCAGACATCATTTATTGGAGCGTCGCGCTCATCTTCTTTGTCGTTTTTCGCAACTTGACGCTCGGCTTAGTCGGCATATGCGTCGGCTCCTTACTCGGTTCTCTTGTCCTGATTCACGAAGTGCCCCTGGGTTTCCCGCGCGTTTCGATTGCGAGAATGAGGTCACTAGTCCCACTCACCGTCTATTTGGGCGCTGATAGCGTCCTCGGCGTCTCAGCGCAGCAGATTAGCATCCTTTACCTGAACGTTATAGCGACCGCTTACGCCGTTGGGGTGTTTGGCGCACACTATCGGTCGAGTATTTTCCTGATTGTGCCTCTTGTAACCGTCCTTTCTATGGCATTATACCCTCGCTTTTGCTCTCTCGACTGGGGTTTGCGGCCCCGGGTTGGGAGGTATTTAGCTTACTTCGGCGTTCCAATATGTTTGGCCGGGTTTTTGCTATCTTACGTAAGTGGCGTTGTCTTCTTGCGCATTTTTCGAGTTCAAGAGATTCGGCCATTGTTGCTTGTGCTCGCAGCTTATTCAGGGCTTTTTTTTTATAACAGAATCTGGGACAAATTGGTCACTGCGTGTGAGGGCGCAAAGATCGTTGGCTGGGGGATAGTTTTCGCCACAGTTGCATTTCTTCTGGTCATGGTAACGCTTACTCCTATTTTAGGCGGAATGCTCGCAATTGCTACCGGAATGGTCTCAAATGAGATCACATACAGTGCCATCCTTCTAAGCTGGTTCAAGCTGCGCGTGACTGGAAAACGGCGACCAAAAACTATAAGTGACTAGGGCATAGCGATTCTATATACAGGGCATATTATTACAGGTTTGAGGTAGTCCAGGGCTAATGCGAGAGCGATACGAGCAGAATCAGGGGTATTCTAGACTGGGATCACCTCAGCCGCCATCGGCGCAGCACAGTCACAAAGTTGAGCGGACGCGTTCGAGGGAGCTGGGCAAGAAAGTGTCAGTGGGCATATTGCTCACGACCCTTACGCTGCTGCTTATCACCGTAGGGTTCGCCGGATATTGGAACGGCGGCATCGGCTTGATCGACCACGATACCTCGACGAACATCGCGTTAGCAAAAAACGTTCAACAAACCAGCGTATTAAACCAAAATGATCCAAACGCCGCCACTAGTGACGTCTGGTATAACATTAACCCGCCTGGCCTCCCAATCGTATTTAGCGCAGTCGCTATACTCGGTGGGGTGAATATTAGCATGAACTCCGAACTGCTCGTTCTGCTGCAGGGGTTTTCCGCGTTCATCTTGGTTGCCTTCGTTCTCACCACTTTTGTCGTAGTAAAGAAAATCACAGGCGACACGCGAATAGCCGCCCTAGCATCGTTTTTTTCAGCAACGTTCAGCCCAAACCCGGCAATTTTGGGGCCGCAATACATTGTCGCGTCAAGCTTCGGGCTGATACTGATGATGCTTGGGACGTACTACCTCTACGCGGCAATCAAGGACGATGCGGGCAAGCCTATCCTGACATCAAAATATACATTTCTAGGTGCTCTTACTGTAACCACGCTTATTTTTATGCACAGGCTTTCTACCACGACGTTTTATTACATTTTCACCATCTTCATCGTACTCTATGTGCTGATCAATCTTGGCACTCGCATGCATTTGAAGCAAATAAGTGCAATGATCCTGCTACCAGTCATCATTAGCGCCCCTTGGTGGCTGTCCATGTATTTCCACTACCAAACTCTACCGTGGAGCATCCCACAGATCTTGAGTTTGTCGGCAGGCATGTTGGGGCTCGCAGCCGTCGGCGTGCTTTTTAGCGGGAGAACCGATCAAAGGTCACCACAAAAACGCCGTGACAGACTGTTCGCCGTAATTGGCCACACGACAAAAGACGCCCTTAATTTGATCATAATTTTGGTTCTAGTCGCGATGGCTGGGGTAATTGCGGTTTCCCTTGTGTTTTCTGCTCAGACGGCGTTCTCGCTAGCTTTCATGGTTTCAAGTCTTGGTCTCATCCCAATTCTGAGTATTCTGGTTTACAAAACAACCCTCTGGGACCGAGCTGAGACAAACCTACGAAACATGCTTGTTTCAAGCTGGCTCCTCGTGGCATTGGTACCCGCGCTAATCGGTGTATTGGGAGTGGCGGTGCCGCACATGCCCTATCTTATTCAACGCGTCATACCGCACGTTCTGCTAAATCAAGGCGGGGTGCAGTCGATACTCTATCTCGTGCTCCCGCTGTCAATACTTGCTTCACTCCTTGTTTTTCGGCTCGCATATGAACCGCAGCCGCGCGTTCACGGCTTGCGACGGAGGCGAGACAATCGGGCAATGCGCTCGATGCTTATCATCGCTTTTGTAGTCATCTCTGTGTTATCGCCGGTATTCCATATTGCCGCAGCCAGCGCCCTTGCCGTAAACGCACAAGAACCAAAACTCACCGCTGATGAAACCAGCGCACTGCAATGGCTCAATCAACACACAACGTCCAATGATACAGTCTTGTCAGATCCGACTTTCTTGCAATACATAAGCACGTTCACCACTGCCCGAGCTGCAATATCAACCGACTCCGAAAACTCCTACGTTGTCACGCATCAGTTGTCGCAGCTCACGGACCTCTCCAATTTCATGAACAGCTCCACAGATTCCGCTACCAAGCTACTCATAGCAAAAAAAATGGGCGTAGACTACTTCGTGTATGATCCGATCAAAGCAAATTACTCGAGCGGCGTCTGGGGATTTCCATTCACGAACTTCGTTCCCGATCCCACGGTTATGACATTAAAATTCCAGAATAACGGTGTAGCGATTTACCAAATTAACCAAAGCCAGCTTGTCCAAACGCCTACACAATACGCGTCGATCAGCAACGTCGATGTGAACGGTGACTCAGTAGTTGTTTACATAACGAATTACGCCAGCGATCCGATGAGCTTGCACATCGCTTGGCAAGACCAGTACAAGCCGGTGACGTTAAACGCCGGTGAGACTAAGGCAGTGCCGATCGATTTTACAACAAGCGGCAGCTCTAGCCCGTTAAGCATTGTGCCCACTCTGGGGTCTACAAGCACCCTGTATGTAAGTCTATGGATGGATTCCCCATCCAACAGCGGTAACGGAACTCTGGATGCGAGATACACAGCTCCGATAGACGCAGTTAGCATCAATTCACAACAGCTGTTGTAACGCCCGCAGCTTAGATTAGGATAACTAGCTATTTCCACGGATAATTCCGTGCTCTCGAGATCAGGCGATCATTAGATGCCTGCGGCCAGATAAGGCTGTTCGACGCACTGTCGCCTTCACCTTATCGCCTTTTTTACGGTCTGTCGCCAGGAATAAGACACCTCAACGAGCCGACAAGACAGCCAACAAGACGCTTATTGCACCGGATATTGCGCACAACGTCCAAAGCGTTTTGACCAGTCCTGGTTCTTTCATTAATCTCTTGCTCAAGATGTAATCGGACAAGTTCTTTCGAACGGAATACGACTTTGAGGGGATCAAATAGTCCTCATTCGTTACCTGCGTGGCCGTAAACAAGTGACTCTCGGTTACTTTTCCAACAGAGAGCAATACCATGCCGTAGTTGACGATATACGGCAAAGCCGCGATGACCGCAAATAGTTCGATTTTTAGCGCTATGGCGCCAACGGCGATAGCGCTACCGATGCAGAGCGTCCCTATATCGCCGATAAATATGCGGGCAGGATACCTATTGAACGGAAAAAACCCTAGGAGAGCCCCAAGAAGCGCCGCCAATATCAAAAGTCCCACGACGCCTCCCGTCGGCGATATAAGCACGATTCCAACCAGTATTAATGCAAACGTCACTATGGCGCCGCAACCTATCTCCATCCCATTGAATCCAGCAAAGGTATTGACTGCATTGGCCCCCGCTGTGACGGCAAAAGGCACAAGAGGGATCCACGCGAGTCCAAGCCAAAATACCCCTAACAAAGGCACGAGAAGATAGGGGTCGCTCCCGGCGGTCAATATGAGCGGAATGCCAGCGAAATAGCCAAGGAGCGGCTTTTCTTTGGCGCCAAGGTGCATCACGTCATCTAGGGCCCCTACAATAGTTGATAAGGTTACCACAAGCACTGAAACCAATATTAACGTTAAATTGAGTCCTAAAAAAGCCGCGAAGATCATAGACGTGGCGAACCCTGCGTAGATCGCAAAGCCGCCCATTTCGGAAATCTCAGGCTTTTCAACTTTGTGAACGTCAACGCCAAACACCCCAGCGGGTTTCATTCTCTTGATGAGCGGCGGGGTCACAACAAACGTAACTACAAATGAAAGCAGAACCGAGACTACAAGCAAAAAGAGGGTATAGCTGTCGATCATCCGTGATCTTATTTAGTTAAGTTTCTTTTGTGTTTCGTACTGGGCCGAAAGTACGGACAATCTGAGCTTGTGTCGGATCGAACGTGATTTCCCCTGTTTCGTCGAACATCGCTTGAACCGTCCCGCCAGCGTGAGAGGTGGCGCGGGTTCGCATGCCCATGAACCCTTCCGAAAAAACCGTTAGGTGAGCATAGAAGCTCGTTTTTGACACTTGCGGAGAGATCGTGAGCCGCCCTTCTTCGAACAGCTGAACGACTTTAGAGATTATTCGCTGCGATGATTTGCCATCGTTAAGCGGGTCGCTTATTTTCTTTCCCGGCGCCGTAGCCCGTACGGCTTCAGTCAAGACATCTGGGTGCGGGCTATTGCCTAGTAACCTATTCCACCCGTTTTCAACGGTCTCGATGTAATACGTGCTATCAGACAGCGTGATGCACGGCGTTTCTAAAATGGCGCTTTCTTTCTGAGGGCCTCCGGAATCGGTGACTAACACATGAGAGTCCATCATCAGTCTTATGAAACCAGTGTAAGCTAATGGATCGATAAGGTGGACGTTCTGACACGATTGCAATTCTTCCATTAGGCCGAATTTGACGAGATGTCTCCTAGTATTTGGGTGCAAGAGCATGATCACGTTGTATTCATCAAGACTAGTCGCCGCTTTCGTGATTCTGCCGAGCGCCGCCGGGTTTCCAATGTTCCATGGCAGCCTAACCGCCACTGCAACAATCGGTCGTTCGTCTTCGCAAAGCGCATCGATAGAATCCGCCTTTTGCGCCGTCGGCTTGTAGTCCAAAAGTGCGTCAACAAGAGGATCGCCTAAGTAGTGGACGCAATCGGGATCGTAACACTCTTCAAGCAGGTTTAGCTGTGCCGTGTTGCACACAGGAAAAAATAGCGTCGAGCACATTTCGATGACTTTCCTTCTCACATCGCTGTGCAAGTCCCGCAGTGACCGATAGCCCGATTCAATGTGGCCGACCGGAATAAAATTCATCGACGATGCGATGGCTGCGCTAAAAGACGAGATTACGTTGCCTTGCACAAACACAAAGTCAGGCCGCGCTTTCTCCAATATATCATCGATTTGATTGATCATGCCGGAGATCTGCTTATTGTAGCTCATGTTGCCAAGCGACAGGCCATAATCCGGGTCTCGAAGACCCAAATCTTGAAGCAAGTTCTCATACATTTCGCGGTCGAAATGTTGCCCGGTATGAGTGAAAACGAGTTCCGTATCGGGGTTCTTGTCGACCTCCTTGAGGAAAGAGGCCATTCCTATTAGCTCCGCTCGCGTCCCAACAAAAACGGCAATACGCATGTCTCGCCTCCTCTGAGCTTACGAGCACCATCGGCTAAATAGCTTATCATCTAAAATAAAGCGATGCGCTTCATTGCAGCGTCGCGGATTTCGATTCGATTCTCGAGCCTGGAGGATAAACTCCGGCAGCCACTGCACCCACGCCGAGTGTCGATCCGGGACCAATCGACGTGCCGACGTTTATCATGCTGTTAATGCCTGTGCGCACGTCGTCACCCATGATGACGCCGAGTTTCCGCCTGCCGGTGTCCGCGCCACCGAGTTTAATACGCTTCTCATCAAAGCGCAGATTAGCGACTGTAGTACCGGCCCCGAAATTACAGCGCACGCCGATGATGCTGTCCCCGACGTACGACAAGTGTCCGATTTTGCTCTCATCCATTATGATTGAGTTTTTCACTTCGACAGCGTTACCGATCTTTACTCGACTCCCTATGCACGCACCTGCGCGTAAGAGGCAGTTGGGCCCGATTTCACATCCTTCGCCGATTATGACCGGCCCGGTAACGTACGCGCCATTTTTTATGACGGAGCCACGCCCGATTCGCACAACACCTTTTAAGGTCGCAAGAGGCTCGACGTTCCCCTCGTTCGCGCTCTCGAGCGTCTGCATCAGAAGCTCATTTGCGCTCAACAAGTCCCAGGGCCTTCCGATGTCAATCCACTGCTCCTCAACCTTTGTGTACCCGACGGGGTAGCCCTGATCGATGAGCAGTTGTATAGCGTCAGTGATCTCGTACTCCCCTCGTGCCGACTTCCGCGTCTCAGCTATGCGCTCGAAGATGTCTGGCTCAAAGGCGTAAATACCGAGGTTTGCCAAATCCGAGAGAGGCTCATTAGGTTTTTCCGTTATTCGAACTACAGCGTCGTCAATGACTTCAAGTATGCCATAGTTGCTCGGTTCTTTCACACTCTTCGCCCCGATGAGGACTACTTGGTCTGGCGCTGTCCGCGCGATGAGCTTCAATGTGGCCGAGCTTACCAAGCTATCCCCATTAAGCGCGAGAAATCGCTCATCTACGAGATCCCTAACTTGGTTAATTGCGTCGGCCGTCCCGCATTGCTGTTCTTGTCTGACGTATTCAATCTGCGCTCCGAGCTCCGCTTTATCGAAATGTGATCGAATTGCTTCCTCGTGGTAACCGGTTACGATTATTACGCGTAAAATGCCTGCTTCGACGCATGAACTAACTATCCGTTCGAGAATGGGCGTGCCCAGCACTGGGAGCATGACTTTGGGGCGGTTATAGGTCAGTGGGCGCATCCGGGTGCCTTCGCCAGCACCAAGTACGACAGCTAACATTAGAGGTGCCTCTGCACTATTGCCGACGCTTTTTCATAAAGCCTTTTTGTCATCGCTGCGTCTTTTGCCTCCGCAGTAATTCTTATCTTTGGTTCTGTTCCTGATCCTCTCACTAGTATCCAACCGTCTTCAAAATCAAGCCTTACGCCGTCAATGGTCGTCATCTCAATATAGTCGAGAGAACACAATTCTTGAGTAATCGCAGCAATTCGATCGTTTTCACCGCTGTAAGCAACTGACCCTCGCAAAATGTGATACTTGGGAAACTGTGCAATCACGTCGGAGATCGACTGCTGACTAGCAATTGATACGATCAGTGCCGCTGCATAGATACCGTCCGGAGTATAGGAAATGCGGGGAAAGATCCAGCTACCGCTACTTTCGCCACCGAAGTCCGCCCCCGCACGTTTGACTTCTTCCGCGACGTACACGTCACCTACGCGTGTTCGATGAATCGCGCAGGTGAGGACGTCATCAACCATGTGCGAAACGTCGACAGGATACACTGCAATATTTTTTGCCTCGTTCACCCCGAACAGCGCGAGCATTTCATCACCAGCTATATACCTGCCACTTCGCTCTACCGCCATCATACGATCTGCGTCACCATCGTGGGCTATGCCGATATCGGCGCGAAAGCTTCGGACAGCTTCAATCAGGAGGTTCAAGTTGCTTTCTATAGGCTCTGGATCTCTTGCGGGGAAAAATCCATCGGGCTGCGCATTCAAAGTGATGACGTCGCACCCCATCTCTCTAAGCACATATGGTGTGATGGTCGCCCCCGCGCCTGAGCCACAATCAACTACGACGCGACAGCTTACATCGGTGAAATGATTGAGGATATCCTCTTTATGGTCATTGATGGCATTGCCATAAGACGAAATCTTCCCAATAGCGTCCCAGCTGGCCCGCTCGCCTCTGAACGCGGGATGCGGTTTTTCTTCAGTGATCAATGACTCGATGTCTTCCTGCTGCTCGCTATTGAATGAGGTGCCATCGGGGTTCCACAATTTGATGCCGACGTATTCAGCGGGGTTATGTGAAGCGGTAACCATAACCCCGCACTCGTAGTTGCGGGCTGCGTGAGAAAGAGTCGGCGTCGAGACGAGGCCGATTCGGGTGATGTCACACCCACATGCGGTGAGGCCTGAGATGAGCGCATATTCAATCATCTCGCTTGCGATCCGAGGATCCCTACCTATAACGGCAGATTTGCATCGAGATCCAACAGCTAGCCCAACACTGAGCGCTAATTCCGAGCTCAGCCTCTTGTTGGCCACGCCACGAATTCCGGAAGATCCAAACATGATAGGCCCCCGTTTTTCAAATTGACTTACGATTCAAATGGCACCAAAATTACACTCAGAATCCTCTTCCCATTGAAATTAAATGTTTTGGTAAAACTATAAATCGAGAGGTAAGCGTTGAATACCACGTGCGTCGATTAACAGAGTATGCGGCTCACGAACGTAACTCAATGTGGGATTGGTCCAAAGTCAAAAACCCACTGCGAGTGGCCCTGAACTACCTCGTTGTGCGCATATGCGGCTTCCTGCCTTCACTGAAAGCAAAAAACGCGCTATATCGTTCAATTGGGATCAAAGTCGGCAAGAACGTTTCTGTCGGTTTGGAAGTCACTTTTGACATCTTCTTTCCTGAACTTATAGAAATTGGCGATAACTCCGTCATCGGATATGGGTCTACCCTGCTTTGTCACGAATTCCTGATCGGCAAATGGAAAAAAGGCCCGATTGAAATCGGCAAAAATGTTCTGATAGGAGCAAACTCGACGGTCTTAGCAGGCGTGATCATCGGAAGCGGAGCGACGATTTCTGCCTGCTCTCTTGTTAATCGAGACATCACCAGCGACGCTCTGGTCGGCGGGGTGCCCGCTCGAGAGATTAGGAGTGAAAATAAGGCGTGAAACTCCGCGATATCTTGGAAAACACGCCGCTGTTGGTTGCGATCATACTTATCAACGTCGCGGGAACGTTGGTCGGTTTCTTCTACTACTGGGATCAGCTGGTTTCTTCGAGCCCCGTCTATTGGATATTCATCCCAGACTGTCCTCTGTACACTATGCTTGTCGCAGCCGTCCTCGCCGTTTACGTGAGCACGAGGCGCAGTTCCGATATTGTCAATTTCATCACTGCAATCGGATTAGCAAAATACGGCACGTGGACCGTATTCGTCGTCTTATCGTTCACTGCGTTTTATTTTTCGGTCGACAGCAATTTTTACTCAGTGCTGGTTGTATTGCATGTCGCGATGGCTGCCGAGTTCATTCTGCCGCTAATGTTAATTCGGCGGCTGAAGCAGAGGTTCATCGTCGTTGCGCTCATATGGTTCTTTGTAAACGATTTCGCGGATTATTTTTTGGGCACTCATCCACCCATACCGGCAAGCGACATCACGCAGATCGCCATTTTCACTTTCCTGCTTACACCGGTCTTCATAATCGTGGCATACGCTGCAGCCAGATTCTTAAATAATAGCAACACATGAGAGTTGCTTAGCGGGGGTTGCCAAGCCAGGTCAAAGGCGCAGGGCTTAGGGCTGCTACGTGCAAGTAAGACACCCTGTCTCATAGGAGTTCGTGCGTTCAAATCGCACCCCCCGCATTAACTTTTTCACTCGTGATTTAGCTTTATTCTTAACGCTTCACACGAGATCCGTCTTCAGCGGATTGAACAGGCAGCTAAGCCAGAAGGAACGATATTCAGCGAGCATGAAGAAAAAACGCTGAGTGGGCAAATGCTGAGACGACGACAAGCATCACTTCACCGATTGGGTGCAACAGGATCTAAAGCTGGGGGTGATCTCATTATGGTAGGAGTAAGAACAGGTCAGCGCTCGGCTCGATTCTGGTTTCGATGCCGTCTTTGAAAAGGCGGACTGTTCCCCCGCTTTCCGAAACGGTTATTGCTATTGCGTGTGTCTCGCGCGTAATCGCAAGCGCCGATATATGTCGCCCCCCCAACCCTTCTAACTCGATTAATTTTGTGTTTACGTCTAAGTATCTGCCGGCTGACGTGATGATCCCTTTCTCGTCTACAATAAAAACGCCGTCTAGCTGAGCAAATTCTTTGATGGTTTCCCAATGCGAAGGATTCTTTATGTCCCGCATATCTTCGGCGTGTCCCTTGTACGGATTAAGAATAAGCTGATGTGATCTTCGCAGCACTTCATTCGTGTCCCCAACTATGAATGCGGTTCCCACTTTCTTGCCCTCTCGGCCCTCTCTCCCCAATTCAAGAGCCAATCGCAACACCGCTTTTAGCGCTGTTGGATCCACGCGTTCCGCTGTCCTGTCTATTGCCTGCACCGTTACAAGCTGTTTGACGTCACACACAACGATAGATGACAGGTCCGCCAGGCATAACACGCCAACGATGTACCCGCCGCTTACTACGTCCTGAACATATGCGGCAGTGGCAATGTCCTGCACAAGCGCGAAATCATTGAACGCTGGGGCGACGATTTTGGTTTTGAGGTCCTGGGTTGCACTTTCGCTCAGGAGGTCTCGCAACTCTTTAGTGACGCCTTTCGTTAGCGAAGAGGTTTCAATAAAAGTCGATGGGACGTCGCAGGGCACGTCGCTACACGATGCATCTGAGATCACAAAAAGATGTGCGGCATTAATCTTTTTTGCCAGCTCATTAGCAGCCTCGGTGATCGCTGTGTAAATTTTATCCATAGGGTCCAATCGCTTCGGCGTCTAGCTTTCTCCTGTTTTTCTTTTCTTTTCTTGACTTAAAAAACTACTTCCGTGTTCATCTTCACAAAAGCGATTGTGAGCTATTTAGCTATTTATATCTGTTTTGCGAAATACCAAGAGATGAAGCACTTTGACGTGGATCTGCACCTGCATTCACGGTTCAGCATAGGGACGAGCCCCAAGATGGACCTGCCGCGAATGTGCGAAACGGCTCATCTGAAAGGCATTCAAGTGCTCGGAACTGGCGATTGTCTTCAGGGCGTATGGCTAGAAGAGCTAGAATCGAGCTTAGAAAAGCGTGGAGACTGTTATGAGCTTGATGGAATTACGTATGTGCTTCAAACTGAAGTTGAAACAACGGTCAAGGGGCGTGTTCATCATCTGATACTGTTTCCGAGTTTCTCTTCCGCGCACGAACTCCGCGAAGTGGTGTTCAACAAGGGATATTCACAGTTAACAGGCGGCAGACCTCAGCTTAAAATATCGCCTGAAGAACTTATCAGTTTAGTCCGTGAAGTCGGCGCACTCGCGGGGCCGTCACACGCTTTCACTCCTTGGACATCAATGTACGCCGCTTACGATAGC
>Ga0209777_10006366_pt1 | contig 13295 bp, 9 predicted proteins | sample FrelakmetHBP12HB_FD_187147 | JGI IMG/M metagenome (GOLD analysis project Ga0209777, IMG submission 187147) | Freshwater lake sediment microbial communities from the University of Notre Dame, USA, for methane emissions studies -HBP12 HB (SPAdes)... | ecosystem: Environmental > Aquatic >...
GATGTGTTTGATGCAGCCAACGAACTGGTGGAACAAGTTTTGGAGCTTGTTCCTTCATACTCATCAGAAAACTTCTGTAAAAATTAAATCTTTATCTGGACAAAAAGATAATTCGGATGAAATTATTGCGAATTTGCAGTTTTCTAAACCTATAAAAATAAAAGATAATATTAAAGTGTTTTCATCAATAGGAGAGGGATTATTAGATTCTATTCCTGCTTATAGTATATATAGGATCAATTCAAGATCTAAATTTGCGAATTGGATGGGGGATGCTGCTGATTGGTTATTTAGTAAAATATCATTAAGATTTTTAGCTCAATATATGCGTTCTAATGAAATGTTATCATCATATAAAGAAGCATTCTCATCTGCTGCTAAAAAATATAATGTTTATATTCAAGCTGGAAGTTTATTTGAACGTGTTGTTGGTGGCACTAAAAATGCTGCTTATGTGTTTTCGCCCGATGGTTCGATTGTCTGTCGGCAGGAAAAATGGCATCCAATTCCATATCCAACCAAATCGAGCAGGCTCTTGTGGAGAAGGTACAGGAGCAGCGGGCAGTTGAGGCAGAAAAGGTTTTATTGGCTCCGGCTTCAACACCTCCTCAATCGGCAAACCCTTTGGTTCCACCTCCATAGCCACAACAGGAGCAGGAGCCGCTTCCACTAATACTGGCTTATAGACATTATTAACTAAATCATAAAAAGCACTCTCCAGACATTCCTTAAACTGCTTTTCATTTTCAATTCTGACAAATTTTTCATCCTTTTTAACGCAAAGCATGCAGTGAATATCATGATCATTAGGATCTGAACTAGGCCCCAAAGCAAACCTAAACCGGCTCAAAACGTCAATCATAGGCTCAGAGAAATCAGCACGACTGACTTTGACTTTTTCTATAGCCACTTTACGCGCGTCTTGAACTATTTCAACCTTTTGCTGTCGTGCGCGAAGCCCGCCTCTTGGCAACTCTCGCTCTGCAACATTTTCATTAAAATTTATAGGTCCTTTTAGGGTCTTTAAACCCCTAGGAACACTTTCAATAGCTTTTCGAAGATCCTCTGCTAAGGCTTTTTCATCAGGGGAGCCATTGCTCAATTTTTCTGCAACCTTTTTCCCAACTTCTAAAAATGCTTTTGAAATCGTCATGGACATCAATTTCCCAGTTTCATTTCCCTCTACAAATTCTTGCATAGGAGGAGCTGTGAGATTCATTGCGCTGTTTTCCCACAACCGAATAAGACTGATTTCAAAAGTAGACCCAATAAGAAAACGAACATAATTGATGTTCTTCTCTAAAGCATCTAGTTTCTCCTGGATAAGCTTTTGATTAGCTGCGGGAGCTATTTTCTCAGCTTCAAGCTGAGTTTTTCTTTCGGCCAATATGGCATTAAAGGTGACCGCCTGTTTTTTATTTGCAAGTAGCTGAACCAGTGATTTGAAATCGCTCTTTTCAATGCCAGAGACAGAAAAGGCATGCTGTATATCCTTAAAGGAAAAGAGTGTCTCACAAATGTTAGAAATTTTATCGTCTGAAAGAGGAGCTTGTCCAATATAAAAACCTTCTAACCATGGGGTAGTTTTTACTAAAGTAAAAAAATCATACGTGCGGCCGTTAACTTCTCGAGAGAGTTTTCCTTTTTCTATGATCTCGACAAAATCTTCGCATATCCATTTCAAAGAAACAGCTTCAAGCAACAAATAAGTAGCCGTTGTGGAGCACGACCCATAATATTGTTGTGACCAGTGGCTCAAGGTTGTCGCAAAAATTGTTTGGCGAACATGCTTTTTTGTAATGGGCACCTTTTCATCTAAATGGAGCGTGGATCTAACGGTCCAATCGCCGGCAATATTTCCTGGTTCAGGAGGTTGTGCTTTTTCTTGAAGGATTTCGTTGAGTAAGTCTGTCCTCTTAAAAAGCGTATATGTTTCTTTTGCATGCAAATTAAATTCAGAGGCTCCTGGGAAAAGGCACTCTAATTCTTCATGGCCCAAATAGCGATTTATTTGACCGTCGCTGTCTTGTAAAAGATCAGCAACATGAGCAGCGTACTGATTTTGATAATAGGTACCATAAACATCAAAAGCCGCTTTATTTTTTGGATTGACCAGCAGTTGACCTGCTACATTTTGTTCTGGCCGAGCTGTTTTTTCAGGATGACTCTTTTCGCACACACCTGTCAGAAATTGATGTGCCGCATCGTAGATTTTCTGTTCAGCCACTAAAGGGTTGGAATAATCGATTGATTGCAAAGCAGCCTTTTGATGGTCACGCAAGAGGAGGATTGCGCCAAACAACCGGCTCAATTTATTAAGAGCCATGATTGTTGGCTGTTGCAGAAGAGAGAAAAAATCCGCAAGAAAAAGCTTCACAAGCCCGACATCAATCTTTGGATCTTGTAAAAAGGTCTTCAGGTCTGAAAGAAAAGGCAAAAACTCTGGCGGTATAGCCGCATTGTTCATCACAAAATCAAACCCGGTACCAATTTCTTGTTTTGATAGAGGCAAATCGAGGGAAAGAAACTTTCTTACCAAGGGCTGTTCGGAAGCTGGCAAGGCATTAATTTTGCCTTTAAAAATCTCTTCCAGTTTAACTTTCTGAAGCCAAATATGCCTCTTAACATGAACCTGGGGTCTCAGTTCTGCGCCTTTTTCAGGCCCCTCTTGAACCTCCATGGGTACAATTTCAGTTACCTCTTCAAGAGATGTGACTTGACTACTCACGGCAGTCACCTTTTCTATCTTTTTAGGTCGTTGGCTCACATTGGTTATTATTGAACATCTTCTTTTCTTCACCTTCTCTTTAGGAGTAATATTTGCCGCCTCCGCAGGCAATTCCGGTTTCGCTAAAACACCCGCTTCTTCGGCTACTTTTAAGACAATAGTCGGCTTCTGCCCAAGTAAAACTCTCACATGCTTCTGAAGAGTGCCTTTTTTATCTGCTCCGATAATAAATTCTGGGAGAGGAATCAAAGCAGTTTTTTTCCCAGTGGCAACTTGTTGATCGTGTTTATCCGCTATCTCTTGTAAAAGTTTTACAAAAAAGGTTTCTGGATCTGCGATCTTATTGGCAATCTGGACCAGCTGGTCACGGGCCAAAGGCAAAGGATTAAAAGCAGTTGGAGGATTCTTTTTCACATCACGAAACATCTCCACCATCGCCTCTTGCTCTTTTGAAGTGCGATCTGCAAAGAGCTTGTTCACATAATTTTCTTCCTGACACAAAGGCACCACGAAAGTGCAAAAAAGGCGAATGCTAGCCAAATCCCTTTCGGCTTTTTTTATTGGTGACTTCTTCGCATTCATAATGATTTTCTGCAAAAAGGAGGCTATTTTTTCTTTCTTTTCCAAATCGCCTCTCAAAATATACTTCTGAGCCATTTCCTCTAGTTGAACATCAGAAAAAGAAGCAAGAAAACGAAAAAGATCATCTGTTTTTCTCAGCAGAGGCACCTGCTCTAGCAACAGAGCTAAACAGGTTTCTTTGAGTGAGACTGCCAAATGATTTTGTCCAAACAAAGAAGGGGGAACATTATTGAGAGTCTGAATAAGCGGAAAAAGTTCCTCTGGTGAAAATGTCTTATTGGCAATTTCTTGGGCGAATTTATAAGCCTCTTCGGAAACTCGTTTTAACTCTCTAACAGCTTCTGGTTCCTTTTCTTCAAACACTGCTTGCACTTTACTCTGCAACTCAGACAACTTTTTGTTCTCTTCTGTGTGCTGCTTTGAACCGCGAACAAGAGAGTCCAGTGTGCCACGAAATTTATTTATTGCTTCTTTATCTTTCTGTAAATAAATTCCGTAAAAGACCTTTTCTAACTTATTTGAATCCCCTGCGCGAATATCGATCTGAGGCTTATTTAATGCACCTGCAAGCTCATTATACCTATTTACATCACCAATAGACATATCTTACCTATATAGTCTAATTTTTATTTACCATTAAAATTTTTATTTGTCGAGGGGAGAAAATGGCTGATTTATTTGTGATTGAAAAGGCTTTATGGTACCGTAGCCTAATAAGGTTTAATAATGGCTAATTTTCGAATAACACAAGAGGTCATTTCAAATGGTGCGGGGTTTATTGCCAAGCAACTCTTTTGTTATCAAGGGATTGCGCCAGTTCGCCACCATTTGGCCAGCCTGGTGTCGGAAGTAGCCAAATGCCAGCTTGGAATCTTAGCCGCCTCAGTTTTAGGCGCTGAAGCGGGAACACTCCTTGCCGTCGCTGTCACCTGTCTTGTTGGGGATATGATCTATTACACAGTCCGCGAAATTGTTCTCGCGATCATCATGGTAGCTCGTTACATCATCACGAAAAAAATAGAGCTTCCAACCATTCCACTCATGAAAGATATGATGTATCGTGTCGTAAGCTATGCCACCTATTTTTTCTCCAACATTGCGTTTTGTGATATTTCTATGGGAGCTGTTCGATCCGTGCTCACCTTTGCATTTACCAAAATAATGAGACCCCAATCGAGCCTTTTTTCTTTTGGCTTTGCCCAAGTGGCCATGGCCCATGTTCTGACTCCGCCAGTCACCTTCTTTTTAGGAGAAATCGTCGGAACAATTGTTGGCGCCGTCACCTATGAAAAACTGACGAGTCAATCTTAACGGTTTGGGCTCTCAGCTATTGAGCTTAGAGGACATGCCTTAAGGAATTAAATTATAGTGGTTCGAATCGACAAAATCGATGTGGATTGCCGATATTGGTGCGGCAGGTGGCGGAATAATTTCAGCGAAATAGGCAAGGTCTTTTCGAGCCTCTCCTTTTTTCTGTGATGACACTTTCACAGAGCAGTGAAAGAGTCTTGAAAAAACATAGATTGTGACAGGCGAGCCCCAAAACCGAGCTTGGCGCGTCGCGGCTATATATCTTCGAAAAGCCTCCTGTCTATCATCAAGAGGCATCATTTTGCCTTGCAATTCTTCTTTTTGTTTTCTAAATGCCTCTAAAAAATCTTTTAAGGGCATCTGCACTTCGGCTGGCACTGGAGCTGCCTTGATTCGGCCCGCCAGTTCCTCATCGCTTAATTTCTGCCACTCTTTTTTCAGATCTGAAAAAAACTGCCTGATTGGCTGACCACGAAGTTGGCCTAAAAGCCTTTCCTCTACCTCCACAAGGCAATTTTGGCACCAATCATGAAACCTCTCCTGCTGCTGCTCATTCATTTCGATGATGTCATTCATGACAAGAGCGGCGAGCCCGTTATCCTTTGAAAGATTGGTTTCAAGAAATCCTGCTGCCAATTCTCTCAATTCCCCTACGCTATAGCGTGGCTCTTTTGGTTGCCCAATGGCAACCTGGGCTGCATACTTTGCGGCGCCGCCTTGAAGGTCAACCCAGCTACGAAAAGTCTCGTAAATGCAATCGCCAAAGCCAGGCTGTTTCATCACACCCTGCTCATCGATGACATAATGCTCTTTTCGATTGAACAGCAGCGTTCCTTGCAAAGAGAGCTCAAAGGCCCGAATCAAATTGGCAAGATACTGTTTGTCCTCATCAAAGGCTTGCCCTTCTGTATCTGGTCTCTTTTTTTGATTTTCCCTCTTTTCGATTTCTGAAAGGCTTTTTTTCCAATTTCCAATGACATCTTGAGTTGCTGCAACCCTGGTCTGACAAATGGCTGAAAGAAGCTCCTGGAGCTCAAGGGAGGAACAAAGGGTGCTTTTCAAAGATGTGGCAGATGATTGTGGCTGAGCAGCTGCTGAAGTTGTGTTGTAATCGAGATGATCGATGAAGCCAGGTCGATTTTCTTTAGCAGTGTTGCTATCAAGATGATCGATGGAGCACGAGCGATTTTCTTTAGCAGTGTTGCTATCAAGATGATCGATGGGACCGGTTCGATTTTCTGTTGGCGCCACTTCACTTTGCCCGAAAATGGCGATGCGCAGCGGTTTGATCCTAGCTGAAAACCAGCCTCCATTGTGTTTTTGAATTTTATGATTGAATTTGAGAGCAGCTTGTTTGATTGACTCCTGCTTTTCTTTTTCTAGCGCTGGAATGTGTTGAAACAGACCACTTCGTTCAAGATACTGTGCAATGGGAGCCAGGTTATATTCGCCTACTTCCAAAAAAGCCTTTATATTATCCCAGAGGGTCATCTGCACATCTTTTTGAAACACTAAAGCGAGCTTTTGAGTTCCATCGACTGTTTTTTCGAGCTTTAAAAGTTTTCTGCCCCAAAATAGGCTCAAAACGGCATCTTCGCGGGCAAAATCTTGAAGGGCCCTCAGTGTGCCAGGATCAAAACGAATAGGATTCATAGCTACCTAAAAGGTGAAATTCCTTTCTATTTAGGCAGATTTTTATAAAGATTGAGTAAAAAATGGTATGTGTTCAGGGGTATGTAAGCGAGGCCTCTCTTGATACAGCCTTGGCAGATGCTCCGAGCTCCACCGAAGTAAATAGCCAGAGGCTCTTTACGAGGTGGAGGTCTGAAGCAGCTGGCAGGGCTCCATCAGAGGGGCAAGCTTTAAATACCCCTGAACATATACAAAAACTGGGGCTAACTTTTGGTTAGCCCCAGCTTGGTCAAATTGTTAAAGAATTACTTTTTAGCGACAGATGCTGTGATCGGAGCAACAACAGGCTCTTTAGCTACTGCTGGTGCTGTTGCAAGAGCTACAGTGTCGGTTTTCAGTTTTTTGATTCCGGGTTCCTTTTCGTCATCCGCTTCTAAGGGCCGTTTTGGAGCGGCTTTCTCATCTTTCATCGCCACAAATTCATCTTTTTTATCCCAGGTAATACCTTTTGGCGTGATAACCATGGTAAAATCTGCGACCGGTTTTGCACAGTATTTCTTCAGCTGCGCATCTTCAACAAGTGCGTTTCCTTGTTGTAGAGAGAATTTGGGAACAAATTCAAAGATGTTGCTTGCCGCAACAATTTCAGCAAGAGTTAGAGGGGTACCCTCTTTTACTACATGGGCAAAAAAGTCATCATTTGTTGAAAAGCCAATTCTTGAAAGGTCAAAACGAGATGGGCTTTCGCGCGCAATACTTTCGGCCGTTAGCATGACATTGCCAATGTAATCGCAAAGTGTCTCAAACTCTTCCAATGAGTCGAGATAACCACATGCCTCAACTTTTCCCACCAGCGATTGGCTGTCCTTGGGATCAACATCCACAGGGGAAAAGTGAAGAATCGATACGATATTTTTTGCAATGGATTTGAGACTTGCTAAATAGTGATCTAACTCAATCGTTTTGAACTTTGTATAATTATTCTCTTGCTCCATGCGCTTCGTTTCAAGCTTGGACAGAGGGTTTAAAAACAGATCCTTAAAATTTTTGTTCTTGATGATGGGCCAAGATAGAACATCTTTCATAGTCAACCAAATCTGAAAGTTAAAGCTGTCAATTAACTGTTTTTTTATTTCTGTCAGCCCTTTTACGAAAGCGAAATGACTAAAATTGTCAGCAAGAAGCTGTTCGACATAATTAAGCTTGTCACGCAGGCGTAGTTCATCAACTCCCCCTTTGTCTAAGGAACTTTTCACTGTTGTGATTTCCTTTGTGATCTCTTTTGACACTTCCTCTGAGAAGCGCCCAATAGCACCTTGAAGTGAATGGTTATAGTCAAGTGCAGCGTTTAGAATAAGCATCTCAACATTATTGTCGGCTTGTTTATCTTTCAGCCAGCCAGCAACTGCTTGCCGCAGTTGTTTCACTGGCAAAAAGTCAGTAGTGACTGCGCCAATCTTGTCCTTGCATGCAAGCTTCTTGACAAATTGATCCATATTTCCTTGCGCCATTTTTTGAATAGCATAGGAAAGGGCTCGATAGAATGAGTCCCCATCGCGAACGCAAAGACCATCAAGAGCATTTTCGTCATAGCTGTATGGATGGGTATAAGTTAAACCCAGGGCTGAGTGTTTTGCAGCATCGACAATCAGTGAAAAAAGCGCAAAATCTGTTCTATACTTTTCGTCAGCGGTCGTGAGTTGTTTATTTTGTTCGTCAAGAGCGATCCGCTGCTTGTCTGCAGCAGCTGCAACTTGTTGTGTGATTGGCTTTTCGATAAGAGTTGTCACAACTTGTTTCATCGTGGTCAAATTTTCGACCCTTTTCTTGTCTTCAGTTTCTTTGAGGTGTTTTGACTCTTCCGTTTTCTTTTTGTTGATGCGCTCCATCGCTTCTTTTGGAATTTGAACTTCAGCTACAAAAGGAATATCTGGATAAATGAATTTCAGTGACACTTTTGCGTTAGATTCAACAATCTCTCGATTCAATTTTTTAACACTCTCTTGCAGAAGTTCCCACTCATTATCATGGACATTATTTGGATCGAAAATTTTGGCATTTTGTTCGCTCAGGTGCTTGGCAATACTTTGAAGTTGACCACTATTCGCGGTAACTTCCGTCCAGGCGTTCGAGGCCAAATTATTGATAAAAGTACCTTCAGAATAGGGCACAGCCTTTAAGAAGGGGACCTTATCTTTGTAGTCTAATGATAACATTTTATGATCGGGAGCCTTTGCAACTGTTTTGTCCTTGGCAAACAAAACAAGAGCCTCAACTGACGCTCTCGCAGGGCTAAAATTTATACTCATACTAACCTCCATATATAAATAGTTTTACACGGACATAGCTAAAGTTTTTAAGTAAAATAAAAGAACACATCCTTAGCCAAAGACGAATTTTTGAAAACAAAAAAATCATGGCGATCGGAAAAGAGGCTCAGAATAGAGTCTCGATGGATTTACTTCAACTCATCACATTTGCTTGCCAAAATAAAATCAGATTCAGTCAGACCATTGATTTTATGGGTCCAGAGGGTCACGACAACCTTTCCCCAAGAGAGGGAAATATTTGGGTGGTGATCCTCCTGTTCTGCAACTGCCCCAACCTTGTTGACAAAGCTCAAGGCTTCTTTAAAGTTAGGAAAGCGCCACTCCTTTTCAAGATGATGGTTTTCGATTACCCTCCAGCCGGTTTTCAGCTGAGAAAAAAGCGGAGCAATCTCTTGCGCCGTCATTGGAGGCACTCCTCCTTGGCAGGGAACACATTTTTTTTGTGAGAGTGGGCAGCCATTAGTCATAAAAGCTTTTCCTTGAATAAAATTTGTTTTAATCCTATTGAAAGACTAATGGAGGAAAAAATGCAAAGTATTTCAGAGTTACTTCATGAAACAAAAGGCCACATTTCAGAATTGCAAACCATTCTTCAAGAAAGTGCAGGTCTTGTTCCAAGATGGCTGGCAGAAAAAATTGTCGCGGACGCAAAACAGCTCAACCGCATGATGCATAAGCAACAAACAATCATGCATAGTGTGGACAAAAAACTCGAAAGCGATCTGCTCTCATCTATCTCAAAACTAAAAAGTTCACCGGCGTTTATTCAGGCACTTGGTGATTTCCAACACAACTTCATTTTAGCATTAGACCGTATCGAAACTGTGATCACAAAAGAGCTGCCAAGGGTGAAGAAAGTAGAAGGCGGCAGAGCTTAAAATCTTAGCCGACGACAAAACTCACCAGTTTATTCGGCACGAAAATTGTTTTTTTGATCGTCATTCCTTCTAAGAATTTGGCTACATTATGTTGCTCACGTGCAAGCTTAGCAACTGTCTCTTGGTCTAAATCTGGAGCCGTATCGATCGTGCCTCTCACCTTTCCATTTATCTGAATCGCATAGATGACCATCTTTTCTTGAAGATAGTTTGGATCGGCAACTGGGTAAGTTGCAGCAAAGAGATCTTTTTGCCCTAACATTTCCCAAAGCTCTTCTGTGATATGGGGAGCAAAGGGATTCACCAATTTCACAAGATCTAAAAGAGCGCTCTTCGGATAGCTTTCGAGCTTGGAAAAATCGTTTAAAAACTCCATGAATTTGGCAATAGCGGTGTTGAATTGAAGCGCTTCCATATCCAGGCTGACACTATGGATAAGACGGTTGATGAGCCGTTTGGCCTCGTCAGTATCTTTGTCTGTGACTTTGTTTGACTGAACCATATCAAAAATACGGCTCAAAAATCGTCTGCAGCCAGATATCGGGTCGGTTACCCACACCTTTTCTCTTTCAAGAGGCCCTAAAAACATTTCATAAAGTCGGAGAGAGTCAGCACCCCATTCGGTGACAAGATCATCAGGAGAAGCGCCTGTGAGCTTTGATTTTGACATCTTTTCGATCTGACTTTGAAGTTCAACTCCAGTTTTCTTATCAAAATATTTGCCATCTCGTTCTTCAACATCACTTGGAGCAATATAGACATTATTGGCTGTTTTGAATGATCGACAGACGATGAGGCCTTGATTGCGCAATTTGTAAAAAGGCTCAAGTGTTGAAACAAGTCCAATATCATAGAGCACTTTATGCCAGAACCTGGCGTAGAGAAGATGCAACACGGCGTGCTCAACACCGCCGACATAGAGATCAACCGGCATCCAGTACTTTTCTATTTGTTTGTCCCACGCCTCCCCACTATTGTGTGGGTCACAAAAGCGAAGATAGTACCAGCAGGAGCCGGCCCATTGAGGCATCGTATTAGTTTCCCTCTGGGCTTTTTTGCCTGTCTTCGGATCGATGATATTTACCCACTCTTTAACTCTTGAAAGAGGGCTCTCACCACTAGGAGAGGGTTTAAAGTCCTCAAGGTGGGGCGGAAGAAGTGGCAGTTCATCAATGGCTAAGGCGCGCTTCGTTCCATCTTCAAAATGGAGGATTGGAAAGGGCTCTCCCCAATAACGTTGGCGAGAAAAGAGCCAGTCGCGGAGTTTATAACAGACTTTTTTCTGTCCTTTTTTATTTGAGATGAGCCAGTCGCAAATCAGTTCTTTTGCTGCCTCGTTATGCTTGCCATCGAGCTCTAAGTCTTTGTAAGAGGAGTTGACCATGATTCCGGGGCCTTCCCAGGCCTTTTGGAGCTTTTTCTCCTCATCGCTTGCTTCTTTGGGTGGCATAACGACTTGAATAATCGGAATGTTATAGGATTTAGCAAACTCGAAATCCCTTTCACACTGGGCAGGAACTCCCATAACGGCGCCTGTGCCATAGTTTGGAAGGACATAGTCGGCCACCCAAATAGGAACTTTTTTTCCGGTGATTGGATGGAGTGCATAAGAGCCTGTAAAAACCCCTGTTTTAATTTTTGCCTCTGTCCGCTCGATCTCAGTCTCGTGAAAGGCCCGATCTTGATATTTTTTGACCTGCTCTTTTTGTGAATCTTGAGTGATGGAGTCGATAAGAGGATGCTCTGGAGCGAGCACAAGGTAAGTACAACCAAAAATGGTGTCATGACGTGTTGTGAAAACGACGATCTCATCAGTATGATTCTCGAGCGAAAAATGAATTTCAGCGCCAAGGCTTTTTCCAATCCAGTTCGTTTGCAGTGCTTTGATACTTTCTGGCCAATCGACAAGGTCTAAATCTTCGATAAGTCGGTCTGCATATTCTGTAATTTTGAGCACCCATTGACGAAGCGGCTTTTTGATGACTGGGTGGCCACCATCTTTTGCACGACCAGCATCGACCTCTTCATTGGCTAAAACGGTCCCAAGGGCAGGGCAAAAGTTGACCGAAATATTGGCTTCATAGGCAAGCCCTTTTTCATACAATTTTGTGAAAATCCACTGAGTCCATTTGTAGTATGATGGATCGGAGGTTGCAAATTCTCGGTCCCAGTCATAGCTAAAACCCAAATTTTTGAGCTGGATGCGAAAGGCATCGACATTGTTTTTTGTTGTAACAGCTGGATGGGTGCCGGTACGGATGGCATATTGTTCTGCTGGCAGGCCAAAGCTATCCCACCCCATAGGGTGAAGCACGTTATAGCCTTGCATACGCTTATAGCGCGCGATGATATCGGTAGCGGTGTAGTTGACTACGTGGCCCACATGCAGGCCAGAGCCAGATGGATAGGGAAACATGTCAAGGACATAATATTTTGGTTTCTTTGGGTCGCAAGATGCCTTAAAAGCTTCTTTTTCTTCCCAAATTTTTTGCCATTTTTTTTCAACTGAACTGTGGTCGTAGCTACGCATACACTTGCCCTAGAAATAAATTTTAAGCGCAGCCATTGTATCATTTTTGCCAAGAAGGAGCAATTTCAAACGTATTTGCAGTCTGCAACTTTTGGCGTAGGAACGTATTCGATAACTTTCGAGATCCAGCGCATATCTTCTTTCCCCATATCGCACTTCAAGGAAAGATAATTACAAGCCTTAAGCGCCTCTTTTTCATTATTGACAGAGGTGGCAAGAATATAGTTTTCAACAGCAGGATCAATCTTTTCGCTGCAGGTGGCCATCCACGAAAAGGCGCCTTCCCATTTTTTCAAAGCGAAGAAATGCACTTTTAATACAGTTTGACGATTGGTAGGATTTTGAAATTTTTCTCTGAGTGCTCCGACGGCCATTTCACCATCGAAAAAAGAGTTATTTCCCTGCTCATCTTCCATGAGTGCCAGCACATAGGGCCGCTTAGGTGCTCCTTCCTGAGGAAATAGGCGAGAGTCGATCAATTCATTAAATGGATAGCGAGCTATAGGACAAATGTCGTCGGCAACAGCGAGAGGAAGAAAACGCACGCTTTTATTCTTCGCAGAAGTAAGCCCTTTTTCGATGATGGGGCCTAAATCAATGGTCCTTGTATCGACCAGCATCCTATCTACACTCATAAAATCCCTCATGACAAGTATTTATTATTTTGTTAACATTTTGTAAATATGGCTAACAGAAAACGAAAAAATCAAAAAATTCCTAAGAAATTAGCCGAAAACTTAAGAAAAGTAGTTTTCGAATTCATTTCAAGCAAACATTATATACCCTACGCAAAAAATGCGCTACTAGAAAAATTGTGTATTCTTCCCCAGCATTTTGATATCTTTGATGCTGTGCTGAAGGAACTTAAGGAAGAAGGGACCCTCTCGCTCATCCAAGATCGCTATACGAAAACTCTTCCTCTTGAACCCACTGAGATGCTCATCCGAGGCACATTGAGAGTTCACCCTCGAGGCTTTGGCTTTGTCGAACCAGATGATCCCAAAGAGCAAGACATCTTCATCCCAAAAACCGCCCTTTTTGGAGCCATTGACTCAGACACTGTCGATGTTATTGTCGATAAGGCCTTATATTCTCCAAAGGGTCCTGAGGGCAAAATCTATACAATCGTCTCGCGTAAGAAAAAACAGATTGTGGCTATCTGCGTTCAAAATCTTGGCAAACAGGCCCTCTGCATCAGCAACACACTCGGAAAAGATAAAACCATCTTAGTCGATGTCGATCCCCATCAATACAACGGTGGCATTCAAGTTGGAGATCAACTGCTTTTAGACTCCCTCGTTTGG
>Ga0209777_10006367_pt1 | contig 13294 bp, 11 predicted proteins | sample FrelakmetHBP12HB_FD_187147 | JGI IMG/M metagenome (GOLD analysis project Ga0209777, IMG submission 187147) | Freshwater lake sediment microbial communities from the University of Notre Dame, USA, for methane emissions studies -HBP12 HB (SPAdes)... | ecosystem: Environmental > Aquatic >...
CCACTACACCGGCAACGGCTTCATGCGCGGGCTGAACATGCTCTCCAACGCCCGGCGCGCCATCCAGGTGGCTCGAATCCTCCCGGAGAAGCCGGACGTAGTGATCGGCCCCTCCGTACCCCCCCTGACGGGCTGGGCCGCTTCGCACCTGGCCAGAAGGAACGGCGCGGCCTTCGTATTCGAGGTGAGGGACGTGTGGCCCGTCATCCTGGTCGACGGCGGCGGGCTCACCAAGATCAGTCCGGTCTACTGGGCCTTCCGATTCATAGAGAAATACCTCTATCGGGCATCGCAGAAGATCTCATCCGTTTTCCCGTTCCTCTTCCAGCACGTCCTTGAGAGTGGCAGCGACCCCAAGAAGGTGACGTGGATCCCCAACGGGGTGGATTTCGAACGGTTCTCTGGCTGTGAAGGCTATGACGGGGGGAAGTCGCTCCCGCTGGTCGCGATGTACGTCGGCGGATACTCAGTCGGGCACGACGTGATCAGCATCGTGAGGGCTGCCATGATACTCCGGAAGGGACCCTCCGGCGACAAACTCCGCTTCGTGCTGGTCGGTGACGGGATCAAGCGGCCCGAGTGCCAACGGGAGGCGTCACTGAGCGGACTCTCGAGTGTGGAGTTTCGCGATCCCGTGCCAAAGCGCGATGTGCCCAAGCTGCAAATGGAGTCGGACATCCTGATCGCCTGCCTGATGGATACGCCGGCGTTTCGCTTCGGCCTTAACCTGAACAAGATGTTCGACTATCTTGCGTCGGGTAGGCCCATCGTCTTCGCCGGGAAGGTGCCGAACGATCCTGTCACCGAGTCCGGAGCCGGCTTCACAGTCCCCCCCGAGGATCCCGCCGCCATGGCCGGGGCACTGCAGAGACTGCTGGACATGAGTCCGGAAGAGCGAATCGAATTGGGGAGCAGAGGCAGGCGGTACGTCGAAAACGAATATGACATGCGGAAGCTCGGCGATCGCATGGAATTTCTCCTCTTGCAGGCGATCCAAGAGAAGGGTGCACACAATGCGTCTTGAGGAACGGAAACTCAAGGAGATCGAACACTCCGACAGGCGAAGGGCCATCGTTCAAGCCTACGAATACAGAACGGATTCTCCCCTGGACGAGGCCTCTGGAGTCCATATCAAAGGGGAGAAGGAGTACAAAAAGCACTTCAGCAACATGAAATTCTATAGCGTCGCGCGGGCTAGCTTTGCGTACCGTGACGAAATCCTGTTCGACAGGATTCAAGGAGCGGTCGCCCTCGACTACTGCTGCGGCAACGGCGAGATCGCCATAGACATGGCCAAGAGTGGGGCAAAAAAGGTGGTGGGGATCGACATCAGTCCGGTCGCCATAGAGAACGCGCGAGCCCTGGCGAAGGCGGCCGGCGTAGATGGCGTTTGTGAGTTTAAGGTCATGGACGCCGAGCGGACCGAGTTCGCCAATGACACTTTCGATATCATTCATGAATACGGCGCCCTGCACCACCTGGAACTCCCGGCGGCGTTCAGGGAGTTGTCCCGGGTCCTCAAGCCTGAAGGGAAGCTCGTCTGTACCGAGACGCTGCGGCACAACCCGTTGATCCGCTGGTACCGAAGGCGCACCCCCCACTTGAGGACGGCGTGGGAGGTCGAACATATATTAGGGATTCCTGAAATAGAAAGCGGGAGGGAGTATTTTGCGGCATGCGCCGTCCGGACATTTCACCTGACCGCCTTGGCGGCTGTGCCCTTCCGCCGAGGATTCGTGTTTGGACCGCTTCTCGCTTGCCTGAATCTCGTAGACCGAGTAATTCTGGCCCTTCCTTGGGTTCGCAGGATGGCGTGGATTGCCGTCGTAAAATACAGCCAGCCCCGAAAAGGTGAACCGTAGGTGAAGTGTCACCCGGATCACTACAGGCAGTTAAGAAGAACATTGAAACATCCATGGTGGGCCATGGCAACAAAGCGAGCGCTCGACGTATCATGCTCACTAGTCGTGCTTCTGGCTATCTGGCCGCTACTCCTTTTCATCGCAATGGCAGTCAAGGTTTCAAGTCCTGGCCCGGTCTTCTATAGGGGGGTGAGATCGGGGCTGTGTGGTTTGCCTTTTCGTATCCTCAAGTTCCGGACAATGGTCGAGAACGGCGAATCCCTAGGCGGGCCGACGACGGGCACCAGGGACCCTCGCGTCACCCGCTTGGGCGCCCTGCTCCGTCGCACCAAACTAGACGAACTACCCCAATTCTGGAACGTTTTCGTGGGCGCCATGAGCCTCGTCGGACCTCGCCCGGAAGTGGAGACGTACACAAACCGATACCGAGGAGAAGAGGAATGTATACTTTGCATGCGTCCGGGGATCACGGACTACTCCTCGATAGAGTTCGCTGACCTTGATGACCGCGTCGGCACGGCCGACCCGGACAAATACTTCCAAGAGAAAGTCCTTCCCCGGAAGAATGCTCTGAGAATCAAGTATGTGAAGGAATGGTCATTAGGGGGGGATTTCAAGATTCTGTGGAGAACGGTGTGCACGGTACTAAATAGGATAGTAAGCCGATGAGCAGCGACATGGAGTATGTACAGCTAGGCGCGAGCGACACTAAGATCTCGCGGATCGGATTCGGCTGCTGGGCGATTGGGGGACACGGGTACGGCGCCGTGAATGACGAGGAATCGATCAGGACCATTCAAGAAGCAGTGTCTTGCGGAATCAACCTGTTTGATACCGCTGATGTCTACGGATTCGGTCATTCCGAAGAAGTCTTGTCCAAAGGGCTCGGCGTGAAGCGGCACGAAGCGGTCATCGCCACGAAATTCGGTGTGTGCTGGGATGAAAACGGAAGGATCTACAGGGACTCCAGTGCAAAGAGAGTGGTCGAGGCCTTGGAGGGAAGCTTGCGGCGGTTGAAAGTGGAGAGCATCCCTCTGTACCAGATCCATTACTACGACGGCATCAGCAATATTGAAGAGACGATGGAGGCGCTCGGGCGTTGTCGCGAGGCGGGCAAGATAAGAATGATCGGGTGCACCAACCTCTCCAAATCCTTGGTCGAAACAATGAACCGGATAGAGAGAATGTCATCGCTCCAGATGCAATACAACCTCGCAGAGAGACAGAACGAAGACCAACTGCAGCACCATTACAGAGTAGACAGAATGAGCACGCTCGTCTATGGGGTGCTAGTGCGGGGGTTACTATCGGGAAAATACGATGAAAAGACGTCATTCGGCCAGAACGATACGCGGGCCAAAGACGGCAACTTCACAGGAAAGCGGCTGACAAACAATTTGAGGGCCTCTGAGGCCTTGAAGTCGGCCGCCAAGGTATACGGGAAATCTCAGGCGCAGATCTCCATTCGCTGGACATTGGATGTGCCATTCGTCTCATCGGTCCTTGTGGGGATGAAAACTAGGAAACAAGTAGCAGACAACGTCGGAGCAATTGGGTGGAACCTATCGCAAGGCGACTGGCAAAATCTGTCGCATTGTGCAGTGGATGAGGAAGAAAAGCCAATAGGGTCGTGATAATGCGAAAGTACGAAAAGGGATTTCTAGTAGATCTTTACAGGACCATGCAGAGGATAAGGCTCTGCGAGGAGGGCTTCGTAGAACCGATCTTAAGCGGTGAGGTCAAGTGTCCTGTTCATCTCTACTCAGGCGAAGAGGCGGTGGCGACGGGGGTGTGCGCGGCCTTGGTTTCCAGTGATTATGTATTTGGGACCCATCGCTCGCACGGGCACTACCTTGCGAAAGGCGGGGACCTCAGGAAGATGGTCGCTGAGGTCCACTGCCGGCGCGACGGCTGCGCAGGCGGGCGCGGTGGATCCATGCATATCATTGACCCCCACGTGGGGATCCTCGGTGCCGCGCCCATCGTCGCAGGGACCATTGCCCTTGCGGTAGGCGCCGCGTATGCCGCTTATGTACGCGGTGATAGCAGGGTGGCGGTGGCTTTCTTCGGTGATGGGGCGGCTGGTGAGGGGGTCCTTTTTGAAGCCCTCAACCTCGCCGCCGTGCGGCGTCTGCCGGTCCTCTTCGTGTGCGAAAACAATCTGTACTCGACCCACCTCCCGATCCGGGAATGTCGTGTCCAAGAAGACATCTTCAAAGTGGCCAAACCGTTCGGCGCGCGCTCGGCGCAGGTGGACGGCAATGACGTACTAGCCGTGTACGAGGCGGCCTTGAAAGCCATAGAGAGGTGCCGGGCCGGAGAAGGCCCTTCTTTTCTCGAGTGCAAAACCTACCGATTTCGTGGTCACGTAGGGCCAGACGACAACATCCAGGGGAGTCATACGGACATACGTCCCCCTGAAGAAATCGCCTGGTGGCGGGAGCGAGACCCGATCCCCTGTTTTGAGCGGTACCTGATCGAGTCAGGAGCGTCGAGCGAAGAGGAGCTTGCTCAACTCAAGGACAAGGTGACCGTGGAAGTGAAGGAGGCAATGGCCTGGGCTCAAGAGTGCTCATTCCCAGCGCCCCAGGAACTCGGGAGGAATCTCTTCCATGAGTCGTAAACTCTCGTTCAGCTTGGCTATCAACGAGGCGTTCCACCAAGTCATGAAGGAAGACCCTTCCGTAGTGATCATCGGGCAGGGCGTCAAGAGCCCTTGGTACGTAGGCAATACCTGCAAGGGGCTGCTTGAAGCGTTCGGTGAAAAGAGAGTCTTCGACACTCCCGTCTCTGAAAACGCAGTCACGGGTGCAGCGGTGGGAGCGGCCATTGCCGGGTTGAGGCCCGTCGTGATCCACCCGAGAATGGATTTCATGCTCTACGCGCTCGACCCAATTATCAATCAGGCGGCGAACTGGAGATACATGAGCAATGGGGCAGCGGGTGTCCCCATCGTCTTCTGGGGGATCATCAATCGAGGCGGCGAGCAAGCCGCCCAGCACTCGCAGTCTCTGCACTCCATCTTTGCCCATGTTCCCGGGTTAAAGGTCGTAGCCCCGGCCACTCCCCACGACGCGAAAGGGTTGATGATAGCGGCCATTCGCGATCCCGACCCAGTGGTCTTTGTGGACGAGCGCTGGCTGTACGGCGCTGAAGGAGAGGTGCCTGAAAAGCCGTACGAGGTCAGAATTGGGGACGCCGTTGTTCGGAAAAAGGGAAATGACCTTACGATTGTGGCCTTCTCTTACCTGGCACCCAAGGCACTGGAAGCGGCTGAAACGCTCACGCAGCATGGCATTTCCTGTGAAGTAATCGACCTGAGAACACTGAAACCCTGGGACGAGACTTGTGTGTTTGAATCCGTCCGACGTACAGGCAGATTGCTGGTCTGCGACGTGGGTTGGAAGAGTGTGGGTCTGGCAGCCGAGGTCGTTGCTAGGGTTGCCGAAGTTTGCTGGCACGACCTGAAGGCGCCTGTTCGCCGGGTTGCCTTGCCTGACTTGCCGGCACCTGCCGCCCGTACCCTCGAAGCGGTATACTATCCTGGGACCCAAGACGTGATCCAGGCCGCTCAAGAGATCTTTCGTTCGGGGCTCCGACTTTCTGGAGATTGAGAACAGGAGAAAATGAGGTTGCGCAAAGCCGGCAGAGATAAACCAGTTTGGTCCCCGCTGTTGAACCGCCCCGTGCAGTTCACCATGGATCTGTCGGTGCTTGGCGTGGCCTTTCTCCTGAGCTATCTCTTACGGTTCGAATTCTCGCTCTCCGACGAAAACCTTTCTGGGTTCTGGGTCCAGTTGCCACTGGTCGTCCTCGTCCAGTTTTCGGCGCTGTTCCTTTCCGGGATTTATGATTTCATCTGGCGCTACATAGGTCTTACCGAACTGAAGAACTTCGTGTGGGCGGGGGTCGGGTCGGCGTTACCCATCCTGGCGATAAGATTGTTCTTCCCGCCTGCCTACCAGGATTGGCGCACGCCTTTGTCCATTATCGTGATGGACACCTTGACGGCTTTCGGCGGCGTTCTGGGCCTTCGCGTTGTGCGCCGAGTTTTTTATGAACGATTTGAAAGGGGACTGCTGGGGGCGAGTGACCTTGCTCGAAATGACCAGGAACAGACATCGAGCGGGGTTAAAAAAAATGTTCTACTCATCGGTGCCGGACGAGCTGGAGTCTTAGCGGCGCGAGAAATCCTGAGCCGCCCGGATCTACAGGTCAACGTTAAGGGGTTTCTGGACGACGACCCACATAAGCGAGGGGCGGTGGTCGCGGGGATCAAGATCCTCGGAGGCTCCGATCAACTGTCGGCGCTGGTAAAGGAACTAGGAATCGATCACGTGATCATCACAATCGCCCACGCCTCGCGGGCCGCCATCGGACACATCGTCAAGCTCTGCGAGCAAGTGCCGGTGAAGGCGCGGATCATCCCAGGCCTTTACGAAATCCTCGACGGCAAGGTGAACGTCAACCGCATTCGGGACGTGGAGATAGAAGACCTGTTGGGCCGGGACGCAGTAAAGCTGGAGGAGGACGAGGTCCGGCGCTTCCTGGCTGGAAAGGTGGTCATGGTGACTGGGGCCGGTGGCTCCATCGGCGCCGAGCTGGCTCGCCAGATTGCGAGGATTGGCCCTTCGCGCCTTCTCTTGGTGGAGCGGGCCGAGTTCGTATTGTTCGACATTGACCGAAACATCCGTGAGCTGTGGCCCGGATTGGACGTGTTTCCGCTGGTTGCCGACGTGGGCGACGAAGCGAGGATGCGGTCCCTTCTGGAGACGTACCGCCCCCAGGTGCTCTTCCATGCCGCGGCACACAAGCATGTCCCCATGATGGAGAGGAACTCCACCGAGGCGGTGAAGAACAACGTCATGGCTACCGAACTCGTAGGCCGGCTGGCGGGCGAGACCGGGATCGAGGCCTTTGTGTTCATCAGCACGGACAAGGCCGTGAACCCCACCTCGGTCATGGGGGCTTCCAAGCGGGTGGCCGAGTTGGTCGTGCAGTGCCTGGACGGGAGCTACGACACGCGCTACGTGGCCGTGCGCTTCGGAAACGTCCTAGGCTCCACGGGGTCTGTCATCCCGCTCTTTAAGGAGCAGATTGCCAAAGGCGGGCCCATCACCGTGACGCACCCCGACATGGTTCGCTTCTTCATGACCATCCCGGAGGCGGCTCAATTGGTCCTGCAGGCGGGGGCCATGGGCGAGGGGGGGGAGATCTTCGTTCTGGACATGGGAGAACCCGTCCGGATCGTGGACCTCGCCAAGGACATGATTACCCTCTCAGGGCTCAGGCCCTTTGAGGACGTGGACATCGTGTTCACAGGCTTAAGGCCCGGCGAGAAAATGTTTGAAGAGCTGCAGACCACCGGCGAACAGGTGGCCAAGACGCGCCACCCGAAAATCTACATCGGCAAGATTTCGCCGTACTCACCTGAAAAGGTGAAGGAGGCCCTCCAGCGTCTCCAGGAACTCTCTAGGGATAACCAGGAGGAAAACCTGAGGCTCTTTCTCAACGAACTACTGCCGGAAGCAAGCCTGGCTACTGCTCCATACGCCAACAAGCCGCACTGAGTGGCATCATGCGGACCTGGGAGACTTGGGCAAGTCCCCGATAGAGCGAGGACCTGCCTTGCCGTTTTCACCATTCTCGTCTTTTGCGCAATCCAGTCGTCGCAATATCCAGAGCAGCTCTTTTTTGTGATAAGGCGGTCTTTTCAAAGCCTCCTTTGTTTTGGCAGCAATCCGGCCGGCCTTCTTCAAGGGCGGTAATCAGGGGAAAGGAAGACTATGACGCTATCCCGCGCTGGGAGAGAACTCTTAGGGAAGATCGAATCGCACGAAGCCAAGGTGGCGATTCTTGGGATGGGCTACGTTGGCTTGCCTTTGGCGATGGTGGTTCATGATGCGGGCTTCCCGATACAGGGCTACGACACAGACCAGGCCAAGGTCGAGAAGCTGAATCGTGGCGAGTGCTATATCAAACATATCCAGCCGGACAAGGTGGCCGCCATGGTGAATTCAGGACGATTCTCCGCCACCGCTGCTCCGGAGCGCCTGGAAGAGGCAGACATCCTCATTTTCTGCGTTCCGACTCCGCTCACAAAGCAGCGCGAACCCGACATGCGCTTCATCGAAGCCACCGCCGAGACGGTGGCTCCCGTTTTGCGCCCTGGCCAACTTGTCGTCCTTGAGTCCACCACGTACCCGGGCACGACGGATGAGCTTCTCAAGGCGCGTTTCGAACGGACAGGCTTGAGATGCGGGAAGGATTTTTTCCTGGCCTTCTCCCCGGAGAGGGAAGATCCGGGCAACAAGGACTATGGGACGTTCAACACGCCTAAGATCGTGGGGGGCGTGGATCCCGTCTCGGGGAATTTGGCCGAGACGTTCTACTCGAAGATTGTACAGAGGACGGTCCGCGTGAGTGACGCCCGGACGGCCGAGGCGGTCAAGCTGACCGAGAACGTTTTTCGAGGGGTGAACATCGCCCTAGTCAACGAACTCAAGATGATCTACGACAGGATGGGTATCGACGTCTGGGAGGTCTTGGACGCCGCATCCACCAAGCCCTTCGGCTTTATGCGCTTCAATCCAGGCCCAGGATGGGGTGGCCACTGCATCCCACTTGACCCCTTCTACCTGACTTGGAAGGCCAGGGAGTACGGACAAACATCCGGTTTTATTGAGCACGCCGGCGAGATCAACGTGCGGATGCCGGATTACGTCATCGAGAAACTCATGCTCGCGCTCAACGAGCGGAAAGAGTCCATCAAAGGGTCCAGGATCCTCCTCCTCGGCGTGGCCTACAAAAAGGACATTGACGATCCGAGAGAGAGCCCAGCCTTCGAGATCTTCTCCAAACTTCTCGCCTTGGGGGCCGAGGTCGGGTATCACGATCCGCATATCCCCGTGCTGCCTAAGATGCGTGAGTGGCCGAATCTGCCCGCAATGCGGTCGGTCGGGCTGACGGCGGATTGCCTTCGGAGCAAGAACGCCGTGCTTGTCGTGACGGACCATGCTGCCGTGAACTACGAAATGGTCGCTCAACATGCACGCCTTATTATTGACACCAGGGGAATCTATAGAGAACCGCGCGCCAACGTCGTGAAGGCGTAGACACAGACATGGGCAAGACGGCTGGCAGTTCCTTCAAAGGCACTCGGTGTCTGGTCACGGGCGGTGCCGGCTTCATTGGCTCGCACTTGGTGGATACTTTATTAGAACAAGGGGCCGTGGTCTCGGTTCTGGACAATCTCTCGACGGGCAAGATCGCTAACCTGAAGCACTGTCTGTCACACATTCAGTTTATCCAAGGGGACATTCGGGACATCGATATCTGCAAACAGGCCAGCAATGGCCAGTCCCTTATGTTCCACCTAGCCGCGCTGGGATCTGTTCCAAGGTCTATGGCTGATCCGGCCACCAGCATCGCCGTGAACATTGTGGGAACAGCAAACGTCCTCGCTGCGGCAAGGGATTCGAAAGTGGACCGAATTGTCTATGCATCCTCCTCTAGCGTTTACGGAGACAGCGAGAAGCTGCCCAAGCGGGAAGGCGAGGAGGGGCGCCCCCTCTCGCCCTACGCGGTCACTAAGGTCGTGAACGAGCAGCTCGCCGAAGTTTTCGGCAGATGCTACAGAATGGAGTTCATAGGCCTGCGCTACTTTAACGTCTACGGAGCGCGCCAAGATCCGGACGGCCCTTACGCGGCTGTCATCCCTCGGTTCTTCGGCGCGTGCTTGCGTGATAAGGCGCCGGTCATTTATGGGGACGGTGAGCAGTCCCGGGATTTCACTTATGTCGCGGATGCCGTTCGGGCTAACCTCCTAGCTGCTCTGGCCCCAGTTGAGGCGTGCGGCCGGGCCTATAACATCGCGAGCGGAAAAAGGGTCACGGTGAACGAACTCGCCGATGCCATCAGGGTGACCTGCCAGACCGGCAAAGACCCTGTGCACGAACCTGACCGGCCCGGAGACATCCGCCACTCCCTCGCCGACCTGACATCCGCCAAGAAGTTCTTGGACTATTCGGCGAGCTTCAACATTCAGCTGGGTCTCAGGAGGGCCTTTGAGTATTACCGCCGTCTTCGAGACTGAAGCGGCTCGACAGCCTAGCCCATCTTGAACACCGCCTTGTTGCAACTCCAATAAAATGAGCACACTACGCGGGCCGATTTTGGCGTGTCACTACATTTTGCCTTTCGGGCCGGCTGGCGGGGGGGCGGTGCCGAAAGAGGCGGCAGGCAGTTGGCGGATGCGAGCGGGCAAGGCGACAGCGGCGGCCTGGAAGGCTTTGCCGGTGTGGCCCCGCGCGTCGGTGCGCAGGGCGAAGCGCTTGCCCTGCTGCTCCACGGTGAGGAAAAAGGAGGCGTCATGCGAGCGCTGATCACGGGAGTCACGGGGCAAGACGGGTCGTACCTCGCCGAGTTGCTCTTAGAGAAGGGATACGAAGTCTACGGGATCATCCGCCGCTCCTCCTCCTTCAACACCGGGCGCATCGACCACATCTACAGGGACCCCCACGAGAAGGGCGTCGGGCTCAAACTGGTCTACGGAGATCTCAATGACTCCTCCTCGCTCAACCGGATCCTCAGGGACGTCAAGCCCGACGAGATCTACAACCTTGGCGCCCAGTCCCACGTGAAGGTCTCTTTCGAGGTGCCGGAGTACACCGGAGAGATCGTGGGCCTCGGGGCCACGCGGATTCTCGAAGCCATGCGAGACGTGGGGCTGAATGCAAGGTACTATCAGGCCTCCTCTTCAGAAATGTTCGGGAAGGCCGTGGACGTGCCCCAGAGGGAAACCACGCCGTTCCTTCCTCGCAGCCCCTATGCGTGCGCGAAAGTCTACGCCTTCAATATCACGAAGAACTACCGAGAAGCCTACGGTATGTTCTGCGCCAACGGGATCCTCTTTAATCACGAATCAAGCAGGCGCGGAGAGACCTTCGTCACGAGGAAGATCACACGGGCCGTGGGCCGTATCAAGCACGGCCTTCAGGAGAGGGTGTACCTCGGCAACCTCGACGCCAAGAGGGACTGGGGCTTCGCCCCCGAGTACGTGGAGGCCATGTGGCAGATGCTCCAGGCTAAAGAGCCCGATGACTACGTCGTGGCCACGGGTGAAACACACTCCGTGAAGGAGTTCTGCGAGGAGGCCTTCGCCGCGGCGGGAATCTCGCTCGCTTGGAATGACGAGGGCGTGAAGGAGCAGGGCCTGGAGGGGAAGACGGGAGCCGTCCGCGTGGAAGTAGACCCCAGGTACTTCAGGCCCGCCGAGGTGGACCTCCTGCTGGGGGATGCCAGCAAGGCGCGCGAGAAGCTCGGCTGGTCGCCTCAGGTGACGTTCAAGGAGCTGATCCGGATCATGACCGAGGCGGACATCGAACTCGCGGCTCAAGAAGCGTGGGCCAAGGAACGAAAATGAAGGCCGGCGTTTGCTATCATCCACCGGCCTGATTGGAGCCTTGTAGTGGAACTAAAGGGCAAGCGGATTGTGATTACGGGCGGCGCCGGCTTTCTGGGGAAAGTCCTCCAGCGGCGCCTCTCAGGAACGGGCGCCATCCTGCTAGTCCCTACCGTCGAAGAATACGACTTCTTGGACCGCAGGGCGATCGTGAGGATGTACGAAATCATGCGCCCCAAGGTGGTGATTCACTTGGCCGCCGTCGTGGGTGGCATCGGGGCCAACCGGAGAAACCCCGGGCGCTTCTTTTACGAGAACCTGATGATGGGCGTCCAGATCATGCACGAGGCCTACGTTCAAGGTGTCGAGAAGTTCGTGGCCATCGGGACCATCTGTGCGTACCCCAAGTTCACCCCCCTGCCCTTCAAGGAGGAGGACCTCTGGGACGGCTACCCAGAGGAGACCAACGCCCCTTACGGGCTCGCCAAGAAGATGCTCCTCGTCCAGGCGCAGGCCTACCGGGCCCAGTACGGCTTCAACGCCATCTTCCTCCTGCCTGTTAACCTTTACGGCCCCGGGGACAACTTCGACCTGGAGAGCGGCCACGTGATCCCGGCGATGATCCGCAAGTTCGTGGAGGCCAGGGAATCCGGCGCCCAGGAGGTGGTCCTTTGGGGCGACGGGAGTGCGAGCCGTGAGTTTCTCTACGTGGACGACGCGGCGGAAGGCATCGCGCTGGCCACGGAGAAGTACGACGGGCCGGAACCCGTGAACCTAGGCACGGGCCGGGAGATTACGATTCGGGACCTCGCCGGCAAGCTCAAAACGCTCTGCCGCTACGAGGGACACATCGCGTGGGATACCGCCCAGCCCAACGGCCAGCCGCGACGCTGCCTCGACGTGAGCCGGGCCAAGGAGCTTCTTGGCTTCACGGCCGGGACGAGCTTCGGTCAAGGCCTGGTGCGGACCGTAGAGTGGTACGAAGAGCAGCGGAAGCGCTGAGATCCTGTCCCGCCAATCGGCGAATGCGCGAGAGGTTCCCGGGGGAGATCCCATTCAAGTTGTCTGCGTGAACCAGTACTACTGGCCTGAGGCGGCTGCAGCGGGCCAGTTCTGGCAGGACCTGGCGGAGGACCTCGTGGCCGCCGGCCACCGCGCTACGGTTCTCACGGGGCGCACTGCGTATGCCGGGACACGCATTCTCAACCGGGCGGAGCTCTATAACGGGGTCCGCATCCTCCGATGCGGTCTGCCGGGCTCCAGAAAGTCCTCGTTGGTTAGGCGGTTACTGGAGTTCTCATGGAGATCGGCTACACGCACCAGAAGGCCGTGATCATCCTGTACGGCCTTTCCGTTGTTTTCGGGCTCCTGGCCGTCGTCGCCGTGATCGCTCAGAACGACAGAGTCTCCATGGGCCTCGTCATGGCCGGAATTGCGGGCTTCGTGATCATGAAATGTTTCGTGACGTATGTTCCGCTCACTGGTGGTCTCTAGCCTTATTTTTCGAAGGTCCACCTTGCCGCAGAGAAACCCAGAATCTTGGCCGGCGCTGGCCTCGCTCATCGAGGAGCCCAACGCTTGTGCCGGCCTTTCCCGCGAGGCTTTTGATGACCTCTTGAAGGGTCTGGCCGAGAACGGCGTGCAGGCCCTCTTTTGCTGGAAATGGGGTCGCAGCGATGGACTCGCCAGTTGGCCGGAGGACCAGCGGCGCGTTCTGGACCAGTTGATGCTTCGGTACAAGGCCGCCTGGGTGGCTCGGTGTACCGAATTCGAACGGGTCCTGGGGCTGCTTCGGCGGGAGGGGCTGACGCCAGTCCTTCTAAAGGGAATTCATCTAGCCTTGGCGTACTACCAGGAGCCATTTCTGCGCCCGATGAGCGATGTCGACTGGGGGTTTCAAGAACTACCGAGGGCCGAACGGGCCCACGGTATCCTTCGACGAAACGGCTATGAGCTCAGCGACCCAGGCCTGTCCGGTAATCCCTGGTCTTACAGCCCGCATCTGCCCACTCTCACCAACCCGCGTACG
>Ga0209777_10006368_pt1 | contig 13294 bp, 17 predicted proteins | sample FrelakmetHBP12HB_FD_187147 | JGI IMG/M metagenome (GOLD analysis project Ga0209777, IMG submission 187147) | Freshwater lake sediment microbial communities from the University of Notre Dame, USA, for methane emissions studies -HBP12 HB (SPAdes)... | ecosystem: Environmental > Aquatic >...
TAGGAACCAGAGTCAAACTGATAACTAAAAATACTATGGAAAAAGCTATGAGAATCACAATATTTAAAGGAGTCTAAAATGCCACTGACCCTCGGAAGCAAAAGCTATTGTAATAACGAACACCCCATACCCTTCGGAGGCAATGTCTACGTTGAAAACTTCACATGCATCTCCAATGAAGTAATGTTCTTCGGAAACTCAGCCCACTATGGCCTACTAAATAGAAACTGTGTCACTAACCACGTATTCGTACAACCCACGATAGAAAAAACAAACGACGATATACATATCGGGTCAGACGTATGGATTGGATGGGGAGCAATACTGATTCCTAAACTCGGACAGGGACTCACAATAGGCCACGGAGCTATAATCGGAGCATCCTGCATCGTAACAAAAGATGTCCCGCCATACGCAGTAGTCGTCGGAAATCCATCAAAAGTCGCAAAATATAGATTTGACCCCGATACAATATCAAAACTCCTGGAAATAAAATGGTGGAACTGGCCGGAATACCTAATAGCAGATAGAAGAGAAGAATTCAGGGATGTCCACGCGTTCGTAAATAAGTATTACCAGAAAGTTAATACTGAAAAGAGTTAATGGGTTTTGACAAATATAACATCAAAATATATCTTTAATAATATGAATGAGATAAACTATAAAAAATGGACTCCGGAAGAAGATTCCCTTTTAAAATCTATTTATGAAACCAATTCAAAAGAATTCATATCATCCCAATTCAAAAAACCATGGAACTCAATAAAAACCAGGGCCCGGAAACTAGAACTCCACAGAAAAGACGAAGTCGTGCTAGCAGATAGAAAAATAAGGTACGGCCCAAGGTCCGATGCATGGACCACCGATGATGATAAACTTTTAAGAGAAATATATGAGCATAACACGAAGAAATTCATACTATCAAAAATAGATAGGACGTGGAAGGCAATATGGGGAAGAGCATATGAATTTAACCTGCATCGGGATGAAAACATCGTAAAACAAGAAATGGTTGAAGCAGGAAAAAATGCCCCGCCCGGAGAAGATGTATGGACTAAAGAAGAGAATGAGTTACTCAAACAGATTTATGAGGATAATTGCAAGGAGTTCATTACAGAAAAACTTAAGAATCGAACGTGGAAGGCAATACGTGAAAGGTCCACAAAACTAGGCCTTAAAAGGAATGAAGGTGTAATTAATGAAGAGAGAATAAAAGTTATCAGAAAAACTACGATGGAAAAATATGGGGTCGAATCTACATGGCAATTAGATAGCGTAAAAGAAAAATCAAAGCAAACGAATATGGAACGACGGGGCGTAGAATATGCCCTGCAATCACCCGGAGTCAGACAAAAAATAAAAGAGACCGTTCAAGAGAACTACGGGGTAGATAATGTATTTCAGGCAGATATTATTAAGCAAAAAGCGAAGCAGTCCTTTTATAAATCTGGAACCCAAAGATGTAGTAAGCAACAAAGATACATAGCTACGCTTTTAAATGGAAAACTTAACTTTCCCATTGGTAACTGTAATGTAGATATTCTTATAGATGATTCCACGATAATTGAATATGATGGGGGTGGGCATTGTTTACAAGTAAAATTAGGATATTTATCACGAGATGAACATATAAAATTAGAAAGAAAAAGAGACCTTTATCTGAAATCCAAAAATTTTTCAATCATAAGAATTATATCTGAAAATGATGTATTACCAGAGGATTCTTTTTTAATAAAAATGATTTCCGATGCAAAAGAATATTTAAAAAAAGGTCATTCATGGATTACTTATGATATAGATAACAAAAAAGTATTATGTAGTGTATATCAAACAGATTATGATTTTGGTAAATTACGAGAGATAAAAGATGCTTAAAAATTACAGGCTGTTAACTTCTAAAAATTAAAAACTTCCAGGTCTACTAGATGAGATCCAGTTGGCTCTCGATTGTACGCCCGGACGAGAAAGGGGGCCAAGCGCGCTTGAAATTCCAATCCCAAATTTCATTTGCCGTAGCCCTTTTACTATCTTTATTGTCAACTTTGCCTGTTCCACCATCTTATCAAACTCTGCTCCGTATTCATCTTTAAGAGCTGTATACTGTGTAAATTTATCGGATAAATTAAGACTGACCCCTGATATTGAATAATCAAAAGAGTCCACGGCCCATCTCTGGGCCTGCATCATGTTTGCGAACCATGCGGCCCGTACCAGAATGAGGGATGACCATCCCATGGCGCCACCACCCGTTACTATGTCTTCCAGCGTGAATCCTGTTAATGGTGGGCGTGTATTAGCGTCATTAATAGCTATGTAAATACATTCCAGGAGTTCTTCATCTTCCCACACGAATCCGAATACTTGGGTCTGACCCTGAATAAATTTAGAAGATTTCGGCGGCCGAAAACTATTATGAGCTAAAATTCCGGATTCTAAAACAAAGTTATGATTATCTGTAACAGATAAATCATACATATAGTTCTCTGATGGAACAATAATAGATGACAATACTTTTCTTTTATAGCATGAATCATTCTGTACCCAGGATATATCACTATTAGGATGTATATCACTTGTCCTAATTGGTTCTATTGTATCCCCTTTATCAATAAATAAGCTATGGTCTTCTGTTACGGTACAAGATTGGCCGCTTTCAATTTGAACCCTATACTGTACTTTTTTTAATACATCATGCCTCATTACATCTTCTATCTTTTTCCACTCAACTTTTTTATCAGGGGAAACAGATAAAACCTGTAGGGAGCCGTTTATAAAAGAATTATAAATATCTTTTTTATCTATCATGATAGTGCCCCCACTACGGTATTTAAACATTCTGTAGTTTTTTTGTAAATATCCCGTTCCCAAAATCGTAAGAGTTTCCAGTCGTGATTTTTAAGGTAGGAATTTTTTGCCTTATCAACAGCCATCATTTTTTTCTGAATCGGATGAAATTCTGTTCTATGTTTTTCTTTCTGAAATTCAGGATTAGCATGCCACCAGTCCCCATCTGCTTCAATTACTAACTTATTCTCAGGGAAACAAAAGTCAACTACATAAGGTCCTATTGGGTATTCCCCTTTCGGACACAGCCCTATATCGGACATTTTCTTTTCTAAAAATCTATTCAAAGAGCTGACTTTATTACCTGCAATAAGTACTTTTATAATGTTTTTTCGTGACGACTCACTACGTCTCTTTTTAACATCCGGTCGAAGATTTGCTTTACGCAGATTTTCTTTACCTTCTGAAGACATAGCAGCTTTTAATCCAATTTTTATTATCTCCTCTAATTTCTTTCTTTTTTCTGGTTGAGCCCATACTTCTTTTAATCTATTATTAATTTTAGTTCTCTGTTCTTCATTTAATCCGCTATAATATTTTTTACGGCCATCAGAACGATTTTTTCTTGATTCATCAGTATTTGATGCCTTTTTTATAGCTATAACTCTATTACTTCGTTTTATGGGGTCTTTCCATGAGTCTATAACGGACTTTTTCTGATTAGCTATTTGTTCATCCGACCTATTACTATAATAACTTATAATTGCTTTTTTTCTTTTTTCTCGTATTTCAGGTTTAGATAGGACTTCTTGAGCTCTGCCTGAAAATTTATCCCACAAAATTGGGTCCGACTGCATCCTTTTGAAATTTTCAGATAATTTCTTTTTATACGATGAGTCCCTACTCATTACTCTCTGATGATGAAAATCCATATAAGTCTTAGTATATATAATGGCACCAGGATATAAATTATTATATCCTTTATTATTAAGTTTATGTTTAGAATTTATATGCCCTTGAATCGTTTTTTCAGATTCAAAACCGCATATTTTACAAATTACCTTTTCTTCCATCTTCTATAATTCCCCAAAGTTCTTCTAAAGTTAATATATAGCTTTTTCCATCCGCTTTTACTTCTATTTTTTCTTTACCCGATACGGAATAATTTTTATCCGGATTATTGTCCCCAAGCATGATTCTTAGTCTGTAAATTAATCGGTCTGTGCTTGCGTCACCGGTGAACCCGGTTATCATGCTGTCCCCGACAACATTGAATGCCTGGACTGACTGGTATACCGGGTCCGTGGTACTTTCCTGTATTGTCCATCGTATTTTCCAGTCTCCGACATTAGCGTCTGCGGGTATGGATACCTGGGCCCAGTACTGACCGAGGGATGCCCGGACTGGGGTATTATTTAGACCACCTATCAGTACATCAACGCCAGTTGTAGTATCATATATCGCATATAAAAGATTATATGGGTCTATGAGGTTCCCAAGAGAGTCTCTTACAGTTATAGATAGGTCACTTGGTCCTGTTGTGCTTCCTCTTTTAAATGCTACAGCCATGGGTATGTTTCCTTACTCTATAATATCTATTAATTCGTTAATAAGGTCTTTTTGTTTTTTCGTAAATCCGTTTGTATGTTCACTTGCCCATTTTCGAACGGAGCCCCCTTTTTCCTTAGACATTGCACCCCAATCTGATACCATTTCAACGATGGCTTTTTTAGGCATTTCAGAGGGACTCCCATAGAATTCCGGGTGATGGCTATTACTTTTATAATGGTGTTCAACGGCTTTATTAATTTTATCTTCCATTCCTTTAGGATATTCTAAATTTTTATTCTTTCTATAATAATCAGTCAGCCATATGTAGGGGACCAATTCTTCTTTTGAAAACTTAGAAGCGTCATGGTTATAGGGTAAATCAAATTCGGGTAGTTTCTTAGCAATCTTTTTTAGGTTTTCATTTACATAATTAATATGAATCTTTGTACGATTGTTAAAAAAATCAATCATATCCTGAGTTGGTTCGTCCGATAGGACCTCAGCGATTTTTCTTAAAAATGATAAGATAGATTGCATAGGTCCTTTATGGAAATACGATTGATGCACCTAAATAGTTATTATTATCTGCCGGCAGTCCTGTACAGAACCCACAGGACCTGGAATTAGGACCAGTTGGGGCATTTGTTAATAGTCCATTTGTTGATATATAAAGTATCTGGTTCAGTGTATATGGAACGTCCTCGTAATATTTAAACATAAATAGGCCCTGTTGGCACAGGGTTACGGGTCCTGTTACACCCGAGTTATATGATGTATGAAGGTCGGTACCTTCTAGGTTACCCCGGAGTAAGAATCCGATGGATGAGGTGTCATCTCCTTTTTCCAGTTTCATAGACACGGTCATTCCTTCACCATCCGGTTTGGATGTAGCCGTAGCTAATTTTACCCATGTTCCCCCTACCCAGCCGGTACTTTTAAGTATGGGTCCTGCTTCGAATGGGCCTATTTTAAAGTCCCAGTTTAACTCCATTACATCAAAACCATATGCCATTTCTTATGCCTTTCCTGGAGCCTGAGCTACTTGAAATAAATTTGGGAAATTCTTTTGAAGTTCCATTTGTACCCGTGTTGGAGCCTGTCCTTTTATTTCAACGGTGGGCATGTGTATAATTTTTTCTGCATTTTGTGCATTTGCCTGATTAAAACCGGCTGCTAGTAGAGCAATAGCCAGCATGAGTGCTTTTGGATTTATTCCGGCTTCAGCGGACATTCCCGGTTTACCATTGATAATATTTTGGGCTTCAGCGATGTCTTCTTTTGTAATATTTTTCAGGTCTTTTATTGAGAAGGCATGGTCAGGATTAACTTTAGTAATCAATCTTTCCAGGGTTACTGCGGCTTCAATGGTTTCACTGATTTTATCGATAGCCATGGCTATAACCGGGTCCTGGGCCTGGATATCGCTGGCTATATCGTTCAGTTTTTCTGAAGCTGATTTTATAGTTGCATCTTTTACTTTTGGAAGATAAATATTATAAACCCGGAATGTTTTTTCACCAGTGGCTTCTATACCTATTTCCTTATCAGATAGTACCTGCAAAGCGTCAAAATTTAGCAGGACAGCTTCAAAATCGACCATGACACGGATTTTATCTTTTAAAATCATGCCTCGGTATTCGATATTTTTCACGACCATTTGGGTAGTAGGAAATAGGCTCTCAAATGATTGTTTATACTTATCCATGTTATTTTTAACATGCTCCTGGATGAGAGTTTCCTGGTCTTTTTCTTCGACCACGGGTTCATCGGCTGGAGGAGTATCAAGTGGTTCTTCAGCTTCCAACTTCTGCATTTTTCCAGCGAGGTGCTGTATGATTCCTGAAATAGGTTCCATATTTAATCCTTTCATTTATTTAGTTTCACTATTCGTTTTTATTTCTTTATAAGCAGAAACTGCGTCCTGTATAGTTGCAATTCCTTTTGTTCCAAGCACATACCCTGCAAACACGATGGTTAAAATCTGATGTGACTCGGTAATATTGATATTATGAGCCCATTTCCATAATGCTAATGAGAGGCATGTAGTTAATGCCCATCGGCCCAATGAAAATTTACCATCTTCAAGAATGGGGGCACATACGATATATGCAATTTTTTTTATTAACTCTCTCATTCAGTTGTTTTTCCATCAAAATGTTCTTCATTTTTTTCCGCAATTTCTTTCGTTTCAGCAACTACCCCATCCTTATGATGAGGAGGGGAATAAATAGTATAGATAGCTAATGGTTCAGACCCCGTATTAATTACGTTATGGGTAGCATTGGCCGGGATAACTACTGCAGACCCGTCTGATACCTGATGTTCGGTATCATTTATAATAACTTTCCCGGTACCTTTTTCTATACGGAAGAATTGATCTACATCATGCTTCTCTTCTCCGATGTCTTCTCCTGGCTTCAGGGACATGAGTACTAATTGGCTATGTTTACTTGTATAGATGACTTTCCGGAAGTTCTTATTATCAATCGTATCTTTTTCGATATTTGTAGAGAATCCTTTGACTTTATCTGCGGGTACTTTTCCGGCCAGTTCTCTAAGGAATCCGGCTACGGAGCTCATTTTTTTAGATTTACCGGGGTGCTTTTCTCCGTGTTCCTGCCTCCATCGATTTAAACAAATAGCTTTTGATTGAGCAGGACTCTTTCTTTCTATGTGAAGAGTCTGATGCATACAGTCATCCATATATCTTTTATAGTCTTTCTCTGTATTTTTATAATTTTTAGGGTTAGGCATTATTAACTCCTTAGTGTTCAGTCAAAAATCCTGACGTTTTAATCATATCTATAGTTATGGCGCCATTTGTAGCGTGAGACAAAGCTTTTTCTATTTCTTTCATAGAGTACATCCGGCTGAAATCCGACATTTCTTTTTTCAGAGCTTCTATAAATTTAACTTTATTTTTATTATTGGTTTCCCACATATCTTTCATGGCGTGAAAAACTATCATTGGGGATGCTTTCTTATCCAGAATATCCGATATACGGTCGATGGCCATAGCTATGACTGGGTCCTGGGCCTGGATATCGTTGGCTATTACGTCTAGCTTATCCGAAGCCATTCGTCCTTCTGCGTAGTGAATATAGTCTTTTAAAGCACTTATAGCTTCTTCCACTTTTTTAATATCAATGGGGACTTTAGTACTATACTCTTTAATAAGTCCTTCCAGTGTCTTTATAGCTTGGTCAGCGTTCATTTTTCCACCTCATAATTATAGTCTATCCATCCTTTTATTTGAACACCTTTTACTGGTGACTTCCCCATTCCAAATTTCATAACTTTACAGTCGACGCCCATGAGACGTAAAAAAGGCAGTACCTGACTAGCGGTAAAGCCAAGATAACAAATAAGAATTACTTTTTTACTGGCAAGAATCGGAGCCCATATATTTAAAGTTTTCATCATGTCCATCCAAAAAATATTAATAGCTCCAGGAATATGCCCCTGCGTATAATCTTCCTTTTTTCTTAAATCAACTAGAACATGGCTTTTAAGTTCCCCCGATTTTAACATATCATGAACCTGTGAGGGCATTATATAGTTCCAATCTTCAGGAATGGATGCCAGATATCCATTAAAAATATCCATAATCATGCTACTTTTTATTTCATTCAGAAATTTAATGGCATATTCCCGGTCTTTATCTTTCATATCCTCAGAAAGTTGTTCATAAGGTATATACAGTTTATTCCATCGTTCTAACCGTTCTGGAGTTAAGTTTTCTCTCATTTCCAGATTTCGGGCCCATTCTGACCATTGGTTATGAATTAAAGAGGATAATAATTCAACTGATGTAGATGGAACGGCCACTTTATCCGCGACAAATTCTTCTATCGTTTCAGAAAGTGCCCTTACAAGATTACTTACCGTGTTCTTTTTCATACTCGATATCTTTTTCTTCCTGTTCTATCGCATCTTCTTCATGTTTAAGGTCCTGATATTTTTCAGTTATTCCCTCAAACGTTTTTTTCATTTCATCAATATGCTTTTGAAGTTCGTCCGTATAATCATTTTTGAAATAGTAGTTTCCCTCACGGTCTTTAGCCGGTTCAAGACCTGACCCTTTCATCCTATTAAGTAGTACAGAAAACTGTTCAACAGAATATTTAATACTCTGCAGGGATTCCTTCTTACTTATTTCAAAAGATTTTTCTTTCTCTTTCAGGGCATCCCTACGCTTCTGTAGGGACTCCTCAGGAGATACCGCTGACATAATGCCAGCGGCTCTCTTGAGATATACTGAAACCAATTTTCCTTTTGAATATAGCATTATTATGCCTTCGGTACTGTTGTATCGGCCGGTTTATCATCACCAAAGCCTTTAGTGGTTGTCGTAGGGTTATTAACAATACCCAAGAGTACAAGAATTCCAAGGACGGCTTTCACGCATCCCATGACATAAGCATTATCAACTTTTACCCCAAACTGAGTCAGGGCCAGTATGACTGCTGAAGCAAGTGAAATCCAGAATCCGTAGTTACCCATTCTTGTTTTTAAATCGACGCTTAGTTGAGCTTTTAACCAGTTCATTTTTAACCCCCTTTTAGATTTGTTATCTATTTTCCGAGGCTCCTCTATATATCCGGTCAACTTCAGATTTTTTAACATCAATATTATCCTGAAGTGCCTGTATTTTTTTCATTTCAACATCATATAATTCTTGAAGTTTCGTTTTTAATGCTACTTTTAAGGAGTCCTCTTTCGCTAAAAGCTTCTGACTATCACTATTTGCTTTTGTTACTATGGCCTCGTTATTAGCTTTCATTTTTTCGATTGCAGCTATCTGTTGGTTAAAGGATGACTGTGCAGCTTTAACCTGTTGCTCATAAGAAATTGCTGACTTTTTTTCCACTACAGATTCCGCTTTTTTAATGGGGGTCGTAACTTGCACCTTCTTTACAGGAGCAGGAACTGTCTGTGCTTTTTTAACTGGTTCCGCAGCATAAACCATCAGACAAGAAACTATAACCATCAAAAACATCCGCATAACAAACCCCCTTATATTGTTTAAGAGTAACCAGGTGTCGGTTTTATACCGTCACTTGCTACACTAAAAGACTGTATATATTGTTCATCAAACGAGCTATTATCCTTTTGATAGAGCCATCGTAATTCATATTTTCCTGGTTGTTCTGGCATCTCCATACTTGTATAATAGTACCCTACTGATTCCCGGACTGGTTCTCGATACCTATACCCATCCAGTCGACTATATGACGCATCTGGGGGAAGGAGGTACCACACGCTAAAAGAAATATATACTGGGTCATATCTTCGGTTAATATATGTTCCATCCGAATAGGTCCCATCTAAGTAAGTACCCCCCATATAGGTACTATCATAAAAATAGATATATGGGAAATTAGATTCTACCATTAATTCGCCATCCTATTAACAGATAATTATAGAACTTAGGTACCTCTTTATCAAGATTAGGTTAGTCATCAAAAATTAAGTTACATTTACAGTAAGATTTCTACGGGTGTCATTATCTGGAATACCCATTGTAGCATACATATTTATCAATGGTGTTGCATTCTGCCAATCGATAGGAATTTTAACTCTCCGATATGGAAAAGTTCTTTTTAGTGTATAGTTTCCTCCAGCAGCATTTATCATTGCTGAAGACGTTCCTATTACCGAATTAGACCCTTCAGTTAGATTTAAATTTGCGTTAGAATTTCCATTACCATAAAAATAATTATAATCCGAAAAAGTTAAACAATTAAAATACTGAACATTGATTCCATAAGTAACATTCGATTCTATAATATTAAACATTATCTGACAATAAGCTCGACCAGATAAAGATTCAATATAAATCCCTGAATATGTGGCTCCAGACGTATTATATATAATATTTCCTATAATAAGAGTATAAATAGAAGATGTTGCTGCACAATAAATAGCATGTCTTGTATTGTTAGCAAAAATGCAATTTATTACAAATGCGCAATAAATTAAAAGCCCATATTGTCCATTTCCTGTTATTTGACATCTTAAAAATAAATTATATGATACAACATCTTCCCTGATTCCATATTGAGTATTATTTGCAATTATACATTCAATAAATTGTGACCTTGATAATCCGGTATTATAAATTCCATGATTTGCTGTAGCACTTAAAAATTTACAATGATAAAAATAGAAACCGGAATCAAGAGAACTAAGATATAAGCAATAGGTTGAACTATTTTGAAAAGTAAAATATTTAAAGAAAAGATATTCTTTACTACTAATTGCAGCCACGGGTATTGTAACAGTATTTCCATCAATGATAAATTGTGTTCCATCTGCAACATAACTTGAATTAACACCCTGATAATTTATCCCTGCACTTTGAAGACCTGTATTTGTATCAAATGTAATTGAAGAATAAGCTTTTGCACTACAAGTTGTAGTATCAGTAATAGTTGTATTTTTTATCCCATTAGCAATAGTTATCGTTGTATATGTTCCAGTAGATAATTCAATTCGCATAGTCGATGTTGTTATTTCACACAAGACACCGGCCCAAGTAGGAGATACAACATTTTCTGCAACTGCATGTCCGACTAACCATGTTGAAGATTTATCTGGGGTGGTTAAAAGAACTAAACGATTTAAATTAATAGTTCCATAAGCGCTAATAGTGTCGCCCAATCCATATGTATCTATTGCTTTTTGGAACCCATAGCATCCTTGGAATTCAGCACCAGATAATCCTGTTTGTGTAGATGACCATCCAGAGCCGTTATTACCATTAACTCTTATAAATTGAGCAGCATCCCACTGCCACCCAAATACTCTTGTTCCTCTTACAGATGTTCCATCATTAACTAACGGTAAAAAATTTGAAATAGTTGAAACAGTAGTACAATCAGTAACCGATATATAAGAAGCGGTTACTACTACTGTAAAACTCATTGTATAAGAAGTGCCTGGTACAGAAGATACAAAAGTAACTAAATGTCCAGAAGTACCGTTCCAATCTCCAGCTGTAAATGCTGATATTGTAAATGTTGCTCCAGCTGTCCAAGTATAAGTATTTCCCGGAGCAAAAACCATTCTATAAATCGTAAGAGTTCCTGTTTGAACAAAAGTTGCACCATGTTGAAATGTAACACTACACGGGGAATATGATGCCCAAGTAAACTGAAGTGATTTTCCAATAGTGATTGTAGGTGTACCAGAAAAAACAATTGCTCCCGATAGCGCATACACAAGACTTGTGGTGGCCGAAACTGTTAAATCTCCACTTATAGTACAAGATGTCATTGTTCCAGCACATCCTCCAGTTCCAGCTGAAACAATATTTCTTACTGTCATAGTTGCGTTACTAAATGTAGGTGTCGACCCTGTACCAATTAACAAATCTCTACCTATAGTCCAGGTAGAATTTTGACATTGAGATGACCCTGAATTAAATGTTACATCTCCAGTTGTTGTAATACTCTTTCCATTACTATTAAAAACTCCAGCATAATTTGCTGCAACTGTTATTGTAGCAACTGATGGCATGTTTGCAGTTGCAGTAGCATTATTTGCTTTTGTATTATCAAACACTAAATCATCAGTAGCACTTAAAACGCCTAATGACCAATTAGCCACAGCATTCATATCAGTAGAAGCACCGACTGGATTCCAAGTGTTTACACTCATACTTTATATTTTCCTTTTGCTCTACCATTATAATTGTCTGTCAATTTATATCCTTTTTCATTATATCAATTATTCAATTCCACGTATTAAACAGAAAATTTACATGAAACTTTAGAATCGTGTTGCATATTTTTAAACTGTAAATGATATTACTTGGATGTAATTAGTGACTGTACCATCCACTCTCGTAGTATCTAAAACCAGGAATGAATTTGCAGGAATAGTGGTCGTAGTAAAATTTGTAAAATCCTGCATCGTAGTTGTGCTGGTTACAGCCACAGTACTATCAAGAATGGCCGTTTGGTCTGTTGATAAATTAGATGTATAATAGGGTCGAATATAGACTGCTGGGGTCCCCGTGCCAACTATAGAGGCCGATAATTTAGTCAAGGTCATTATACTGGATGTAAAATAAAATGGTAACCTTTCTGAAGCACCCGGATATTCTAATGCTAATGTTATTTTTGATGTTCCAGCAGGCCCTGTTTGCCCCTGAACACCTGTTGTACCCTGAATCCCGGTGGCTCCTTGAATTCCAGTCGTTCCCTGTACCCCAGTACTTCCTTGGACCCCCGTTGAACCCTGTACCCCGGTGACTCCCTGAACTCCAGTGGCTCCTTGTACCCCTGTTAAGCCTTGAACTCCTGTTGAGCCTTGGACCCCTGTTAAGCCTTGAACTCCAGTTAAGCCTTGGACCCCTGTTAAGCCTTGAACTCCAGTTGAGCCTTGAACTCCTGTTAAGCCTTGAACTCCAGTTGAGCCTTGGACTCCTGTTAAGCCTTGAACTCCAGTTGAGCCCTGAACTCCAGTGGCCCCCTGGATTCCTGTTAAACCCTGCGAACCCGTTACCCCGTCTAATCCAGCAAGACCTTCTATACCAGTCGTACCCTGAACTCCAGTGGCTCCTGGTCCTGTTATCCCTTGTATTCCAGTCGTGCCCTGGATTCCTGTCTCTCCTAATCCTGATGCCCCGGTCATACCTTGGACCCCAGTCGTACCCTGAACCCCAGTCGTACCCTGAATTCCTGTCTCTCCTAATCCTGATGCCCCGGTCATACCCTGAACTCCGGTCGTACCCTGGACTCCAGTAGTTCCTTGGACCCCGGTCTCTCCTAGACCTATTCCAGTGGTTCCCTGAATCCCGGTCGTACCCTGAACCCCGGTCGTACCCTGAATTCCTGTCTCTCCTATTCCCGATAACCCGGTAGAACCTTGAATTCCTGTAACACCGTCAATTCCGAGGATTCCAGTTATTCCTTGAACTCCCGTTTGACCTGTAATTCCAGTAACACCCTGA
>Ga0209777_10006369_pt1 | contig 13294 bp, 22 predicted proteins | sample FrelakmetHBP12HB_FD_187147 | JGI IMG/M metagenome (GOLD analysis project Ga0209777, IMG submission 187147) | Freshwater lake sediment microbial communities from the University of Notre Dame, USA, for methane emissions studies -HBP12 HB (SPAdes)... | ecosystem: Environmental > Aquatic >...
CCCCCATCCCACGGGGGTGGTAATACGGGGGCATACGGTGGCGGGGGGTATAGTCAATTGACTATAAGTATAGGCAATCAACTAAAGTTTTAGATAAGACTATATATATAAAACAAGGGGTGCGAATTGCACCCCGTTAATATAACTATAGGTATAGACAATTGACTATCTGTTTAGTCAGTTTTACACTATTTCAATAGTTGTACCTGATACTTTCAAATTATCAGCGTTGGCAAGTATAAAGGTACGAAATTTTCCAGCTCTTAAATCCAGATGTTTGGTTATTGCTTTTTTGCCTAAAGTTTTGGCAGAGCTGTTTACTTCTTTATATTCACCTTTGACAAGAGTTTTTTTGTCAATAACCATGCCAAAGATATGCAGAGCCATTGATTCAGGGTGAAGTTTGACACCGGGGGCAAGATTAATATATGCATTGGTTTGTGCCTGTGATTGTGCCGTTCTGTCTTCAAGTTTTTCAGATAGGTTTTTTTCTGCACTGATCAACATTTCAGATAAAGATACTTTAAGTATATCAACTGCAATACCTGAAAAATTGCTAATTGCCTTAAGGTCGTCATCATTTACTGACTTAAGACTTTCAAAATCTTTTTTCTTAGCAGATTGCACACTAATATTTACGTTAACAACGTAATTTGCAAGTTCTTTGGAAGTGTCTGAAAGATAGTTATTTAAGCTAATGAATTTAGCACCTTTCAAACCTTTGAATGTGTCAAAAAATCTTTTAAATTCGTTCATTTGTTTATGTATTTGGTTAATAATTGAAATTGATTACTCAACAAATGTCGTTTATATTTTTGACCTGTACAAATATTTAAGCAATTATTTTTAATTAAAAATGTAATTTATAATAGTTCTAAATAGGACTATGTAATTTGTATATATAAGGTGTCTTATTTAGAATTATTATAAATTAAGCATAAACATGAAAATAATTGTAACCTTATTTTTTTAATTAAAAACTTTAATATATATTTGTACCAGTTAATTGATTGTTAAACTAATTCATATAGATAATGAAAGCACAGTACAACAAGTCACAGATTATGAAAAGAGCATGGCAACTCTTTAAAAATCAGGAAGTTAGAACTGACGAAATGTTTGCAGAGTGTATGCGTTCAGCGTGGCAAGCTGCAAAGAGTTTACCAACAATTGAAAGCCTGTATAAAACTCATTATCAGGGTATTCTGAACTTTATAAATATGAAGTTACATAATCAGGAAGTTGCGGAAGAGTTAACAAATGATACTTTTATTAAAGCAAATCAAAATATACACCTGTATAATTCTGATAAATCAGGAATAAGCACGTGGTTACATAATATCGCAAAAAACTGTGTTATTGATTATTATCGCAAAGACAATTCAGACAAATCTGTAAATGTCAGTAACTTTACAGATGAAGCAGGAAAAGAAATGTATCAGTTTATTGCAGATGATAATAGTAATACAATACTCGAAAATAAAGAACTGGCTGAAAGCATTAAAAAAGCAATGTCTTCACTCAAACCAAAATATCAGAAAATTGCACAAATGTATTTCATAGCAGACAAACCATATAATGAAATAGCCGAAGCATTAGAAATGCCTGTTGGAAGTATAAAGGGAACAATTTTTAGGATTAAAGCAATGTTACAAAATGAATTGCAATTTGTTTATCAAAAATTGTAAATATGAAATATTCTAAACAATATTATGAAAATAATAAAGAAAAATTACTTGAAAGAAAAAAACAATATTATGCTAATAATAAGAAAAAATGTAATGAACGTGACAAAAAATATCGAGACAATAATTCTGAAAAAATAAAGAAAGTAAAAAAACAATATACTGCAACACATAAAAAAGAAACAAAAAACTTAAATTTAAAACGTTGCTATGGTATAACCATTGAACAATATGATCAGATGTTCAATGTACAAGAAGGCAAATGTAAAGTTTGTGGTAAACATCAAAATGAACTTAAACAACCATTAAGTGTTGATCATAATCATATAACGGGCAAAGTTAGGGGTTTATTATGTCCAAATTGTAATACTATTTTAGGTTATGCCAAAGATGATATTAATATATTACAAAATGTTATTAATTACTTAAAAGAGAATGATTAAAATGTAACTATTTTTAATTAAAAAACGTATAAGAGTTATTAACCAATTAAATAACCATACAATGAAAGCAGAAGTACAATTCAGATCAATCAGTGAGATAGCTAATGAAATTCGTAAAGATTGGGGTGTAAAAACCAATTACGCTGCTCGTCCATACCTGCAAGCAATGTACACACTTAATTCAATCAATGATTATTATGGGTGTGATTCAGCCAAAAGTATTATAGCTTATTTTCTTTGTAATGCCTCAACGTGGAAAGGACTCAAAGCAAAGGAAATAAAAGCTGAATTAAATAAGATGATCAAATAAGAATAGGGGCAAATTGCCCCTTATTTTTGTAACATAATTCGTGCAATGTACGTATAATAAATAACCAATTAAATAACCATACAATGAAAATCTTAACTAAGGAAATTTTAAATGCATTCGCAAAGCAGGGCAAGACAGGAAACAAGTCAGCCAAAGATATTAAGATTGTAATGAAGTTATTCAATCCTACTGGTGCAGGTACGTGGTATTTGTATGAGAAGGAAGATGAGGATGTTTACTGGTGCTTTGCTAATTTAGGCGATATTGATTGTGCTGAATGTGGTACTGTGTCGATGAATGAATTAATGAATTTCAGAGGTCAATTTGGTTTACATATTGAAAGAGATATAAGTTATAAACCACTTTCAATGAGTTTGCAAGAGGTTATGGATATTGTACAGTCTGGAGGTCATGTATAACTGAGTAATGTACATTTTAATTAAAACTCTTGTAATCTTTACAGGAGTTTTTTATTGTTAGTTAATTAAATTTATATTACTTTTACAAAAATTAATAACATGGATGAAGTTTGGGTAACAATTAAAGACTTTGAAAACTATCAGGTTAGTAACTTAGGACACATTAAGTCATTGTACAAAAACATAACATTAAAACCACTAAAAAATAAAAATGGATATGTACATATATCATTGTACAAAAACAAAAAGTGCTATACTAAAGATATTCATACTATTGTTGCAAAGGCGTTTATACCTAACCCAAATAACTTACCTGAAGTAAATCATATTGACGGCAATAAAAATAATTGTGCAGTAACCAATTTAGAATGGAGTAGTAAATCTGATAATGAAAAACACGCATATAGAACGGGTTTAAGAAGTGCCAAAGGAGAAAAGAATAATCAATCAAAATTAACTGATATACAAGTTAAAGAAATAAAAGAATTAAAGGGTAAAATCAAAGGCAGTGAAGTTGCTATAATGTATGATATTGATAGGTCAGTAATATATAATATTTTTAATAATAAAGCATGGAAACATTTGTAACATTTATTATTAAATGTACGTATAATAGAATGTACCAAAACATAATGTACCATGAAAACACCTGAAGATTATTTAGCAGAAGTAAAAGAAGCAAGTGACGCTGATTGGAAAGCAAGAAAATTTGTACTTCCTGCACCAGAATTTCATTTGGAAAAAGGCAATAAATATATCAGAGTAGTAGTTACCAGTTATGGACAAAGATCAGTTCATTGTTTTTTGGATTATGAAGGCAATATTTATAAAGCAAGTAGTTGGAAGATACCAGCCAAAGGAATCAGGGGTAACATTAACAATGATAAAAAACCACTTCTTTTATATCAATATTACAGATAATAATTGTAACTATTTTTAATTAAAAAACGTATGATATAATGTACAAGTATTAATCATTAAACCACAATGTACCATGAAGACCTTAAAAATTATCATTAAATATTATTTGATTTTAAGTGTTTGTTACATAGTTATTGTAACGTTCATATTACCACTTTTCAGATAAGATAATGTACAAGTATTAATCATTAAACTATAATGTACTATGCTACAAAAAATTCACATTAACGGTTTTGTATATTTTGCAGACGTTAATAATCAGGTGCTCTATACTGACAGAGACAAAAAATCAGGCACACCCTTTTCATTCTTAAGTAAAGATGAAAAGAAACAAATGGAAACTGAGTTACGTTTTCCACGTAAAGAAAAAGAAGAAGAGTTGTAACTAATTGTCCGCAATGTACGTATAATAAAAATCTATATACAATTAGTTTAACGGGGGCAGAACTCATTTAATCAGAATGGCTGTCCCCTTTCTTTTTAAAATATTGTTCATATCAATAATTTAAAGTATCTTTACAAAAACATTAATATGAATGAAATTTGGAAGCCAATTAAAGAATTTGAAAAGTATTATTTAATGAGTAATTTAAATAATATTTGGTCAATAAGAAAAAAGAAGTTAATGAAAACACAAATAGATGATAGTGGATATCTTACTATTGTACTTAATGCTAATCATATTAAATATAAAAAATATATTCATATTCTAAAAGCTGAAATATGGATACCAAATCCTTTAAACTTACCAGAAGTAAATCATATTGATGGTAATAAACAAAATTGTGACATATCAAATTTAGAGTGGTGTACACGTCAATATAATGTTATACATGCACATAAAACAGGATTAATGAATCCAGTACATGGAGAAAATATTAATAGTGTTAAATTAACTGAACAACAAGTAATTGAAATACGAAACATGAAAGGCAAAATGAAAGGCAATAAAATTGCAAAAATATATAATGTTGATAATCATACAATATACGATATTTTTCATAATGTCACATGGAAACATTTACTTTAACTACCGCCCCTTTTTCTTTTATATATATTGTAACTTTTTTAATTAAAAATACGTATAAGAGTTATAACCAATACAGAACACAATGGAAACAATGAAAGCAAGTATGGTCGTCATGAGTCACTTAAGTGATGCACAGGAATTAATAAACTACAGTTGTGGCAGTTCTGCAAATGAAGATATTAATTTTGCAAAGTATGTTATACTGCAATGCAAAGGTGATTTAACACAGGAAATCAATCCAGATGAAATGTATAAAGAATTTTTAAACCGTAAATAAGATGAAAAAGCTAATTGTAGAATACAGAAAAGATTTTAAACCATCAAAAGACACTTTAAGAATTGGTGGAGCATTAATTATGTTTACCCCTGATATCAGTGAAGATTACTGGTTAATGAGAGTTAAGTTATACAGGAATCAATCAGTTATTGCTTTCCCAAAATTTGGCACAATTGGTATAGGTTTTGCACAGGAATCTAATTGGAATACTAATTTGCCTTATGATGTACCTGCAGAACGTTTGTATAATCATATTGAAATCAATAAGAAGTATAATGCATTGACAAAAGAGCAATGCATAGAAGCTATTAAATTGCTTCAGGAAGCATGTAAAAAATATGAGGTAAAACAGCCAATTGTTTTAAATCTGAAAAAACCTGCAGGTTTATATGAGGAAATATTAAAAGCTAAAGTAAGAAATAAATTGAGGTATTGTAGTAACTAAAAACAAAACTATTTTTAATTAAAAAGGTTGCAAGAGTGTAACCTTTTTTTATTTAAAAACGTATAAGTATTATAAACCAATTAAACATACCACAATGAAAAAGACAGTTGAATTATTAGAAAAGGGGTTTGAATCAAGTTGTTCACTTACCCCTGAATTTGCAGAGTTCTTTAAGGTATTCAAAAAAGAATTCAAAAAAGAAATGGAAACTGTAGGTGCAAAAGATTTTGTATTTCACAGGGGTCATTTTTATGTAAGTGGATTTTTCACAATTGGTACACAGGCATGGTATTTCTCATTATCTGACGTTCGGGATATGGACTATATACTTGCTTATAATCCTGATAGTTGCATGGCAAAACTTTTGTACAGAGAAGTAAAAGATTATAAAGATTTTACAGGTGGACAAAACAGGTATGCTAAAATTGAAACAGGCATGGCTGATAAAATGTGTTGGTATTTTAAATTAATTGACTAAAAATAAATGATATGAACTTAAAAGCAATTAAAGCAATTGAAACAAAGGCACAGAAAGAAGCAAAAAAAGCTATTAAACAAATCTATGCCAAGTATAATAACGAAATAAAAATAGCACTTGCCAGTCAAATATCCAAAGGGCAAACACTTTTATTTGGTAATGGTTTGACTATACTTGTTGATAAGAAAGGAAATGAAATAAAAAGTGGTAAGGCATGGGGGCTTCCTAAAGATGAACAACTGGACTATATTGCATCATTACAATACATGGTACAATTCACAGAAGGATTCAGAATTAAGAAAAAAATAAAAGGAAATAAATAGTATTTTTAATTAAAAACATTAAGAGCACTGTAACTTTTGCAGTGCTTTTTTCGTATAATAAATATAACAATGAGGCGGAGTAACATTCGGGTGCAGTAATCCAACCCTGCCTTATATTGTAACTTTAGAATCATTCTAAATAAGACATTTAAACTATATTAATTTGATTATATATGTAACTTTTATATTATCTTTACGTATAAGAACAAGTAATCAATTAAAACCACAAGCAAATGAAATTTACCACAATCGCAAATGCACGCAAGCAAACTGGCTTATCTTATTTAGGTGGCGTTAGTACGTCAGCAAAGATAATGCACAGTCAGGAATTTAGTCATCAACATACATATGCTATTTACTTAGCACCCGCAAAACAATCAGGTTATAATGTATGTAGTCACTCTACACCTGAATGCCGTTTAGGGTGCTTAAATACGTCTGGCAGAGCTGGTATGGAGCTAACAGCGGGTAAGACAAAAACTGCAAACTGTAGAAATGCAAAAACCCATTTGTTTTATGAACAACCTGAATTTTTTATGGCATGGTTGATAGCAGAAATTAAATACTATCAAAAACGTGCTGAACGCAAAGGTTTTTTCTTTTCAGTAAGAATAAACGCAACGTCAGATATTGACTGGCAGAATGTGAAAGTTAACAGTCAAACTATATTTGAACTGTTTCCCGAAGTTAGTTTTTATGACTATACTAAAAACCCTGCAAAGTTTGTTAATAAAGCAGATAACTATCACTTAACTTTCTCATATACTGGGCGAAACTGGGACTTATGTAAAGTATTACTTTCACAAGGTTACAATATTGCAATGGTATTCAAAGCAAAAAATGAGATTGATTTACCTAAATATTTTGATAATTACCCTGTTATTAATGGAGATTTAACAGACTTTAGAATTGATGATGCCAAAGGAATCATTGTAGGTCTGAAATGGAAACATATTGCAGACAAAACAATTGAGAAACAGATATTGAATAGTTGTTTTGTAATTAATCCATTAACTGATAAACGTTGCAGTAATTATCCTGTGAATGTACAAATAATAAAAAATATAAATGAATTGGTAATAGTTTAATTGGTTTTTTACTATCTTTGTAAGTTTAAAAAATATATATGCAAACAGAAATTGAAATTTGGAAACCAATTACGGGATATAATAACCAATATGAAATAAGTAATTTAGGTAATGTACGTAGTTTAGGTATAACATATACTGATAAAAACGGAAAAATATATAAGAAAAAACCTAAAATCTTATCAAAACAAATATATGGCGCAGGATATTATAAAGTTGATTTAAATCACAAAATAAATTATATTCATGTATTATTAGCAATTGCATTTATACCTAATCCCGAAAATAAACCAATAGTAAATCATAAAAATGGAATTAAATTAGATATTTCAATTGATAATTTAGAATGGGCAACTTATAGTGAAAATAATCAACACGCAATTGATACTGGTTTAAGACAATCCCCTTGGACTGGTAAATTTGGAAGTGATCATCCTTTAAGTAAAACTGTTATTCAATATGATAAAGCAAATAATAAAATTAATGAATTTATTGGTTGTCATGAAGCACAAAGAATAACTGGTATTAGCTTTAAACACATATCGGATTGTTGCTTGGGCAAAAGAAAAACAACAGGTGGTTATATTTGGAAGTATAATGTACAAGAAAATGTAACTTAAGTAATCAAAATTTCGTATAAGCAATGTACAAATATGATAATTTAGTAAACAATTTTAATTAAAAACAATATGAAAAAACTTTTAATTGCCACAGTCATACTATTGTCATACCAATTAAATTGTAATACAATGGTAATTAATTCACTTCCATTAATAGTGAATAGTGAATCAATTAATCCTTATATTGATATATGGAAAGCTGTTTGTATGGTTGAATCAACTAACAACGCTAAAGCATATAACAGAAGGGAAAAAGCTACTGGTATAGCACAAATCAGACCAATAAAACTTAAAGACTATAATCAAAGAACTCATAGTCACTATACATTAGTTGATTGTTATAAAGTAGAAGTAAGCAAAAAGATATTCATGTACTATGCACAGAAATTCAATCCAAATGAATATAATAAAATAGCCACTGATTGGAACAAATGCCGAAACAATACCTATTGGCTTAAAGTAAAAAAGTATATTAAAACTACTTAAAACTTAATTAAGCAATGTACAAGAATTGGTTTTTAATTATTTAATACTATCTTTGTATTTTTTAATTAAAATTATATGAAGATTTGCCCTAAATGTAAAAAAGAAAAAGAACTAAATGAATTTCCAATTAATCAAACAAAGATTGATGGTCATGCTTATATATGTAAAGAATGTAATAAAGAATATAGCAGAGAATATCGTAAAGATGAGAATAATAAAAAGAAAATAAAAGAACATCATAGATTAAAAAAAGAACATATGACAAAAACCAGTAAAGAATATCGTGCTAAACATAAAGATAATTATGTACAATATTATATTAATAGAAAGTTAAGACAATATAATATTACATTAGAACAATATAATGAAATGTATAACAAACAAGAAGGCAAATGTGCAATATGTGGAAAACATCAAAATAATTTAACTCGCTTATTGGTTATTGATCATAATCATCTTACCGGAAAAATTAGAGGCTTATTATGTGGTAAATGTAATCTTATTTTAGGACATGCAAATGATAATGTACAAATACTAACAGAAGCAATTAATTATTTAAATATTCATAATGTACAGTAACTAAATAACATCAATGTACGTATAAGTAATGTACAAAATTAATTAATAGATTATAATTATGAAAACAAAAGATTTAATAAAAAAAATTGATTTTACTTTACTTAGAACTCAAAAGAAAACTCTTATTAAGATTATTGACGAACTTGAAAAATCAGGTGAAGAATCAGATAAATTAAATGATTTATGTGGTATACTTAATTTTATTGATGGTATACAAGATTTTGCTGTTGATATAGTTGGTTTAAACCCCATGAATGTATACGACTTTGAACTGGAAGAAAGCAGGGAAGATGTAACAAAGAATGTTACTCTTTGTGCTGTATGTAATTCTGATGACGTTACAATCAAAGAAAATAACAAAGGTTATTGTATGATCTGTGGCAAAGAAGTTAATACATATAAAGCTAAACATATACCAATTGTCAAAATAATTGGTTATCAGATTGTGGGTGCATTAAATGAAAAGCACGATGGCGAAAATCATCCTGATATGGTATCTGATTATGCATTGTACAGTCTGAAACAAGCACGGGAAATGATTACCAATGACAGGGATAATTGGATAATATTGTCCATCTGGTCAGATGAAATTGAAACTCCTTTGTTTATGTTTAATGGTAATCCTGATAATAATCATGAGAAGTAAATAATATTGTGACTGCCAGTCCTTATCCTGAAACCCTTTGTACGGTATTTATCTACAAAGGGTTTTTTTATGGAAACACTTAACCAGAATGTACTAGATGAATTCACAGAATTTTTAATTAAAAATAAATATAAAAACATACTTAAACAATTAAAATTAGACCATTGTACAGATGATAATAATGGTACAGAACATATCCGTCTGGTTGTTATTCAAATCAAAGACTCCCAGAAAGAGAAAGGATATGGTTCAGCAGTAATGTCCGAGATTGTACAACTAGCAGATAAATATAATGTACAAGTTCATGTAATGGCTACCAATTTATTTGGTGCTGATATAAATCGATTGTACGGATTTTATAGAAAACACGGATTTGTTTTAATTAAAAAAAATAAGTTTGGTCATATGATATACTATCCAAAAAAACACTTGCAAAAGAAAAACAAAAGTTCTTAATTAAAAAACAATTATTAATTAAAAAACACTTGCAAAAGAAAAAATAGTTGATTAGATTTACTTTTTAATTAAAATATATGAAATCAAAAGAAGAGCGAAAAGAATATGATAGACTATGGCATATTGCAAATAGAGTAAAGAAAAGAGGATATGATAAAAAATATCAAGCTAAACACGGTCGGCTTGAAAAAAAATATGGTATTACGCCAGAACAATATATTGAACTATTTAATAAACAAGAAGGTAAATGTATAATATGTAATAAACATCAAATTGAATTTAAAAAAGCATTAGGTGTTGACCATGATCACAAAACTGGTAAAATAAGAGGTTTATTATGTAATGATTGTAATTTAGGTATTGGATATTTAAAAGACAATATTATTTTTTTACAAAAAGCAATAGATTATTTAAATAATAATGATTAAATTGTAACTTTTTAATATACATTTACGTATAAGTATTATATAAATTAATTAAGTGTTCTTTGAATCAAAAGGTATAGTAGTCCAAGAGGAAGAGACAGGGTGAACATCTGAAACCCGAAGTGTTGTTTCGAGCGCAACCTTTACCACGAGAAAACCAACCGTAAGCTGTATGCTTCGGTAAAAACTTCTGGTTAGCTCATCACGTAGTGAATTTCTAAGGTCGAGAATGCTTTTCAAAGCTGTCTTCGGATGTAGGTGAAAAGAAGGAGAACTTGAAAGAACGCCAACGCATGACACACCAGAAATAATACCTTGAGACTACAGTATCCAAATAAGTCCGATAGGACGATTAACGGCAATGGTGACTGAGGGCGGTGATTGTCTAACCGATTGTGGGTCGCTCCCATAAGGCAACTTCAGCCGAGAAACCCAAGTAACTCTATAGCATTCGTGCTTGCTTTACTTGGGTTTTTCATTTTAAAATAACTCATACAATTATCTTATTTCTATTTTTAATTAAAAAAGATGCATTATAGAAATAAAATAATATAATGTAACTTTTCATGTTATAATAACGTATAAGTACTATAAGTAATTAAATAATTTATATAAAGATATTTTAACTTATAATTCTTGTTTCATTAATGTTTGGTTGATTACTTTGCCCCCCAAAAGTTGTGGTTAATTCTTTGGGGGGTTTCTTTTTTTATTTAAAAACATATTTTCATTGTCCACTTTTGTAACCTTTCCAGATCAGTTTACGTATAACTATTATAACACATAGACCTTGATAACCTTAGCGTTGTTTTGTAACAGGAATGTACACCTGACACCGAGTAGACGGAACTGTACCTTATAGTGTAAGTTTAGAATCATTCTAAATAAGACAGTATGCAATGTACTAACTAATAATTATAAATGTACTAACTAAAACTATACGCAATGTACTAACATAGACATTACGCTTGTCTATGTGTCTATGTGCCATTATCCGATGCTTAACTAAAACTTTCGTTTGACTTACTTTACCCCTTACAAAAATCTTTCTGGAATTAGTTTATAAAAAATTATAAAATTAAATCCTGCCAGAAATTCAAAGCGGTTAAACGATCTTTGCGTAGGCACTCTATTCCACACCCATTTTTATATAAATTTCCCCCACTTTACCCCCTTTTACCCCACTATAAATATTTAATATTCCTGTTTCAGCGTTTATAAAATAATTAAAGCATTCAGTATCAATAATATCAAAATATTATTATTTTAGTGTTATATTTGTACCAAACATGACTATAATTACAGGCGATATATTTTTAAAGTAGGGTTATAGTACACTTAAATGAGATATTAAAAATAACAATATATGTAACTTTATAAGATCAGTTAAACTAACCAGACAAATGAGTATAAAAACTAAACAAATAATCAGAAACATAATTATAAATTAACATTCTTGTGTAAACAATTTTGTTTACTTTTCCTATATGTCATCACATATAAATTAATATATTTGTAACCATTCTATATGCTATTACGTATAATAACCAATTAATAACAACAATTTAGAATTAACTAATTAAATTATTCACATGAAATTAACAGTAAACATTCATCCTGTAACACTCACAGTAAATAGTAAAAGTGAAGCACTTAATAAAGTACAGGGTTTTGGTATAGTAACATTTTCAGCAGATGGAAATTATCTTACTGCATATGATGACAGAAAGAATAAGTTTGCTGTTGTTGTGAATTATCAGAAAGTTAACAGGAAGACCAGACAGGTTAAGAATGTTAATACTGGTAAAACTAAATCTACTGTTCTTCGTAAGAAACATTGGATTGTCAGGAGATATGATATTTCAATTGATTTATTAAGACTTGCGGGTTTAAAGGTTATACAGATGCCGAGGTACTTTAAGATAGAAAGCAGGGGTTGAAAAAAGATTAATAAAAGTGTAACCTTTTAATATTAGCATACGTATAATACACTTTAAGTATTAATTTAATCTTATTGATTATGAATGAAAAAATGATTTTGGTTCAAAAAGAATTGCTCTCTAAAGGAACAATTTGGATTTTATTTCTTTTTCTTGGATGGTCTTATGGGAGTATGGGAAAAATAGGTACTCAAATTCTTTTTTATATTACCTTTGGGGGTTTTGGTATTTGGACGTTGGTAAGATTATTCACTTTAAATGGTGCAATTAAAGAATATAACAAAGCCATATGTATTAAGTATGATCTTGATGCTAATGACATGTTATTGCTTGGCGTTCTTTAAAATTTTTTAATAATCCTGTGAAAATATTATAATCTTCACAGGATTATTTACGTATAAGAACTATTATTATTTAAACATTATAATTATGAAATTAAAAAACGTATTATTCTTATCAATTATCTTTATTTTTTTTATAGGATGTACAACTTATTCTAAAAGAGAATTATATAAAACAACGGACTATTTTGTAAATTCTTTATTTACAGAATATGAAAGTTATGGACTTATGGGACTAAAATATTCTAAAACAACAGAAGATGGTTTGTATACTGTTGTTCCAATAGGAAGACTAATAAATGTTAAAATTGAAAAATATGTTGAAAATGATGAATATGAACGTCTAAAAAGAAATTTACAACAGCATTATAAAAACGATACG
>Ga0209777_10006370_pt1 | contig 13291 bp, 10 predicted proteins | sample FrelakmetHBP12HB_FD_187147 | JGI IMG/M metagenome (GOLD analysis project Ga0209777, IMG submission 187147) | Freshwater lake sediment microbial communities from the University of Notre Dame, USA, for methane emissions studies -HBP12 HB (SPAdes)... | ecosystem: Environmental > Aquatic >...
CCGCCTCGCCCGACTCGCTTGCTGACTGATCCTCCGCTTTGCGCTGCAAGAGCAACCTGAGATCCTCCACGGCCAGCTTCGCCGCAATCTCCCCCTGAGCGATGAGAGAATCGACACTTGTGAAGTCATCTGACAGGTGCGCACCGAGATTCGGCCGGATGACAATGTTTGCTTTGGCAAGCTGCTGTTGATTTGACAACTGCATGGTGATACCGAGAATCTGGTCGGCGATCTCCCACGGAGCGTTCAATTTTGACAATGGCCTCAGGGGACTCGTGACATCCACGGCGATGACGATGTCGGCTCCCCACTTCAGGGCTGCATCGACAGGAATATTTGAAACTAGTCCGCCGTCGGTCAATCGTGCTGAATCGCGCGCGACGGGACTGAACAGCAACGGAACCGAAGCGCTGGCACGCAAAGCCTCGGTGAGATCGCCGCGGTCGAGAATGACCGACTTTCCGGAAACGAGGTCCGTCGTGACCGCACGGAAAGGAATACGAAGATCGTCGAAACTGGGGTTCGGATGGTAAATGCCTTGAAGAACCAGCAAATTCAAATAGTTCATCAGGCGCTGCCCTGTCGAAAGCGACTGAGGAAGAACAGGCTCGAAACCATCGAATCGCACTGTGAGAATGCTCCGATCGGCGGCAACTTTCTGGTCCAAGAATAGGTCCGAACGACGCGCTTCATCATTGAAGCTCAGCACGTCGTCCCAATTCGTGGTATCGACCATCGAATGGAGTTGCTCGATCGAATAGCCTGACGCGTACAGAGCTCCCAAGATACTGCCGATGCTTGTTCCGGCTATGAAATCTATCGGTATGTCCGCATTCTCAAAAGCTTTGAGGACTCCGATGCTCGCAATCCCACGCGCTCCGCCTCCACTGAGGACGACGGCAACCTTCGGGCGCTTTACAGACTTGAATGAGAGAAAATTCGGTATGTGATCGGGCGCTTGATTGAATTCGGGTCGAATCGTCTTGAGAACTTTCGGCGATTGCGCCCGGACCTCATACGTCGCGCCGGTGAACGCGGCGACGAGATGAAACGTGCAGAGCAGAAGCACACGGAGAAAGAAAGTGTGAGAGTCGTTTCGCATTGTGGACAAAAATTACCGAAATATAGATGGAATAGCAACGAAGGCAAATCGTCTGACGGCAGGTACTCGTTCACTTGATTTTCGCTCATCTTCACGCTATGTTACACAAGTGATTGCTCTGCCAATTCAATGTGCTTCCGGAGCAGCGCAATTCACAATCACGAACGTACTGTCTTCAGGTGCTGCCGCTCAATGACATTCCTCAACCCCCTGGCTCTGTTTGGTCTCATCGCGGCGGCTGTCCCCATCTTGTTGCATCTTCTGAATCTGCGGAAACTGCGAACAATTGAGTTCAGCACGCTGACATTTCTCAAAGAATTACAGCGAACGAGAATCCGGCGGCTCAAGCTTCGCCAGATCCTGTTGTTGATCCTTCGAACGCTCCTCATCCTCTTCATTGTCATCGCATTTGCCCGACCAACGTTGCGGGGCACGCTCGTCGGCAACCTCGGCAGCCACGCCAGGACGAGCGCCGTGTTCATCGTTGACGATTCATACAGCATGACAGTCAGCAACGAACATGGGGAGCTTCTGAAGCAGGCGAAGCAAGCAGCGGCGAATATCAATCACCTTTTCACGGACGGTGACGAAATCTACCTTATCAGGCTCTCTGCGTTAGCGTTGTCCGCGCCCGAAAAGAATGTTGCCATCCGTGACTTCGGACTGCTCAGGAAGAACATCGATGAGATCGGACCATCTGCAATTCGACGGTCCCTTGAAGACGGCCTGCGGATAGCCTCCAAGTTGCTGGCAACCACACGGAATTTTAACAAGGAGGTCTACGTCTTCTCCGATTTTCAGCAGGGCGTTCTGAGTGACGGTCCAGGCGAGACCAGAGCGAAGGAGAGGCTCTTCCCTCCCGAAGTCCGGTTTTTCTTTCTTCCCTTCGTCAAACCTGCCATTCAGAACTTCGGTGTGGAATCCGTAGCGATCCCTTCATCCATCTTTGAGCGCGACAAACCTTTTGTTGTTCAGGCTCAGGTTGGCAACTTCTCCGACAACAGCGTTCAAGACCATGTCGTGGGAGTATTCCTCAATGGCACAAGAGTTGCTGAACGGAGCATCGACCTTCCAAAGAAATCTTCTGTCCCCGTGGAATTCTCCGTCACTGCCGGTACCGTTGGCTACGTGCAAGGCTTTGTGGAAATCGAAGACGATGACTTCGCGTACGACAACCGCCGGTATTTTGTTCTGCAAATCCCAGACCAGATCCGCGTGCTGCTTGTTGGAGAGCCTCGCGATGTGCAGTACCCCAAACTCGCGCTGGCGACCAGGACCTCGGAAAACGAGTCTGCGCTGACGCTTTCGGAGACCTTACCGGATCGGTTGAATTCCTCGATGATTAGACGCACAGACGTTATCATCCTCTGCACGTCGCAGGGTTTCTCCTCGTCGCAGATTTCTGAACTCCGCGCCTTCGTCAACGATGGCGGCGGCCTTGCCCTCTTTCCCGGCGTACAGTTCGATGCAAATGGGTTCAATGCTCAATTTGCCGCCGGCTTGAGTCTTCCTCCGTGCAGCGGGGTCGATCGTTCTACCGCTCCACGCGCCGAGACCGAATCGTACACTGAATTCGACAAGGTTGAGCTACGGCATCCGATCTTTGAAGGCATGTTTGAGTCGGCATCCACGCCCACCTCAAAACGATCCCCGGCGTCTACGACCGGGGCAACGAGACAAATAGAATCACCGCGCATTCACTCATCTGCTCGATTTACTCTTACCGCCCAAGCGAATCCAATCATAACCTTGGCAAATGGGGGAACATTTCTGTCTGAGCATCTCATCGGATCGGGGAGAGTCCTTCTTTTTGCCGTGCCAACGACAACGGAGTGGTCAGACTTTCCTCTGAAAGGTCTCTTCGTACCGATGATGCACCGTGCGGTTCTCTATCTCGGACATCAGCAGACTCTGTCCAACGATATCCTTCCAGGAAGCGAAGTCGTCATCCGAAGCAACGCAGTCACCTCCGACAAATGGACGATACGGAATCCTCAGAATGTAGAGATTGCAGCTGCACCCTCCCGACAGTCGATCCAACGCGTGTTCCGTTTCGCGGCGACAGATCAACTCGGACTCTATGAGGTCTCTGCGAACACGAGCATTCTCCAGAAGTTCGTGGTGAATATCGATTCCCGTGAGTCTCAGGTGGCAAAACCTTCATCCGCTGAGATAGACAACCTCTTCACGCACATTGGCATCGACGCCGGCGCTGTGCACACGGTGGATCAGACGGCCGATCTCGAGCGAAACGTGCTTGAGTCCAGGCTCGGAGTGGAACTCTGGAAATACTTCTTGATGTTGGCATTGGTCGTTGCTATTATCGAGTTATTGGTCGCAAGAACAACGAAGCGCGAGATTGGAGCCGTAATAGAATGATTGAACTGGAGGGAACGGACAGAGAGCGATGCATCATCGTTGGGGTTTCCACACGTGCCGTTGGCCGCGTTGAGACCGAGGAATACCTCAACGAATTGGAGCTCCTCGCTGATACGGCCGGAGCTGATGTGGTCGCACGCATGAGCCAGGATCGGGACCGGATCGACTCCGCGACATTCATCGGCAAAGGCAAAGTTGAAGAAATTCACAAGCTGATTGTCGAGCAAATGATCCCGCTTGTCATCTTCGACGATGATTTGACCGCGGTGCAGGTCCGCAACCTTGAGCGGATCCTTGAATGCAAAGTCCTCGACAGAAGCGGGTTGATTCTTGATATCTTCGTTTCACGCGCGAAATCAAACGAAGCCAAGACTCAAGTTGAGCTTGCTCAGCTCCAATACATCCTTCCCCGCCTGACCCGTCAGTGGACGCACCTTTCGAAGCAATTCGGCGGTATCGGCACAAAAGGTCCCGGCGAAACGCAGATCGAAACTGACCGACGGATGATACGTTCGCGGATCAGCCATTTGAAAGAAAAGCTCGAACGAATTTCGCAACAGCGATCAACGCAGCGAAAGGGACGGCTTCACCACACGCGTGCCGCGCTCGTTGGCTATACAAACACCGGTAAGTCCACCCTCCTGAATCTGCTCTCCGGCTCGGACGTGTTCGTCGAAAACAGGTTGTTCGCGACATTGGATCCCACGACTCGCCTGGTTCCTCTGAACCCCTCCATTCAAATGCTGATGACGGATACGGTCGGGTTCATCCGCAAACTCCCTCATCATCTCGTTGCCTCGTTCAAAAGCACTCTTGAGGAGGTGACCGAAGCGGACCTTCTTCTCCACGTCGTCGACGTTTCGAGCCCGACTTTTGAAGAACAAATTAAGGTCGTCAAGGACACGCTGGCAGAACTTGGCGCCAACGACAAGCCCACACTGATGGTGTTCAACAAAATTGATCTTCTGACTGATCGTGCAATTCTTCAAGCGCTGGCAGACGAATATCCTCACAGGGTGTTTATCTCAGCTATGCGCGGCATCAATATCCTCGGCCTGAAGGACGAGGTTCTCTTGCTGCTGAAAAAAGAGTTTGTCGAAGAGACGTTCAGAGTGCGGCAGGACCAGCAGAAACTGATTTCTCAGCTTCACAGTGCCGGTGAGGTTCTCGAACGGATTTATGAGGATGCGGAGGTTGTTCTTCGCATGCGCATCCGGCGGAAGGACAAAGATCGGGTGGAAAACCTGATTCACCCGAAGTAGACGGCCCCCGGCAGGTGCTCAAAAAGTAATCGTGTTGGTAGGTGAACCGTTCTCCCCTGCAGTTGTCGGTTGCGACGTGGTACAAGTAGTACGAGGTTCATGCAAAAGCCGCCTGATTGATCCTCAGGCGGCGCAATCGCGATTTCATAAGTCACCGTTCAGGAGACTTGATGATCGTCTTGCCAGTGAACAGTTTCTTGAATTCCTCCGCGTCTTTCTGAGATCCAACGATATCCCCCCAGTGCATCGGAATTACCGCCTGCGGTTTGAACACATTGGCAGCCTCCGCTGCTTCTTTCGCCGTCATGGTGTACGTTCCACCGATCGGCAGGAGAGCAAAATCGGTGACCACGGTTTTCATCTCGGGAGTGAAATCGGTATCGCCACTGTGATAGATCTTCTGCCCGGTTGAGAGCGCAATGATGTAGCCTACCCAGTTACTTTGCTTTGGATGGAATTGCTTGCCAATATTGTAAGCCGGAATCGTCTTCACTTTCAATTCACCGAGGTTGTAGTTCTCGCCGGGAGTCACGGCTATGACGGTCCCCTTGATCTGATAGGCAACATCCTTGGGCGCGAAGAAAGCCGTTCCTTGCTTGGCGATCTTCGCAATGTCCTCCGGGGAAAAGTGATCATAGTGAGCATGCGTAATAAAGATCACATCAGCCTTCGGGCAATTCGGCGGTAGCTTCCATGGGTCGATATAGATTTGCGTTGCACCGTCCTCGATGCGGAATGTTGCATGCCCAAGCCAATGAATATGTTGATGGTTCATGGGGACTCCTTTCTGTTGCATCGGTGGCATCAGAAACAAAAGCGAACAACAGAACAGAGCACTCAAACGCCATCGGAAACTTCTGTCGTTTGCGCTCATCGTAATCTCTCTTTCAGCCGCCACTTTTCAGTTTTTCCCTGACAGCAGTGAAACCCGGTTTGATGACGTTGTAAATAAATGGAATGCGCCTCTTGTACGGCATAAAAGCGCTCTTCATCGCGTTGATGGACAGCTTTTCGAGATCGTCGATGTCCAGGTTGAACGCTTCCGCTGCCGTGTGATATTCGTCGGTGAGAGTAATATTGCTCATCAACCGATCATCGGTGTTGAGGGTGACACGGAAACGATAGCGATAGTAGATCCCAAAGGGATGCTCCTTCATACTTTTGACGGCACCTGTGTGCACATTGCTCGTCAGGCAGATTTCAAGCGGAAGTCTTTTGTCGAGCACATACTGTGCAAGCGTTCCCATGTTCAGCACTTCCCCATCCTTCACCTTCATATCTTCAACCAGTCTTGTCGCGTGGCCAATCCTGTGAGCGCCGCACCATTGAATGGCCTGCCAGATGGATTCAACGCCAAATGCCTCTCCGGCGTGGATCGTGATGTTGAAATTTTCCCTCTGAATATAATGGAAAGCCTCCACGTGCTTCTTGGGTGGGTATCCTCCTTCTTCCCCGGCAAGGTCAAATCCCACAACGCCATGATCACGAAAATCGACGGCAAGTTCTGCAATCTCTTCCGAAATATACGGCCTCATGCTCCGCATTGCACAGACGATCACGCCATACTGGACGCCGAAGTCGTTCTTGCCACGCTCGAGTCCGCGCAAAACTGACCGCACCACTGTCTCATGATGCAATCCCTTGTCGGCATGGAAGCTCGGGGCGAACCTCGTCTCGACATACACGACGCCGTCCTTTTTCATATCCTCCATCATTTCATAGGCAACTCGTTCTAACGCTTCTTCCGTCTGCATCACACCACACGTATGCTCAAATCCTTCCAGGAACAGCGGGAGGCTTCCACGCGTTGCCCCGCGATGGAACCATTCTGAGAGTTCACCGGGGTCTGTTGTCGGCAGCTTTTTGTAGCCACTGTCCTTGGCCAGCTCAATGACCGTCTGTGGTCGAACGCCGCCGTCGAGATGATCATGGAGAAGTACTTTTGGAAGCGAACGCAAAAGCTCCTTGCTATAAGTCATAACACCCTCTTTCTCCGATAAACCGTCACCGGTATCACGTGCTGCCGGGTTGACGTCCTGGCGAGCTACGCACCACCATCGGCATTACAGCGCCTAGTTGACAAGCAGAGCTTGATCTCAACCACGCAGTGCACAGACCGAAACGAGCTCCTTTTTGAACAATGTAGTGTAGCCTTCGCTGAAATTCAACATGCGCCAACGTGTGACCTGGCAGATTGACTTTTCTGGCGAATCTCGTTATTATCTCGCAAGCTTTCCCGGTGATATACCTAGCCTCATTCAGTTTTTCTTCAATCCAGCCGTCCTGGCTTCCTCTGGAAGTCCTTATCAGTGGCGTCAACGGAGGCGTTCGGCACCATTGTTCAGCAGGGAACCGTTGAAACAAATGAATCAAGACAAGATACGAGTGCTAGTAGCAGAAGACGAGGACGGGCTCAGAACGACCATCGCCGCATGGCTCGGCGACGAGGGTTTCGCGGTTGAGCAAGCCAGCAACGGCCTTGACGCAATCAGGTTGGTTCAATCTCACGATTTCGACATAGCATTGCTGGACATCAAGATGCCCGGAGTCAACGGACTCGAAGTACTTCGGTTCATCAAGAAGAACTCGACGGCAACCGACATCGTGATGATGACTGCCATGAGTGACGTCAGCATGGCGGTGGAAGCAATGAAACTGGGGGCAAAAGAGTACCTCTCAAAGCCCATCGACCTCGAACAACTGGTTCCACAGCTCAGCTCTCTGATTCGAAAACGAGATGCCGAAGAGCGTATCCGCCAACTGCAGGCGGAACACACCGCAAGGCTACTGTATGACCTTCATAATCCGATTTCAGGACTTCGCCAGAGCATCGGCTATCTGGTGAAGGGGATGGCGGGAACTGTCAGCGAGCATCAGAAAGAGCTCCTCGGTTACATGACAAACTCGATCGACCGCGTGATCAGTCTTCTCACGGACATGATGGACCTGACGAAGCTCGAAGCGGGTCGCGTGCGTCTCAACAAAGGAATCAGCAACGTCGCAGATCTTGTCCAAGAGGTTGCGCAGGAATTTCGCGTTCCTCTCCAGTCGAAAAAGATCGCCCTTGATATACATCCGGAAGCTGATCTCCCAACAATTGAGTTTGACCGCCAGAAGATACAGCAGGTTCTCCAGAATCTCTTAAGCACGGCAGTGCGTGTGACGCCCGCACAAGGCGCGGTCGTCATCCACATTCGCAAGGTTGCCATGGTGATGGAAGAGGGCCAGCAGCCCTCGGACTATGTGATGGTTTCGGTCTTCAACAGTGGACCGGGACTCACCTCCGAGGATCTCGCAGTGCTTTTCGACCGTTATAGAAATCCAACGGGCGACGGAAGCGAACAGCGAACAAACCTTGGTTTGATCATTTGCCAACGAATCATCGAAGCACACAACGGCAAGATCTGGGCCGAATCAGAATTCGGCAAGGGCGCAACATTCTCTTTCGTGATACCGATCCGCTGATAACCACTATTTCGACAGATCATGCCAAAAGCACCGGTTTCCATATTGGCAGTCGACGATGAAGCTCCGCTTCTCCAGGCATTGAAGGGTCTGCTGGAACAAGAGGGCTATTTTGTCCAGACGGCTGGCGACGGCATCGCCGCCATCAATCTCATCCAGTCACTTCCTTTTGATTTGATTCTTCTGGACGTCAAGATGCCCCGCGTTGACGGCATTGAAGTACTGCGGTTCATCAAAGATCATTATCTCGACACACAAGTCATCATGCTCACGGGTGTCAGCGATGTGCGGATGGCTGTCGAGTGCATGCAGCTGGGCGCGTTCCACTACGTCACAAAACCGTACTCGGGGGACGAATTGCTCGCGATCATCGACCGTGCGATGGAGCGCAAGCAGCTTCTCATTCAGAACAAGGCGTTGAAGTCCGAGCTCGAGCGGCATGCGTTCTCGTCGCAGATCGTCAGCAAGAGCAAAGCGTTTCTCGATATTCTCAATCTCGCTGCGCGCGTTGCACCGACTGACTCCACCGTCCTCATCCAGGGAGCGAGCGGAACAGGCAAGGAATTGATCGCGAACTTCCTGCACACGAACAGTCTCCGCAACGAACAACCGTTCATGGCGCTGAACTGTTCTTCCATTCCAGAGACGCTGATCGAGAGCGAGCTGTTCGGGCACGAAAAGGGAGCATTCACTGACGCCATCGTTACCAAGCAAGGTCTGGTGGAAATTGCTCATGGCGGGACTCTCTTCCTGGACGAGGTGGCGGAGATTTCGTTGATGATCCAGCCGAAATTGTTGCGTTTTTTGCAGACGGGGGAATATCGGCGCGTCGGAGGCAACAAGAACTTCAAGTCCGACGTGCGCCTGATCTCGGCCACCAACAAGGACCTTCGGCAGGAAGTTGGCACCGGTCGATTCCGCGAGGATTTGTTGTACCGGCTGAATGTCATTACCCTGAGCCTTCCCCCCCTGCGCGATCGCAAAGAAGATATCCCTCTCCTCGTGGACCACTTCCTGAAGAAGCGGTTTCCGCTGAGAGAGCCAAAACGGATGGAGGATCGGGCCCTCGACGTTTTAATGAAGTACGATTGGCCTGGAAATGTGCGGGAACTGGAGAACGTCGTGGAGCGGGCCGCCATTCTCTCGCAAGACGAAAAGATCCGGGTTGATGATCTTGCTCTTCCCATCGGGACGCGCGCGACTTTCGAATCCATGACTTCTGGTGAGGATGGAACTGTTCGCATTGGTGCTGCAGCAAGAATGGTCGACATCGAGAAAGCACACATTGCCGGCGTTCTGAAATCCGTCAACTGGAACAAGAATGTGGCGGCAAAAATCCTCGATATTAGCCTGAAGACCCTCTACACAAAGATCCAACAATTCGATCTCACCAAAGACTGACAGGTCCGACAGATCCGTGTCCGGTCGATGATTGGTGTTCTACGCGATCACTGAGACATGATGACTCTTTACTTTCTGCGTCACGGAGATGCGATTCGAGATACTCTGATCCACGACAGTGACCGGCCGCTGAGCGATGTTGGACGCGAGCAAGCGGCTGCCGTAGGGAGATTCCTGCGTGCCGGCAAGACGGGCATTGAACACATCTTTTGCAGCCCTTTGCTCCGAGCCCAGCAAACCGCTGCCGCCATTCTTGACGAGATCGGACCTCTCCCTCTCAGCACGACAGAGCATCTCGCATCATCAAGCGACCCGCGACATATTCTTCGCGAGGTTTCGGAATTGAACAAGGAGACCGTCCTTCTTATTGGACACGAACCCCACTTAAGTGCAACGATTTCTGTGCTTCTTGCAGGAGACGAGCGTAGCAGGGTGATGATGAGACCCTGCAGTCTGGCCTGCATCAGCGCTGTGGCATCACCGAAATACGACAACGCCCTTTTGCAGTGGTTGGTTCATCCGGGGCAGATGCTGAATCTATGACCACCATGTCGGTGGCAATCCGGAAGGAGCGGTGAGCATGTTGATTCCCAACGAGAAAGCGAGTAAGATTGAACTTGACAGCACACCTATTGCATGAAGAGGGAACGCCATGGAACTGAAAACTGTGATAATCGAAAAGCCTGAGACGACGAATTTCATTCTCGGGCAATCCCATTTCATCAAAACCGTTGAAGATATCCATGAAGCCATTGTCAGCAGCAATTCCCAGATCAAGTTTGGCGTGGGGTTCTGCGAATCGTCGGGACCCGCGTTAGTCCGTTTTACCGGCAATGATGCTGCGTTGATCGAACTGGCAAAGAAGAATGCTCTTGCTCTTTCTTGCGGGCACTGCTTCATCCTGTTCATGGAAAATGGTTTTCCCGTCAACATCCTGAATATTATCAAAGCGATTCCCGAGGTCTGCTCCATTTACTGTGCAACAGCAAATTCTGTGGAGGTCATTGTCGCTGAGTCTGAACAAGGTCGCGGTATTCTCGGCGTCATTGATGGCATCAAAACAAGAGGAATCGAGACAACGACAGACATTCAGGCGCGAAAAGATTTTCTGCGGAAAATCGGATACAAACTTTAAAACAACGGCTCAGAGGAAAAAAGATATGAGACTTTTCATCAGATCGTTCATGCGCACATTCCTTCTCGGATTGACCCTTGTCGGTTGCAGCACCACCCGTACCTACTATTCCGATGCTCAGGTGATTGGGCCCTACACTCCGGCGGTGAAAGTCGGCGACTTTCTTTACGTCTCCGGTCAGGTCGCGTTCAAGCCTGGCACGACCGAACTTGCTGGCGATAACATCGAAGTTCAAACTCACCAGGTGCTGGACAACATCAAATCAATACTCACGAATGCCGGCTACGATATGTCCGATGTCATCCAATGCACCGTGCATCTCAAGGACATGAACGATTTCACAAAAATGAATCAGATCTACGGCACCTATTTTGTCCAGGGCCGTTACCCCACGCGGACAACGGTGGAAGTCTCCAACTTGCCGCGCAAGGCAAAAATTGAGATCACTGCCGTTGCCTGCAAATCAAAATAGAAAACGATGAACGACGGACGTACGCCATGAAATCCACAACACCATCACCGCGACACCAAACAACGCATGCGCCGCGCGGCTCGAAGATCTCGTGCAAGGGCTGGGTTCAGGAAGCGGCAATGCGGATGCTCATGAATAATCTTGATCCCGAAGTCGCCGAAAAGCCCAATGAGCTTATCGTGTATGGAGGAACGGGAAAAGCAGCTCGCAACTGGGAGTGCTTCGACGCGATCGTCGCTCAACTGAGGACTCTGGAGAATGACGAGACGTTGCTCATTCAATCAGGCAAACCTGTCGGCGTCTTTAAGACTCATCCAGCTGCTCCCCGTGTATTGATCAGCAATTCCATGCTCGTACCGAAATGGGCAACGTGGGATGAATTTCGCCGGCTCGAAGGACTTGGACTGACGATGTACGGCCAAATGACTGCTGGAAGCTGGATCTATATCGGCTCGCAGGGAATCCTCCAGGGCACCTACGAGACATTCGCCGAGTGTGCGGCACGACATTTTCACGGCTCGCTCGCCGGAAGATTTCTTTTGACTGCAGGACTGGGGGGAATGGGTGGAGCACAACCACTCGCGGCGACGATGAACGGAGCGGCATGTCTTGTGGTCGAGGTCGATCGAGATCGAATTCAGAAGAGGCTCAAGACAAGCTATCTCGATACCATGGCTGATGACCTTGACGACGCGTTGACACAGATTCGCGCCGCGAAGGAGAAGAAGCTGCCGTTGTCTGTCGGCCTCCTCGGCAACGCCGCTGACATCATTCCTCAGATTGCCGACAGCAGGTTCATTCCCGACATCGTTACAGATCAGACATCCGCTCATGACACCCTGAACGGTTACGTTCCGGCGGGTATGCCATACGCCAAAGCACTTCAGCTGAGGAAGAAGAATCCTGAGAAATATATCGCACTGGCGAGGGCGTCGATCGTCGAGCATGTCAAGGCTTTGTTAAAGTTGCAGAAGAAGGGGTCTGTCGTATTCGACTACGGCAACAATATTCGCGGCGAGGCCGAGGCGAACGGGTTGAAAAACGCATTCGCGATTCCCGGTTTTGTTCCTGAATACATCCGGCCGCTCTTTTGCGACGGCAAAGGCCCCTTCCGCTGGGCTGCATTATCGGGGGAGCCTGAGGATATCTACCGAACTGATCGCGCAATCCTTGAAACGTTTCCTGAAAACAAGCCGCTCTGCAATTGGATCGAGAAGGCTCAGAACCAGATAGCCTTTCAGGGTCTTCCTGCTCGCATCTGCTGGTTGGGTTACGGTGAGCGGGCGAAGATGGGGAAGATCTTTAATGACCTTGTCGCTCGCGGCGAAGTCAAAGCTCCCATCGTCATCGGTCGCGACCATCTTGACTGCGGCAGCGTTGCTTCACCAAACCGTGAGACGGAAAAGATGAAGGATGGGAGTGACGCAATCGCCGATTGGCCCATCTTAAACGCTTTGCTGAACGCGGTCGGCGGAGCAAGCTGGGTGAGTGTCCATCATGGCGGCGGTGTCGGCATCGGTCTCTCCATCCATGCGGGCATGGTGGTTGTCTGCGACGGAACAAAAGAAGCGGAAGAACGGATACAGCGAGTCCTGACCTACGACCCCGGCATGGGGATTGTCCGGCACGCAGACGCGGGCTATGAGAGAGCCATCAAGAACGCGAAAGCTTGGGGAGTCAAGATTCCCATGCTTCATTAACGACGAGATGAGGATTGCGTGAAGTCTGCCGCAAAGAAGAAGACAACCACAAGAAAGAAAGCACCTGCGAGGACAAAGGGCGCTCAACGAGGACTCGCGTCCGCAAAAAAAGCACTCCGGCAACAGGAAGAACGATATCGGGAACTCGTCGAGAGTGCCACGGACATTATCTACCGGGCTGATCCGCGCGGTTGCTTCATATACGCCAATCCGATCGCGTTGCGTGTGATGGGCTACTCAGAGAAAGAGCTCATCGGAACGCGGTATCTTGATCTCATCCTGCCCGAATTCAGAGCTGAGGCCGAGCGGTTCTACAAACTCCAGGTGATTCAGGGAACACCCAACACGTATTTTGAATTTCCCGTCCAGACCAAG
>Ga0209777_10006371_pt1 | contig 13290 bp, 13 predicted proteins | sample FrelakmetHBP12HB_FD_187147 | JGI IMG/M metagenome (GOLD analysis project Ga0209777, IMG submission 187147) | Freshwater lake sediment microbial communities from the University of Notre Dame, USA, for methane emissions studies -HBP12 HB (SPAdes)... | ecosystem: Environmental > Aquatic >...
CAGGGCGCGGCAGTGCAGCGAATCTTCGATAAACTTCATATACTGCCATTTCATCGGCCTGCCCGAGCCGAGCCACGTGTTCCAGCAGCAGACGTCGTCCAGCCTGATTATGTGCCCATGCGCCTCATAGAAATGGCCGTAGAAACTGAGCTGCCGCCGCGCCGCGCGGAACTCCGGCGGCTTCCGGCGGGCCAGCGAAGATGCCGCGATCGCTGTCGTCTTTACCGGCTCGATTTTGGCGAACGGCGCCAGGATGTGCTCGATCTCCCGGCGTTTTTGGATTCCGACAAGATAGTTGGGCCGGACGAGATCGGCTTTGTAGGTCTTGAGCTTGCGCCCGACTGCCCCATCGACCAGGCCGGTAGTGTCCATTACGACCAGCTTCGCGCCGTGGGCCAGAGCCGCGTCGACCATCTTCTTCGAGCCTATCGCGCACTCCATCAGATGCCCGACGGGGCTCGTGCCGCCGACGAAATAAAGCCGCTTGGGTTTGAGATCGGAAAGCGCCTCGATGGGCTTCTCAACCAGCGACATTCCAATCGTGCCCGGCGCGCCTATTTCAGACTGGCCGATGTCAGAATCGACCACGGCCGTGGGGATGCCGGCGTCCTGCCCGGCCGAGGCAAGCTGCAGGCAGAAGTTGGTCTTGCCGACATCCAAGCCGCCGACTACCATTACAACGCCGGGTGATGATATAATCTCCGAGATCACGTTCTGCCATTCCGGACTGATTTCCACAATCCAAGATTTCCCAATAGATGAAACAAATTCCTGCACCAGGCGGTCTTAAGCACGGAAGCACGGAAGTTTGGAAACACGGAAGGCAAATACAATCACGAAAGCACGAAAGCGAGAAGACACGAAAAGCGAACGTAGATAGGTTACAGCACTACCCCCGGCGTTTGTCATTCCGAGCGAAGCCGAGGAATCCGCTTTTTCCATTCCCCTTTCGCGTTTTCGCTTCTTTCTGGTTTTCGCGATTATTCCCTTCATTGTTTCCAGATTTCAGTGCTTCGGTGAACCGGGATGCTTACAGAAAGGCGATGGACATCATGCGCAAGGTAATTTGGGTAACACTGGCTGTTCTGGTGCTGGGCTACGGCGTTTTTGCCCTGGCCACACTCGACCGACGCGCCGACGATGAGCAGATCAGATCACTCTTCGTTCAGGCCGCCGACGCCGTTGCGAAGCGCGATACGGGCGGGGCGCTGAGCCTTGTCTCGGCTGACTACAAAGACGCATCGGGCCTCAACTATGATCGATTGCGTTTGCTGACCGCCCAGGCACTGCATTCAGAGCAGAAGTTCACTGTGGACTACAAGCTGGCCAATATCACGATATCCGGCGATACCGCGACCGCCGGCGTGGACCTGACCGTCAACGGCGGCGACCCCGGCAGGACCATCTACAAGCGCCTCCTCACGGTCACACTCCATAAGGAGAACATCCGCCATGCGCTGATCATACCCACGAAAGTCTGGCACGTGACCAGCATTGAGAATCTGGGCCTTTCGCCGGAGGAAGGAATCTAGGATTTTGGGTTTTGGATTTTGGATTTTGGATTGGGGAGGGGCCTGCGCTGCTTCTGCATCCGGAACCCTGCAACTATCGTTGCAACGAGCGCTCCAAAGTAAGCCCCGTTGTGCCACCAGCCGACCGCAAACGCTCGGCGAACATCGACTATGCCTGCCAGAAACGGCCAATGGGCTGCGTCAGGCCCGATAATGGGTTCCGACAAGTAGGCCGCGATGCCGAAGATGACAGAAATGCCCAGGGTGGCGCTCATCACCCATGCGACAGCGAGAACGTATCGCCCGGTCGGCAGCGGGGGATATCGCCCAACCATGCCGCTGAACCCAAGCACTATACCGAGAAACAACCCATACCACCAGGTTGCCGCGACACCCACGGCCACCGCTTGAACCCGCGTCGGCGCGTCGAGCAGACCGACCTGATCCAGCAATGGCGCGAACTGCTCTCGCTTGAAGACAGAGAAGTACTCCGGCGAGATCGTGGTCGTGATCTGGTCATTGATGATGCCGTAGAGCACAGCGGCAAAGACGGCTATGGCTATCCACGCAAGGAAAATAACAAGGCGCAGCATTGCAGCGACTACCTCCCAGCCTCCTCAAACATCGCAACCACATTCTCCGCCGGCACGTCGGCGACTATGTTGTGGACCTGCTGGAACACGAATCCGCCGCCGGGGGCCAGCGTGTCTATCTGCTCGCGGACGTGCTTTCGGACCTCGTCCGGCGTGCCTTTGGGCAGGACCGAGCGCGTGTCGCATCCCCCACCCCAGAAGGTGATATCCCGGCCAAAGTCGCGCTTCAGCGAGGCCGCATCCATGCCCGAGCACGTGATCTGCACCGGGTTGGTTGCGTCGAGGCCGGCGTCTATGAGATCGGGAAGAAGCTCTCTAATCCCGCCGCAGGAGTGCAGCATCACCTTCACATCGGCCAGTTCCTTCGCCCTGGTCCACATGGCCTTGTGGCGCGGCTTGAAGAACTCCCGATACATCCCCGGCGACATCTGCGGGCCGGTCTGCATGCCCAGATCGTCGCCAAACGAGATGATATCGATATACGGCCCAATTGCCGAGAGATACCGCTCCAGGTTCGCCATGTGAAGCTCGACGAGCTTGTCCAGAAATGCGTGCGCCCGTTCGGGTTCGCCTGCCAGCAGCATCATAAAGCCGTCGATGCGATACAAAAACTGCCCGATTTCGAGCAGATTTCCGCCAAACAGGCCGATAATCGCCCGGTCGGTGCTCTCGCGCAGCTTCCTTGCGCCTGCAATAAGCGCTTCCCGCGAGACAGGCCCCGGAGGAGCGGCGATCGCGGTCCACATGCTCTCGGCAAACGCGCCGGGAAGGTCGTCCAGGTCCTCCTCGCCATCCAGAAACGGCCAGTAAGTCTGCTCGAAATACAGCGCGCCGTCGGGCATACGAGCGATCACCCGCCCGCTCGCGGACTTCAATACCCACCCACCATCGCCACGTTCGGGCACGGACCATGCGGGAACCAAACACGGCGTGCCATCCGGCAGGACCCATTCGGCCCAGGAATCATCGTCGAGCGCGAACCCACGCCCGAGCTCGATTGCATCCGCCACAAACATATCCAACACGTCCGAGTCGATCACGGCGAGCTGCTGGATGATGTCATAAACCTTGATCGGCTTCGGGGAAAGCCCAAGGCACTTGCGAAGCTTCGGATAAGCGATAGCAGCTATCCCAGACGAACGATGCCCACCGAAGTCAATCGGTACCCTGTCCGGCTGCCGGTGATTCAGCGCGGCAAGCACTCGCTCTCTGGATGTCATTTGCTCTACCTCACACAATCGGCTGACACGCTGTCTTTCGCGCCACACTCACACTTCGCCGCCGAGCATCGGATATCCTGCGACGGGCAGCCTGGCCGCCTATTCCGAAATTCGCGTTGACATTATTGGCCCTCGCGCAGTCTAATATACTGACAGACAGCCGAGCGCCCTGCCGCGTGCCTGTTAATCGCGTAAATTAGGGACTCGGCGGAAAGGATTCCGCAATGAGATTTACCGTATTTGTTTGCGCAATTGCACTCGCTGCCTGGGCCGCGCCTTCGATGGCCGCGGACGACACGCCTCCGGTGGTCAAGCCCAGCATCAAAACCATCGCCGCGTTCAAAAACGGCCTGGGGTTCGTGTTCAAATCCGGCAATGCAGAGCTCAAAAACGGCTGGACCGCTCTCGAGGAACTGCCGAACGCCGCGCTGGGTATGCTTTGGATCGGGACAACAAGCACGGCCGGACGAGTCGAGGAAGTGGTCTCGTACAAGGGCAAGGTCTCCAAAGAAGCCGATTCGCTGACCGTTCCTCAGATTCTGGCGGCCAATGTCGGGCAGAAAGTCACTCTGACGTATGGCAACTACACTGCCGCGCCGACCGAGATCACCGGCACCATTCTGTCGGTCCCCGATGACCGCCAACCCGAGGTGGCAGATCTTATCTCCAGCGGTTATACCCGCTCGAACGATGACCCACGCGGATATGTGGTGGTCATCAAGCTCGACAGCGGCGAGGTTGTCGCGCTCAACAAGTCCGACGTGCGCGCTGTTAGGCTCCCCGCCGGAGCGGTGCTGAAAACGAAGTTGTCGCGGGATGTGAGCAGCGCGAAGATTCGCATCAGCGGCAATCAGCCGGCGGCGGAAGTCACGCTCGCCTACATGGAAAAGGGCCTGAACTGGAGCCCCAGCTATCTCATCAACATCAAGAACGACAAGCAAGCCGAGATCACCCTGGAAGCGATCTTGGAAAACGATGTGGAGGACATCCAGGACGCGGAGGTTTCGTTTGTCGTCGGCTATCCGAATTTCATGTACGCGGACATCTACTCCCCGCTCTTGGTCCAGCAGAGCGTGGCGGACTTAGTGCAGGCGCTAATCAATGGGCGATCCAGCACTTCCAGCGGCGGATACGCGGGTGCGATGACTCAGTCTGTCATGTACAACTACCGCGCATACAATGCAGATTCGATACGGAGCCCGGAGACCGCCTACAACGCCGGGCAGCCGATGCCGGGCGAGAGTAATGAAGACCTTTACTTCTACCGCCAGCAGAAGGTTACGCTCAAGAAAGGCGATCGCGCCAGGTACACCGTTTTCACAAGTTCCGTTCCTTACGAGCACGTGTATCTTTGGGAGATCCCCGACAGCGCTTCGCTGGACGACCGCGGCTATGTGCGCGATAGCGGCAGCAGTGGCAGCAGGTCCACCGATGACAAGTCCGAGCAGGTATGGCATTCGCTCAGGCTGGAAAACACTACCGCCCAGCCCTGGACCACAGCCCCAGCGTTCACGGTCAACGGGTCGATGCCAATGGCGCAGGACATCCTCAAATACGCGCCACCCAAGGGCAAGACCAATCTCAGGCTGACTCTGGCCACGGATGTACGCGCTGAGCAGTCGCAGGTCGAGGCCTCCCGTACCACCACCAAGATCGGTTACACCGATTTTGATGAGGTCACGGTTAACGGCAAGCTCAAGATCAAGAACATGAAGTCAGCGGACATCAAGATGAACGTCCACAAGGATGTCGTGGGCGAAGTGTCGGAGTGCAGCGAGGGCGGCAAAGTCACCAAGGTCGCGAAGAAGCTGACAGCCGTAAACCCGCAGTCTGAAATCGAGTGGGAGTTCGCCCTTGCGGCTGGAGCCGAAAAAGAACTGACCTACAACTACAAGATCCTGGTTCGCAGATAGAAGAGGCGGGAAGAGACTTCAGTCATGCAAAAACCTCCGCTAGCCCTGAGTAGGCCTGAGCGAAGGCGAAGGGCGTATCGAAGGGCGGTGCATGTTAACCGTGCTTCGATACGGCCTTCGGCCTACTCAGCATTGACGGTGTGTACTATCCGCGCCCCCAGAAAATTGAGATCTCTCCTCGCGGTGTTCGTGCGGGATGCTGGTTTCCCTACCCGGCGCCCCGCGATATCTCAAGTATTGTCGACCCGTCCTCGATGCTTATGATCCTGGCGCCTTTCTTGGTGATAATGCCGACGCTCGGGACGGGCCTGCCGTTAATCTCATATTTGGAAATCGATGGGCTGCCGGGGTTCATCACGATCAGGCCGTCCACTTTCTCCAATACGGGGATGTGCGTGTGGCCGAAGATGAAATAGCTCGCCCGGTAGCGTTTGCCGAGCTCGATCATCTGCTTCCGGCTCAGTAGATGGCCGTGGTTGACGAGTATCCCCATCCCGCCACAATTCGCGTAAGCATAAGGCGCTTGCACGGGCATATTGAGCAGTTCTTCATAGACCTGAGCGTCGCAATTTCCTTGGGCAATCACGACGGGCACTTGAATGCTGTTGAGAATCTCGACAAACGCGGGGATGTCATAGCCATCCGTGCAGCCGAGTTTGGGAGGATGATACAGAACATCGCCGGCGTGGACGATCAGGTCCACGCCGTCGAAAAACTCCAACGCCCCGCGCAGAGCCGGGACGTTGCCGTGAGTATCGCTGATGACGCCTATCTTCATGGCTGCTGGTACATGTCTTCGGGAGCCTGGGCGACTCGCACGCCTACCTTCGCTCTTTGGCCATCCGATGCCTGCCAGATGTCCAGGATTATGCGATCGCCGATCTTGGCCTTGCCGACCTCGCTGGAGATCGACACCTTGCCGTCTTCGTTCTCCATGCTCGCCGACACCGGCTTGCCGTTGATCTTGAGAATGATATCCCCGGGCTGCAGGCCCGCTTGCTCGGCCGGGCTGCCATTGATGACCGACCTTATATACGCCCCATCTTCCTTGGGCAGGTTCTTGCTGCTGTTCTTCGCCAACTCGGCGCGCAGTTGGTCGTTGTAGGGCTGATAGTAAACGCCCATATAGGGTCGGACCACCTTGCCGCTCTTCACGAGTTGATCGACAACGGACTTTACCGTGCTAGTGGGGATAGCGAAACCAATGCCGATGTTGCCGCCGCCCGGCGAAGTCGAGAGAATCGCGGTGTTGATGCCGACCAGGTTGCCGTTCACGTCGGCAAGCGCGCCGCCGCTGTTGCCGCGATTGATCGCGGCGTCGGTCTGGATTAGGCCCTCCAGCATCTTGCCGTCGATATCCACGCTGCGCTTCGCGCTGACCACGCCCACGGTCACGGTCGGACCCAGTCCGAGCGCATTGCCCACGGCAATCACCCAGTCGCCGACCTGAACGGGATTGGGCGCGAACCTCGCATAGGGCAGCCCGCCGGCGTCTATCTTGATGACGGCCAAATCTGATTTCTGGTCGCGCCCGATCAGCTTGGCCGGGTATTTCTTGCCGCCGTGCGTGGTCACTGTAAGTGTCTGGGCCTCCTCGACCACGTGGTTGTTTGTTATGATGTAGCCGTCGGAGGTGTATATCACCCCAGAAGCCTGGCCCTTGGGAATGACCTCCTCGGGCTGTTCGCCGCCGAATGGGAACCCGAACAGGTCGGGCAAACCAGGCTCCCGAACCGGCTTGCCCACCGTGTCGATGTTGACCACGTAGTCGCTCGCTATGCCCGCGGCATTGCGGATAACGTTCGACCCGAGTTTGTCAACGCCCACGCCGCCTCGCGGCAGAACCGGGGACTCGGTCACCATGCCGCCGCTCCGCCCGCCAGAGATGGTTTGCAGCGTGACCGCGCAGACGATGAAGCCCAGCACGAAGACCACCACATAAGATATGAAGCGGTTCATTGGGCCATGCTCCTGAGCAGATTAGCCATTTCGATCGCGGCCTCGGCCGCGGCAAAGCCCTTGTTGCCGGCCTTGGTCCCGGCGCGCTCGATGGCCTGCTCGATACTGTCAGTGGTTATTACCCCGAATATCGTCGGCACACCCGTGGCCATACCCACCTGCGCGATTCCCTTGCTGCACTCGGACGCGATGTAATCGAAGTGCGGGGTCGAGCCCTTGATCAACGTTCCAAGGCAGATAACCGCGTCATACCGGCCGCTTTCACCATTCTCTTGGCGATGACGGGAATCTCGAATGCCCCCGGCACCCATGCGACCGCGATGTCGTCATCCGACGCGCCGTGCCGCTTGAGAGCGTCCAGAGCGCCGTCCAGAAGCTTGGAAGTGATAAACTCATTGAACCTGCTTGCGACAATGCCGAACTTCAGCCCCTCGGCTGAGAACTGGCCCTCATACATCCTTGGCATATCATTTGCCTCCTTTTCGTGAGTCAAAAGTTGAAAGTTGAAAGTTGAAAGTCAGTATGCTTCGGGACTGCTTTTCGTCCCGAACCAGTCTCTTCGCAGCTACAAAGCGCCCTCACCCTAACCCTCTCCCCCAGGAGAGGGAATTCAGTTCAATTCTGCTCGTCAGGTCCGTGATCCCCGCAGCTATCACCCCCGCCTGTATGCTCAAACATCCCGGCGTCGAGAATATGGCCCATGCGCTGGCGCTTGGTATTCAAATATCTATAGTTGTCCTTGTTCGGGTCGCAGACAATCGGCACGCGCTCGACGATCTCCAGATCATATCCCTGCAGCGCGACGTATTTGCCCGGATTATTAGTCAAAAGCCTGATCTTCTTCAGGCCCAGGTCGACAAGAATTTGCGCGCCCAGGCTGTAATCGCGCATATCGTTCGGAAAGCCCAGCAGACGGTTGGCATCCACCGTGTCGGCCCCGTGGTCCTGCAGTACGTAAGCCTTTAGCTTGTTGACCAGGCCGATCCCGCGGCCCTCGTGGTGCGAGATATATAACAGCACGCCCTTGCCTTCCTCGGCGATCATTCCCATCGCCGTATCCAACTGCTCACCGCAGTCGCATCGCAGCGAACCGAGCACATCCCCCGTGAAACAGCCCGAGTGAACACGCACCAGCGTGGGCTCGCCGTCCGAGACATCGCCCATCACCAGAGCGATATATGGGCTGGATTCGACCGTGGCCTGGTAACCGTGAGCAATGAATTCGCCATGTATGGTCGGTATCCGGCAGGCGGCGAATTCATAAACGAGGCGCTCATTGATGCGGCGGTATTTAATTAGATCGGCGATCGTGACCAGCTTCATATCCCATCGCTGGGCCATTTCGATAAGCTCCGGCAGACGGGCCATCGAGCCATCCTCGCTGAGGATTTCGCACAACACGCCGCTGGAGCCCATCCCGGCAAGCCTGACCAAGTCGACGACGGCCTCCGTGTGGCCCGCGCGCACCAGCACCCCGCCCTCTTCCGCTCGTAGCGGATGAACGTGCCCCGGGCGAGCCAGGTCCTCGGGGCGAGCGTTCGGGTCGACAAAAGTCTTGATCGTGATCGCCCTGTCAGCCGCCGAGATGCCCGTGGTCGTGCCGTGGACAGCATCCACGCTCACGGTGAATGCCGTGCCCAGTTTGGAGGTGTTTCGCTCCACCATCATCGGCAGACCGAGTTCCTCCAGGCGCTCCTCGGTTGTCGGCGCGCAGATCATGCCGCGCCCGTGTTTCGCCATGAAGTTCACGGCTTCGGGAGTGATCGCCTCGGCGGCCATTATGAAATCGCCCTCATTCTCGCGGTCTTCATCATCGACGACGATGATCATCTTCCCGGCCTTGATGTCCTCGATAGCCTCGGGAATGCCGGCGAATATGTTCTGCTTGTCTTGCATACTGTCTTAACCCTTGCTTCTGTCAGTATGCTTCGGGACACGCTTTTCGTCCCGAAGCTGGTACCTGCGAAGTGACCCTTCGGGACGAAAAACAGTCCCGAAGTATAGTGAAACTAACCCGCACCCACGCCTGACCTACATAAACCCGGCGCTGCGGAGCATGTCTTCAGTCACCCCGGATGGGCCGCGCTTGCCCGTGAGGAACTTCTCGACATACTTGCCGATTATATCAGTTTCGATGTTCACTTTGTCGCCCGGTTTGATCAGGCCGAGCGTGGTGACGCTCAGCGTGTGGGGAATCGCGGCGACTTTGAAGCCCGAGTCATCGACCGAGGCGACTGTCAGGCTGATGCCGTCTATGGCAACGGAACCCTTTTCCACTATGTAACGCAGCACCTCGGCCGGGGCTTTGAAGCTGATCTCAGCCGAGTCAGCCAGCCGCCGGATGTTCTCCAGCGCGCCGACTCCATCCACGTGACCCTGCACGAAATGCCCGCCGATCATCTTGCCGGCGCGCAGGCTCGGTTCCAGATTCACTCTATCGCCCGGGCGAAGGTCCGTCAGAGTGCTGCGCGAAAGAGTCTCGGGCACGGCGTCAAAGTTCAGCTCGCCTGATCCAATAGATGTAACCGTCAGGCACACGCCGTTGACCGCCACGCTGTCACCGGTGGCGACGTCATCGATGACCCTATCCGAGGCGACGCAAAGCCTTGCCACCGTTCCCACGGAGAGCCTTTTGACCGTGCCCAGTTCTTCGATTAGACCTGTGAACAATGCGTTGATACCTTAGTGCTGGATTACAGCCTCTCGACCCTCACCCCAACCCTCTCCCCCAGAAGAGGGAGCAGATCGTGCCAAGACCATGGCCTTCCCTTCCTAGTATCTAGTGCCTGGTCCCTATTCCCGGCCTTCTGCCTTCTGCTTTCCGCCTTCCGCTATCCCCCGGGATAGACGATATATCCCTCGACTGCTATATCCTCGCCGAACCTTCTTACCCGGATACGGTCGAGCTTAATCGCGGATTCGACTGTCTCGGCCCCAAGCCCGCCGACCGAGCTGATCGCCTCGCGGCCCCCTATGATCTTCGGCGCGTAGAAGTAGAGAATCTTATCGACGACGCGCTCCTCGAGGGCGCACGCGGCGACTTCCCCGCCGCCCTCGATCAACACCGAGAGATACCCGAGCTTGCCGAGTTGGACCATCAAGTCCTTCACCGATGGCCGGCCGCCAACCTGACTCAGTGTTAGTATACGCGCTCCGGCGCGCTCAAGTTTCCTCAGCGACTCCGAACTCGCCGTAACGGGAGCCGCGACTATGCACTCCCCGCGCTCGCAGACCAGTTTCAGGCTGTCCGGCACGTCTCCGCCGGCCGTGACCACAACCCTCGGCGGGTAGAATACCTTCCGGCCCAATCTCGCGGTCAGCGATGGATCGTCGGCACGGGCTGTGTTTCCGCCCACCAGTATCGCGTCCGCCCTGCTCCTGATCTTGTGCGCATAAGCGCGCGAACGCTCGCCGGTTATCCATTTGGAATCTCCGGTCCGGGTGGCGATCTTGCCATCCAGGCTCATTGCCGACTTCAGGGTGACCAGCGGCAGACCGGTCGCTCGGTGCTTGATATAGGCCTCGTTGAGCCGCCGGGCGCTGTCCTCGAGCAGCGGGTAATGGACTGAAATTCCCGCATTTTGCAGCTCGTTAATGCCTTTCCCGGCAACTTTCGGGTCGGGATCGACCATAGCGACAAAAACATCGGCTATACCCGCTTGTATGAGCGCTTTTGTGCACGGTGGAGTTCGGCCATGGTGGCAGCAGGGTTCCAAATTGACATACATTGTCGCGCCCCTGGAATCGTCTCCGGCATCGCGCAAGGCGAAGATTTCAGCGTGGGGCTCGCCGGCCCTGGGATGGAAACCCTCCCCGATCACCACGCCGTTCTTAACGACAACAGCCCCAACCATAGGGTTCGGGCTGGTCCTGCCTCGCTGGGCAAGTTTGAGGGCGCGTCGCATGTATTCTTCGTGCGTCACTTGATGTCCCGCCGTGTATCGTCCATAAACTCTCGAAACACCCGCTTGTGAAGCGTTGCAAACTGCTTGGCAACCTCTCGCACGTCGAGCAGCGCCAGCGCGAATACCGCCGCGCATATCATCAGGCAGACGGTCCAGTAGACCAGTTGCGCGGCGACGGATCTGCCATTGGTGAAGCTCGGGCCGAACCAGACCATGCCGAAGAGTATTTCCATCAGCAGCGCGAGGCCGGTGCGTAAGGTCTTGTGCCCGCGGGTGATCACGCTGCCCGGCGCTCGCCACTTAGTCAACTCGGCCAGAAACGCCAACCCGACCATGATAATCCCCGCCAGGGCTACCCACCGCGCAACCTGCAGCATCCGGGTTCACCTCGCCTCGCCGGCCGCGCGGGCGGCTGCGGTCAGCGCCTGGCAGGCCCACGTCACGCGCGGCCTTTCGCCGAATGTGCTGGAGCCCGCCATGATCACATTGGCTCCGGCCCTGACAATCCTGCCGACGGTATCGGTGTCGATTCCTCCGTCAACGGCGATGTCTAAATCCACACCGGCATCGTCCGCCATTGCACGAGCGCGGCTAACCTTGGGGACCATAGCCTCGATGAACGTCTGCCCGCCGAAGCCAGGATTGACCGTCATCACCAACAGCAAGTCGATGTCATTGATGACGTTTTCGATAGCGCACAGCGGAGTCGAAGGATTGAGCGCGACTCCGGCCCTGATCCCCCGTTCGTGTATGTGCTGGATCGTCCGATGAAGGTGGGGGCAGGTTTCGGCATGCACGGTTATCTCATCCGCCCCGGCATCCACAAAATCGTCGATGAAGCGCTCCGGCCGCTCTATCATCAGATGGACCCTAAGCATGAGCCCAGTAAGCGACCTCACGGCGCGGACTATCATCGGGCCGAAGGTTATGTTGGGCACGAAATGACCGTCCATAATATCGCAGTGAAGCGCGCTCATGCCGCACTCCTCCGCGGCCTTGATATCCGCGCCGAGATTACCGAAATCCGCCGAAAGCAGCGACGGAACCACCATGATCTCTCGCATTATCCTTGCACCCTTGATGTTTACTAGCAGACCCCGAACAGAGTATGCACTATGCTTCTCGGGCACGCTTTTCGCCACAAAGCACGCCGACTGGAGACTGTTCAGTCTTGCGGGAACTTCCGTTAGCCCTGAGTAGCCGAAGGCGTATCGAAGGGCGGCAAGCCCTGAATCCGCGCTTCGATACGGCCGACAGACCCGGCCTACTCAGCGCTGACGGCGGTGCTGGTACCCACGTTCCCGCAGAACTGAACAGTTTCGCCGACTGACCCGGCGCTTCGGGACGAAAAACAGTCCCGAAGCATAGCTCCCCCACTATATCCGCAAGCTGCTTAGTATACCGTATCGTTGTCCAACACGCCGCCGATGTAAGTCTTCACGTCGATGGACGTTCCGTATCCCTTGATCTTGACATCGAACTTGTCTCCCGGATTCCTGGTGCCCTTATAGACCACATTGTTGTTGGTGCGGTCGTCGGTTACTTCGACCCTGACTTCCTGCGGGCCTTCGGCGTCGTCAGGAACCTTAACGGTAATCGGGAAACTGCGTTCCTCCGAGATCGTGGTGGGCTGATCCGGAACGATGGGCGGCGGAGTGTTGTCCGGAGGCTTGGGACCAAGGCTTATGACCAGATCTATCGAAGTGCCCGGAGGCCGGGGAACCCCGCCCGGCGGGTCCTGCGATATAATCGCGTTGACATCCACCTTGTCACTGTTCTGCTGCTTCGTGTTCCCAACCTTGAAGCCCGCGTCCGATATTGCCTGATAAGCATCGGGCTCACTCTTGCCGACGACATAGGGTACCGTCACCTCGCTAGGACCGGAACTCACCTGAACTTTGACAGGCTGATCAGGCGAAACGGACGTACCGGACGGCGCGCTGGTGGAACATATCTGACCCTTGGCATATAGCGTACTTGGCGTATCGGGGCCTTGTTCGAGCTTGACGCCCGCATCAGCCGCAGCCTTTTGAGCCTGTTCCATCGTCAAACCCAACAGCGTCGGCACGGTGACGGTCTTTTTTTGACTTCCGACCCAATAAGCGATGCCCCCCACAACGAGAAACACGACGATAAAGAGCACGAGGAGAGTAGCAAACTGGGATCTGAACGTCGGCTCGGGAGAATCC
>Ga0209777_10006372_pt1 | contig 13288 bp, 24 predicted proteins | sample FrelakmetHBP12HB_FD_187147 | JGI IMG/M metagenome (GOLD analysis project Ga0209777, IMG submission 187147) | Freshwater lake sediment microbial communities from the University of Notre Dame, USA, for methane emissions studies -HBP12 HB (SPAdes)... | ecosystem: Environmental > Aquatic >...
TATCAACGAAGCTCCGGCCCCGCCGGCCGCCGGAGGCCGGCACAAGCTCACCTACGGCCCTGTAGATGGCAAGGCAAGCCCTCCGGCTCGGATCTGTCCTTTTCTACCCCTGATACCGGAAGCATGCGCGCACAGCGGCCCACTTTTGAGGTATATACCACGATCAGACAAACGGACTCGGACTTTGCGGACTTTGGAAGTCTATGAAAATCAGCTTCAAGGCCTCCGGACCAGGCGAGCTGATGAAATAGTCCGCGGCGCGCGAGCTCGATGAAATCTCAGCTTCACGCCGGCCCCAGCTCGGCGCGGATCCCCGCCGGTGTCATTGTGGACTGTAAATAAAGTACCGGTGTAGGGAGGTGCGAAACGCTCTACACCGGTACGCTTTGAAATTGGCCGGTGCGCTAACCGCGCTCCGGAGCTTCGGCCGGAGCTCTCCAGCTCCAGGCAATCAAATATATATCAGCTTTTGCGCCGGTTGTCAATAGTTATGTGACCGGCTTGAAACTCTCATACCACGGAAACACGCGGCTGATATTCGGTACAATCCGGTACTCCGGAGGCCGATGGTTAACAACGTCTATGATCCCACACTCTACACAATCCAGATCAGGATGATATTTCGGCAAGATCTCGATATGGACCGTGCGCCGCAAAAGGATATTTACATCCCCCCAATGGCAATCGATCATCATTAGGTTATTTAGTTTTTCCGTTTGCCAACAGCCAATCAATGCGTCAAACTGGTCCGGCTTTTGCCATAATTGCGGAGGAAATTCGCGATCGGCCTCTTGGATCAAGAGCATCATATTATTCAGTTGCCCTTGAATCATACGTTGCATAAAGCCAATCATGTGCTCAACATCGAGCCGGCGCGTACCATCGACATTAAATTGAAAGTTAGTGATACAATTCTCCGGCCTCCAGATCCGGCTATACCGGAGGAAGTGCAACGCGCAACGGACCATGACCAGGCCTTTGCCGCAACGCTCTCCACCCTTAAACTTGACGATCAAGAGCTTTTTCCTTCCTTTCCGCTCGCGGCGCTACCAAATAGACAATGATCATTGAGGATACAGCAAAGATCATACCGAGTGCGAAAGCGGTCCATTCATAAGGACCATTTACGGTAGCACTCCAAAAGCCGGCATGTTTAATCTCCGGCCGTGTCAAGAGATATACTCCACAAGCTACAGCCGGCATTGCCATTAAGGACCCGATCCGATACCATTTCTGAGCTGTCATATATCACCCTTTTAGGTAAGTATCCCTTGACATCACGTACATTTTGTGGTATAATGAACCTAGAAAGTGAGAAAAGACCATGAAAAAGACCTCTTATACTCTGAAGCAATTTAACGCTCAATTCTCCGATGATGCGGCTTGCCTTCGGTTCCTGACTGCCGCTCGCTGGCCTGAAGGAATCCTTTGCCCCAAGTGCGGCAAGGTTACGAAGCACTACCTGATTGCCACTCGTAGAGTCTTTGGCTGTGAGTTCTGTGGCAACCAGGTCAGCCCCACAGCCGACACCATCTTTGACCACAGTTCCACACCGCTCCGTTCCTGGTTCTATGCCATGTTCCTGATTGCGTCCACTCGCTGTGGTATCTCTGCCAAACAGCTTCAGAGAGAGTTGGGTGTTACCTACAAGACAGCCTGGAGAATGTTCCACGAAATCAGGTCTATCATGTCCGAGACCCAGAAGTCTATGTATGGTGACATTGAGGTTGACGAGTCCTACTTCGGTGGCAAGAGTGGCAACAGAGGCCGTAGTCTTGAAAGCAAAACTCCTGTCGTGGGCATGGTTCAGCGAGGCGGGAACGTCATGGCTAAGGTAGTCACCGATGTCAAGGCTCGGAGCTTGATTCCCTTGATTATGAAACAAGTGCCTCGCAACGAGGGTAACACGATTTACACGGACGAACTCGGGAGCTATAACCTGGTAAGCAAGATTGGTTATACCCATGAGCGGATTCAGCACGCCGCTAAGGTCTATGCTCATGGGCTTGTTCATACGAACACCATTGAGGGCTTCTGGAGCCTTACCAAGAGGGGCATAGATGGCGTCTACCATGCTGTATCTCCTAAGTACCTTCAGAACTATCTTGACGAGTACGGCTTTCGCTACAATCATCGGCATGACTTGGTTCCGATGTTCTTTGCTCTGCTGAATCGGGTAATGGCTGTTGCGCCTTCGGACGAGGCTGTGCGGCTCGCTTCAAAAGAGTTTCAAACCCGTCTTTGGTAAGCGGCTGTGACTTCTTTTTCATTTAATCCTCCGTTGCTTGTTTAACTGCTTTGGCTATTGCTTTACCCATTGAGAGGGGCACACCATTACCGACAACTTTTTGCTTTGATGCTTTGAGTAGGTCAGGAACATCAAAGTCCCGCGGAAGCCCCTGGAGTTCACACATTTCGGGGAAATCATAGGTAGCTATACCTCTTTTAACAGTCCCTTTAGCTCCCTTCTTTTGCGAAGCTATAACACACAATTTCTTGATGGGATTTTCAAATAGGCTAACCTCGATATAGGGTTCTAAATTCAAGTTGCTATGGAAGTATCGCCTTCGGCTCTGTTGCTCTCCAAGATAACGAGGCGATAGCTTCACAACGTAAGGCGCAACTTTTCTAACTACTGCTTCAAGTACCCACCATTCAGGTTCTGCTTCCCCAATCACTCTTATGGCTTCTTCCCAGAGACTATATCCGGGATGTCCATATTGTAAAACAGCGAGGTTGCTATCACCTATACAAGGTGGCCCACCAATAACACCCTCAAACGCTCCAGCAGGGGGATGAAATTCCTTGATGTCTCCACCCCATAGCAAATCAGGCCCCCGGACTACACAATAGCCTTGTTCCTCAAATGCCATGCCTAGCAAATCTATCCCAGGGAAGATACTCAAAACAAGCCCATTTTTCTGCATTTTACTCCAGCTTTATACGTGTTGTCAAGGGATAGTTACCTCTGTTTATGTTTCATGATGCTCCTGACTTATATGCCATGCGCGAAGTGCTCGTGCTGCATATTCCTCTATTGTAATTTGGTCGCGAGCAGCAGCTTCTTTTATTCGTGTATATTGGCTTTTTGTTAGCCATCCACCACGAATACTTTTGCCACCTACTACCATTGTGATTTTACAGTATTCATCCTCATTCATTTTAGATAATCCCCCAATCCATGAATAGGTGCAGCCAAGCTTCTCTAATTAACTCCTGTCGTTCGGACTCGCTTACTGCAATAATATCAGCAATCTTGTTGATAGTATCGGGTGTATGCCGATACCGATGCTCACGAATAGGGCTTGGTAAGTCAAGAAGTTTATGAACGAGCGGGTTACTTCTCCCCAGGAGCTCCTTGCTCATTCTTATGTGTTCCCTTGTGCTCGGCAATGACTTCCTCCATCATAACTATGGCATCTGTCCCGATAAGCTCTCCAAGCTTCCAAGCTTTCTCAATAAGTGTTGAGGCATGGTCGAGCCAATCGTTTGTTCGCTGTGTCATGCGGCTTTGGTCTAGGGCTGGTGCATCTTTGCCCGTGGGTAGATACTCAGTCGGTCTCGTCTGCCTGACCATTTCGATGAGGTCGGTCATTGTATCCTTGACGAATAGCCTTAGCTCCATGCGGTCTCTACTCGTTTGTTTGATGTCCATTGCTCTAATCCTCCTGCTCTACCTGCCTTGTGGTCAGGGTTTACAAGCTTCGACTTCACTTATCTTACTATTAACGTAGCCATGGTGTCAAGGGATAGTTACCCCCTTTTATTGCCTTTGCGCTTGACCTTGGCCAACTTCCGTGAGGCCGGCATACCGGCTCCGTTGCAATGAGAGGAAGCGCTCAAACTCTATAGCCTCTAAGAGCATTTCTTTAAGGTTATGAGGATAGCCCACTCCACCTTGAAAGCCTGGTAATCTCTCACTCAAATTGTATAGAGTCCGGATCGGCAACCGATCAGTGATTGCCTTGGCTTTGAGGATCAAGATCGCTTGTATATCGGTTATTACCATGTTGGCCGGACCGATCTTGATCAGCTCTTGTAATATGTTGGCCTGATCGTGCGCGAAGTGGAAAATGACCATATCCTCTTGTTTTTCGGTCCATTCCTCAATGTTGGCCATGGTCCTCCCTTTTTTCCGGACTTGTTATCTCGATTCGATCACGATAGCACCAAACAAGCCAAAGCATGAATAGACACCAGGCTTTATGAAGTAGACTTTTGATCATCTTTGGTAGCTTCTCGATCTATTAACAGATCGGTCAAAACGGATCTCTCCAGGTCTGTAGCTTTCACCAGGCCCATCAAATACCACAATCCAGCCTCGGCGCGCTGATTGCCGGCCACAATACCGGCCACGCGATACACCGCTTGAATAAAGCTCTCGTGGATTACATTAAACACCGAGCATGTTCCTGATCTGAATTACATATCCTATCAAGTGCGGTGTGGCGCTAGGCTCTGGAGTAGGCTCCGGAGCTGTAGAGTTGCCGGCTGTAGTGTGGATCATCGGCAAATGACCGTGCAATACAAATTTGTAGACCACAAAAGCAATGATCAGCGCGACTACAATTAAAAGGATCCACCGGAGCTCTTTGAAACCCCAGCCTCCCTTTCCTGGCATGGTAGGAGATTCGGCCAGCTCCGTTGCTAGGTGTCCGTCTATGACATTGCTGATCAAGGTCTCGTCTTGCTGTCTGCCACTTCCGGACATAGGCTCAGGCTCGGCCGGCTTTGGAATAACCGCCTCCGGATCCGGCTTAACCTCAACCTCGTGGCTCAATGTGACATTGACGATCGGGATCCGGACAATTGCAACCCGCTCTGTCTTTACTTCCGGCTCCGGCTTGTCAAATGAGGTAGCAATCACTTCACCATCGACTACACTCAATAAGCGCTCGCGCTCCCAGTATATCTTCAGATCGGTTGGCTTTACAATGACCGCATGCTTCCCTTTTTGATATTGGAATACTTCACCATCTTTGGTAATGTCCGCGCGAGTTGCTAAGACATGCTCGGTAAAAGGACCTTGCCGCACAAAGATCACAGCTCGATCATTAGCACGGTTGCGCCATTGCCACCAACCGAATGAGATCCCAAAGAAAAACCAATGGACCATCGCTCCCAAGAAGTCTAACATTATCACCTAGCCTTTTTTGTAACGGCCGTAAAGAATAGTACAATCGATACCACAGCCATTAGAATTGATAGGTACTGGATCCATACTTGATCGTAGTAAACAATCATACCGATCCAGGCAAAGGAAGCTAGTAGCCAAATAAAACCTTGCTTTAATGCGAAGAATGTAAAGGCAAGCGCCAATACCGTAAACATGATCTGGAGAACGGTACTTGTGTCAATGAGATTCAAAGTAACCATTTGTGCACTCCCTAATTGATACCATCCAAAGTTGTAACGGTTGACCAGGTAACTCCATCTAACGTAGAAATAGAGGCTTTTAATACTGCATCAATAGTTGCTACATTTGCCGGACCGCTAGGAAGTGTGTAAACACAATACATGGCCCACTTTATAGTACCAGTGCATTGATAGGTCCCACTTTGCCAATTGCTAGGAAAAGATGAAGCACTATTATAAGCATTATGGCCTTCGGTTGTGCGGTACAACTTATCGGCCGGATGGACAGCGATCAGATAATAAGTACCACCACTTACAGCAGTAGGACTGATCGGGAAATCATGCCAGCCTACCGAACTTTGAGACTTTATAGAGGCCGATTCGACTATCTTGGTAGTACCACACCACCCACTGACATTATATAAAGCCATACTCTGAGCATTGGGGCTACTCCCGTAATAATACAGGTCTGTAGCAGTACCCGAACTTCCACACAAAAAAATTCCACCTTGACACGCTGAATAACTACCGTATTGCGAAATATTTTGTGACCCAAACCAATCAGTGGTTGCTATTGCATTACCACCACCTAAAAATATAAATGCCAATAGCACAAAAACCACCAAGATAAGCCGAAATGTTTTTTTCATAGGCCGATCAATGTCCCATCGGGATTAAACTCTAAAATATGTGACGAATAAGCGTAGCCCACGCGCCGGACAAATTGGCCTACCGTTGATGGTTTTACCTCCACCATTGAGCCGGCGGAGCTCGCTGATATAAACTCCGGCGCGGCAACAGTCAAGGACCAAGTATCATACTCAATAAAGCCTTGTAATAGAATTCTACCGGTGCTACTCGCGGTGATATTACCGGTTGCAATGCCCAAGATCCCCTCGGTTGTGGTGCTCGCATTGGCCTCGGCCGCGTACCAGTCGCCATCACTCTTGAAATATAGGACTTGGCCAATAGTGATATTCGCGCCGGCCTTACCGGTCACAACGATCCCGCTCCAGCTCAAATTGCTACCAAGAGTGGACCATGACCACTTTAATACAGTTAGAGGATCAGCAACAGAAATTGCAATTTGATCAGTGGTATCATTGCCGGCCGTGCTCACACTTGTACCACCAATCAAGCCTAACACCGTAGGCGCGGTAACTTGGCCGGTGTCCGCTGTTACATTGCCAATTAGACCGGTTGCACCGGTAGCTCCTGGTGATCCGGTAGGGCCTGGGGATCCCTCCGGACCGGCTGGACCGGTGACATTACCCACACTAATAAGTACAGAGTTATCTGTAGTATTGCCGCTAATAGTGACTCCAGGTCCGCCCTCCACAGCAAGCGTACATGAGCATAATACCAAGCTGATCACTATGATTAAACAGATCAGCTCTAACTTGAAATGCTTCATTACTCGCGACCTCTGATCAAGCTCGCTATGAGCCATATTATACCGATCCCCAACGGTGCGAGCATAAAAGCGCTCACCCATGCCGGCAAATGGCCGGTAAAACTAAAGCCTACCATCGACATATAAGAGGCCAAAGATCCGATGATCCAGGCTATGAGGTTAACGATCACGATCAATATATCGACAATGGTTGCGCCGGCTCCGAGTATGAATGTGTACCAATGACCACTCGATACCGTAACGGTAGGTAAATGGACACTGGCTATATCCACGGCCCATTGTGCGCTGTATCCGGTAGCATTGCCAAGATAGCCTATAAAAGTGAAATACACCGCACAGGCGATGATCATCATTGCTTCGCTACTTCCCGCGCCTTTTTGTGAGCTATTCACTTAATGACTCCCACCTTGTATCTTGAATAGAATTGCCAAGCCTATGATTCCACCAATGATAATGATCACATAGCTCGGATACCAACCTATCATTGTGAAGATCACTACCCAACCCGCACCAACACCGGCGATCAATAGACCGGTAGATTTGGTTTTGACTTTAGCGCCTACCAAGATCATCGAGAGTACGGTAATGAGGACCGCGAATATTGTCTTAACATTGCCGCTGAGCTTATCTAACCAAGCCGAGAGCCACGGAGGCAAGCCGAGACCTCCACCTCCGGCCGGAGTAGGTGTAGGTGTGACACCAGGCGCATGCAATGTAGTGAAGCTCGTGGTATTGCCATACACGCCGGAAGTTGCTAGACCATTCTTGGCAAGGGCCTGGTATTCGTAAGATGTATCTGGAGATAAGCCGGTAAGCGTACCAACCATAGGTTGTGGTGATCTATAAGTTTGATAATGGACAAATGGCCATTCTCCGGTTGTGCCCAACATGCTTTCATTCCAGGTAGAGCTTCCTTGTACTCTCCACCTAAAGCCAAGATAACAGTCAAGCTTGCCATCATAAAAGAGCATACCATTAAGCTCCGCACTGGTATCGCTCACGAAACTAGCCGGCAAAGTCTCTACACGCGGCACATCCGGCCCACTCGTGGCAAGAGTCTGAAAATAAACCGTGTTTGACAGTGTTGTACCGGCGCTGTTGGTTAACCCGATCCAATACCAGTACAACGTATCCGGATACAAAGAGCTGAGAGTAGCATTAAAATCTTCGCCGCTGATCACCACGCCGGCCGATACACTCTCCGGCGCGCCGCTCGATATTCCTCCGCCGGCATAATAGAACGTTGCACTCGTGGTTAAGTTGCCATCGGCAATACAATGGCCATTCATTTGCGCCGAATCACTCGTTATGCTAGTTGCCGGCAAAGCACTACCCAGCGCCGAGCCTGGTGCTAAGAGCTCATCGCTGAATTTGAGATTGTCCGCGATATCGTACCAATACACACCATAGTTGGCCGTTGTGGTACTCTCATCGGCCAAGAGATAGCCGTAATGACCTCCAACACCCAACACGCCGGCCCCGCTCGCGGCGATCGCGCTGGGGCTCCACACTCCGGAGGATTTAATCACATATTTGAATTGATCATGTATAGCATCCGGCCAAGTCAAATAAGTCAAGGTCCCTCCGGACTGTTGGCTCAACACCGGATAACTATCATAGCTGATTATATTGCCTGGTAATGCTAAGCTACCCTCCGAAACAAATGAATTACTCGCGGCATCATAAATAGTTTGGATCAAATAATATACTACGGTGTAGGCCGGAGGACCGAGTATATCATATCCCAAGTAAACACTGAGCGCGGTTGATCCATACGTCTCCAGGCTCATAGCCTCCGGTTCAAATTGCTTTGTGATACAAGAGACTGTAGACTCCCAAGCGCTACCATTCCAGAGATTGGCTTTAAGCATACCATTGCCATAATACCCATCACCGGTAAACCCCCACTCACAAAGGACCTCATTGCCGCTCATGGGCCGCATGACATTACCACAAAAACCAGGATAGCCGGAAGTAATATGAAGGCCCCAACCGCTGGGGCAATCTATCGTATTGCTACCGTAGGTCCCATCATTGGCCGATCCGTGCATCAGTTGAACACCGGAGGCGGCGGAAGTGTACCAGCTCGCACTTACAAAGGGATAACCGGAGCCGTTGACGCATACCGAGGCCGATGTATATTCGCTATACATATTCTGAACCAAGTGATCAGGATCCCAAATAATGGAGCCATTGCCCAAAGGTTGGCCACGATGATACCAAATCGCATTCGGTGTGGGAAAGCTATCCGCTGTACATCCTACACCGTGCACATAAGTACCATCAAAGTATAGATCCTGGTATTCATTCCTTTGGCTCGGATCGCTTATCTCGTGCGCTCCGGACCAGGCTGTAACATTGCCGGTAATATTGCCGGTCTGATAATACCAAGTTGCACCTTTTTGATAGAATACCCATTCCAGCCCCGCGGCATAGAATGAGCGGCGCTGAAATGAATTGCCGCTAGGACTTGTACCAGTATCTACGGTACTCGCCGCTCCGGCTATGCCAATATTAAGCAAAGCCGGCATTATTACCGCGCTCAATATACAGACTAAGGCAACGGTCCGTATGATTTTATTCATTGTCCGATCCCCCTTGATCTCTCGATCCTATCACATAATAAATAATGATCCATAAACTAAGCGCGAGAATAATGAAACCGAGCTTGTCCCACTTTGTTGTCATAATTACTTGGGGGGGGATTACCAAATAACCATTTACAGCCGTAACATTACCGATCAAGTATCCCCCCCCGATTCAGAACAATTAGGTATCGAGACTTAATACAATCAGCGGCCGTGGCCCAAGAAACTCCGGACACCGTAAACAATGAGGCCCACGATCGCCAGCAATGGGATTACCCACTCGGCAACGGTGAGGAATGTTCCCACAATCCCACCTGGAGAAGTTATGTTACCGAGTATCGGCGCGAATGTTGCCACGAAGTAGAGGCCCACGAAGATAAGGATCAATGCCACGAATAGGCCGATCAGTGGATTGCTCCCGCCTCCGCCGCCTCCGCCGCCGTGACTCTTACCCCTCGGCATGGTCCCTCCTTTCCTATATCGTTAAGATCATCCAGCTCCACCAGGGCCAACACCATCAGGCCGCGCGGTCCCGCCGGCATTAGCTTCACCTGGGCCGGATGTCTTATTGATCACAGCCGGATCCTTATTCTGATCATGTTGTTTCAAATAATCAAGTGCGCTCTGCAATACCTCCGGCTTCATTTTACCGAGCTGAGCCCCGATCTTCTCCGCTTGAGTCCGGACCGGTTGATCCTTGCGATCCCCGCTCCGCTCACGCTTAACCGGAACAAACCATATAGGTTCTTTGCCAAGATCCGTGAGCTCACCGGCTCTTTTGATTACACAGTGCATCGTCATTTTCTCAATGCCGGTATCTTTTTCGGTCCACCTATTAGCCTGGATCGGTCCCTCCACATGGACCATCATCCCTTGCGGCCGGCTCTCTAACCACTCCGCGAGTTGTCCATAACAGACTGTTGGCATCCAACAATCCTTGTGATCCATTCCCTCTTGCTCTGTAGTATCAAGAGGAAATCCCAAATTACATACAGCCTCACCTTTGCTTCCGTCTTTGAGCTCTTTATATTTCAATCGAGCTTCGCCCTTTATGGCCGCTTCGCACTTCCAAATATTAGTACCGTTGCTACTCATTGACTTTGTTCTCCTTAATTTTTATTTATTACACTCGGACCTTTTGACTGTGACTTGTGCGCCGGCCGGAAGTCTCCCCACGGCCGGTAATACTTGCAACTGTATAAACCACACTCCATAATCGGAACACGGCCGAACTTGCAACCGCGATGATTCCCGCGATGATCACATTTCTCGCATAAGGCTTGACTTAATACTGTATAGATATGAGGATACGCGGCCTTGATCCGCTCATTCAGCATATCAAGCTCTCTACCGCGCGGCGAAACTTGGCAACGCTTTTTTCTATCCGGAGGACATACATCGCAAGGATACGCAATCGCGGCCTCTTGTCCCATCTTATATCACCCCCTTTTCTATGAATCTCCGAAACTTAAACGCGCCGGATCGATCAACCGGCCGGCAAATACATCTGGAGCTTGCTTAACCTCATGCTCACGGAGATAATTGAAATCGAATTGTACGCGCTCCAGCATGCTTTCCTGATCTTGACACGGTATCGCTATATCCACTCCAAAGTTGTCAAGGATGATCCGCCGATACCGGTAAAATGTACTCACCCTTAAGATCTTGGCCACTTCCTCACCTTTCAACCAACGCAAAAACACGGCCTGGTGTGGCAATCGCAATACATCCAACTCTCTGACGCGCTCCTGATTCAACCGGCCTATGGTAACTTTATTGCCTAAATAATCCCACAATAACGACTCGCTGAGCTCAATACCCTTTTTCTCCAGGTCCCGCAATTCTAGCGATCGCAAAGTGAGCTCGATACGAAGTATTGACTTAATCGATTGTCTAAATTCCTCATTCAGCCGGAGATCCCCCATGCGGTGTACTCCCATTTCGTCAAATTTACCGTAGCTCTTGAGGCTCCAGCGGCGCGAATGTTGGCCCCAATAAACAGTATCACCGGATACCATTGCGCGGCCGTGCCGGCTCCGCGAGCTACTTCCGGTGCACCGCAACCAATCCCTAACATTCTGATAGGATCCCATGTCAACCGATACCGCTATATCAATGCGCGATGGCCACATGATAAAAGATACCCCATCGGCCTGATCAGCCGGCCGCACACTATCCGGCAAATGCCGCAACGTCTCAGCTACCACAGGCCTCCATAACGATACCGGAGGACCGAAAGCATTATGACCTTGTAGAAATTTAACCGGATTGCCGGACATTTGCAAGAGGGGGTACCCTAGCGTATGAAGATATTGGCCAGTACCGTCTAGCACCTTGCCTCCCAAGCTACTTTGACGCAATTGTATCGACTCCTCAAAGGATCCTTTGCAATCGAACCAACAGCTAGACTCCCAAGCTATGCGGCCGGTTGGCTCGATCCTGCATACTCGATCAGTCTCAAGATTACTAGCATCGCAACCTATAACACCGGTAAACCAATCCAACATTATACCAATTACCACTCCCGAAAAGTGAGAAAAAGTGCACCTATTATGTTAAGAATTGCAAAAAGTGAGAATTTCGTGCACCCGATCAAATTGCCCATAGAAATTCTCATAAGTGAGAAAAAAGTGCGGTATTACTAACACCGCACTTTTTCCGCCGAAAAACGTTTTTATCATCATCCAGCTCCGGTTGCCCACATAATACACACCGGCCGGCCCTTGTCAATAGTTAGTGAGTAAATTTTACATTACTACTTAACTACCTAACTAAATGACTACTTGACAGACTTATTGATCAGTGCTATATTCAATCGGTGAAATTCATGGAAAGGACAGACAGCTTCACCGGCCCAGCAAGCCACCAATTACCACTATCTTCACAGGAGGCAAAGTCAATGGAAACTACTATACACACGATCTCGAAACGCGGTAATACCGCAGACTTAGAAACTCAAACCTACCTCGATCACTCCAAAGGCTGGAATATCTTGATCAAGGATACCCATACCTCAAAGTATGCTCTCCGGATCGCTTGCCGCAATGAGCTCCAGGCTAAGAAGCTACACGCGATGATCAATGATTCATGCTTTACAGAGGACCTACATGAGCCATCATAACAAAAAGCGCAATCAATACCGGCATCCCAAAAGCAACCCCAGCCACATAGCCGGAGAATCACCGGAGGAAGCAAAGGACAAAGTTACAATAGGCAAAGGATCATCAAATAAAAAGGGAGGAAGAATCAAACAATGGCTTACCGAAAATTAACGATAAGGCAAATACCTGGACCTGAATCGCGCAAATTAGCGCGCCTGGTGAATGACCTTGACTCCACTTTAACCAAACTTAAAAACCTCATGCCTCAGATTCAATCAATAGAGATGGATAGCATTGCCCTCTACTGGCGATTAAGCACCTACGAGAAAAAAGTTTTTCAAGAGGAAAAAGCCAATCAGCCGGCGGAACAGCTCCCGATTATGGCTCCGGATCCTACCGCTATTTGCCAAGACTGTGAAAAAGCATGTAAGGGAGAACAGGTTGAACCCGATGGCAGTTGTACTCAATATCAAGGTGCTGAGAAAATAGAGTAATCCCATGACAGCCAAACACTCAACCTCTAAGGATCTCCCCAACCTTTGCCCAGAGTGCGGCAAAGAAATGTCATGGGGGGGAGAAAGATGGTCCGGCCGGACACGCAAGCCATTCTACGTTTGCCGCGGTCCCGATGGTTGCGGCCGTGTCTCCTGCAAACCGGTGCACACCTTCCAACAAAGCCTCTTTGGCGCTCGACAGGCAAAGGCCTCCAGCTCTACAGACAGCCCCGCTCTAAAACAACATTAGATTGCAAGCGGGAGGCCCTAAAAGGGCCTCCCTAATTCTCCAATCTAACGGTATCAAGATACCATGGGGCTCCGCCCCATGCCCTG
>Ga0209777_10006373_pt1 | contig 13288 bp, 6 predicted proteins | sample FrelakmetHBP12HB_FD_187147 | JGI IMG/M metagenome (GOLD analysis project Ga0209777, IMG submission 187147) | Freshwater lake sediment microbial communities from the University of Notre Dame, USA, for methane emissions studies -HBP12 HB (SPAdes)... | ecosystem: Environmental > Aquatic >...
TCTGCGTGGCCGTGCCGGCCCGGCAGGCGTACTCCCACTGGGCCTCCGTGGGGAGCGTAAACCTCAGGCCCGTTTTCTTCGAGAGCCAACCACAGAACGCCATCGCCCGTTCCCACGAGACGCGGACAACCGGCTGCTTCGGCCGGGAGAGCGTCCAGCCCCGCTCGCCGGGGCTGAAGTGGATGTAGTCGCCGTATTCCAGCCGGCTATCGTGGGAGGGATCGAACAGAGCAAACTGCTCGTTGGTGACCTCGAAGCGGCCCATCCAGAACGCCGTGGGGATCCTTACGTGGCAGGGAGGCGACTCGTCTGGACAGCCGTCGGCCTGCCCCATGATGAACTCACCGGCCGGGATGCGCACCAGTTCCAGTGGAACCCCCTCGGCCAGGGAAAGTGCGAGCGTCACGGGTCCGCCGCCAGCCTCCTGGCGCCGCCGCGCCTCGGCCGCATCGAACGGCCAGCCGGCGCAGTCCGGCGCGGAGATCTCCGTCCTCGTCGGCGGCTGCTCGGGTATCACGGGCACGATCGGCGGCCGCTGCATAACGGCGACGGCCTCCGGGTCGTCCTCCATGCCCGTATAGCGTTTCCGCATCTCGCGTCGCCGCTCCCATTGGTGCGTTACCCGGGCGGGTCCGACGATGGCGGTCCAGGTTCCGTGAGCCGGGGCATTCAGGTCGATCCAGGTGACAAGCCGGTCCCAGGCTTCCGCGTCGAGCCGCACGTCATGATGCCCCTTCTGGAGCATCTGCACGAGGCGGGTCGTGTCGGCGTGGAACTCCCAGGGCGGCAGCAGGTGCATGTCGCTCTCCCGCGTCGGGGTCCGGACCCATTTCCGAAGTTCGTAGTATGACGGCGTGAAACGTGACGCGAGGTTGTAGGAGTTCTTGTTGGCCATAGTGGGCGCCGGGTCGCGATCGGTCAGATCGGGAATCGACCGCCCATCGGGCCGAGGTTTGCCGTTGTGGCAGCCGACGCAATAGCGATCCAGCACCGGCTGGACCTCCCGGCGGAAGTCGAAGCCTCGCGCCGGGCCGTACCACGGCTGGATCTCCGCCGCAGGCGAGTCGGCCGCGAGCACACGATGCGCCGGCGGCGCGGAGTTCAGCGGCTCGTGGCAGCCGACACAGGAGAGCACCTCCCCCGGCATCGCGGTGAACCAGCTCCGCATCAGTTGCACGGCCTTCCCTTCGCCGTCCAGCGGCTGCACGGCAATCGGCGTGCAGGCGGGGACGCGAAAGTGGGCCGACCCGTCCTCGTGGACGGGAACCGTGCCAAGAATCTGCTTCACGTCCCATGGCCCGTCCAGCCCCATGGCGTCCGGCTCGCCGCCCATCCCCTGGTAGGCGAAGTGGTAACTGATGAGCCGCAGGGTCTTGACGGTGCCGCGCTTCACGCCCTTCAGTCCCGGGCCGGCATAGACGTCGACGAGAAGCACCTCGGCATCGCGGCGGGCGGAGTCAATCCGGTCGGGCAACACCGGGGGCCGCGAAGTCTTCCGCAGCGGGACGGGCTCGAGCATCGCGTAGCCCGGCTCTTCGCAGATGGGCACAAGGTTGTCGAAGACATCCACCAAGTACACCCCCCAGGGCGCGCCCTCCGCCGGCTTACAGGAGACGAGGAAGTATTTCTCGCTCAGCGGATAGGGGTGGAGGAACTTGGGCCAGGTCTGCGCAATGGGCAGATCGAGCAGCACCGGCTCCACCTTGCGGCCGTGGCCGGGGATTCGCTGCACGGCCCCGTCGGCCTCGAAGCGGCCCTTGCCCGGGTCAAAGATCACCAGGTCGCCCATGCGGGGCAGGTCGTGGTGCCCGCCGACAATCGCCGCGACCTTCGTCGGGTGACCTGGGATCGGCCGGGCATAGAACATCGAGGCCGGCCAGTAAGAGTTGCTGCCGTAGTACTCCATCTGCCCGGTGCCGTCGGGGTTCATCTGGAACAGGATCCGCGAGAAGGCGTGCGGCAGGTCGGCATACTCCCAGCGGAGATAGAGCACCCGGCCATCGGGCAGCACTGTCGGGCACCAGTCGTGATCCTGCTCGACGGTGAGTTGTCGGATCCGGCCGTCGGTCTCCAGCAGATAGAGGTTCGCCACGTGGGCCGAGCCCCGGACGCACGGCACGCCGGTGAAGGTCGCCGTCGAAGTGAAGATGATCCGGCCGTCCGGCAGGTAGCAGGCGTCGTAGTTGTCCACGTCCGGCTCATTGATGAGCGGAAGCGCGTGCAAGTGTGAGCCGTCGGAGCGGACCTCGAACACCCGCCAGCGCCCGCCCGCCGCCGGCATCGAGAAGAGGAGCCGGTCGCCGTCGAAGTGGAGATCCACATCGCCGACGAACTGCCCGCCTTCGGGCCGGAAGAGGGTAGTCCGCTTGCCATCGGGACAGACCGGCGACAGGATGGCGATCTCGTTGTCGTAGCCCGTGGGTTCAAGGCTGGAGTTACTCTGGTAGTTCATGGGGAGGCCCAACTTGTCAGCCCGCCGCCTCACCAGGAGCAGGCGATCGAAGTCCAACAGCGGGTTGGCCAGCAGCGCCTCGGAGCGGAACTGGCGGAACTCGGCGACGGCTTTACCCAGGGCGGCTTCTGAGTGGCCCGAGGCCACCAGCGCATCGTGCGATTTCTTCAGGGCTTCAAGCCGATGGCGATACTCCAGGCCGCGCGGATATCGGCTTCCGAATGTGGCGGTCAGGTCATCTATGGCCATCGCCAGTGCCCGCCACTCGTCAGCCGCCGCGGCGGCGCGCTTCTCGGGGGGCTGCGAAACCTGCCACGGTTCGCCACTGACCAAGTACTTCAGGAGGTTGACGGTGAGATGCTCGAAGTTGGCGCGGAGAGTGCCTGGAGCAATGTGGTAATGAGGCGACAGCCGCCAAGCCAGGGCGACCGCCCGTCCCTTGCCCAGTGAGTATTCCATCAGCGGGTTCTCCGGCCCACCCGGCGTCTGCGCCAGGAGGATGCCCAGCGCGGGATTCCCGGCCGGGTGGAACTGAGCGAACGCGGGGTAGACTGCGTTGCTCATCCAGAGGACGCCCCGTTCGAGGTCCAGGTCGTGGAAGGCCGGGTGTTTGAGTTGCACCGGCACCAGCCCGGCCTGGCCACGGTCGTTGCCGAAGTCCAGTGGCTTGACCTGCACAGCGCCGGGTTCCAGCAACGCGATCAGCCCCGCCGCGGCGCCCGACAAAAGCAGTCCGTGCCCCTCGGTCACGAACTGGCGCATCGCGGACAGCGTCTGGCCCTCGGCGATCGGCCCCGTCGCCATCGCTGTATCGCCCTGATGACACCAAACGGCCGCGAACTGATCGAGCGATACAGGCCGCCCGCCCCGGTCAACGAATGTCCCGCCACCGGCCGGCCAGAGGACCCGTGCGCCGACGAGCCGCCGGGCCAGTTCGCATGCCGTGTCCGCCTCGGGCGTCAGCTTCTCCCCCGGGCTTTGTGCGACGAGGAAGCCAATCTCCGAAGAGCCTGCCAGGGCGAGGGACGGGATCGTGCCCGCGGTCAGGGCGGTCAGGACAGAGAAGAGGGTCAGCATCACCGTGCGATTCATCCGCCCACGCTCCGTGGGGGCACAGACGTGTCCCCTGCGAACACATTACTTGCGAGGCATCCAATGGTCAACAGCGCACACAGAGACCCCAGCCGTGAAGAACCTTGCGGCGTGGTAGGGCGGGGTCGGCGGTGGGTGGCGTGGGGGCGTGGGCATGGCGCATGAGGGCGCGGGGCGGCTGGGTGGCCGCGAGGGGTTGGCGAACGGGCGGGTCCGCGTTCCGGGGCACGTCTGCGGCGGGCGGGGCTAGGAAGGGCTCAGGCGGATCTGGATGCGGGCCGCCGCAGCCACGTCCAGCGCGTCGGCGTCAATGATCTGGTGGCGGAGGAATCGGGGGACAAGACGTTCGTGGCCCACGAGCGGTCGATTGCGGACTCGTAGAGGTAGCGGGTGTCCTGGTCCTCGATGGCAGTGCCCTTGGGATTCCTGGCCCGCTGGACGGCGCGGCGAGTCCTCGCCCATGCAGCAATGCCGGGCGGCAATAGCGCCCCCCGCCATGGTTGCCAGAGCCACGGCGTTGACAGCCGACGCCCCACGCTATACCGTATTGGCATGCCAACTCTGGACTGGATCGGCAAGAAGGCGGTACTGAACCATCACCGGCAGGTGCCTTACCACCTGCTGCGGTGCGATAACAGCCTTTCGGTCGGCGATCCGGGCAGCGGCAACCTACTGGTGCAGGGCGACAACCTTCTGGCCCTCAAGGCCCTTCTGCCCTACTACGCCGGACAGGTGAAGTGCATCTACATCGACCCGCCGTACAACACCGGCAACGAGAACTGGGTCTATAACGATGCCGTCAACAGCCCCGAAATGAAGAAGTGGCTCGGTCACGCCGTAGGCGGCGAGGCCGAGGACCTTTCACGGCACGATAAGTGGCTGTGCATGATTTATCCGCGGCTGGCGCTGCTCCGGGAATTCTTAGGGAATGACGGGGCCATTTTCATCAGCATCGATGATAACGAAGTGCAGAACCTACGGTCTGTGATGGACGAGATTTTCGGAGCGAGGAATTTTGTAGCAACCATCATCTGGCAGAAGATGTTCTCCCCCAAGAACTCGGCCCGACATCTTTCGGAAAGCCATGATTACATAGTCCTATACGCCAGAGACGCGGACCAATGGAAGCCGAACCTTATCCCGCGCGAAGACAGACAGAACGACCGGTATAAGAATCCCGACAACGACACGCGCGGCCCGTGGACTTCTGGTGATCTTTCTGCCCGCAATTTCTACGGGGCGGGAACGTATCCGATTACCTGTCCATCGGGGCGTGTGATTGCTGGCCCGCCGAAGGGCATGTACTGGCGAGTATCGAAGGAATCATTTGCCAAACTGGATAAAGACAATCGCGTTTGGTGGGGGAAGAACGGCGGCAATGTGCCGCGTCTGAAAAGGTTTCTGTCAGAAGTAAAAGAGGGCGTTGTCCCGGAAACGATATGGTCGCATGGTGACGTTGGCAATACCCAAGAGGCGAAAAAAGATCTTCTGGCAGCCTGCGATTTCGATGATTCGCAGTCGGTTTTTATCACACCGAAACCTCTTCGTTTGATCCGGCGCATTCTACAAATCGCCAGCGACAAGGATTCGCTCATTCTGGATTCCTTTGCGGGAAGCGGCACAACGGCCCATGCAGTGTTAGCGCAGAACAAGGCCGATGGTGGAACTCGGCGATTCATTGCGCTGGAAATGGACGAAGGTATCTGCCGGGCTGTGACGGCCCAGCGCATCCGCAAAGCGATTGAAGGCTACGGCGACACGCCCGGCCTCGGCGGTGGCTTCCGCTACGGTACGCTTGCCGAACCCCTGTTCGACGAAACGGGAAACATCAGGCCGGAAGTCGGTTTCGGCGACCTTGCCGCGCATGTCTTCTTCACTGAGACAGGCGAGCCCATCCCGAAGCGGGCCACGGCCAAGACGCCCCTGATCGGCAAGTGCAAGGGTACGGCGTTCTACCTTCTCTTTAACGGCGTCCTGGGCGACAAGCGGCCCGACGGCGGCAACGTCCTGACGGGCAAGGTTCTTGGCCAACTCCCGCCGCACGACGGCCCGAAGGTCGTTTACGGCGAAGGCTGCCGCCTGGGGGCGGCGCGGCTCGCGCGCGAGGGAATCGTTTTCAAGCAGGTGCCGTACGAGATCAAGGTTTCATAACGCATGATCGCGGCGGGTGCGGAGACCCGCCGCGCAATGGCATAAGCGGGTGCCCTACGAGATCAAGACAGCGTAAGGAAGGGGGCCATCATGGACAAGGAAATCGTCGGTCGGTTGCATTCGAGTTTCGAGGAAATGGTCCGCAAGCACCCCGAAAGCGGCGTGGAGTTCTGGTGCGCCCGCGACCTCCAGATGCTGCTGGGCTACAACCATTGGCGGGCGTTCGCGGCGGTCATAGACAAGGCCATAACCGCTTGCGAGAACTCGGGGAACGACCCGAAAGACCATTTTGCGCGCGCGCGCAAAATGGTCGACCTCGGCTCGGGGGCCAAGCGTGAGATTGAGGACATCGCGCTGACGCGCTATGCCTGTTATCTGATCGCCCAGAACGGCGACCCGGCGAAAGAGCAGATCGCCTTCGCCCAGACGTACTTCGCCGTCCAGACCCGCAAGCAGGAGATCATCGAGAAGCGGCTGGCGGAGGCCGAAAGGGTCGGCGCCCGCAAGCGGCTCACCCGGTCGGAGAAGGAACTTTCGGGCATCATTTTCGAGCGGCTGCATGACGATGAGAGTTTCGGGCGGATCCGCAGCAAGGGCGACATGTCCCTTTTCGGCGGCCGGACCACGCTGGACATGAAGGCCCGGCTCGGCGTGCCCCAAGGGCGGCCGTTGGCCGATTTCCTGCCGACGATCACGATCAAGGCCAAGGACTTCGCCAACGAGATCACCAATTTCAACATCAAGCAGAACGCGCTGGGCACCGAATCGCGGATCACCCGCGAGCACGTGAAAAACAATGAGGATGTCCGCCGCCTGCTGGTGGACCGGGGGATCGTTCCCGAGAGGCTTCCGCCCGCCGAGGATGTGAAGAAAGTCGAGCGCAGGCTGGTTTCCGAACAAAAGAAATTGCCCAGGCAAACCGAGCCACTGCCAGGCGACACGGAGGCCGGAGACTGATGTTCCAACTGAAAGATTATCAGCAGCGCTGCAAGGATGAACTGGCCCAATACCTGCGGCGGGTCATAGTCCACGGCCGGGCGGACCTGGCGTTCTATGAACAGACCGGTCGCGCGTACCGTCCGGTGCATGCGCTGCCGGGCCTGCCGTACGTGTGCGTGCGCGTGCCCACGGGCGGGGGCAAGACTGTGCTGGCGGCGCATTCGGTGGGCATCGCGGCAAAGGAACTCCTGCATCAGGACCGGTGCATGGCATTATGGCTTGCGCCGACAAAGCAGATCGTCGAGCAGACCCTGAAGGCCCTGCGCGACAAACGCCACCCCTACCGGCAGGCGCTGGATGATGCGTTCGGCGGTTGCGTGTCGGTCATGGACCTGGCGGCGGCCCTGGGCCTTGGCCGCTCGGTGCTGGAATCGGATACGGTGGTAATCGTCTCGACGCTGGCCGCGATGCGGGTCGAGAACACCGACGGCCGAAAAATTTACGAGGCCAACGGCCAGTTGATGGCGTGCTTCGACGGCGTCACCAAGGAGCAATTGGCGGCGGCCACTGCCGCCAACGGGTTCGACCCCACCGAGAAGAGTCTGGCGAACCTCCTCAGGCTGCATCGGCCACTGGTCATAGTGGACGAGGCCCACAACGCCCGTACGCATCTTTCGTTCGACACGCTGGCGCGGTTCAACCCCTCGTGCATCCTTGAGTTTACGGCCACGCCGGACCAGGACCCCAAGGGCGACCCCTCCAACGTGCTGACTCACGTTTCGGCCGTGGATTTGAAGGCCGCGGATATGATCAAACTGCCCATCCGCCTCAAGGCGCGGGAGCAATGGAAGGAGGCCGTTCAGGAAGCCATTGCCAAGCGGGACGAACTTGAACGCCTTGCGCTGGAGGAAGAAAAGGCCACCGGCGAGTACGTGCGGCCGATCATTCTCTTCCAGGCCCAGCGCAACGAGGAGGGGCGGGAGAACATTACCTACGATGTCCTTAAAAAGTCCCTCATGGCCGATTTCAACATTCCGGAAGAGCAGATTGCCATTTCCACGGGAACGGTTAACGACCTGGAGAACCTGCCTGTTCTCGAGCGCGGCCAGCCCGTCCGGTTCATCATTACCGTGGACAAGCTGCGCGAAGGTTGGGATTGCCCCTTCGCCTATATTCTTTGCACGATCTCGAACCTCTCGGCCAGCACGGCGGTAGAGCAGATTTTGGGGCGCGTGCTGCGATTGCCTTATGCCCGAAAGAAGCAGCATGATGACCTAAATCATGCCTACGCCTTCTGCACGAGCCAGCGTTTCCATGATTCGGCCATGTCGCTGGCGGAAGCGCTGGTAGAAAGCGGCTTTGAGAAATTTGAAGCCCAGGCGATGATCAAGCCAGATCGGAGGTCGCTTGATTTCCCCGGTCCGCTATGGGGCGAGCGCGTGTCGGAGCCTGTGTCAACCGCGCCCGCTGTCGAGGCGCTGCCGGGCGACCTGCAAGCCAAACTCACCGTGCGAACGGAAGGCGCTGCCGCCGAGTTGGTGTACGAAGGCCCGCCGATGAGCGAGGCGGAGGCAGGGGCGCTCAAGGCGGTTTTCCAGAAGAAAGAGGACAAGGAAGCGGTGGAGCGGCTTTGCCGCAAGTCGCACGGCGAAGACACAAGCCCGGCCGCGATGGGCAAGGTGCTCTCGGTTCCTGTGCTTGCGATACGCGAAGGCGAGCAACTGGAGTTCTTTGAGGACCAGTTCCTGGATACGGCCTGGAGCCTGGGGGAGTTCGACCCCGTGCTTAGCGAGGCCGAGTTCAAGATTGACGCCGGCCCCCGGCAGATGGCCATTGTGGACGCCAGGGAGGACGGCAAGATCGTTGCGGACTTCGTGCCGGAGCTTCAGCGCGAGCTTGCCCTTCTTGACGCGCACGGGCCGAAGACGGAAACGGAATTGGCCGTCTGGCTGGACCGCGCCATTGAGCATCGGGATGTCACGCATGCCGAGGGCGGGCTATTCATGCGCCGCATGGTGAAGGGGCTTATCGAGCAACGCGGGCTGGCCCTGGAACAACTGGTGGCCCACCGTTTTCGGCTACGGGATGCGGCGCGGGAAAAACTGACTGCCTGCCGCAAGGCGGCCAACTTGCAGGCGTTCCAGCGTATGTTGCTGCCGGACGCGGCGAACCCCGTTGAGGTGAGCCCGGATAAGTGTTTTACGTTCCCCGGCAAGATTTACCCGGCCTCGCGGCTGTACGCCGGGCCGGTTGGGTTCAGGAAGCACTACTATGCGAACGTCGGACACATGAATGACGAAGAGGCCGAGTGCGCTTCGCTGATCGCCTCGCTGGATGAGGTTGAATACTGGGTTCGCAACCTGGAGCGCGACCGGTTCTCGTTCTGGTTGCCAACGCCCACAGACAAGTTCTACCCGGATTTCGTGGCGTTCTTGAAGGACGGGCGGTATCTCGTGGTGGAGTACAAGGGGGGGCACCTGATGAGCGCGGATGATGCCACTGAGAAGAAGGACATCGGGGACCTTTGGCAAGCACGGAGCGGAGGGGCTTGCCTTTTCCGGCTTGTCGGCAAGGCGAACATGGGCCAGGCGATTGCGGCTGCGGTTCAGGCCACGGCACGTTAGCGATGGAAGGGGCAGCGGTCCCGGTACCAAGTTCCCATGCCTGCCCGCCGCTCCATCCCGCGGCATGCCGCGGGCTTGTTTCCGGTTCCCCGTTCCCGGTACCCGGTTCCCCGTTCCCGCCGTTTAACGGCAGTTCAAAGTTCAAGGTTCAAAGTTCAAAGTCAAAGGCCGTTCCCGTTCCCGGTCCGTACTTTACGCTACGCCTATGCACTATAGCGTGTTGCAAAAAAACAACACTTTCCGGCCCCCGGCATCGCTGTGAAAAAAGTAACGCTGTAAGTGTTTTTGGAACCCATCAAGGGATGTATATGGCCAGAGCGCCAAAAAGGTGAAAAAAGAGCAAAACACTATCAAGTTTCATCAAAACAGGGCTCAAAAGTGTTAAATCCGGTACACTTTTTGCCTTACCCATCTTAACATTTTGCCCCTCCAACCCCTCTGGCGCTAGCGCCAAGGCCGTTTTGACCCTCCAAAAGTGGCAAAAACGCGGCGCGCCGTTCTAATAATCCCATTTGGTAATTTAGGCAAGCGCGACTTACGTTCACGCCAAAACTCGGAAACCCGAAATCGGCGACCGGCAGCAATGTTGCAAAAAAACAACATGCCAAAATGGCAGGCCAAAGGCGGAAATCGGGATTCGGGAACCGGCGAACGGCAAAACGTCAGGCACGGAGGCCGCAATTACCGTAGCACCAGGAATTTGCGCGAAAACCGCGAGAAGAATCTGAGGGCCGGGAGAGCCGCCAGGCCCCTGTCACCTCCGCCTCAGCGGTCGCAGCAGCCGCCCGCGGCGGCCTGCGGCTTCCGGCCGGCTGAATCGGCGGCGGCCGCTTCCGCGCGAGCGGTGTTATAGAACATCATGACCGGCGCACCGCCGAAGGCGATGGCCATCCATGCGGCCTCGTCGATCTCCGCGTCCGAGAAGCCCATGCCCTTGGCCTTCGCCACATGAGCCTTGACGCACGGCCCGCACCGCGCCATGACCGCCAGCGCCAGGGCGATGGCCTCCTTGGTGTGGGCGTCGAGCGCGCCGGGCGCGCTGGCGGCCGCCATAAACTCCTTGAATTTTTGCTGGGCGACGCTGGCGCCCGTCGCAGGGGCGGCTTCGGCACCGTGATCGGGGCAGCAGCAGGGGTCTTTCGATTTTTTCGACATGTCTTTCTCACTTTCAAAAAACGCGCTCACCTTCGGTTCGCGGCTAAACGTGGAATCGATTATTGTACGATTGCCCCGGGTTTCGATGAACACGCGGCCGGCGCCCTTGCCGCGCACTTTGCCAATGACGGCGGCCTCGGTCACGCCGGCCTTGTGCAGGCGCGCCAAGAGCGCGCCGGCCTTCTTCTTCGGGACCGCAATGAGCAGGCCGCCGGAGGTCTGGGCATCCATGCACACTTCCAGCATGACCTGCGAGACGCCCTTGCCGAGCGTAACGGCGGCGCCCGAGGACTCGCGGTTCCGCTCGACGCCTCCCGGAACAACCCCCTGCCCGACCAGTTCCAGCACGCCGGGCAGAAGCGGGATGTCGTCCCAGACGATCCCGACGTCGGCGCCGCTGCCGGCGGCCATCTCAGCCAGGTGGCCGATGAGGCCGAAGCCCGTGATGTCCGTGCAGCCGTGCGCGCCGCACTCCAGCATCACCTCGGCGGCAATCTTGTTGAGCGCGGTCATCGAGCGGGCGGCCGCATCGAGCGCCGCCTTCGGAGCGCGGTCGATCTGCGCCGCAAACGCCACGATGCCCGTGCCGATGGGCTTCGTCAGGATGAGCACGTCGCCCGGCCGCACCCCGGCGCGGAGCGTCAAATGTTTCGGATCGACCACGCCCGTGACGGCGAAGCCGGCCTTGATCTCCGGGTCCTTGATGCTGTGGCCGCCGATGACGGCCACGCCCGCCTCGGCCATCTTGTCGATACCGCCGCGGAGGATCTCGTGCAGCACCTTCTCGGGGACCGTGCCGATGGGGAAGCCGACGATGGAGAGCGCCACGAGCGGCCGGCCGCCCATCGCGTAGATGTCGCTGACGGAGTTGGCCGCCGCCACCTGGCCGAACATGTACGGGTCGTCCACCGAGGGCGTGAATACGTCGACCGTCTGGACGAGGGCCGTGCCGTCGTCCAGTTGATAGACGCCGGCGTCGTCGCCTGCGGCGGCGCCCACGAGCACCCGCGGGTCGGCCGGGAACGAGAGGCCCTCGATGATGCGCTTCAGGGAGGCCTGGTCGATCTTCGATGCGCAGCCGGCGCTGGTCACAAGGTGCGTCAGGCGTACGGGGCCCGTCGGGGCCGCGAGCTGCTCGCCCGCGCAGAGGCAGACGTCCTTTTCCTTGAAAAGGTCGCACGGACATGGCTTGCGTGCATCGCAGATGCAATGGCCGAGGCGCATCGAACGCTGCATGACGCGTCGCCGTTTCGTGAGGTCTTTCATGCGCGGCCTTACCGGGGCGAAAATCGTGCGAGGCATTATACGGCCTGAGGCGCCATGCGCCAAACAGCCGTCGGCGTTTCCATAAAAAAGCGGGAGAGGACCGCTCGTGTCCTCTCCCGCGCTTGCTCGTGAGTCAAAGGCTATTCAAGCGTGTTCCAGGTCTCCTCTGCCTTCGCGATCTCGAACGGCCCAGCGATGGAAACCTTCACCTTGAACTTCCCGCTGAATGTCGTAGGTACTCGCCACGAGTACGCGCAGGTTCCGCCTCAGCCATACTCGAAGTTGCCCTTGGCCAGAGAGGTTCCCTTCTCGTCAAGGATCTCGAACTGCGGCGCCGTGGCGACCGTCAGGCCTTTCCTCAGGGTGTTAGGGGCATATTGCTCGCCCATCTTGCCGAGAACCTGGAGGTTGATCCCAACCACCTTGCCCTGCGGCGTGTTCTGGGCCTTGGAGACCGTCGCTTTGAGCGTCAGGGGCGGGCCGGCATCGATGGCGGTGGTCTCGCCCTCCTTGATTTCGATCTGCGCCAGTTTCCCGAAGGGCCCGGTGCTCGTGATGGACCAGATTTCTCGCTTCCCGTTGACCTCCTCGCCTGCCGCCTGGGCCGTGATGGAAGCCAGGGCGTACGTGCCGACAGGGAACGGGAGTTCCTTGCCGCTCGGAATGGCGACGGGCTTGTTGTCGACCTTCAATTCAAACAACAGGTTGGCCGGCACCTTGATGTTGCCGGTCGGCTTGGATGCCGATTGAACAGTCAAGGCGAAGAGCGCCAGGACTGCCACCATCACGAGAGAGATTCTCTTCATGCGTGGTCCCCTTACCAAAGTCGGTCCTCGTCCGCTACCGCTTATGCTCTTATACGACAACTCGGCCCGAAATGCAACACCTGCCTGGTTAGTCAGACGCTCCAGCCGGCAAAATGTTTCAGCAAAATCCCCGCCGCGCCGGCACTCGCTGCCGGCGGTGCGCCGTCAAATCATGGGGGAGGCCCGGCGCGCAAGCTGGATGGGAAACCCCCACGGGTCGCGCAGCATCGCCAGGACGTCGCCGTTGGGGGCGAGTACGACCTGGCCTTCCGCCGTCGCCCCAGCCGCCAAGAGCCGCGCACGGACGCCCTCAACGGCTTGACACTCCAGCGCCAAGTGCAGCACCAGCGGGTCCATCGAGCGGTAATCCGGCATGGGGGCCTTGGGGTTACTGTAGATCTCGATCATAACGTGGTCCGAGGAATCCGCCAGGAATTGCGCGTAGGCCGGCTCGCCGAAACTCCGCGCGACGCGAAAGCCCAGGTTCTCGACGTACCACCGCGCCGCCCCAACCGGGTCCGGCACCTGGTAACCGATATGCTCGATATCCACAGACACTTCCTTTCTTTCGCCGACTGCCTGCGCCGGGTGGCACGGCTGCGCAGTTTGCAGCCGTGTCTCCCTGCCGACGACCACGGCTGCACAAGGCGCAGCCGTGGCACCCACAGGTTACTAGTGCTCTGTCACACCTCAATTGAGGGGTGGCATGGTCACCCGATGTTGGGTGACCATGTGCCCATCCGGAGCACATGGCCACGCAACAGCGCGTGGCCATGCCACCCGGCTATCCATCGTTTCACGCG
>Ga0209777_10006374_pt1 | contig 13285 bp, 10 predicted proteins | sample FrelakmetHBP12HB_FD_187147 | JGI IMG/M metagenome (GOLD analysis project Ga0209777, IMG submission 187147) | Freshwater lake sediment microbial communities from the University of Notre Dame, USA, for methane emissions studies -HBP12 HB (SPAdes)... | ecosystem: Environmental > Aquatic >...
AAAATCCTGCACCACGCTTCCTGCCGGGTCAATTTCTCCATCTCGCCTTGGATAAGTATTCTCCAGGGGATTTCTGGCCCGATTCGCGCTCTTTTTCAATTGCCAGCGCTCCTGTTGAGCGTCAACTCTTACGTATAACGTACGCTGTCAAGGGTCAGTTCACTGGGCGGATGGAGGCGGAACTGTGCTTGGGCCGCAAAGTATGGGTTAAGATGCCTTACGGGGAATTTATTGTCAATGGCGACAAGGATGTTTGTCTGCTTGCCGGCGGTACCGGTATAACAGCCTTTACTGCTTTTCTTGTCGGGCTCCCTGCGGAGCATCCTCATGAAGTCCATCTTTTTTATGGTGTGCGCCGCCCTGATATGCTGATTTACCGACCATTGGTGGATGTCACACAGCAGCGCTGTGCCAGGCTGCAGGTTCGTTTTCTCGCCGAAGAGCAGGCTCGAGGAACAGATTGCCTGCCGGGACGCATTGACGCTGCAGCTATATTCGAGTCTGTTCCTGACCCGCTGTCGCTCATTTATTACCTTGCAGGTCCACCCGAAATGATCCGTGTTCTTAGCTCTGGCCTCGTTCAGCGCGGGGTGAATCCTGGTTGGATAATTGCTGACGCCTGGGAATGAGATTATTTGAGAACCGACTGGCTGCCAACTTGGATCATGGCCTGGATTAAACCCGCGAGATGTGGGACGAACTAGGCCGTGAACGCCTCTTCACCAGCGGTGGTACCGGTTTCTTTGGTTACTGACTGTTTGAAATCTTAGCCTGGGTCAACGAACGGATATATTTAAAAGGATTAGTGCTGGTGCTAAGCTGCAACCCGGATGCATTCCAGGAGAAAGCGCCTCACCTCGCAAATCACCGTACAAAGGATTTCATTAATGCAAATTGAATCGCTTTCATTTCCTGGCTGCTTGAAAATAACCCCGAAGATCGTGAGCGATGCGCGTGGTGTCTTTGTCAAGACATATGTGGAGGATGAATATCGCGCTCAGGGTTTGAGAACAGAATTTGCTGAGGAATATTATTCGCACTCCAGGGCTGGTGTATTGCGGGGCTTGCACTTTCAAACACCACCTCATGAGTATTACAAAATGGTCGCCTGCCTTGAGGGGCATATTCGGGATGTCTTAGTGGACTTGCGTGCGGGATCCCCAACTTTCAAGGCGTGTCAGGTGCTGGAGCTGGACGCTGGGGATGGTTGGTTGCTCTACTTGCCGCCTGGAATCGCGCATGGGTTCTTAGTGTTAAGTCAAAGTGCGCTGGTTAATTATAAAGTAACAAGTAATTACGCACCTGAATTTGACACTGGAATTCTGTGGAGTTCGGTCCCGGTAGATTGGGGATTAAGGAAACCGCTTATCTCTACCCGGGATGCGGTATTCCCTGAATTGGCGGAATTTGCCACGCCATTCGTCTTTTCTCCCGAACGGACCCGACAATGAGACGCCGTGTGTTGTTAACCGGCGGGGCAGGATTTGTGGGTTCACACCTCGTCCAAGCTTGCCTGCAGGAGGGTTGGCAAGTGGGCGTAATCTATCAACCTCAAGTTGGCATTTCTCAGGTCGAAAAATTCGGTTCCAGTATCTCTGTCTACCCTGTGAATGGTCCGACAGCAGAAGTCCTGTCGATTGTGGAACAATTTCAGCCGGAATTGGTATTTCATTTAGCCTCTGTATTTTTGGCCCAACACTCTCCAAAAGATATTCTTATACTGGTGGATTCCAATATTGCTTTTGGTGCGCAAATTCTTGAGGCCATGGCTCTTCATAATGTGCCATATTTGGTTAATGCAGGTACATCCTGGCAGCACTTTCATGATGAAGATTACAATCCAGTCAACTTGTATGCAGCCACAAAACAGGCTTTTGAGGATATTCTGGAATATTACGTTCAGGCTGGATGGGTGCGAGCCATTACATTAAAGCTCTTTGATACATATGGCCCTGCGGATCCGCGTCAAAAACTGTTTCAATTTCTGGCTTGTTCCGCCCGGGAACGGTCCAGGTTGGAAATGTCCCCCGGTGAGCAATTGATCGACCTTGTTTACATTGACGATGTGGTTTCTGCATTCATGGTCGCTGCAAAACGTCTATTAAGTGGGCAGGTTGCAAGTCACGACCGCTATGCTGTTTCATCCGGAGAGCCGGTGCGCCTGCGGGATCTGGTAGAGATCTATCAGCGCGTGACAGGGGAAACCTTGGACATTGTCTGGGGAGGGCGTCCTTATCGAGATCGGGAAGTACTGCTTCCTTGGACGCGGGGAGAGCGTATGCCTGGCTGGGAACCGGTTGTTGGGCTTGAAGAAGGCATAAAATTGATTTCGGATGGGAAAAGCGATGGATAAAATCAATACGCCGCGAGTTTCAGTGTGCATTCCTGTCTATAATTGTGAGAAATATATTGCACAGGCGATTGGATCGGTCCTGGCACAGACATTCCAGGACTGGGAGTTAGTCATCGATGATAATGCATCAACAGATGGCACGTTGAATATTATCCACCAGTTTTCCGACCCGCGTATTCACATTATTAATAACAAGATGAATATCGGCCTGGAAGCAAACTGGAATAAAGTCGTTACCGCAGCGCGAGGAGAGTATATCAAGCTTCTCCCGGCAGATGATTTCTTGTACCCTCTCTGCCTGGAGAGGCAGGTTGAGATCTTTGAGAGTTCAGAAAATGCATCCCTGGCACTGGTCGGTTGCGCCCGTGATATTGTCGACCCGGACGGCAAGCGCTTGATCGTTCGAAAATTTCCTGGTCGCGAGGGAAAGATTTCCGGGATCTTGGCTATTCGGACGGTGCTGCGCTCGGGAACAAATTTACTTGGGGAACCAGCAGCGATCCTGTTTAAGCGGAGCCTGCTGGAAAAGGCTGGATTATTCGACGGATCGTTCGCCTACGTAATCGATGTCGACCTGTGGCTGCGGATGCTATTGCATGGAGACCTGTATGTTCTTTCCAATCCATATTGCGGTTTCAGGATCTCCCCCGGTTCGACCAGTGTGGAATTGGAAGGTCTTCAGAGCAGGCATTTCAGCGCGTTTATTAACCTCAAGGCAAAAGACCCTGTTTACCAGGTACGCTGGATTGACCGCCAGCAGGGCATTTTCACGAGCATGTTACTTGGGTTGGCCCGCAGGCTGTTCTACGTATATAAGGTCCATAACCATAGGGCATCCGGGAAACGGTAGAGGGCATTCAAAAAATATGGTGATCCTTGAATTTGGGTGATAATAATAGATCCTTATGATGATTTGGAAAAAGGATTTGGTTTGTTGATATACGAGAGAAAATGACAGAGAACCGACTGGCTGCTGACCTGGATCATGTTCTGGATCATACCCGTGAGCTGTGGGAAGAACTCCGTGGCGAACGCATTTTCATCACCGGCGGTACCGGTTTCTTCGGCTGCTGGCTGCTTGAAAGCTTTGCCTGGGCCAATCAACGCCTGGGCCTCAACGCTTCAGCCACGGTTCTCACTCGCAACCCGGACGCATTCTTCAAAAAGATGCCACATTTGGTGGAGAATCCAGCGCTGCATTTTTTTGAAGGTGGAATGGGCTCCTTTTCCTTCCTGGAGGGGCATTTTTCCCACATTATTCATGCCGCCTCCCAGCCTTCTTCATCGCAGGATTCGATTGGTTATTTGGACCAGTTCGATGCCAATGTTCAGGGGACTCGTCGGGTTTTGGAATTTGCCAGTTTGTGCGGAGCCAAAAAGTTCCTTTTCACGAGTTCCGGGGCGGTTTATGGACAGCAACCGGGCGGCCTGACCCACATTCCAGAGGACTATGCCGGGGCGCCGGATGTCCTTCAACCTGGTACGGCCTATGGGCAGAGCAAACGCATATCCGAATTCTTGTGTTGCGCCTATGCCCGGGAAAGTGGCTTGCAGGTGTTGATCGCCCGTTGTTTTGCTTTTGTTGGGCCTCACCTTCCCCTCGACGCGAATTATGCCATCGGCAATTTTATCCGAGACGGGTTAAATGGCGGCCCGATCGTAGTAAAAGGGGACGGTACGCCGCGGCGCTCGTATCTCTACGCCGCCGATCTGGCTATCTGGCTTTGGACTATTCTCTTGGCGGGAAAAACCTGCCGGCCCTATAATGTTGGCTTCGATGAAAACCTGTCCATTGCAGAAATTGCGTCCCGAGTATCGTCCACTTTTTCCCCTGAAATCCCCGTGATTATTCAAGGGAGGGCAGACCCTGATAAACCACTTGAACGGTATTTGCCAAACATCGGTCGGGCGCGGGTTGAACTTGGGTTGGAGGCATGGGTAAAACTGGGAGATGCCATTCAACGCACAAAGGAATTTATTAATGCAAACTGAATCGATTTCGTTGAAGATATTGAGGGGTGTTCGTGGTATTTTTATCAAGACATAAGTTCAGGGTGACTATCGTGCCCTGGGTTTAATAAAAGACTTAATTTTGATTAAATCGTTCTTGTATTATTAACCCGTTTATTAATTTCCAAGGTTTATTGCTATATAGGATCATATCTGAATATCTGGCTGTTGATCAATCCACTGCTTTACCTTGCTCTCTCGAAGGTAATGCTGATATCGATGGATAAGGCGATGTCAAATAGGTTGGTCCTTGGTACAGAAAGCGAAACGACATCAACTGTAAAACCATAGTAGAGGTAAAATATGAACAGGAACACGAAAATACTTGCGCTTACTTTTATCGTTGTAGTCGGATTTGCGCTTGCGGTCATGTTTCATTACATTAACGGTGTTTATCAGCACCGCTCTTATCCCTATACCACATTTCTCCTTGATCCAGTAGATCATTTTAGTGATTACTACGATGTTATTAGGGATAGCCATACATTAAATCCATATTTGGAATATAAAAGTGCGCAATATCCCTTCCTCATCATTGTGGGATATATACTATCGTTGATTCCTGGTCGTACTTACTACTTGTACTTGGGTTTCGTAAGCGTTTTCTTTCTACTATTTAACTATCTTAACTTGCGCGGTGAACGCTGGTACGACCACGCTACACCCATTTTTGTTCTCACCTTCCTCACTTATCCATTCCTGTTTTCTATAGACAGGGGGAATTTTGAAAGTCTTTTGTTTATTTTTCTCTTGGCTTTTTTGTTTTTATATACGAAAAAGAAATATCTAGTCAGCGCAATATTCTTGGCTCTGGCTATTTCAATGAAATTATACCCGGCGGTTTTGTTGGTTTTGTTTATCCCAGAAAAAAGGTTTCTGGAAATTGCAATCTGCCTAATAAGCACAGCTGCGATCACTTTAGCCGGTTTGATGTGTTTTAGAGGAGGCTTGTTACCTAATATAACCTTTTTGCTACATGGCTCAAATATCAGTTACAACTCATTTTTTACACTTTTTACTTCGATTAATAGTATTGTGGTACAACGAGGGGTATCACTCCTGACCCTCTTAAAAATCTACTTCTTAGAAACAGGCAGGATAACAGCTTTTATTAATATTAACTTTTCAACCATCTATATAGTTCTGACAGTTCTTCTGGCAATTTTGGTAGCCCTGTATGTAATCTTTGTCGAAAAAGAAATCTGGAAAAGAGTTGCGCTTCTAATCTTTTCCATGCTGCTTCTGCCCCCTATTTCAGCCGATTATAAATTACTGTACGTTTTCATTCCTTTTTTCTTGTTTCTCGATTCGAAGAATTCTCCAAAATTTGATGTAATCTACTTAATAATGTTCGGTTTGCTTCTAATCCCGAAAGATTTCTTTTATCTACATAATGTTATTGCTGAAACAAGTTATCATGAAATCAGCATTTCAGTAGTGATCAATATACTCCTGCTGATTGCGTTTTCAGCAATGATTATGATAAGTGGAACGAAGGATCATCTTTCAAAATTGCGAATCAACAAATATTCTGTTGACATTATCTCTCCTGTGTAACGATGATACAAGCAGCTAAATATATTTCCAAAACCCTTGCAGATTTTGGTGTCCGCCATGTCTTCATGCTCACGGGTGGGGGTTCAATGTTCCTGAACGATGCTATTGGGCATGAACCGAACATCCAATGTATTTTTAACCATCATGAACAGGCTTGCGCCATGGCTGCGGAGGGTTACGCCCGTATTACAAATACTCCCGGTGTGCTTAATGTCACTTCCGGGCCGGGTGGTATTAATGCGTTGAATGGTGTTTTTGGCGCTTGGGTCGACTCCATTCCTCTTCTTGTAATATCCGGTCAGGTCAAGAGCGAAACTCTGCTATCCTCATATAAAATTCCTGGACTGCGCCAGATTGGTGACCAGGAAGCGGATATCATCAGTATGGTAAAGGGGGTTACCAAGTATACTGCGCTTGTGGAAGACCCCGCCACCATCCGCTATCACCTAGAGAAGGCCTGGTATTTGGCAAAAGCCGGTCGTCCCGGTCCTTGCTGGATTGATATTCCCATTGATATACAAACCAGTCAAATTGACCCGATTCATCTGAAAGGTTATAACCCTTCTGAAGATCGCCCTGCCTACCTGGATCATGACTTGACTCTGATTTGTCGGAATATTCTTGCGAGGCTAGAAAAAGCTGAGCGACCTGTGATTCTTGCCGGGAAAGGGATTCGGCTGGGGAATGCATTATCCGAATTCGAAGAAATGATCCGGAAATTAAATATCCCTGTGGTTCCAGCCTGGACAGCGTTGGATCTGGTCCCTTCAGATGATCTGCTATTTTGTGGTCGCCCGGGTGACCTGGGTACTCGTGCTGGAAATTTTACTGTTCAGAATGCGGATGTTTTACTGATTCTAGGCGATCGTCTTGGCCTTCGGCAGGTGAGCTATAACTGGAAGTCATTCGCAAGGTTTGCCTATAAAATTCAAGTGGATATTGATGAGATCGAATTCCAAAAACCTACCATTAGAATAGATGAGCCCATTAATACCGATGTCAAACTTTTCCTGAAAGGAATGCTTCAACAAATCAATAAGGAGGGGTTTGATTCTGAAGAACATGCCAGCTGGCTGGCCTGGTGCAAGGCACGCGTGGAACGTTACCCTGCGGTACTCCCGCACCATCGTGAAAACAAAAGCGATCTGGTGAATCCCTATCATTTTATTGACCGGCTGTTTGCCCAGCTTGATGCAACGGATGTGATCGTATGTGGGAATGGCACAGCCAATGTGGTGACATTCCAGGCTGGAAAACTCCAAAAGGGGCAGCGGTTGATTGCCAACACAGGCGACGCTTCCATGGGGTATGACCTTCCTGCTGCGATCGGAGTTGCGTTTTCCCGGCCGGGTGCGCGTGTCATTTGCATTGCTGGCGATGGGAGTTTGCAGCTAAATTTGCAGGAGTTACAGACCGTGGTTCACCATCATCTGCCCGTGAAAATTTTTGTGCTTAATAATAATGGTTATCTATCCATTCGCCTTTCACAGGCCAACATGTTCCACCGCTTAACTGGTGAAAGCCAGCAAAGTGGAGTCTCTTTCCCGGATATTTTAAAAGTGGCTCAGGCTTATAATATTCCTGCCATGCGGATAGGATACAAACAGGTCGAGAAAGGGATTCTGGATGTGTTACAGATGCCAGGGCCAGTGGTTTGTGATGTGCTTCTTGATGCGGACCAACCTTTTGAACCGCGGGTGAGTTCCAGGCAGCTTCCCGATGGTAGGATCATATCCTCCAATTTAGAGGATATGACTCCTTTACTAGACGAAAAGGAACTGGCTGAAAACATGCTGGTTCCGTATGATCGCTGATTGATCGCTTGAAGGAGAATGCATATGGATATTCGCGATATATTTGAAGATCTTTTCGTTCTCGAAATGACCAACAATCATCAGGGTCAGTTGGACCGTGGTATTCAGATCATTCACGAGCATTCAAGGGTTGTCCGTTTTAACAATATCCGCGCCGCAATCAAGCTTCAATTCCGCGATCTGGAGTCTTTTGTTCATAAAGACTTTGTTAAGCGGACGGATATTTACTACATCCGGCGTATATTTGAAAGTCGAATATCGAGGGACGATTACGGAACTCTGGTAAACAACATCCAAAAGAGCGGCTGCATACCCATGGCAACCCCTTTTGACGAAAAATCTGTGGATATGTGCGTCGAGTTCGAAATGCCGATCATCAAAGTCGCCAGCACGGATGGGAATGACTGGCTCTTACTTGAAAAGATCGCCAAAACCAGGAAACCGGTCATTGTATCAACCGGAGGCGTCTCCTTGAAAGATCTTGATGATCTTGTCCTTTTCTTTGAAAATCGCTACATTCCTCTTGCTCTCAACCATTGTGTTGCAGCTTATCCGACCGAAGATAATGAACTGGAGTTGGATCAGATCGACTACCTGCAAAGAAGATACCCCAACCACCCCATTGGTCTTTCAACGCATGAATATCACGATTGGGCCAACTCCATGTTCATCGCCTATGCCAAAGGCGTTCGCCTTTTCGAGCGACATATCGATATCAACTCGGATGGTTTTCAGACGGCCAAATACTCCTCCCTCCCGGGCCAGATCGATACCTGGTTTAAGGCTTTCAATAAAGCCCGCCTGATGTGCGGGACTTCAAAGGATACCCGTCGTATTCCCATTGAGAAGGAAGTCTCTTATCTGGATTCTTATGTGCGTGGTATTTACGCCCGTCACGATTTAGAAATTGGTCAGAATTTGACCGAAGATGATATTTATCTCGCCATTCCTTTACAAAAAGGGCAACTTTCAACCCGTGAACTGATGCTGGGAAGGTACGGTCATAAAATGGTCAAGCTCTGTAAAAAAGATCAACCCATTATGATTGACTTGGTTGACACCCCCTATTCTTCCCCTGAGTTGGTACAACAGATCATGAACCGAGGTTTATAACATGCATACTGCACTGGTCACCGGAGCATCCCGAGGTATCGGTGCGGCTATAGTAAAAAGATTGATGGCAGATGGCCACACTGTTCTGGCTCCAACGCGCCAGGAAATGGATTTAGAGTCAAATACCTCTATCGATGCTTATTTGTCGCGAATTAAGAACCAGGTAGATATCCTAGTTAATGATGCCGGCATCAATCGAATATCCATCCTGAACGAAATCAAGGATCAGGATTTGGAAGAAACCTTGCAGATCAATCTCGTCGCGCCCTTGCGGATTATTCGGGATGTGTCGCCTCATATGCAACAAAAAAGATTTGGTCGCATCCTGAATATCAGTTCTGTCTGGAGTATTGTCAGCCGCACTGGCCGCGCCAGTTATTCGATGAGTAAGGCCGCTTTGAACAGCATGACCCGTTCGCTGGCAGTGGAACTTGCGCCTGATAACATTTTGGTGAATGCAATTGCACCGGGTTATGTCATGACCGACCTGACACGCCGGAATAATTCCCCTGAAGAACTTGACAAGATCAACCAGACCATCCCGCTTGGACGGCTTGCTGAACCTCAGGAGATCGCTGCCGTGGCAGCCTTTCTCTGTTCCGAACAGAACACGTATCTCACCGGTCAAATCATCGTTGTGGATGGGGGCTATACGTGTCTGTGAGTTTTTCCGTGAATTCGAATATCCATAATTATGATGTGGTCGTCCAGGCCTCATCTGCCTTTATTGGCGATTTGGCCCGCATTCCCTGGTCATGCTTCGTGGTAGATGGAAATGTCTGGGATCTTTATGCAACCACTTTGCTTAAGGATTTGCAGTTGGCGGAGACCATTATCCTTCCGGTCAATGAAGATCGAAAGGATCTGGAAAGCGTGAAGGAGCTTTACGATCAACTCGTCACTCGTTCTGCCAAGCGCAACTTGACCCTTGTTTCGGTTGGCGGGGGCATTCTTCAGGATATTACTGGTTTCACCGCCTCAACCCTCTATCGCGGCATCCATTGGATTTTTGTTCCCACCACGCTCCTGGCTCAGGCTGATTCTTGTATTGGCAGCAAGACTTCTCTGAACTATCGCGGTTACAAGAATCTCATTGGCACATTTTATCCGCCAGAACAGGTCCATATTTACCCACCCTTCCTCAATACGCTGGCTGATCCCGATTTCTTCAGCGGATTGGGAGAAGTGATAAAACTCCACCTGATGGGTGGACAGATCCTTTATCGTCAGCTTTCCCAAAATTTGTCCGCCATTGTATCCAGACAGCCGGATGCTTTGCTCCGGACCATTCAGTCCTCCCTGAAGGTCAAACTTGATTACATGGCTGGCGATGAGTTTGACACCGGTCGTAGGAATATGCTTAATTTTGGTCATGATTTTGGCCACGCGCTCGAATTTACCTCAAATTTTGCAGTTCCTCATGGTCAGGGGGTTATTTTTGGGATGCTGGCAGCGAACCTTGTGGCAATGCATCGCGGTTTTTTGGATGCAGATTTAGAGAAGGATATCATCCGGAATTTGCTGATTCCAGGGTTGAAGGCCCGGCCATCTCCCGCAGCGCTTGACCCTGAAATGATTATATCCGCCATGAAAAAAGATAAGAAGCGTACCGGGGATCTGCTTGCATTGATTATGATGCAGAATGATTTTAATTTCATCCGTGTCGAGGATCTGTCCCCGGAGGAAGTCTCGATGGTCTTGGATGAATGTAAGCAGGTTTTGGGTTGGTGAGACTTTCTGTTGTCTGTTCTGAAAGAGTGGATGATATGAAAAAGATCAGTATTGTGACCCCATGTTTCAATGAAGAAGAAAATGTGCGTGAGCTTTATGATCGCATCAAGAAAATAATGGAAACCTTTGACTATGAATATGAGCATATCTTTATTGACAATGCTTCCACTGACAGCACGGTAAAAATCCTCCGCGAATTAACCGCACAGGATAACCGGGTGAAGGTTATTGTTAATACCCGTAACTTTGGGCACATTCGCTCGCCGTTTTATGGCCTCTTGCAGGCCTCCGGAGATGCTGTCATTGAAATGGCATCCGACCTGCAGGATCCGCCAGAGCGGATACCGGATTTTATCCACAAGTGGGAGGAAGGTTCAAAAATTGTTGTCGGCATTAAAACACACAGTGAAGAGTCTGGGCTTTTTTATTTTTTTAGGTCTTTATATTATCGTGCCTTGAGGCAGTTGTCGGATATTCAGTTGATCGATAACTTCACCGGTTTTGGGTTATATGATAAACAGGTCGTGGAGATACTTAAGGGTTTTGATGATCCTTACCCTTATTTCCGCGGCTTGATCGCTGATATTGGTTTTGAATATGCCCGTATCGAGTTTACACAACCACGTCGCAAACGCGGCCTCAGCAAGAATAATTTCTATACGCTATATGATATGGCAATGCTGGGTGTAACCAGTTATACAAAGGTTCCCCTGCGCCTTTCAACCTTGCTGGGTTTTACCTCTTCAATAGTAAGTTTTCTTATCGGTATGGTATACCTGGTTTACAAACTGCTCGACTGGCAGAACTTCACTTTAGGGCTCGCTCCTGTCATCATTGGATTGTTCTTCATGGGATCTGTGCAGCTCTTTTTCCTGGGGGTCGTTGGGGAGTACATAGGTTCGATATATACCCTCGCTGTTCACCGCCCCCTTGTGATTGAAAAGGAGCGCATTAATTTTTAATTTGATTCTCTTAATAGGATGAAATAACATGAAGAAGAACCGGTTGCTTTTATTCCTGGTTATCGATTTTGCCGTCATCTGCCTAGTTGTGGTTCTGTTTTCATACCGTAGTTATCCCTTGATGGGGCATGATTATGGCGGGGTGGTCCCTCTTTTGCTTGATCTCTCCCTTTTTATGCGCAAGAATGGTCTAAATATTGACTGGTATACTCCATCTTTTGCAGGCGGATTCCCGGTATTTTCAGACCCGAACAGTTCCCAATTCTCCCTCATTGCCTGGCTTTCCACTCTAATTCACCCCCTGGAAGCCGTGATGATCACGGCGTGCATTGATATCGGTATGGGGTTAACCGCATGTTATTATTTCTTTTCCCGTGTATTGAAACTCCATTCGACCAGCAGCATTTTAGGAGCTGTATTTTTCTCGGCTAATGGTTTCATCATCCAACGGGTCGCGGTCGGGCATTATGCCTACCTGGTCTTTCCGGTCATTGCTCTTCTGTTGGTTGCGCTTTTGGACTCATCGATTCCTTGGGGGGCGGCTGGCATCCTCTTTGCTCTCTTGGTTGCTATGATGATCCACCAGGCGGGTTACTATGTCCTCCTTTTATTTTGTTTTTCATTTCTGATCACACTCCCTATAATTCATATCTACAAGCCAGGTTGTTTTTCTTGGAGGCGTCTATTGCTTATCGTGCTTACAGGTGGAGGATTGGCCGCTGGAATGTCCGCCTCGAAATTGGCTGCCGTGTTTGCGTTTATGCGCTTCTTTCCCCGCCAGATAGCAGATTACTATCCCACTACAGGTCTATTAAAAGGCCTCTTCGGCATTACTTTACAACTTTTCGGTACGATGAACCTGGCCCCTCTACTCAAATTGGTCGGAACGGATCCGGCTTTATTGACTAATTACATGATTTCGGTAACGGGGGCTGGGTATGGTTATTGGGAATTCGATATGTCCATGTCACCGGTGGTTTTCGGAATTATTATTGTTGGGGTTTACTCATATTTGAGAAAATCCAAAAAGAATCCTGATTTATTTGTGCGGAATAAAAAGTGGATCGCCTGGATACTGCTTATCTTTTTTACCTGGCTTACGATTGAATTCACCCTTGCCAAAGGCTGGATTTACCCTCTCCTCCAAAACCTTCCCATACTTAGTTCGCTTCACGTGAACCCGCGTTTTGCAGCTGCGTTCCTTTTTCCGCTGGCGTTTATTGCGGCCGTGATCTATAACAGTTGGGCAGCCAAATGGTCGGCTAAAAAATCCTTATATATATTCCTGGTTGTCAATCTGGTGACGCTAATCCCTTTGAGCACCTATTTCATGATAAAGACAGATATGCAGGACCGGTTTTACGATATTACCACATCACAGGTGATTTATAACCAGATCCGATCCGGTGATAATTTGACCATCACAGGGATCTCCCTTGACGCTTCAAATACGCAAGCGTTGTTATTGCATGAGAGCAATTTACAACCTTATGAGCCCATCTTCGGCTATGACCTTGAAAGTTTTCATCCCGAGATCGTGCCTGGTTCAGTTTGGACGGTTACGGATGGATACTACAACATGACCAATCCCTCCGGTTATGTCTTCCCTGAAGTCAATGGCACCCGTCCGTTCGAACGCGTCAAAGTGGGGGATGAGGCCAACCTGACCCTCTTCCTCAATCACCAAAAAACGAATTGGAAGATCCCTGTTTATCAAGAAGTCCTGGATTGGGTCTCTGGGTTGA
>Ga0209777_10006375_pt1 | contig 13285 bp, 15 predicted proteins | sample FrelakmetHBP12HB_FD_187147 | JGI IMG/M metagenome (GOLD analysis project Ga0209777, IMG submission 187147) | Freshwater lake sediment microbial communities from the University of Notre Dame, USA, for methane emissions studies -HBP12 HB (SPAdes)... | ecosystem: Environmental > Aquatic >...
GTAACATAGGACCAAAGACGGTACGATGAAAATATAGGAAATAATGATCATCAACCTGTGCCTCAAACTTATTTTTTGCATATCGCCTCCTTGCCTGTTCTCACACACCTACCTAACCCCAGAAACAGAAAAAGCCTGCATCTCACTTAGCCAAAAAGCCCTTCTAACCACTTCCATAACACTCATGATGCGCCGAAAGGCAAATGTTGCTATAGGATACCATTAATGATGGTTGATGAATACCACAGATTCTGAAAAATATTATGAAGATTAGAAAGCCCAAAACATTTAAGATTACCTATGATCAAACTCAACAGAAGACCGATGAGCTAAATAAATGGTCTTGGCCTTTCTAAAAGATAGTTGAAATACATATTCACTCTTTCATTTCTCGTTGGTTATTACGAATTACCGTTTGTAATCTCGCATATATTCCTAAATTTCTCAAATCAAGAGTTCAAGGAAGAAGCGCATGCCGTTGCCACCTACAATTGTTTGGTGGTGGGCGAATATCAAAACTGAAGATCATGGATCGAAAGACCCGGTGCGGCGGCGGTACTCCATCCGCTGCACCTGCAAGTTAGCATTTTTTTCGTATGTGCCTGTTGAGTTTTCGACAAACCGTGTCGAGTTCGCCTTGCCAGTCCTCAATCCATTTGCTGTTTGGTTTCATCGCATCCAGTGCTAATGACAGCGGTCAGACTTGATGGGCTTCTTGCTTCTGACCTGTTGCCCGTCCGCAGCCCACTTAGCAACTCGGCTCTCGTATCGGCACCCAATTCACCCGCATCAGGGAGATGGCGGGGCCATCGGGCCTGCCTCTATTCGCTGGCGTGTAGTCCACAGGTTCAATGCCATCCTCGCGGGCAAGGGTAGAGAACCTGGAGAATGACTCCGCATCGAACGAGTACGCGCTCCCCGTTTCAGGGACTGGTGCAGATGGCATGGCGATGCATTCGCTCGGTTGGATTTTAACCCTCAATCGCTCGAGCCCAGCGGCGAGGTAAGCCTTGCTCTTGTTCCTCACAAAGTCCGAGTAAATATTCGCATCACCTTCTTTACCCGAAAAAAGGAACCAGTACTTGGAAGGGCACTTAAGGTAGGCTCCAAAGATAGCCGCGGAAATGATCATTGGGAAAATAGAGAGGCTAAAGGGCAATGCTGCTTAGTCGTTCTTCGTGGGTATTAGTCCTTCGAGAAGGGGCTTTAATTCCACCAGGCGTTCCTGTGAAACCTTCCAGACGGTCTTCAGGTCAACCCCCATGTAATCGTGTATGAGAACGTCCCGCATGCCAGCCATTTTACTCCAGGGAATATCGGGATGTTTTTTTCTGAATGATGTCGGAATGTGTTTGGCTGCTTCACCGAGGACTTCGAGACACCTGATCACGGCGTTGACCGTCTTCTTGTCCGCTGCAAACATTTCATAAGACATTTCGAGGGTGAACTCCTCTACATCGGCAATAGCAGTTATAATATCATCGAGGTAATCGGAGATCTCCCGCCCTTTAGACATATTCGACCTCGGACAGGATACGTTTACCAATGGCTGGCTTGAGAGCGGACTCCATGACCAAATCAACCTTGGTATGGAGTTTGTCTTCAAGATATTCGCGCAGGTCCAAAAATTCGAAGAGGTCTACATCGCGGTTGAAGATAACAAGTATGTCGATATCACTCCTCTTGCTCTGCTTCTCCCTAACATAGGATCCAAACAAGCCGAGCCGCTGGACTCCGTAATGGGATTCCATCTCAGGCTTATTGTTTCTGATGATTTCGATTATTTCTTGCTTTCCCATAATTGCTTACCGCGAACACTATACGCTAATGAAGTGTGGATTACACGAAATTTCACGTCCGTCGTACAATAATCCATGATTCTTTGTGGAAAATATTGAATCGGCACGGCATGATTATCAGTCTGTGCTGCGAATCAGCTTTGATCAGTATTCCCCTTTTATGCTGCCAATATAGGAGAATCTTTTTTGTATGTCAACGTGATTTAGGATCAGATGCTTTTTTACCGCTTGAAATCATCAACTTTCCCCGACTCAGCCTGATTGTGTAGTACAAGGAAGAAGCACATGCCGTTGCCACCTACAATTGTTTGGTGGTGGGCGAATATCAAAACTGAAGATCATGGATCGAAAGACATGGTGCGGCTGCGGTACTCCATCCGCTGCACCTGCAAGTTAGCATTTTTTTCGTATGTGCCTGTTGAGTTTTCGACAAACCGTGTCGAGTTCGCCTTGCCAGTCCTCAATCCATTTGCTGTTTGGTTTCATCGCATCCAGTTTAGCAACCCTGCTCTCATATCGGCACCCAATTCACCCGCATCAGGGAGATGGCGGGGCCGTCGGGTCTGCCTCTATTCGCTGGCGTGTAGTCCACAGGTTCAATGCCATCTTCGCTGGCAAGGGGAGAGAACCTGGAGAATGACTCCGCATCGAACGAGTACGCGGCTCCCCGTTTCAGGGACTGGAGCACGTGGCCATATCGAGCCTTGCGGACATGGTACTCGGCAGTGCGAGCCCGGTGACTCAATGGAAAGAGAGGAACTTCAATATTCCCCTCTTCCCATTGCATTCGAAACGAAAGGTTTAATCGACAGCTATCATTACAGTTGAAGCTTTTATGACCGCATATGCTGCTTTACCAGATTTCAACCCGAGCTTTGTTGCTGATTCTTTGGAAATGATCGACACCACCCGATCTCCGCCCTGAAGTTCCAAGAGTATTTCTGTATTCACAGCACCCTTTGTAACTTTGATTATTTTCCCCTTCAGTACATTACGCGCGCTTATTTTCATGTTGATCTCCTTTTAGATAAGGATTTGCTTTAATGTAAAAAAGTATACGGATAGAGTTCCTGTGTGTCAAGGAAAGATGGTCTTTATAAATTCGGGGGACACCATACTCAATTATCTCTTGTACGCTGGGGTGATTCAGTCTGGAATTAAGTATCGTGTCCCTCGAATTACTCGTCATGGCAGGGTGCCGATAACAAATGGCCGGTGGAGTCTGCAAGGAATACCCATGATGAGCGCGGTCTGTAGCCAAATTGTCTTGACATATAAGAATACGTTCAAATATACTCCCCGCACTCAAAAGGCGGCTCTTAACAATCATTCTGATCAATTAGATAATATGCCTATGGGAACCTGCACAATCAATTCTGAAATTACATCTTTCCAGTACGGGAGAGAGGCATTGAGGGATTTTTTATGTCAATAAAAGATAAAAAAACAAAATTACGCCATGCTTGTATTCTTGTCGTTATAGCCGTGAGCTCGATCACTTTCTTTATTTCAGGTTGCAATAGAGAGCAGAAAAGCAACAATCCAACCCCACCCACCGTGCAAGTTGCAGACGTCGCCCAGAAAGATGTCCCCATGTATTCTGAATGGATCGGCACTACTGACGGCATGGTAAATGCCGTGATCCGTGCCCAGGTTCAGGGCTACCTCATCAAGCAGAACTATCATGAAGGCGATTTCGTCAGGAAGGGGCAGATCCTCTTCGAGATTGATCAGCGCACTTTTCAGGCTGCCCTTGATCAGGTTAAAGGGCAACTGGGCGAGCAGAAGGCGCGGTGGTCTACGGCCAAAGCAAATCTGACCAGAATTATACCGCTCGCGGAACAAAATGCCGTCAGCAAAAAAGACCTGGATGATGCTACAGGGCAGGAACAGGCAGCTCATGCCGCAGTGATTTCTGCAGAGGCAGTGGTTGAGAAAGCCAGGCTGGACATTGACTTCACAAAGATCGTTTCCCCTATTGGCGGCATCGCCGGCATCGCCAAGACACAGATCGGGAACCTGGTCGGTCCTGGAGTGATAGAGGAACTGACAACGGTCTCCACAGTGGACCCTATCAAGGTCTATATTTCCGTTGGCGAGCAGGAATATCTCATAGCTACGGGCAAAGGCCGGAACGGTTTTAAAGACAACCCTCTGGAGATGATCCTCTCCGATGGAAGTGTTTATCCTCATAAGGGGAAGTTCACCCTTGCCGACCGCCAGGTGGACGTGAAGACAGGAACCATCAGGGTGGCAGCCATCTTCAAGAATCCCGGTAATAATCTGCGCCCCGGGCAATTTGCCAAGATTCGCGCCAGGATCAAGATCAAAAACGCACTGCTGGTACCCCAGCGGGCGGTCATGGAGCTTCAGGGCAGTTATCGGATTGCAGTGGTGGATGCGAATAACAAAGTGGAGATACGGCCCGTCAAAGTGGCTGAACGTGTTGATGACATGTGGGTAATTGATGAAGGGCTGAAGGCCGGAGAGCGGGTCGTGGCGGAAGGCGTCCAGAAGGTCAGGGATGGCGTAACCGTAAATCCGACCCCCTATGGAGCCGTACCTCCAGCGACCAACCAGGCGAAAAAGACCGAGGCAACGCCGCCGGCTCAACCCCAGGCGGAGAAGAGGTAGAGCGGCGTGGCGAAGTTTTTTATTAACCGTCCCATCGTTGCCATGGTCATATCGATCATGTTTGTCATTCTCGGAACCGTTGCGCTCGTGCAATTGCCCGTCTCGCAATTTCCTGAAATAGTCCCGCCGGAAATCCAGATCAACACCATGTATGTAGGCGCCGACGCGTTGACGGTGGAGCAGTCTGTTGCCACCCCCATCGAGCAGCAGCTGAGCGGTGTGGACAACATGAATTACATGTTCTCCCTGAACTCCAACATCGGCATAATGAGGCTCATCATATCCTTTGACGTCTCGACCAATCCGAATACAGACCAGGTTCTCACTCAGATACGGCAGAATCAGGCCGAGCCGATGCTTCCGATGGACGTGCGCAATTACGGAGTCACGGTCCAGAAATCCAGGTTTGCGCCGTTGATGATGTTCTCCCTGTATTCACCGAATGAAACACACGATGCCGCTTTTCTTGCAAATTACGCATACATCAATCTCAGCGACCAGTTGCTCCGCGTCCCAGGCATCGCCATGGTTTCGATCTTCGGGGCAGGCCAGTACTCCATACGCATCTGGGTCAAACCCGATACCCTGGCAAAACTCAGCATCACAGTCCCTCAGATCATCGATGCCATCCAGAAGCAGAATACGGTAAATCCGGCCGGGCAGATCGGCGCTGAGCCTTCGCCTCCCGGGCAGGAATTTACTTATGCGGTCCGCGCCCAGGGACGCCTCATCTCCGAGCAGGAATTCGGCCAGATCATTATCCGGGCAAACCCGGACGGATCTATTGTCCGCCTGAAAGACGTAGCCCGCATTGATCTTGGGACGCAGGTTTATAACATCAGGGGCAGGCTGAACGGCAAGCCTGCCGCCAATATCGCCCTATACCAGTTGCCCGGGACGAATGCGATAGCGGCTGCCAAAGGCGCCAGAAAGGTAATGGAGGAGGCCAGGGATCGCTTTCCCGCCGATTTGGACTATGCGCTCGGTCTCGACACGACAAGGGCAATCACCGAAGGAATAAATGAGATTGTCAAGACGCTCTTCATCGCCATAATCCTCGTCATCATCGTCGTTTTCATATTTCTGCAGGGCTGGAGGCCGACCCTCATTCCAACAGTTGCAGTTCCGGTCTCCCTCGTAGGCACATTTGCCTTCTTCCCCTTTCTCGGCTTCTCAATTAATACCCTGTCCATCTTCGGCCTGGTTCTCGCCATAGGACTGGTTGTGGATAACGCCATCATCGTGGTGGAGGCAGTGGAACGGCACATGGATGAAGGGATGGCTCCGAAAGAGGCGGCGCTCAAGACAATGGAAGAAGTATCAGGGCCGATGATAGCCATCGCGCTGGTCCTGTCTGCGGTTTTCATCCCCACAGTGTTTATACCGGGGATTACGGGCCGGCTCTACCAGCAGTTTGCTGCGACAATCGCCATCTCGGTTCTCATCTCGACATTCAATGCGCTGTCCTTAAGCCCGGCCTTGTGCGCACTCTTGCTCAAGCCGAAGTCGGATTCGCAGGGACCGCTGGGAAAATTCTACAGCCTCTTCAACCGCGCCTTTGGCCGTGCCACCAACGGCTATGTCTCCTTCTCGGGCACACTCATCCGAAAGAGCGTCCTCAGCCTTGTATTCCTTGCCGGGATCACGGTCGTTTCCGGCGGTATAAGCAAGGCGATTCCCGCAGGCTTCCTGCCGGAAGAAGATCAGGGATACATGTTCATTAATCTGGCCCTGCCCGACGCAGCCTCTCTGCAGCGTACCGACGCGGCATGCAAAAAGATCGAGGAGATCCTTGCAAACACGCCCGGAGTGAAATACTACACGACTGTCGTCGGCGTGAGCCTGCTGAGCATCGTGCAGAACACCTACAGCGGGTTCTTTTTTGTGAATCTGAAAGAGTGGAAATACCGGGAAAAGCCTGAGGAGCAGTACGAGGCAATCATGGCCCATCTCAATCGGGAACTTGGCAAATTGCCGGAAGGGGTTGCCTTTGCCTTTTCACCCCCGGCCATCCCGGGGATCGGCACCGCAGGCGGTGTAACTCTTGTTCTTGAAGACAGGGCCGGCAAGGATATACCCTACCTAGCTGAGAACGTGAATAAATTTCTCGAGGCTGCGCGCCAGAGGCCGGAGCTGGAGCGCGTGACGACGACCTTCCTGCCCGGTGTTCCTCAGATATTCATCAATGTGGACAGGGACAAAGTGCTCAAGCAGGGCGTCGATTTGAGACAGGTGTACCAGACTCTTCAGACCTTCATGGGGGGATACTTCGTAAATTACTTCAACCGATTCGGCCGCCAGTGGCAAGTGTATGTCCAGGCGGAGGGAGAATATCGCAACAAGGCCGAAAAGGTAGGGCAGTTCTTCGTACAAAACGAAAGAGGGGATCCCGTGCCGCTCTCGGCGGTAACGACTATTGAATCGCGCACCGGTCCCGAATTTACGATGAGGTATAACCTTTATCGCTCGGCACAGATCAACGCTACGGCCAATCCCGGTTATAGCTCCGCTCAGGCGATGAAGGCCCTCGAAGAAGTCTTTGCCCAGACAATGCCGAGCGAAATGGGCCTCGATTACATGGGCATGAGCTTCCAGGAAAAGAAGGCCCAGGAAGGAATACCGACATACGTCATCTTCGGGTTTTCGCTCTTGTGCGTCTTTCTAATTCTTGCGGCGCTGTATGAAAGCTGGTCGCTGCCTGTCAGCGTTCTTCTCAGCACGCCCATAGCCGTTTTCGGCGCGTACGCAGCGATATGGCTTCGCGGCCAGGTGAACAATATCTATGCCCAGATCGCCCTCATTGTGCTTATCGGTCTCACTGCCAAGAACGCCATCCTTATTGTCGAATTCGCGAAAGCAAAATATGAAGAGGGGATGTCCATTACCGACGCTGCTCTTGAGGGTGCCCGGCTGAGACTCAGGCCGATTCTCATGACGTCATTTGCGTTCCTCTTCGGCGTTTTGCCGCTCGCCATATCCACAGGTGCAGGCGCAACTGCAAGGCAGATCATGGGTACCGCCGTCATGGGCGGGACTTTGACTGCATCGCTGATCGCCGTCTTCCTCATTCCCGTGACATTCTATGTTGTCATGGTTCTCTCCCACAGGAAGAAAAAAGATGACCGGCAAAAGAACGAGGGAAAAAACGATGCGTAACATCATCATCTGCTCGCTTCTGGCAATTGTCCTTTCCGGCTGCATGATGGGCCCGGACTACCGGAGACCGGCTGTCGAGACGCCTGCATCCTGGCGCTTTGAAGAAAAAGAAGCAAGAGAGATCGGCAATGCCGCATGGTGGGAGCAATTCAATGATCCCGTCCTGAACTCACTGATTGAAACGGCATTGAAGGAGAATAAGGATGTCATGATTGCCACGGCGCGCGTGGAAGAATTTGTAGGCCGATATGGCATTACTCGCGCCGCCATCTTCCCCCAGGCAGGCGCAGGAGCAGCTGTGGGCAGAAGCAGGGCCACGGACAACGGCCAAACTCCCCTCACAGACGCCACTATAAACCCTGCGGACAACTATTCCGCCACTCTGTATGCGAGCTGGGAGATTGACCTGTGGGGCAAGCTGAGGAGGGCAAAAGAGGCATCCCGTGCCGATCTCCTGAGTCAGGAAGAGGCACGAAGGGGCGTTATCCTTATTCTTGTAACCTCTGTGGCAGGCTCCTACGTGAACCTTCGCGACCTTGACAAACAGCTCGAGATTGCCAAGCGCACCGCACAGAGTCGTAAGGAGTCTCATGATCTTTTCCAGTTGCGCTTCCGGGGCGGCGTCATCTCCGAACTCGAACTGAGCCAGGTTAAATCAATGTATGAGCAGGCCCTCGCAATCATCCCGTTTCTCGAAAAGGCCGTTGCCCAGCAGGAAAACGCCCTCTCCGTACTCCTCGGACGAAATCCCGGTCCTATTCCCCGGGGAAAGCGAATCGATGACCTTGTCCTTCCCGCCGTACCGGCGGGCCTGCCTTCAGAGCTCCTGGCCAAACGTCCGGACATACGTCAGGCGGAACAGACCCTGATTGCGGCCAATGCGAGAATCGGCGTGGCGCGGTCACTCTACTTTCCGACTATTTCTCTCACCGGCACGTATGGATTTGCGAGCAATGACCTCTCAACACTCTTCCAGGGTCCATCCAGAGCGTGGAGCTGGAACGTTCCTCTGAATGTGCCGATCTTCACAGCAGGAGCCATTGGTGGACAGGTCGAAGCAGCCGAGGCGATACAGCGGCAGGCCCTCATTCAGTATCAGCAATCCATCCAGAGGGCCTTTCGTGAAGTCGACGACGCCCTTATCGACCAGAGGAGATCACGGGAAGAACTTGATATCCAGACGCGGCAGGTTGAATCTTTGCGCACCTACACTCGCTTCGCGCGTCTGAGATTTGAAAACGGCTACACGAGCTACATCGAGGTGCTCGACGCTGAGCGCAGCCTTTTCGACGCGGAACTTGCCCGGGCTCGGACGGCAGGAGTTCTCTTCCAGGCTCTCGTGAACCTCTACAAGGCAATAGGCGGCGGCTGGGTCATAGAAGCGGATAGTAGGATTGCCTCGGACCAAGACAAGAAACCCAGCTCTAATCTCAATAGAGAAACGGGCGCCATACGCTGAAAAGAGTATGGCGCGCCTCAATTCTCTGAAGCTCATCAGAGCCTTATGGCAGGGTTCCGATGATAAAAGGCCCGTGGAGTTCGCAGGGGATGCCCATTATCAGCCAGGAATTGCGGGCGTCCATCTCCTCGTTGATGCGCGCCTTGACCTGTTTAACGGTTCCGTCATCACAGCATACTTCGATCAAATAGGGCAGTTCTTCAATCACATCTGGCAGGGCACCGCCTATCTCCTCGCGATAAAAGGCACAGGCTTCTTCTGCAGTATCGGCGGCAATGACCATCTTGTGAATTCTGTATGCCTGCATATCTGTTCCATTGTCCTTCAACAATAATTGTGTCTGTCCGAATCCTGTTCGGCATAGATATTGCCGTCTCCCGTAGTGTCATGAACCCGCTGAGACTGATCGATGACCTATGACCAGCCCCTAAAACTTTTTTTGCAATTCGTGCATTTTTTGCTGAACTCGACAGTCCTCAAACCAGAACCACGTCCAGCATATCAGAGCATTGCTTTCAGCCAATCCCCAATGGCGCTGTCCCTAGTTTCCGGTACTTCATATGAAGACGGCTGCCATCTTCGAATCTCAACCAGGTATCAATGTCCGGCGTATCGATTATTACAGTGTTGCTGTCTTTCATCTTAAGGAATGTCTTAGCTTTTAGGATGGAATACCAGACTCCGATCTGTTTGCCTCTGTCATCTAACATGGCAAACCCGTGGATCGGCGCGCCGAAGTTCACGGTTTGGGCCTTGTCCTTCATATTCATGACAATCTCACGGAGCTTCGCGGGCGTCATATCGATTTTCTTCCACAGGTCGGAATCGAGTGCGTAGGCCTTATCCAAACCTATGAGCGCACTGGGATAAACTTCTGACCCGCTGTAATAATAATTATAATTGGGGTTGACCTGATATTTATCAAAGGCATCCGTCACGCGCCCATCAGGCACGATACTACCGTAATTCTTAAAAAGCGTACCTGCACAGCCTGCGCATGGAAGCAGGATCAAAATGCACAGGGCATAAAGGATTATTTTCCATTCTTTTTGCATCGCCCTATCCTACCTTCTAAAATTACCTTTTATTTCTGGTGCATCCGGTTGATGCGTACTTTTGAGTTGATAATCTGTTGCATTGAGCCTTGACTGACTTACATCTACTAAATGATTTTGAAAAACCCTATCGTTGTGAATTACGGTTTGAAAGAAAGAGTAACTGTGCGGGTACCATAGGCGATCCGTACGAGTGATTTATTAACCTGTGATTGCAATGTATTCTGCAACGGCATGTGCTTTTGGAATAGGTAGGTGATCTTCATTTAAACCTTGGATATGCAATTCAATTGCTTCATGCATTTTTTTCGCAGCCTGATCTTTTGTTTTTCCCGTTGCTATACAACCAGGAAGATCGGGAGAATATGCAGAATAATTTCTATTGGCTTTTTCAATCACTATTAAAAACCTTCGCATACTGTATCCTCTCTATTTTCTATCAGATTTCTTTATTCCGGTCTGTTTGAATACACTATTTAAAGTTCCTGGGGCCAAATCATCACCAGGATGTCCCGCAATTGTTACACGACCCTTCTTCTCAGGGTGCTTATACTGTCGATGGCTTCCCTTCTGATACACTTGAAACCAGCCATCCTCCTCAATTATCTTTATCACATCTCTAATCTTCATATCACTATATTTAAACTATCCCATACTTCTATCCAGGTCAAGTTGTTACAGGCAAACATTCGGTATCACCTGGAGTCGGCTTTTTCGGCGATCAGGTGATACCGATGATTGGACAACTCATTGCTATTATGTGAGTGACAAAAAATACCTTCCATTAGCCTCAACCTAAACATCACTGCCGTAATTCTTGAAAAGCGTACCTGCACACCCTGCACATGGAAGCAGGATCAAAATGCACAGGGCATAAGAGATTATTTTCCATTTTTTTTGCATCGCCCTATCCTCCCTTCTAAAATTACCTCTTATTTCTGGTTCATCCGGCTGATGCGTACTTTTGAGTTGATAATCTGTTGAATTGAGCCTTGACTGACTTACACCTACCGACTGTTCGGCAGCGGACATTAATCAGAACTGAGAATTACGTATCGTAAGGGAGTAACGCCTTAACTCACCGGCCACGTAAGCGCGTCCGGTGGGTTAGGTATCAATTATCATTTTATTTTTAGAATCTTTGTAAGCGCCGTAACGGCTCTATTAAGATCATCCGCTTTACTGTCTTTTTTTACGAAAAAGAAAACACCTGTATGAATCCAATGCATTTTTGGCTTTTCACCATCAGCCAGTTTATCTACGCCTGCCTTCTCAGCAAGGTCTTTATAAGTTGCAACCTCAAAAATATCTTTTCGCTTCAGCTCCCGCACCCAAGCAAACACCCCCATCTTGCCATGAGGGGCTATCTTGTTTTTTTTCAGGCTTATGTATCCTGATTTGCATTCATGAGAATAACAACCTGCAACTTTGGATAGTCTCTCCAAAAATTCGGGTAAAGTTTCCATCCTATTACCTCCTCATCTTTTCACCTAACTACTAATATACGTAACGCCAAAGTCACCGGAAGGTGTGAAGCGCAGCGTAACACCTGTCAGGTGGACTGTAAGTTTATATTTTGCGGGATCATATATTAATAACCTATGGCGACTGAATTCTTGTCCCCTCTTGGATTCTGTTTGTTTAAACTTCACCGTTGTGTACATATTCAACACGAAGTGTTTTTTCAACACCGGGGTCGGCATCACCTCCTAATAATTGGTATGCTACATTTACTCATTATCAGATTCTGATGGGTCCGCTAATTTATTGAGCAGCTCTTTGTGATATACTTCGCCAGTCTTGAAGTTGTAATACCAAACCTCTTTCACGCCAAAACCAATATAACTTATCAGATTTAGCGTTTCTCTGGGATATGATATAGTGGCTGTAGAGTGTGATGACCCCTTTCCCCAGAAAGGGCGCAAAAGATGTCCGACCAAGAGTATACTACCATAGAGCTTTGCCTCAGGGGCCTTCTCAGCATTTAGTTTCACGGCAAACCTGATATCATCATCTTCCTTAGACTCAAAGTTATGTGGAATCGCAAGAGAAAAGATTTCATATACCTCTGCTGTTATTTTTGCCTTGACTCCAAATGCATTTGATCCGGTGTATTTTTTTGTTTTCCTCAAGAAACTGTAAACCTCGATCGCCTTTGCGTCCCTTGTATCAGGCGCAAATGAGTATCTACCCTTTCCTGGTGGAAGCTTAACTTTCAGAGCATCTGAAAGTTTGTCATCCATCACCGCTGCTGATGTTAGAGTAACTTGCATATTCTCAGTATCGGCGTTGTATAATTCTGTGAATTTTTTTTTCAAACCGAAGGCTATTAGGCTATCATAGTGCAGTTTTCCATAGAGAGTAGAGGATCTGAGGTTCTCCATGCGCGCCGTGAATTCATCTGTTTTCTCAAATTCTCCTTTTTTATAAGTTTTAGAATTGAGTAGCAGGGCTTTCAATATTTCAAAATAATCATTTCCTACAAACTGAGGGGGAAGAATTTCTAGTGAATTATCGAAAGGCTCTACTGTAAATATAATTTTTGGTTTCTTGTGATTTTTTCCCTTTTGTGCAGCAGAAGCTGGGATAATAATTAACAACAATATGATAAGTGCAAAGCTGAAAGGAAAAATTACTTTCTTCATTTTCCCTCCTTGAAGCAAATGGCCATACGTTACGATTACCGCTTGTAATCTTTCATATTATTCAATATTGGTCAATGGTGGATTGCTGCAAGTCTTCAATAAAAAGCCGTATTAAGATTATTCATGAGCGTTCATCCGAACAATTGCTGTCTGCACCTAAAACTGTTGATCATTAAGCATGCATCTGTATTAACGATTACGGGAAGAAGTTCTCAATATGGGCGTGTCGAGATTAACCACTTTATCGCCGAAAGAAAATGACCAAATAACCTATTTGCCGGAACGCACCGGGATCGCCCGGCTGCCGCGGCCGTCCGACCGGTGACTCCAGTACCGAACGCCAAAGCCGAAATCGAACTCGGCGGCCCGGGCATCATGCGTTTCTGACGCCCAAGGACAGCACTTAGTCAGGGTGATCAAGGTTGTCAGATGATATCCATTATGGCCCTCAACCGAACTTTCATATAACCTCGCCAGCTCATCCTGCGTCGGCATCCGCCAGTCCGTGTACCCGCCTCCGCGATAATTCTCGCAATA
>Ga0209777_10006378_pt1 | contig 13282 bp, 5 predicted proteins | sample FrelakmetHBP12HB_FD_187147 | JGI IMG/M metagenome (GOLD analysis project Ga0209777, IMG submission 187147) | Freshwater lake sediment microbial communities from the University of Notre Dame, USA, for methane emissions studies -HBP12 HB (SPAdes)... | ecosystem: Environmental > Aquatic >...
CAGTTGGTAACTACTGGGACGACTATAACCACCCTGGTGCAACGGTAAACACGGCTACTGGAACATGGAGTATACCCTACCAGATATTTTACGATAACATCGATCATCATCCATGGGTCTACCCAGCAGGATATATCGATACTATCCCCCCAGCAGTGACAGTCCTCACGCCGAACGGTGGTGAGATCGTCAGTGGAATTGTAAGTCTCACCTGGACAGCGAGCGATAACATGGTCGTTGACCTTGATGGGGCCATTCGCCTTGAATACAGTACAGACGCTGGAAGCACCTGGCATCTTCTTGCGAACGGAATAGACAATACCGGGAGTTACCCCTGGAACACGACAACATTACCAGATGGATCGCAGTATCTTATCCGTGTCAGCGCGTCTGACCTTTTCCACAACATCGGCTCGGACGTCTCTGATGCGACCTTTACTATCTCTAATCATCCTAACAGTCCGCCTCCAGCACCTGAAAAACCATCAGGCTCCTCCAGTGGATTTGTCGGCATACAATATTCCTACTCGACCAAACCAGTAATCGACCCAGATGGAGATCCTGTGTTCTATCTCTTCGATTTCGGCGACGGATCGAACAGCAGCTGGATTAGTAAAACAAACGCATCACATAGCTTTTCAAAAGCTGGGTCCTACGACGTCAAAGTCAAGGCAAAAGACAGCAAAAACGCATCTAGCGACTGGTCAAAAGCGTTAACTGTAGTCATCACTGAAGTTCCGGAAAAACCTATCCTGAGGATAAGCTCCGTCACAGGTGGATTTGGACTACGTGTAACCATCAAGAACAATGGCACGGTCAACGCCACTAATGTCTCCTGGAGTATTGCCTTAAAGGGAGGAATCATTCTCATCGGGAACAAGACATCAGACGTCATCAAACGTATCGGTCCTGACCAGGAAGCGACCATTAAATCCGGTTTTATCCTTGGTCTGGGAAAATCATCCATTACCATCTCCGCCACGTGTAATGAAGGAGTTGACGTAGAAAAAACTGTAAATGGGTTTGTCGTACTCTTCTTCATTCTCGGAGTCAAATAAACACGACACATCCTCCATCATTTTTCTTTTTTTATTTTTTAATTTACATCTTTTGTAACCTGTTCGACTGGTTCCAAATAAAGTATATAAATCGTGAAAAAAACCAACGAGTATACCGCTATTAAAAGAGAATAAATGAAACGTGAAGGAGACAAAAATATGAGAAAATCTCTTATAAAAATTGGAGCAATCATTACATGCACCGTACTACTCGGATCATCCCTTTCAATCATTGGGATTGTTCGTGGTGAAACACAACCACTCACGTCTTATTCTTCTCAGGGAAAAAGTATTTCGCTGGACTATCACCCTCAACTCAGACCCACTCTCAATAGAGAGAATAACAGAACCAAGAATCAATCGTCATCCGATACGAAAAAAAATACAATGGTAACAACCTATCAATTTGATGAACCGAAAATCCTCCAAGAAAAGGGATACAGTCTTGTAGAAATGAAAGGACTAGCTCCTACAGATTCTCCAGGTGAGCCGATACTACCATGTAAACCAGTGACGCTCCTTCTTCCCCAACAGTGTACTGTTGCCTCTATTGATGTGGAAGGACTCGATGAAATCCGAATTGGAGAAGGATATACACTGAAGGTCGGCGAAGAACCTACCTCGACTGACAATCAACTTACGGTAAGCCAAAACACGATAAAAACCAATAATCCACTCGACACAATATCCGTCTTTCCAACAGAACCCTTTGTTCATATAGGAACCTACACCCAACGAGGGTATACCTACGTATTAGTAAACCTCCTTCCAGTCCGATATTTCCCAAAAACAGGAGAAATCAGCTACTACAAAGAGATGAAACTCACCATTACCTTAACTTATACCGATGAGGTAAATAATTTCTATAGAGGACTGACAAAAGACAGGGAGTTCACTCAACAGGTATCCCCCGAAACATCCTGTAATATTAATTCATACACAGATCTTCCTTCCCGCCTAAAAACAGTGATGACTCTCACAGATTCCCAAGAGTCGTACGATTATGTGATAATCACAAGAGAGGCACTACGGACTTCATTCCAGCCGTTCATCGATTATAAAAACGGTTTAGGAATACGTACGACCCTCGTAACAGTCGAAGACATCCAAAATACTCCTGCGTACTGGGTCAATGGCACCTGGGGAGACGGCACCCTCTACGGTCAACACGACAATATGTTCAACGATACCGCAGCGCAGATCCGTAACTTTATTCGCGATGCATACGCAAACTGGGGGATCGATTATGTCCTCCTTGGTGGTGATGCTCCCGATACCGTGCCTGCACGAACGTTCTACCTCGGATACTATTCTGAATGGAATGAAGAATGCTTCGGCCCTTCAGATAACTACTATAGCTGTCTTGATGGGACATTCAATTACGATTTAGATGGATACTGGGCAGAACCAACTGATGGTGTTCATGGTGCCGATGTCGATCTCCTTGCAGAAGTCTTTATCGGACGGGCATGTGTTGACACCTCTCAAGATGTTGCTAATTTTATTCTAAAAACATGTGGGTACGCTGATTCCTCAGCTCCTTATCTCAACAATGTTCTGCTCACCTCCACAGCTCCTTGGGGTGACGGGTATTTTATGAATCAATTCGTCGATGAATGCACCCAAGATGATGTGATAACACATGGTATCCCTTCTACAGAATATACGATTTCGACACTATATGAAAATAATTATCCATGGTATGTTATACAACAACAAATAATTAATCAGATTAACAACGGTGTCCACATCATCAACCATCTTGGTCATTCATCTTCTCTTGGAAACATAATAAGTATAAGCGACGTGAGTGCTTTAAGTAACTCAGATTACTGTTTTATTTACTCACAAGGATGTAATGCTGGGAATTTCTTAGTCGATAATTGTATCGCTGAATATTTCACGGTGAAAACACCGCATGCCGCGTTCGCGGGTATTTGGAATACCAACTATGGATGGGCTGGACCTAGTAATTATTTCCAGCGATGGTTCTGGGATGCGATATTCAATGAAAGTACAACCAGACCGTTTTTACGGGAGCTTGGGCCAGCGAACCAGCAATCAAAAGAAAGAAACCTGTATCATCTTAATGAAAGGGATTTTTATATTCGATTTCTCTTTTACGAACTCGAATTATTCGGAGATCCCCAACTTTCAATAAAAAGGATCACCAGTCCTCCTACTCATGATACCTGCATGTATCATCTTGGGATAGAAAATAATTCACATGTTGAGGCGAACGAAATAGTTCCTGTTGAAACCCGAGTGGGGAATCTTGGCCAACAAGATGAAAATAATATCCATGTCTCGATTTTTATTGACGATGTCTTCATTTCATCACAAATAGTAGAAGTCTTACCGTCACAAGCTATTGTTCCTGTGATATTCGATTGTAATTTTTCTCCTGGAGAACATACTATACGAGTCATGGTAGCACCTTCTGAAGGGGATGAGAATACCGCGAATAACATGATGAGCGTTACCATTATCGCAGGCCCAGACATCACTGTTTCTTCTGTCATTGTCCCTTCATATATTTATGTTGATTCGAATAATATTATTGTTGCTAATGTAACAAACCTTGTCTCACAGGAACTCCATGAGATCACGGTTCGACTTCGCATCAATGACCAGACTGTCGCATCCATCGTTATTCCGGTACTCTTATCTCATCAAACAGAAACGGTGACCTTTGAATGGATTCCAGAAACATTTCAGCAGTTGTACTCATTTGTAGTGGTTGCTGACCCCGTTAATGATGAAGGGTATACCATGAACAATCGTTGTGATGGCGGAACAGCTCGTTCCATACGGCATACTCTTTATGTTGATGATGATGGGACAGCTGATTTCATAAGAATCAGTGATGCAGTCAATGCAGCTGGACCCTATGACACAGTGTACGTGCATTCTGGAGTCTACCATAACGCAATTTACATTTCCCGTCCATTAACCTTGGTAGGTGAGAATAAGAGTACTACGATGATATCTATTGACTTTGGTTGGATTATCCATATCATCAGTGAAAATGTTTCCATCCATGGTTTTTCTTTTTTGGTTACAGGAGGATGCTTTGTTCAGCTTACTTGTTCTGATATCATTATCGATGCATCTCATGTGACGATTTCCGATTGTAATATCCTAAACAACTATTATGGGCTGAGAATTGCGCATGGATCATTCAATGTCATCTCTAATAATACAATATCAGGTGGTTGCATCGGAATTCAGGTTGAGAACGGGGAAAGGAATAATCTTACTAAAAATCAAATTAGTATCAGTGGAGACAATGCAGATTCAGCGATAACCCTGATGAGTGATAACAATCTTATTTTTGATAGCGACATTTCAAGTAACGCAGAGTCCGGCATATATGGTATTAATATTGAATCATCCGAGAATTTTATAGTAAGAAATTTCATTCATGATCTTCCATTAGAGGGTATTGTTATTTATGGAAATGAAAATAATATCCTCACCCAGAATCGTATAAGTAATTGCGGGGATTGCGGTATCTATCTCTGTCAGTCTTCAAATAATCATCTTTATCACAATGATATCATAGACAATGGCTGCAACGCGTACGATGATGGCGGGGTGAATTCGTGGGATAACGGATTTCCGTCTGGTGGGAATTATTGGGGTGATTATACGGGTGAAGACATGGATAATGATGGTATTGGAGATGAACCATACTATATCCCAGATGTAAGTATTGACAATTACCCAATGATGTCTCCGATGACTTCCTTTATTCCCGCACTAATTGCCAACGCCAATGGACCATATTTCAGTTGTTGTAATGAACTTATTCAATTTACTGGGACGAAATCCGGCGGTGTCTTGCCTTTCACCTATCAGTGGTCTTTTGGTGACGGACAAAGCTCATTACTACAGAATCCTATTCACAGTTACATAGCACCTGGTGTATATCCAGTTGTCTTGACAGTAACAGATAGTCGCGGGGTTAGTAATACTAATATAGCAACTGCGACGGTCAATATTCCTGGAAACAGTCCTGTTGGTTGGTGGCGTTTCAACGAAGGACAAGGCTCCACCATCCATGATATTTCAGGGAATCATATCGATGGAACTATTTCTGGAGCAAGTTGGGATGGTGCTGCTGGGTACGGATTACAATTTGATGGGGTTAATGATTATGTTAACCTTGGATCATCGCCGCTCCTACGTTTTGGAACCGGAGATTGCTCTATTGCTATATGGGTAAAGACGACTACCGCAACAAATCAAGGACGTCCATATGATATCATCCTCACAAATCAAAACAATTACAGCTTGGTATTGTATCAAGAACGAATCGGATTTAACTTGGCCGGTAACACTATCCTTGGTAACACTGATGTCTACGATCAACAATGGCATTACCTCGTTTATACAAGGCAAGGAACACACAACCGACTCTATGTAGATGGCGCCTGCCAACGAAGTTGTGAATTATCTATAGAGAACTACACTTCGTCTTATAATACATACATCGGCATGGCAAACTATCATACTGATTATTTTAAGGGCATACTTCGTGATCTTCAACTGTATCGACGAGTACTCAGCGCTGGTGAAGTCCAAGCTTTATACCAAAATTCTCTCCAAATTGTCTCTAATGCACATGGGCCTTACAGTGGTTTTGTCAATGAACCTATTCATTTTGTTGGCACGGCAATTGGTGGTATCCCACCTTATTCTTTCAATTGGAATTTCGGTGACGGAACTCATCTGATTGGTCAACAAGTAAACCACATATACACAAATACAGGAGTTTATCCCATTACACTCACCGTTATAGATAACCAAGGAAACAGCATCAACAACATAACCACAGCTTCAGTCCTCACTCGACCATTGATCGCCAACGCTCATGGACCATATTACGGGTTTATAAATGAACAAGTTGAATTCACAGGTTCCGCTTCAGGTGGTGTACAACCTTATTCGTGGTTGTGGGATTTCTGCGATGGTACTACCTCCACACTTCAGAACCCAATACATGCTTTTACTAGAGATGGTACCTCTACCATCATACTAACTGTTACTGATAGCCAGAACAACATTCAAATAACTAGTACCTCCACTACAATATTCTCCGGATATCAACAAACAATTTTTTATTATCATGACATTGCTTTAGGAGAATACGGTTTTTCCGCACAGGCAGAAGCTGCAATCCGAATCACACCAGATGAACTCCAAGCATGTGAAGATGGATATCTCATCGGAGCACGATTCTATAATTCTCCGTATAATCCTTCAGCTTGGTCAGGTGTACTGAAAATTTATGACCAAGGAACACCAATAGCTCCTGGCGCGCTTCTTACGTCAGTACCGTTTATTGCATCTACGGGAGGATGGATACGAATTATCTTACCAATAAGAATAGCATTGAACACAAACCAGGACCTCTGGGTTTCCATACAAATCCCTGAAATGATTTATATCGATGTAGATATGGGTCCAGCAGTGTCAGGAAAAGGAGACTGGTTTAAATATGGTTCCACATGGTACGAACTACCAGAGTTTGTAGATAATGTTAATTGGAATATAGAAGCTCTCATTGCAATCGAACCACAAGAATTACTCCCAGATGCTCAGGGGCCATCAGAAGGTGTTGTGAACGAACAAATTCAGTTCACGGGATCCGTTTCAGGTGGAGTTCAACCCTATTTGTGGAATTGGGAGTTCGGTGATGGAACAACCTCGACAGAACAGAATCCGGTTCATCAATACTCTGATGACGGGACATTCCAAATCACACTCAATGTAACTGACAGTAGAGGATCATATTCTATCGCTGAATTATCAATTTTTATTGTTAATACACCTCCACAAGCAGAATTTTCATTTACACCCGACCAACCAATAGAAAACGAACCAGTATCTTTCATAGATACATCCATCGATCATGACGGCACAATTATCTCCTGGTTATGGGGCTTCGGAGACGGCAGCAACTCTAACGAACAATACCCTATTCACTTGTACACGACTCAAGGAATTTATACAGTTATGCTTACGGTCACTGACAATGACGGTGCTATCGATACCGTATCCCAAACAGTAGAAGTTCTCCATCAAAACCAACCACCAAACATACCAACGATTCCTTCTGGAACACAAAGTGGATTTATTGACAAATCATACGATTTTTCAACACTCGCCACCGACCCAGAAAATGATCAAATATACTACCAATGGAACTGGGGAGACGGAACAATAAGTTCATGGGACGGCCCGTACGACTCAGATGTGGAAATTCACAACGCTCATATCTGGGGGCAGGAGGGTATATACCAGATCAGCGTGAAAGTAAAAGATATTCATGATGCAGAAAGTGATTGGTCATCGCCGCTCACTATTATTATTTCTCGTGAAGACGTAGCACCTCCCACCATTGATCACGTACCAATAACCCAGACAGTGCTTGGTGAAGATTTCGTTGTCCACGCTATCATAGTTGATGATGTCACACCTATCCCAATGGCGTATGTCGATTATCGAGCAATCAATACTGCTGTCGGCCCAGGGAACCAGGTGACAAAACCGTGGACCACTATCACGATGAACTACAACGAACAGGACCAACAATACAAAGGAACGATTTCCTCTGCAGAAATCGCAAAGATATACTCAGAAAATCCAAAGAACCCCTGTTTTGAGTACCGAATTTGGGCAGTCGACAAAGCAGGTCATCTAGGAAGTACCAAATATATTACAGTAAATATCATAGATCCTGATTCCAGTATACAACCATAACACGCCACCATCGAAAAACAGAAATTAAACACCTTTCGTTTCGTCTTCATCCTGTAGAAATATTGAAATTTGATAGGTTGTTCGATTCTTTCCAAATAAACCATATAAATATAATTATATTAATAAATTAAGGAGGAAAAAGTCTATGAAGAAAATCATTGAAATTTTGATATGTATTGTAATGCTAGTAGCAACACCCCTACTAACATCTGTAGGAGACGCGAAACCACTTGACCATCCCACACCCTGGGTTACAACAACAGGAGGAGGAGTAGGAGTCCATATGGGGAAAAAGAATTTTGGAAACGAGACGGTAACGAATGTCCATTGGAGGATTTTATTTTTTGATAGTAACTTTAACCCAGCTCAAAACATATTGATTGGTAGAGATACCTCAGGGGTAATCCCAAGTCTTGCGCCTGGCCAAGAAATAACTATTTCGGTTAGAGTGTTTGGGTTTGCACGTTACCCCACGACGGACCTTGGATTCTTTCTTGAAGGAAATCAGTTTGGTGGGGGTTTGTTACGAGTCATTGGACCGCTGGTGATTGCGATTCCTCAAAACTATGGTGATGATCCCGGTCAGCTCTAAAAAAGAGAGGCCCAGGGATTTCTTCTCCTTTCTTTTTTTCTTTTTTGTGTTTTTTTCATCCTTGTTCGATTCATTCCAAATAAACTATTTATACAAATGAGTAATAAAACATGGTGTAAGAAATATGTGAGGAGACATGTTTCGTCGTTTAAAAAATATTGTTCATTAAAAATTCTTTGTGAAAGGAAACAAGGTGGATGAGGATATGGAGAATACCAAGAAAAATCAAACAATAATAATTAGTGTTATTATAAGTATTTTGGTACTATATTTTTTACCACTCATTGGAAATGCGCTCGATACAAATCCCCCAGAGATAAATGATGTATCGGTCGGACGGCAGTTTTGGCCACAATCTGTTTTCCTTCAACGAGAGGTAGCGGGAAATCTTTCTTTTACATGTTCTGTAAAAGAAACCACAGGACCTCCTGAAAACGTCAGTCTAAATATTACCAGGCCGAATAATCTTATGATGAACATCACCATGCCAATTGATCAAACTTCAACTCCTCCATTTTACAATTATTTTTATATATTTAATGACTCTTTGAATCTCGGATCATATCATTTTTATATCTGGGCGAAAGATACAGCAGGAAATTCAAATCAATCTGAAAACTATTATTTTGTTATCATCGCCAATCGCATGAATTATATTCATGTCGATGCTAGTAACGTCAATAGCCCCTGGGATGGAACCGCACAGCATCCGTTCAAAACGATAGAAGATGGTCTTGTAGCAGTAAACCCATACGGTACGATATTCGTTCACAATGGTATTTACAATGGAATCTTTTCTAGTTCTTATGGAATAAATCAATCGGTCCTTTTAGAGGGAGAAAGTAAGGAAAATACGATTATTGATGGGAGCTCTGCAGTCACTGATTTCGTTATCGGATTGTATGGAACACAAATCACAACCCTCAGTAACCTTACGATACAGAATGGTTTTTTAATGGGAATACACCTCAACTCAGCTTCTAATAAAAGGATAACAAACTGCATCATACGGAACAATCCATCAGCTATCGTTGTCGACTCATCCGACTACAATATCCTCACCAACTGCACCATCAAGAACAACACAAATAGCATCACTTTCCATAGCGAATCTGATAATAACCAGATTTATCACAATAATTTCATCGGAAATACCCATCAGATAACAGGAAATCTCGGAGTTAATATTTGGGACAATGGAAGAACAGGGAACTATTGGGAAAATTACCAAAAGCTTTATCCCTCTGCAACTATCAATACGACGACAGGAACATGGAATACACCATTCACCATTAACGCGAACAACATCGATCATCACCCCTGGGTGAATGCAAATGGAATCTACAACAACCCACCAGCAACTCCAAACATGCCCTCAGGAGTAACAAATGGATATACCAATACCACCTACACCTACACAACAACCACAGCGACCGACCCAGATGGAGACCCAGTCTTCTACCTATTCAACTGGGGAGATGGGACAACCACCAGCTGGATGATCAACCCAACCGCAAACCACCAATGGACTACACCCGGGAATTACCAGGTAAAAGTCAAAGCTAAAGACAGCCATGACTCAGAAACCGAGTGGTCATCATCAATACCATTACAAATCATCACCCAAACAATACCTGAAAATCAACTCCAGATTAACGCACCAGCCTCCCTTACCGAAAGAACCACGTTTACCGTAACAATAACCGTAAACAGAGCAACCCTTGAAAACGCAGCAGTCACCTTCGCAGGGATCACCAGAAATACGAATACTCTAGGGCAAGTCTCATTCACCGCTCCAGAGGTTTCACAAAACACCGAATACCCTGTTTCTGCACAACATACAGGATACACCTCAGCAACCACAAACATAATTGTACTCCATCATGAACAACAACAAGGGTACATCTACGGTGTTGTCCGAGATGCATCAACGAATACACCCCTGCAAACCGCATCCGTAACCATTGTTTTTTCCGCTCAGGAAAACCAAATCATCTTCACTGATACAAACGGAAGGTACAACGTCCTTGTTCCTATCGGAACATATACGGTTATAGCAAGTAAACAAGGATATCTCACGGAAACCAAACAGAACATTCAAATACAAGAGAACTCAGCGATCGAACAAAACTTCGCCTTAGAGAAAACAACGCCTACATCATCAGGAACCACTGACCAACAAGCAAGTATTATGGAATACACCATTCAACAAAAGGCTGCTCAAGGAGACATCGGCGCACAAATCATCCTGCAACCACAAGATAAAACCATCGCGTACTACCGTCAAGGACTCATTATCACGCTGCTTCCGCTTCTTAATCAAACATTTTCCTTCACGATTAACGCATCGCTGAATACCACGGGGACTATCCTTGTCTGCCGCATCGGCCCTGGCGTGCTTTCTGATTTAGATAACATCAGCCTCACCTATGACAACAAATCCTTAAACGAAACCACGGACATTGCATCCTTCTTCAGCATCCAGGAGAACACCACTGCGAGCTGGTTTAGGATCCTGACTACTCAAGGTCTCTACATCCTGGTACGAATCCCTCACTTCAGCACCCATACCATCACGATAACATCCCTCCAACACATCATCGAAACATTCGGGGGAATCCCTGCAATACTTACCTATATCCTTATCGCCGTGGTTGTGATTGTACTATTCATAGGCGCAGGTGAGCTGACCAAGCGATTGTAGGTAACGATTATATCTCGGTTCTCCATTTCTTACTTATCGTGAAGGTGAGGGTGAAATGGAGATAGTACAAATCATACTCAGCGCAAGCATCACCATTCTATCGCTAGGCTTATTCATTGTTTCTCTACTGAGTTACAAAACCTATAAGAACGGAAAACTCCTATTTGTCAGCGGTGTTTTTTTTCTCTTCTTTCTACAAGGGACATTCTTTAGTCTTGGGTTATTTTCCAGCATGTTCGCAGGTTTTATCCTCACCATCCCAAGCAGTCTATTTGATCTTGTAATATTAGTCGTATTGTTCATTGCGACATTGAAGAGATAATGCTATGACCGGTCCGCTTGAGTTACAAATCCGCCGAGAGATCTACAATCTTATCTTAAAAAACCCTGGTCTTCATGCGAAAAAAATCGCAGAACTCCTAGTGATTAGTGGTCAACTCGCCGATTATCACCTCAATTATCTAGAACGTCAACAACTCATTATTACTCAGAAAGAGGATGGGTACCGTCGGTGCTATATTGAAGGAAAACTCGGATTCTATGACCGTCGACGTCTGTCGATGCTCCGCCATGAAACACCCTTAAAAATCGTTTTTTATCTCCTGGATCATCCCCAGGCTCGCCATAGAGACATCTTAGAGCACCTCTCGATTGTAAAATCAACGCTTTCGTTTCATCTTGATAAATTAGTCAAATACGATATCATCTCGGTCTCAGAATGTGAGAACGAAAAACGGTATTCCATTAAAGATGAAGAAGAACTTTATGAACTTCTCATCCGGTATAAACCGTATTCGCAGATCGAAAGCCTCAAAGATACCTGGGTTGACTTGAAATGGCCTGGGACAAAGAAAAAAGAACTATAAAAAAAAACCTAGTGTTGTGCAATTATATCATCAATTCAAGATAGCAATGTTCTAAAGGAAAAGCATGTTTACCTCATCATCAAAAGAGAGGATACTAGAGACAATGCGAAGAGGGTATTACTATGAAACAATCACTTGAGAGTTTTTTCAAACCAAAAAGTATCGCAGTCGTTGGCGCTTCTAAGAACCCAACAAAAATCGGGCACGCGTCATTAAAAAACATCCTTATCTCTGAATATACCTGCAAACTCTACCCAGTTAATCCCAATGAAGATGAAATCCTTGGGTTGAAATGCTACAAAAAACTCATTGATATCCCCGGACCAGTAGACCTCGTCATGGTCTGTGTCCCCGAACCATTGGTCGTATCAATCATCCAGGACTGTGTGAAAAAAAAGGTCAAATGGATCATTATCATCACCTCAGGGTTTAGCGAAATCGGGAATCATGAGGGAGAAGAAACCATAAAAAAACTCGTGGAAGGAACTGGGATTAGGATCCTTGGGCCAAACACGATGGGCTATAAGAACGCCTCAAATAATTTAGATGTCTCTTTTGTGTTTGGGATGCCACGGAAAGGCAACCTTGCCCTCATCAGCCAGAGCGGAGCACTGGGGATGGGGATGATTTACCTAGCGAACAACGAGTTCGTCGGACTGTCAAAAATCATCGGCGTGGGAAACAAACTCGATATCGACGATGACGATCTCGTAGATTACTTCAGTGCAGACCCGGAAACCCAAGTTATCGGGTTGTACATCGAAGGCATACGACATGGACGAACCTTCATGAACAGCATCAAAGCCTGTAACAAACCTGTGTTAGTCGTAAAAGCTGGGAGAAGCAAAGCAGGGGCACGAGCAACCGCGTCACATACCGGGTCCATGGCGGGGAGTGACGAGATGTACAGCGCTGCGATAAACCAAGCAGGGGGAATCCGTTGCCGTGATGTCGTTGAACTCTTTGATATGGCACGTGCCCTTGCCGGTCAACCTCCAGCGAAAGGAAACCGTATCGGGATTATTACGAACGGTGGCGGACTTGGAATATTGTTAACCGACGCCTGTGAAGCAAATGGATTATCGATACCGAAACTCTCACCAACAACCTACAAGAAAATTGAAAAAATCGTCCCAGGTCTCGTAAAACCAAACAACCCAGTAGACTTAGTCGCTGACGCAGGATTCTATCGGTACTGGGCATCGACCCTTGCCTTGCTTGAAGACCCCAATATCGATGGGATCATCGTTGCATCAGTACATGCAGGGTACGCACGACCACGAGAATACGCAGG
>Ga0209777_10006379_pt1 | contig 13282 bp, 12 predicted proteins | sample FrelakmetHBP12HB_FD_187147 | JGI IMG/M metagenome (GOLD analysis project Ga0209777, IMG submission 187147) | Freshwater lake sediment microbial communities from the University of Notre Dame, USA, for methane emissions studies -HBP12 HB (SPAdes)... | ecosystem: Environmental > Aquatic >...
TCCAGTTGTCGTCTTCGGTTGTCTGCTCGCAGGAAATGGGAGTTTCGATCATCGGGTCCAAGAAGTCATCTTGCACGATAACCGCCTCCCTTCCACGATATCAATTATCGGACGTCTGCGCGGGTTCGTTAGTTCCAGGCAGGCGCTATATTATACACGATCTCAGTAGATATGAAACTCCCTCGCTACTTCGCCTTGAACCGCAATATCGTCAGTGAGTTCGCGGGGAATGTGTAGTCGAAAGCTGTCCCCTTCACGCTCAGAGTGCTCTTCTTCGGATACACCTTCTTCGGCTGATCGAGGGTGTTCTCATCGTAGCCGCTTTCGGAGCTAAGCACAATCACTTCGGCATTCGGCCCCACGCTCGACGCCCCGGCAAGGTTCATTTTGGTCTCCTGAGCGTCCCCGGACACGTTGACGACCTTGAGGATCACGTCCCCAGTCTTGGTGTCCTTGCTGGCCGACGCGTGGAGCGGGTTCACGCTCGGCAGCGCAACGTCGTGGATGAGCTTGCCATCCAGGTAGCACTTCACGCGCGCCTTGCCCACTTCGACTTTGACGTCATACCACTTGCCGGTTTCGATGGACCCCCGGACCGGCCTGCCGATCTCGCTACCGCCCCACTGGACCGCGTGCCTGGTATTGCCCCAGCCGGCGATGTTCCACCACGCGTAGGCGCTGTCGCTCGCCACACGGAACATGATCAGGAACCCTTCGGCACCGCCCGTCTTGCGGGCCTTGAGGGTGATCGTATACTCAGACCAGTTCGGGTCGCCCACCACGGCGCGGCAGTTCTCGTCTTGTGAGGATTGCTTGAGCACTCCGTCGGCCACTTTCCAGTCTCCGCTGGGGAACTTCCAGCCTTCGGAGCCGTTCGCGAAGTCGCTCTTGTAGAGAACCTTATCCCCCTGAGTTACCACGATGTCCTTGTATTCCGCCTGGGTCGCCCATGTGCCTACCCCGACCGCGCCGTGAGTGGGCTCGGCGAGCGTACTGGACTTGGTGACATCCGTCGGCAGCACGACGTCGCCCCGGTTCAGGCTGAACATCTGCTGAGCGTAATACGACGGGATGCCATAGACCCGCGAGCTGTCGAAGTCGATCAGATCCGGGCTCCACCCGCGGTGATTGACGTTGACAAACAGAGGCGCATACGACGCCATCATCACGATATCGGAGTTGCGCTCCATGCCGATCATAAACGCCGCCTCGCCCAGAGCCGCCCTCAGGTTGCCCTGGCCGCAGCCCTGCGTGCAGGCATACTCGCCCACGTAAATCTTCGATCCGGTGCGGTCGTAGGAATCGTACCTATCCGCCATCCCGATGAACGACTCAGGCGAAGTGTAATAATGCTCGTCGACGAAATCCGGCTTGCGGCTGCCGAAATCGCCGGATGTGTTCGCGATCAGCTTCATTTTGGGATACTTGGCCTTGATCGCGTCGTAAAACAGCGGCCAGCGCTCGAAATACGCGCGCCCGCCGTTCTCGTTGCCGATCTCCATCAGCCCGAGGCCGAACGGCTTCGGGTGGCCGGCCTTTGCCCTCAGCGCGCCCCACTTCGAGTCCGCCGGGCCGTTGGCATATTCAATTGCATCCAGCGCGTCCTGCACGAACTCGCCCATGTTCTCCATCGGGATCGGCGCCCCGTGCGACATTCCGCAGTTGATGACGAACAGCGGGGCAGCGCCCAGGTCGTCGCACATTTGGAGATACTCATGGAATCCGAGGCCGTTGGGCGACATATAGCCCCAGAGGTTGGGCAGCGTGCGGCGGTCGGAGATCGGGCCGATGGTCTGTTTCCAGCGCATCGATGTCGCCGACGATGAACCCTCCACCCAGCAGCCGCCGGGGAAACGAACGAACGATGGCTTGAGGCCCGCGAGCATCTCCGCCAGGTCCGGCCGCAGGCCATTCGGCCTGTTTTTCCAGGTCTTTTCGGGGAACAGCGAAACCACGTCCAGCCAGACGGTGCTGGACTGGGCGGGCGCTATATACAGACTCGCCTTGGGGTCGGTCGCGCTCGCTGTGAGAGTCGCGGAGTAGGTCTTCCAATCCTCACTTAGAGGGCCGATCTTCGTGGAGGCGAGGACTACATCGCCGGCGCCACGCAAGCTTATCTCCAGGGTGTTTCCCGGCTTATCGGACTTTGCATAGAGGGAAAGGCTGTACTTCTCGCCTTTGGCAAGCGCAATCCCCCAGTAACCCCCGTTCACGACCTCGGGGCTATGATATCTACGCCTATCCGCAGGAATCACGGTTTCGATCTTGAGCGACCTAGTGTTGAACGGACTCTGCGTCGATGGCTTTTGCGTGTCTATACTGATCGACATGCCATCCGAGCCATAGACTGTCCAGTAATCCGGTTTGTCCGAATCCTCGAATGATCGATTGCGGATGAGTTCGGCATAGATTCCGCCGTCCCCGGCGCAGTTGATCTCTTCAAAGAAGATTCCGAACAGCGACGGACTGATCGCATGGCCGGGCTTGTCGACCTGCACGGTCAGCGTGGCCGGTTCAGCCGCAACCGCGCCGCCGACGGCCGCGAAAGCGATGCCAATCATGGCTAACGCCAAAATGCCCCTGGTGACTCTGGTCATTTGTGTTTCCTCCCTAAGTCGGCCGCGTGGAATCGCCTCCCGCAGCCTCTGTTACTTACTGAGCATTATATATGGGATGGTCTCGGGCTGCAAACGGCGCTTTGAGCGGTAAGTGCTCACGGTTCGTGAGTACCACGTCATGCTGAACTTGTTTCAGCATCCAGGCTACGAAGGGATGGACCCTGAAACGAGTTCAGGGTGACGTGTTGCCCTACGTAGTACTTACCAAAAGTGAGCACTTACTTTGAGCGCTAACGCGTCATCTGCCCCTCGACGCATGACGCGGCAGCCGCCAGAATTCCATGTTGGTTACCAGCGTTGGACTGTACCCCGGCTCCGGGACGCAAAGCGTGTTTCGAACCACGGAGGTTCTTTCCTGTCTCTTGAGCAAGCCCACGGGAGAATCATGGGATATACGGACCTGTAGATGCTAAAGGCTGCACTTGACGAAGGGAGGAGTGCGTCTCACGTGGCCCTATTCCCGCCGCAAGTGGCGTTCGACCGCGTATCTGCCGCCTGGCCGGCACGTCCACAGCCCGCCAAGCTGCCCGCAATACGCCAACGAATGCTCAAAGCCTCACTTGGACGCAATCCAAAACAGGGCTTATGAACAATCGGGGTTTAGGCAAGTCACGCGTCAGGTATCACTTACGAAGATGCTTGGGGAATGCGCTATGTCCGGGACAGATGAGGACGAAGTCTTTAGCAGCCTAATCAAAGACATTGAGTCGACCAACGTGTCGGTGTTGTGCCTGTGCGGGGAACTTGACGCTTCCACGATTCCGGGCTTCATCGATGACGCGCATGATGTCATCGAGCGGCGCAGAAATGTCATAATTGACGTCCACCTGCTGGACTACATCGACAGCACGGGAGTCGCCGCAATGCTCTCCACCCGCAACGCCCTTGAAGCGGTGGGCAGGAAGATGTGCCTGGTGGGCTGCCACGGCCTGCTCAGCAAAGTTCTCGAGATCACACAAACCCAACTGGCGCTGCCTTGCCTGGAGGACCTGGACACCGCGATAAGAGTACTGAGCTCCGAGGCCGGCTAGCCTGCCAGTTCGGGAAACCAGAGCTTGATCTCGGTCGCGGCGGTTTCGGCGGAGTCTGAACCATGTATGAGGTTCTTGCGGGTGGAGATCGTGAAATCGCCCCTGATCGTGCCTGATGCGGCCTGCTCCGGGTCCAGAGCGCCCATCATATTTCGCACAGGAATGATCGCGTTTTCCCCCTCGACGACCATAGCCACGACCGGGCCGGACGCAATGAAATCGACCACGGCATCGAAGAAATCTTTACCCCTGTGAACCGCGTAGTGTTGCTCGGCGAGTTTTCTGGATGGAGTGAGCATTTTCATTGCCACGATATCGAGATTCCGGCGCTCTATTCTTGCCACGATCTCCCCGACCAGCTTGCGCCCGACACCGTCGGGCTTGATCATTACGAAGGTCCTCTCCAACATGTTCACCTCTACAAAGAGAAAGAGAGGCAGCCGGGGCGTACCTCTCCGTCGAAAACGTGCTATACTTTACGCGGGCTAAGCTTGCGTGTTGGCGCGCTTCATGAGTCTGGACTTGCGTCGGGCTGCCGCGTTTGGGTGGATAATGCCCCTCTTGGCGGCCTTGTCGACTATGCTGACAGTCTCGCTGAGAAGCGTGACGGCGTCATCGGCCTTGGCGTCCTGCGCGGCCTTGGTTTTCTTGACGAATGTCTTGATTTTGGACTTGGTAGCCAAATTGCGCAGCCTGCGCTCGCGAGACTTCTTAACGTCTTTGATAACTGACTTGATGTTTGGCAACTAGGTCTCACCCCCTGTCCTTGCCAAATGGGAATCACAACCGTATCAATATAGCAGGTCCGGGCAAAAAATGCAAGAGCGCCGGCCGCTATGAGACTGTTCAGTTCCGCGGGACTGATTACTCCGTTAGCACTGAGTAGGCCGGGTTTGGGCCGTATCGAAGCGCGGTGGGTGGGTTGACCGTCCTTCGATACGCCGCTTCGCCGGCTACTCAGGACTAGCGCGGTTCTAGATTCCCGGAGAACTGAACTCTCACGCCACTATCTTGACGACATGGGCAATTGCGAACCGACTTATCGCAGGCCGCCCGAGGCGGCCTACATTCATATTCCTTTTTGTGTCTCGAAGTGCCACTACTGCGAGTTCAATTCGTATCCGGGCATGGATTCGATCTTCGGGCAGTATACTCAGGCGCTGATCACCGAGATCGAAAACGCCCCTCGGCCCGACCCCGCGAGGCCGCTGGAGACCGTCTACTTCGGCGGCGGCACCCCGACGCTGCTTCCCGCCCATTATCTGCTGGATATCCTGTCGGCTGTCCGGGAGACGTTCGGGCTGGCCGACGATGCCGAGGTCACGATCGAGGCGAATCCCGGGACTGCCGATAAGGCCAAGCTCGCTGAGCTGCGAAACGGCGGGTTCAATCGAATAAGCATAGGCGTGCAGTCTCTTGACGACGAGTTCCTGGAGAAGATCGGGCGGGCGCACAGCCGGCGGCAGGCGATAGATGCTTATGAGTCCGCGCGGCTGGCGGGGTTCGCTAACATCGGGATCGACCTCATATTCGCTCTGCCCGGCCAGACGCTCGATGGGTGGCGAGCCACCCTAGACGCGGCGGTCGGCTTGGGTTCCGAGCACGTATCCCTCTATGAGTTGACTATAGAGGAGGGGACCAGGTTCGCCGAGATGCGCGCGCGGGGCGAGCTAGATCTGCCCGATGAGGACACGCGCCTCAATATGTATGAGACGGCAATATCCAAGCTCACGGGGGCTGGGTTCGAGCACTATGAGGTCTCGAACTTCGCCCGGCCGGGCTATCGTTCCCGCCACAATCAGGTTTACTGGAGAAACGAGCCGTATTACGGCTTTGGCGCGGGGGCGACCAGCTACGTCGAGGGGGAGCGCGCCCGCCGTGTCGCCGACCCGCGCGCATATATCGCCGCCGTGTGTTCGGGATCGGACGCGATCGAGTTCTCCGAACGCCTCACGGGCCGCGCCGCGCTGGCTGAGACGATCATCCAGGGTCTGAGGATGATCGAGGGCATCGACCTCTCAGCGATAAACGCCGCGTACTGTACCGACCTGGCGCAAGAGTTCGAAAACGAGATCGCGCGGCTCAGGGAGCGGGGACTGGTGGAGGAAGCGGACGGGCATCTTCGCGTGACGCACTGTGGGCTGCTGCTGCTCAATGATGTGGCGGGTGAGTTTGTGGGATATGGGAGTTGAAACTTGCCGCCCGGTAAACCCGTATGGACTCTTGGAGGAACCCTCCGAGCATGGACATGAAAGAACCGTACCTCTCCCCCGATGGCTTGTCAGCCGCTTGCGAGCTGGTCGATAAGGGCTTGGCGCGCGGCCTGTATACCGGAGCCGCGCTTTACGTGTCGCGCGGCGGCACTACGGCTGTTTCGCACTGCGTGGGACACACGGACGAAACACGCGCGACTGCCATTGACGAGCACACGCTCTTCGACCTCGCGTCTCTGACGAAGCCCATGGTCACGGCGCTGTCGGTTCTCTTGCTCGAGGCGGACGGCAAGCTTGGTCTTGACCAGCGGGTGACGGAGTTCTTCCCGCAGCGAGCGCTTGATCACCTTAAGGACGTCACTCTTTTCGGTTTAGTGACCCATACGTCGGGGCTTCCCGCCTGGCGGGATCTCCAAGGCGAACAGGGAACGCGCGAACACGCCCTGGAAACGCTTTTCGGCGTCCCGCTCGATTGCCCGCCGGGAACTAGATATGAGTACAGTTGCCTGGGCTACATAATGCTGGGGCTGGTTGTCGAAGCCGTCACGGGCGAGGACTTGGGATCATTCGCGCGCGGGCGGATCTTCGGGCCTCTGGGCATGGGCGAGACTCTTTTCAACCCTGGGCCGAGTGAGAACATAGCATCCACCGGAATGTGTCCCAGCAGAGGCCGAATATCCAAAGGGATGGTCCACGACCTCAACGCCTTCGCTATTGGCGGCATTTCTGGGAACGCGGGTTTATTCGGTTCGGTACGAGACGCGGCATTGTTTTGCCATAGTATCACATTTGCGAGCCAATCTAAGGTCAGTTCGCCATTATCGTCCGGAATAAGGAACAAGATTTTCGCCAATGCTCTTGCTGAGAGCATCGGCGGACACACACTCGGGGGATGGTTTATTAGGCCGAATCTTATGCTTTCGGCGTTTGCAGCCACCCACTCAACAACAAAAGCTGCGATAGGCCACTCAGGTTTCACTGGTGTGGCTATAATCATTGATCCATGCTATGAACTTTGCAGTGTGCTGCTCACCAACCGAGTGTGCAACCCCGAAGATGTTACGGTGTTTGGCACGCTCAGACGTAGCGTATTTGCTGCCGTTCTGGATACTATTGTGTGGTGAGCGGGACTTTTTTTAATTTTTCTTTGTTGGGTGATTGACATAGTGAGACAGAACGTCTATACTTATTTCTGCTGAGTTTTCGCTGAAAAGCAAATTCTACTAGAACAGTCGAGGTATGCTTCAGACATGGAGAATGTACTCAAGAAGGACGACACAAGGACAGGCAAGCCGCGTGTCCTGGTAATTGATGACGAAGAGAACGTTTGTGAACTTATTACCCTCTATTTCGAGAAGGCTGGGTATGACGTGGTGTGCGCCGGTAACGGCGCGCAAGGCATGGATATGATCCGTACGCACAAACCGGACCTGGTGATTCTCGATCTCATGCTGCCCGGCATGGACGGATTGGACGTCTGCAAGGAAATCCGCAGAACCAGCAATGTTCCGTTGATCATGCTGAGCGCGAGAGTAGATGAGGTTGATCGAGTTCTGGGTCTGGAAATCGGCGCCGATGACTATGTGACCAAACCGTTCTCCCCGAGAGAGCTCCTTGCCCGCGTCAAGGCCGTCCTGCGCAGAGCGGCTTACGTGCCGACCCCCGACGAGCAGCAGCTCCTGAACCTGCCGGGTCTCACGGTCAGCAGGATTTCACGCGAAGTCGTGGTCGGCGACCTGAGAGTGGACCTCACTCCCAAGGAGTTCGATCTGCTTTGGTATCTGGCCTCCAATCGCAATCGCGTGTTTACCCGCGAGCAGCTCCTCGAGCAGGTCTGGGCCTACCAGGAGTTCTACGGCGACGAGAGGACCGTCGACCAGCACATCAAGAGGCTCCGCAGGAAGATCGAGATCAACGGCAGCCCCTGCAGAATTACCACAATCTGGGGCGTCGGCTACAAGTTCGAGATCAGGGAGCCCGCGGCGGCTCTGTAGTCTGCGCTTCGACTTGAGTGTCGGCTCGATAGATAATCAATGGGCGGTGAGAGTACTCTCGCCGCCCATTTTATGTTGCTCGCGGGGCCTACTTGCCGCTGAACCCAGCTTTGCTCGACATGCGCACGCCGCTTCGCCGCCTCGGCTTCCTGACCCGCGACCCCAGGGTCAAGGAGCGCAAGAAGTATGGACGCAAGAGAGTCAGGAGAGGGTTCCAGTTCTCGAAGCGGTAAGATTGCGCTGCAATTAGTCGAACGAACAATCGACTTGGTCCGGCGCGCGTCGGACCATCGGGCTTATTTACAATTTGGATTGACCACATCAGCGTGGTACTTGCGGAACACAGCGATGACGGCCTGATTGCCTTTCTTTAGAGCTTGTTGGTACGGCGTCGGTTTCCTGGCGTCCGGGAATGGGTTTGCCCCGGCGGCAAGCAGCACCTCCACTTTATCGGAGTTGGTTCCCGGAGGCCCTGACGCCGTGTACAAAGGTGGCAAACCGTGCGCATCAACGGCGTTCACATCCGCTCCGGACTCGATGAGTAGTTTGGCCATCGCGGCTGAAGCCTCGAATATGGGCGTGGAGCCGTCGCGTTCGAAGCCATTTAGCTGCCAGGTTGATTGCCAGCGGGGCGGCTTCCTGAAGTCGACGTTGGCTCCGCATTTTATGAGGGCTTTTGCGGACTCAAGGTTGTTGTAGTAGACAGCCACACACAGCGGCGTCCAACCATTCCAATCCTTCTTCGGCACGTTCATCGGCGTGTCCACGACGTATCTAGTGGAGGTGTGCTCACTGTCGGGCAGACGCCCAACGAGAGCCTTGAGCAGGGCGGGTATGCTTTCGGATTGGCCGGATGCTGCCGCCTCGAACAGGGCCGTATAGCCATTCGGCGCCTCGACACTCGGGTCCGCGCCGTGCTCTATCAGGGCTACAGCAGCCTTGTCGCCATCCTTCCACCCGCAGGCGCTCATCAGCGGGGTATACCCTCTGCGATCCTTCGCCTCGATGTCCGCGCCTTTGGAGATGAGGTAGTCGATCAGTTTCGGGTCGGCGCAGCCGAATAGCGGGGTGCTTTCGTCCTTGGCCCTGGCATTGACATCGAGCTTTTTCTCCCCAACAAGAAACTTCGCAATCTCCGGTCCATCTTTGCTGTACTTATACGGCAAGCTGCAGTCACAAACGTCCCCGACCATGAAGAGCAATGTCCGCCCCCGGTCGTCTCTGCAAGAATACACTGCGTCGTCTTTGACATACTTGACGACCATATCCCATTCTTCCTTTGTGCCCTTCATGGCGGCTGTTTGCAGCGTTGCGAATAGTGCGGCCTGGTGTGTGAGCAGTGCGTAGCCTTTCTTGTCCAGGAACTTTTTGAAATCCGCCGTCTTGTCCCGACCCGTAAGCTGATTAGCCGCCCCGGCGCAATTCCAAGCGTCCCAATACTGGGCGTCCCGGGCCACCAGGACGGGGTTCTTGTCGGCGGTCGATTGCGTGTCGGCGCATGCGGCCCCGCATGTGCCCAGAGCCAGACACGCCGTTAGCAAGATCATCAAGCATTTCATAGCATCACCTTGTTTTTGACCGTGGCAGCGCCAGCCACTCGCTCTGGGCGGTTGGCCCAGACGAATGGCAATGGCCGGGCATGGAACTGCCCCATGCCCGGCCCGGTATAACCACTCTCTTTTCTACCGCGACTTGCCCAGTGAAGCGATCAGCTTGTCCACTGTGCTCGACTTGCCGATGACTCCTTCGGCCTGTGCGCGCAGGGTGGTCGCGTCGTATGCCAGGTGCCGGTAAAGACACCGGATCTGAGCCAGATAGAACTCACGCGTGTCCACGAGGTTCCTGGTCTTGTAGACAGCCTCGCGCTGTTTCGCCCAGTCGTTGCGGGCAGCCGGGTCGCTGGGCATCTCGCCAATCGATGACACGTCAGGCTTGACATCCGGCACACCCTGGTCGGCCAGGTACTTGAGCCCGTTAAGATAAGCCGACGTCGCCCTGGCTGCGGCGGCCGAGAAGTCCTTGTCGGAGCTAAGCCCGTAGGGCGCCGATTTCTCTTCAGTCAGCCCCCAAACGAGATAGACCTTCGCCGCTATCGCGGAATCCAGCGGGTAACCCAGGGCTTTTTGGCAATACGAGATTGCTGAGGCCGAAGGCAGGACATCCCGTTGCGATTGCTTTGACCCTGCATAAGAGGTCATGAAGAGAATGGGGATTTCGGCATATATCCTGCCGGCGTCCTCCGGCGCGGTATAGTCCTTGAGGAGGCCGAGACACGACTGCTCGATCTGCCGCATATCCGCCCCATCTTGGTATTGCTTCTCGATGTCCGCGAGACTCGAGGTAAGATCGGCGGCGAAAGATGGCAGCGCCAGGCAGAATGTCAGTACGGCCAAAAACAACTTCCAAAATGACGAAACACGCATTTGCATAGCCCCCTATAGTTATCCTGGCCCTCGGGTTGACGGGTCGATTGGACGCGCGCACGAACGCGCGCATACGCATTTAGGTTAGACGTCGCTAGACCGGCGTATGTTCCCCTCGTGGCCGGTCCGTTTATTAGGCTACCGTTACGGCAGTAGTGTTAACAGAGAGTCCTTGATTTTCGCATCAGGACACCTTCGTCTCCGCTGTGCGTTTCGACAATGGGGTCCGCAGACAGGAAAGGGACCGCCCGAACAATTCGAACTTGACTTCGTGCTACCCCCCGGTTGCTTCTCATGTCTTCCTCTCAAAGAGGAACTTGTAGACAAGCCCAACAAGCAAGAATACTGCTGCCGCAAGCATAAAGTCAGTGGCACATTGCATTTGTTTATCCTCCTTCTTTCCTGGTGACAACCTCTGCCTAGACAATATGCCCTGAAAGCTCTGCCCACCCCCTAGCGTCTCGCCAGACCCATGCGCAGACCCAGTACTGGTCGGCCGACAAGCCTACTTGTATCCACAGTTATCGGATCGGTGACGCCGTTTGGCCAAAGCTTCAGCTGGCATGCACGCCATCGAACACAGTTATGGGATCGCCTTTGGGATCCGCGTCATCTCCATCGCACTGGAACGTGCCGTACACTCCCACGGGTAGAACCGTGGGCGGGTCGACGACGAGGAAATCATCCTTCGTCATCAGGGGTAAGTTGGAATAGCTCGCACTCGCGGCCACGGCGAAGGCGAGGAGCATGGCGGATGCTATTATGGTCATAGACACTATTCGGCGCATCTACTTGCCCTCCGTTCTTGCCTGTATCCGCGCGGTCTTCTCGGCAGCCACTTCGACCCAGCAGTCACTCGGAAAGAAATCCTTGAGTTTGCCCCCACGCTTGGAAAGCATTTGTGTAGTCCGCGATCTGTGCGTAACAATCCCCGATCATATACTGGATGAAAGACTTGAACGTGCCGTACTCGGGACACCCGAACGCGGCCTCGTGCAGCTCCGCCGCCTCGGCGTAGTTCTGCTTGTCATAAGCGCAGTTTGCCACCAGGGAACGCGCCTCTATCATGCCGGGGTAGTCCGGGTGGTCCGCGATGACCTTCTCCAGAAGAGAGCGCGCTTCGTCCGGCTTCCCAAAGGCCGCCAGGGTGATGTTCGCAATCATCACCTCCACGTTCTTTGCAAACTCCGTGTCCGGTGTCTCGGCCAGGTACTCGTTGAGACCCGCGATGGCCTCTTCGGGCCGTGCCAGTTCAGAAAGACAGCAAGCGCATCTGTAATCGATGAGGTATTTCCAGTCCGGGTGCGCCGCCAGCATCTTGTCGAGATAAGCGAGCGCGTCTTCATTCTTGTCCTGCTCGGTCAAGCAGTCCAGCGCCCAGAAGGTCAACTCCCGACAACGGTCGCCTTGGGCGTCCTTTGCCAGGTCCTCGAAAATCGCTATGGCCTTCCTATAATCTTGCCCGCTCTTGCAGGCCAACCCGAGCCTGCACGCGACGAGATTTGCATACACGGGATCGGAGCCGTCGCCCTTGGCGCGCGTCCATTCCGTCTCCAGCCCGGATGCCGGACCATCGAACAGCCCAGTCGCTCTCAGCTTGATCTCGGGCAGCCGCGCGGAGAATGTGGCTATGAGGTCGGTCTTGTCGGGGTATTTGGCGAGAAACTCCTGGTAGTCCGCCAGGGCCTCTTTGTATTTCTGTATGTCGCATTGCCGCGCGGCCCTGCGCAGGAGAAAGTCGGTTCGCGCTTCGGGGCACTCGTTGTAGGCCACGGTCAGTTCGGCCACGGCATCGGCAATCTTGCCCTGCTCGCAGCAGCAGTCCTCGATGAAGAACATCGACTCCGCCTTGCGTTTGTCCTGGGACGAAGCCACCTCGGTAAAGAGCGGCATCGCGTTGGCGTAATCCTTCTTGGCCTTGTAGCAAAGCCCGAGGTCCACTTTTATGGAAAGGGTGTCTGTGGGGTTCTGGGCCAGAAGAGCTTTGTAAGTCTCTATTGCCTTGTCAAAGTCCTGCGCATTACGGAAGCCAAGCGCCGTTTGGCGAAGGTCCTGCGCGGCCACGGGCGTGTCAGTGGCTTGCGACTGAGCAAAGATGGGATACGCGATAAGCGCCGCGAGTGTGAGAAAACACAAACAGGCGGAGGGGATCAACCTCAGCGGGGGGGGCGAGGTCCCAACAAGGGACAGAGCGAAGAACTGGTTCTCAATGCATTACTCCTAGTAGCCGTGCGCGATGCGCACTGAAATGGGTATTACATCAGCCAGAATTACGGCCTACTATGTAGTATATTGGCAAAATACCCCTTTGTCAATAGGTTGCCAGAAATCTTTTCAGATATGTTCTTGTATGCACCGTTCACATTACCATTGTGCCTGGACAAAAGCCTGAAGGCGATTTCGAGACCCTCCTCCGGCTTTTGTTTTGTGCGTTTCGGGAAAAGAGATTCCCGATAGACCAAATCACCGCAATCTGGGGTGCCGGCTCGAAAGAAGATCAATGGGCGGTTATCGGAGGTAAGTCGGGTGAACTCGTCGAAGATAACTACGGTCCAGTAGCCTCGCAATGAGGCCGGGTAAACGGGAGCGGACATGATCAAAATCTATCTCATAACCAAAGACAACATCGAGGAAGACGTCCCGCTTGAGGAACCCAAGTCGATCGCCAAGGACGACCCGGTTCTACTGTGGGTGGATGTCCGGTCGCCCTCGCCCGACGAGATCGGGCGACTGGCGGATGTCTTCGGGCTGCACTCGCTGGCGATCAAGTCGATCACGGATGGCTACCAACGACCGCATCTTTACGAGTTTGCGGACCATTTCTACATCAACATGACCACCGTACACGCGTCAAACCGGGGCAGCCATGCCGTGAAACCCTCCGAACTGCACCTGTTCGTGGGGACAAATTGGATAATCACTGTCGCGCGCGAGCAGGCCTCGGATGCGGTCGATAAGGCCATCGGCGAGTTCCGCCAGACGCCTTCTCTGTGTGCCAGAGGC
>Ga0209777_10006381_pt1 | contig 13279 bp, 12 predicted proteins | sample FrelakmetHBP12HB_FD_187147 | JGI IMG/M metagenome (GOLD analysis project Ga0209777, IMG submission 187147) | Freshwater lake sediment microbial communities from the University of Notre Dame, USA, for methane emissions studies -HBP12 HB (SPAdes)... | ecosystem: Environmental > Aquatic >...
TACGACGGCACGACTTATGAGAACAAGCAGGGGCTGGGCGTGACGCTTACTTTGTCCCCCTCATCAACAGGGAGAGGGACGGGGGGGCTGGGCAAATCCCTCCGCCCGGACGAGGATCAGTGGCTGGCGGTGCCGGTAACGCGTCTCTACGACCGCGGCATCACCGTCACCACCTCCGAATTGCTCCGTGCCCATATCGGCGAAGCGGCCGTGCTCCTGCACCCCGAGACGGCGAAAAAGCTGGGCGTTGCAGCGGGTGAGCAGGTCAAAGTTAACGGGTTCCGGGCCGAGGTCCAGCTTGATGCGACTGTCCCTGCGTCGGTGGCGCTCCTGCCGCGCAGTATGGGTTTCCCGATCAATGCCCCGGCTGCGGCCGAGTTGAAGAAAGCTTAAGGAAGGCATCCATGAACTTTCTTCTCGTTTTGGAATGGCTCATCAAAGGGTTTGTCTGGGCGATGGTGCTGCTGGGCGGCTTTGCTTACCTGACGCTCTACGAGCGCAAGGCGCTGGCCCGCATCCAGTCGCGCATCGGCCCGAACCGCGCCGGGCCGTGGGGCATTCTCCAGCCCATCGCCGACGCGGTGAAATTGATTTTCAAAGAGGAACTGACCCCGGCCAAAGCCGATAAGTTGATCTTCACCCTGGCCCCGGTGATCACTGTGGTCCCGGCGGTCGTTATCACGGCAGTTGTCCCGTGGGGACCGAGTTTTAATATCTTCGGTTATCACCTCAACCTGTATATCGCCGATATCAATGTGGGCGTGTTGTACATCATGTCGGTCGCTTCGATTGCCGTGTATGGCATCGTGCTGGCGGGCTGGTCATCGAACAATAAGTACGCCATGATGGGCGGCCTGCGCTCCTCGGCGCAGATGATCAGTTATGAAATTGCGCTGGGACTGTCGTTCGTCTCTGCGATCCTGCTGGCGAATTCGATGCGCATGCTTGACATCGTCAATGCCCAGAGCGGCTACTGGTTTCACTTCATCCCGAAATGGTTCGTAGTGCTCCAGCCGGTTGGAACAGCCATCTTCCTGATTGCCACGCTGGCAGAGGTCAACCGCGCCCCGTTCGATATGCCGGAAGCAGAGCAGGAACTGACCGCAGGTTACCATACCGAGTACTCGGGCATGAAGTTTGCCCTGCTGTTCATGGCCGAATATACCAAGATGATCGCCATCAGTGCCATCGGAGCGACCCTTTTCTTCGGCGGCTATAACGGTCCATTTGTGGACAAATTCCCCTGGCTCGGACCGATTTACATCTTCGTAAAGATCATCATCCTACTGTTTGGAATGATCTGGGTGCGGGCCACCTTCCCGCGCATCCGCTATGACCGGCTGATGGCCTTCGGCTGGAAAGTCCTGTTGCCGCTCTCCCTGGCACTGGTCTTCATTACAGCGGTCGGGATCATCCTGGCGCAGCAGGTTAACCCGCATCTAATAATTATCATCCCGGTGGTTTCTTTATTGGTGGCAGGAGTGGCGGTCGCGCTGGTTGATCGCACGTTAAGGAGGAAAGATTATGCGCGTCGTTGAGCCTGTGGTCGAACTGGCGCGTGGTCTTTGGACGACGTTCCGCATGATGTTCGACAAGCCGGTGACGATCCAGTATCCGGAGCAGAAGAAACCGGTCAAAGCGCGTTTCCGCGGGCGGCACATCCTGAAGCGCTATGATAATGGGCTGGAAAAGTGCATTGGCTGTGCGTTGTGCGCGGCAGCCTGCCCGGCAGATGCCATCTTCGTTGAGTCTTCCGAGAACACTGATGAGGAACGTTACTCGCCCGGTGAGCGTTACGCCAGCACCTACGAGATCAATATGCTGCGCTGTATCTACTGCGGTTTTTGTGAGGATGCCTGCCCAACCGAGGCGATTGTGCTGGGCGACCAATACGAACTATCTTTCACTAACCGCCGCCAGTCAATTTATCCAAAGGAAATGCTGATCGAACCTCTCCCAGCGGATGCCAGGCCCACGCCGCAGAAGACCGAACCGGGTGTTTACACCCGCTCGGTCCCCGAGATGAAAGATCCACAGGATTGAGACGCCCATGAACTTGACACTCATCCTCTTCATTGTTCTGGCGGCGGTGGCAGTCGCCTCGGCTGCCGGCCTGCTGGTCAGCCGCAACACGGTCTACGCAGCGTTGTTCCTGGTGCTGAACTTTGCCACGGTGGCGGTCTTCTACCTGCTGTTGGGGGCGCCCTTCATCGCACTGGCACAGGTGACGATCTATGCTGGGGCCATTATGGTGTTGTTCCTCTTCGTCATCATGCTGCTGGGTTCAGAGAGACTTCCCAGGGGGCAGGTCTTGCCCTGGCAGCGCCCAATGGCGATCGTACTGGCCGCCGTCCTGCTGGTGGAAGCGGGATTCCTGCTCTTCCAGCGCCTGCGGTTGACTGCCAGTCTTGCCAACCCGGAGGCGTCGGTCAATACCACCGAAGCGCTTCGCACCCTGGGCATGACACTGTTCAACCAGTATCTCCTGCCCTTCGAAGTGACCTCGGTACTGCTGCTGGTGGCGATGGTGGGCGTCATCGTCCTGACCAAAAAAGAGAAAGGAGAACAAGGGTAATGGCGCAGACAATACCTCTCTCCTGGTACCTGGCAATTTCGGCGATGCTGTTTACCATGGGTGCGCTGGGTGTGCTCATCCGGCGCAACCCGCTGATCATCTTCATGTCGGTCGAGCTGATGCTGAACGCGGCCAACCTGGCCTTCGTGGCTTTTGCCCGTTCCTTTGGCGTGCTGACCGGTCAGATATTCGTTTTCTTCGTGATGACGGTGTCTGCGGCGGAAGTGGCGGTCGGCCTGGCACTGATCGTGATCATCTTCCGCAACAAGCACAGCATCAACGTCGACCTGATGAACAGTCTGAAAGGATAAGGCAATATGGAATATTCTGGACTGTTCTCTCTCGTTCCCCTGATCGTCCTCCTGCCGGTCGCCGGCCTGCTGATCAACATCATCTTCGGCGGCCGGATGAGTGAAAAAGCCATCGGCTCCTTAGCCAGCGCGGCATCCGGGCTCGCTTTTGTCGTTGCGGTACTGCTCGGGGTCGCACTGCGGACCGGCAGCGGCGAGGCGGTTGTCGTCCCGTTCGCGGACTGGATCCACATCGGCGATTTGAACATTGCCTGGAATTTCCGGGTGGATACGCTCTCGGTGCTGATGATGCTGGTCGTCTCCGGCGTTGGGACGCTCATCCACATCTACGCAATCGGGTACATGCACGAGGACGTGCGCTTCAAGAACGACATTGGCCGCTACCGCCGTTTCTTTGTCTTCATGAACCTGTTCATTGCCATGATGATGATCCTGGTCAGCGGCGACTCGTACCTGATGCTGTTCGTCGGTTGGGAAGGCGTGGGCCTGTGCTCGTTCCTGCTGATCGGTTTCTGGTACGACAAAGATACGCTCGGGTGGCCTTCCACTGCCAATGCCAATGCCGCCCGCAAGGCTTTCATTGTCAACCGCATCGGTGACTTTGGTTTCCTGATTGCCGGATTTGCCATGTTCTGGGCTTTCAAGGACCTGTCGTTCGGCGGAGTCTTTACCCAGGCTGCCCAGGTTGCCTCCGTTGCCCCCGGTGTGATCCTCTTCATCACCCTCTTCCTGCTGGTAGGAGTGACGGGGAAGTCGGCGCAACTGCCGCTGTACGTCTGGCTGCCGGATGCCATGGCCGGCCCAACCCCTGTCTCTGCTCTCATCCATGCCGCCACCATGGTGACTGCCGGTGTCTACCTGGTAGCCCGTTCCGCGCCCCTCTACACGCTAGTGCCGCAGGCGCAGACAGCGGTCGCGCTGGTAGGCAGTATCACCGCACTTTTCGCGGCGACGATTGCTGTAGGGCAGTATGACATCAAGAAAGTCCTGGCCTACTCGACCATCTCGCAACTCGGCTTCATGGTGGCGGCAGTCGGGATGGGCGCTTTCGTGCCCGGTATGTTCCACCTGGTCACGCACGCATTCTTCAAGGCGCTGCTGTTCCTCTCCGCCGGTTCGGTCATCCTCGGCCTGGAGCGCGGACATCACCACCTCGCTCATCAATCTGGGTCTGGGAGTCCGGAGTCTCCAGACTCCGGACATCCGGTGACGGAGTCGCCTGACTCCTTGCATTCGGAAGAGGCCTTTGACCCCAACGACATGCGTAACATGGGCGGCCTGCGCAAGCAGATGCCGGTCACCTTCTGGCTGTACGTGATCGGCGCGCTGGCGCTGGCGGGTATCTTCCCGCTGGCCGGCTTCTGGTCGAAAGATGAGATCCTGGCGGACGCGTTCCAAAAATTCCCGGCTGTTTATTTGTTGCTGACCATCGCCGCCTTCCTGACCGCCTTCTACATGGGCCGCCAGGTCTGGATGGTCTTCTTCGGCAAACCCCGGCACGCAGCCGCCGCCCGCGCCGAAGAAAGCCCGAAGGTCATCACCGTCCCGCTGATGATCCTGGCGGCCGGTGCGATCCTGGGCGGGGCGCTCAACCTGCCGGGTATGCACAGCCTGACACTCTGGCTGGAGCATACCATCGCAGGCGTCGAGGCGGGTGAGTTCAACTTCCTGGTTGCTGGCCTCTCCACGGTTCTGGCGTTGGTGGCAATCGGCCTCTCCTGGGTGCTCTACGGTCGTCAGCCGCTGGCGGAAGGGCAGAAAGATCCGCTCAAGAAACTGCTCGGGCCGGTCTTCACTGTCTTCGAACGCAAGTACTGGGTGGACGAGGCCTACTGGGCCGTATTCGTCAACCGCTATGTGGATATTGCCCGCTTCCTGGCGGACGTGATCGATGGCCGCTTCTGGCATGACTGGTTCCATGAAAAGGTCATTGCCGGGACCTACAACTGGCTCTCCCGCACGGTGCTGGACCTGCGCGTCGACCAGCAGTTCATTGATGCCATCGCCAACGGCCTGGGCAGGTTGACCAAGCGCATTTCCAGTGACCTGCGCCGCCTGCAGAACGGTTTCGTGCGCAGCTACGCGCTGGCGGTGTTGGCCGGTGTGGTTATTATTCTGGGATATTTGATTTTGAAATAATGGATTTCTGTGTCGTTGCTTCGTCGCTTCGCTTCTCCCCCAAGAACAGGGGGATGATATCGCAACGACACCCGAAAACGAGGATTGAACAATGAACTTCTTACTGAATCCCCTCATTCTGGTGACCTTCTTCCCCCTGGTGGGTGTGCTGGCCCTGCTCTTCATCCCGCCAGACAGGAAGAACGCCCTGCGCTGGACGACGCTGGTTGCCTCGCTCCTGACCTTTGGCCTGTCCATCTGGATGCTGACCCTGTTCGACAAGTCCAACCCGGACCTGCAACTGGGCTTCACCCTGCCCTGGATCCAGGTGGCAGGCTGGAACATCAGCTTCGCCATGGGCGTGGACGGTCTAAGCATCCTGCTGGTCCTGCTGACGACCTTTCTCACGCCGATTTCCATCCTCTCCACATGGACAGCGGTCGAGGAGCGCGTCAAGGACTTCATGATCTTCTTCCTGTTGCTGGAAGTGGGCATGCTGGGCGTCTTCCTGGCGCAGGACCTGTTCCTTTTCTACATCTTCTGGGAATTCACCCTCGTCCCGATGTACTTCCTGATCGGCATCTGGGGCGGACCGCGCCGCATCTACGCCGCCATCAAGTTCTTCTTGTACACCATGGCCGGTTCCATCCTGATGCTGCTGGCCATCCTGTGGCTGGGCATCTACCAGGGAACGTTCAGCGTACCGGAGCTGATCGCGAAAGGCGGCATCCCGGCCAGCATCCAACTCTGGCTGTTCCTGGCCTTCGCGGCGGCGTTTGCCATCAAAGTGCCAATGTGGCCACTGCACTCCTGGCTGCCGGATGCACATGTGGAAGCCCCAACGGCCGGTTCCGTCATCCTGGCGGGCGTGCTGCTGAAGATGGGCACCTACGGCTTCCTGCGCTTCAACCTGACGATGTTCCCGCAAGCGGCCCTCAAGGCGGCTCCCTGGATGGCCTTGCTGGCGGTCATCGGTATCATTTACGGCGCGGCGGTTTCCTATGCCCAGAAGGATATCAAGAAACTGGTCGCCTACTCTTCGGTCAGCCACCTCGGGTTCGTGATGCTGGGTCTCTTCGCCCTCAACCCGCAGGGCCTCGAAGGCGGTATCCTGCAAATGATCAACCACGGCCTGAGCACCGGTGCGTTGTTCCTCCTGGTCGGCATGGTTTACGAACAGACGCATACCCGTGAGTTCAGCGTCTACGGCGGCCTGTGGAAGATCATGCCAATCTTCGGGACGGTGATGCTGATCGTCTCCCTGTCCTCGATGGGCCTGCCCGGCCTGAACGGGTTTATCGGCGAGTTTGCCATTTTGCTGGGCGCTTTCGGATCCAAAGCGATTGGCTCACCATGGTTCGCCGGAGTGGCCGCGGCGGGCGTCATCATGGCCGCCATTTACATCCTGTACATGTTCCAGAAGATATTCCTCGGTCCCGAAGGCTCGATCGTGGAAGAAGTCAAAAAGCACGGGCACGCCCTGCGCGACCTGAACTGGCGCGAGATCGTGACCATCGTCCCGCTGCTGGTCTTCATTTTCTGGATTGGCCTGTATCCGAAACCGTTCTTCGCCCTGATGGCCCCGGCAGTCGAAAAACTACTGACAGCGTTCCCCCACTAGCAAGTGTTTTTTGCGAGGTGGCCCATCAAATGTGGTGGCTCGCAAAAACACATAGGAAGAGATTATGACGCAATCTGATCTCCGCACAATACTACCGATCATTCTGCTCGTCGCCTGGGCCTGCGTCCTCCTGCTGGTGGATCTGTTCATCCCCAAGGGACGCAAGGGCTGGACGGCTTTGCTGGCCGCCGTCGGCCTGGCCGGCGCGCTGGGCGTGACCCTGGCCCAGGCCGGGCGGGAACTCTCCGCTTTTGGCGGGATGGTCGTGCTGGACGGCTTCTCGTCTTTTCTGAGCGCCCTTTTCCTTGCAAGTGGGATAGCTGCCATCGCCATCGCTTACGGCTACCTCAAGCGCATGGGCCTGGAGCGCGGCGAGTATTACACACTGATGCTCTTCAGCCTTTCCGGCATGCTGCTGATGGCCCAGGCCGCTGACCTGATCATCGTCTTCCTGGCACTCGAACTGCTCTCCATCCCGCTCTACGTGCTGGCGGCCTTTGCCCGCCCGCGGTCAGACTCGGAAGAGGCCGGCATCAAATACTTCCTACTGGGCGCTTTTGCCACCGGCTTTGTGGTCTATGGCATCACCCTCGTCTTTGGGGCGACCGGCGCAACTGCCCTGAGCGGGATCGCGGCGGCTGTCGCAGCGGGGACCTTCACAAAATACCTGCTGCTCGTTGGCGCGGCGCTGATCCTGGTGGGATTCAGCTTCAAGGTGGCGGCCGTCCCGTTCCACATGTGGACGCCGGACGTCTACCAGGGTGCGCCCACTTCAGTGACCGGTTTCATGGCGGTCGGTGCCAAGGCGGCCGGGTTCGCCGCCCTGCTGCGGATTTTCGTCACGGCGTTCCCCTCCCTCGATGTGGACCTGGTGCCGGTGCTGTGGGGCCTGGCTGCCCTGACGATGGTGGTTGGGAACGTGGTCGCCATCTCGCAGACGAACATCAAGCGGCTGCTGGCCTATTCCAGCATTGCCCACGCCGGCTACATCCTGATGGCCTTCGTCACCTTTGGGAATCCGAAGGTTGCACCGGATGCGGTGGCCTCAGCCCTGTTCTACCTGGTGACCTATGCCATCACCTCCTTCGGGGCCTGGGCGGTCGTCATCGCGCTGGAGAAGCCGGAGGGGAAGGGCCTGGAGATCAGCGACTTCGCCGGCCTGGGGCGCAGACGCCCGCTGCTGGCAGCGGCGATGACGGTCTTCATGCTCTCGCTGACCGGGATGCCGCCCACACTGGGGCTGGTGGGCAAGTTCTACCTGTTCCGCACGGCGGTGGAAGGCGGCTTTATCGGGCTGGCGGTCATCGGCGTGCTGACCTCGCTCGTCTCCGCTTACTACTACCTGCGGGTGGTGGTGATGATGTACATGCGGGAAGGTGACGCCGAGTCGGAGCGCGAACCCTGGCTGGATCTCACCTGGGGCCTGGCTGCCCTGGCGACGGTGGTTCTGAGTTTCGTCCCGATGGCACTCTTCGCCTGGGCCAGCGGAGCGGTGTTGAAGTTGTTTTAGAAATTACAGGTAATACTGCACTTTATCCAGGTATGGAAAATCTTCCGGCTTGACGGGTAGCTTCGCCAGCGGCGTAACCGGAAGTGCGCTGCCCCATTCTTCGATCTCCGCATCGAACCATTCCAGCAGGGGATAGGGGTGGTGTTTGGGGAAATCTTCAGCATTGGCAAGATAAACCATCCCGTCCGTGAAAGGCGGGTCATCCTTGCTTGCAGCAGGTAAGTCGAAGTGATAATACTTGATCCGTCCCGGCCCATGACCGACACGCACGCAGCCGTTTTCGGTCACACGGATTTTTGATTTGTCCAGAACGGCGAACCACAAAGCCCAAGTGCCGTCCGGCGAGCAGAAAATTTGACGGCGATTGCCAAACTCGCTCGAATCCTGTGTCAGGCGCACGGGCTGGAGCGTGGTAAAGTTTTGCAAGGGCGAACCATGCGCGACGTATCCGCGCCAGTCGCAGATGTAATTCAAAAAATCGGCTTTTGGATCAGGCAGATTGTATTCAATGAGGCTGTTGGGGCCCTGTGCCAGTGCCGAATCGAGCAAGCGGTCAAAAGCCGCTTGCCTGTCTGCAGGTGTCGGTTGCACTACTCGTCGAATCGGGGGAATGGGGGAAGCGCGGCGGTTTATCCTGTAAATAAGATCAAACAGTGGTCGAGTGATGAATGATGACATGCGGACTTCGTCCTCCGTCGTTCGTCACACCACATATTCATACTGAGATGAATCCGACGTCGCATAATGTCCGATGTCGTTCAAGAGCAGCAATTGCGCTTCGTTCTCGTTCGGGAACAGCAACACATTCAAACAGGCGGGACGTTGGGCGAGTTTGTCGCGGTACTGTTGCGGGTCGAGCCCAATGAATTTGCAGATCAACAATCGATTGGTCGTCTTGTGCGCAACGACGAGAATAGTCTGCCCATCGTGCTTCTTAACCAGTTGCGAGAGCGCAGGCGCGGCGCGCTTGAGAACGTCCTCGCCAGACTCGCCATTCTCCGGGCAAAAGTGGAAGGGGTCACGATCGTATTCATCTATCTGGGCCTGACCAAATTGCTGGAGAATCTCATCGCGATCCTTGCCATCCCAGACACCGTGATTCATCTCACGCAATTCGGGAACGGGAGTCACCTCCATCCCGTGCACGCGTGCCGTAAAACCGGCGGTCTCAAACGCACGCTGCATACTGCTCGCATAGATCGCATCGAGCGGATAGCGCGCCAAGCGCACCGCCAATTCCGCCCCGTGAATGAGTCCCTCTTTCGACAAGGGAATGTCAGTCGCGCCGGTAAACCGACCATCCTGGCTTGCTACTGTATCACCGTGGCGCACGAGCAGAACTCGAGTAGACATGTATTCTCCTTGTGTGAAATTTTCTGGAATCGTTCAGATTATTACCCCGATAGCAATTGTCACGGCATAGGCGAGTGTCATTTGCACCGTATTGCCTAGTGTCTATTTCAACGCGCGCATCCGGTTATTTTTTGGATTATGCTCGACTTCAGCGAGATTCAGCGCTTCCATAAGCGGTGGCACGTACATACCGAAACGACCGCGCAAACCCTTCTTCAACCCGTACCAACCGCCCACGGGATTCTTCGGCGAGCGACCCCAGGCTTCAACGGTTCCCTCTGCAGCCGGTTTTTGTTCATCGGTGCTTCCCAGCGGCATCCAGTCGCCATACGCTTTGAGCATTGCGCGCAGGTCGTTCAGGCAGCGCAACTGGTAACGCAGCTCGGTCTTCCCGACGGTGCACACAAGGGCGGGTGGGTTCGCAGTCTCATCCCGATACATCTGGTATTCCGATTGCCCGCTGGGTGTTTTAAGCTGCCACGGATGCTCGCGAGTACCATCCCCATCCACTTGATTCGGTTTCATTTTCTCTCCTTGTAATACATTTATATTTTATCTAATTTATCATATTATATCACTGTTCTCCTGAAGAATACCTAATACGACGGACACCTGCCTCGAGCAAAGCGAGGAACCAATGTGCGTCGTACATTTACTGGAAAATAGTTACAGGACAGCCGTTAGCCATCATGTTTTTTGTTTTGCCAACGATGCGCATTAGCGGCAGCGATGCAGAGGGGAGCCGCTGCCTGTGGGGAGGGAGGGCGAACCATCCGCTGCGCTCAATTCCTCCTTGGGCGGGGGAAGAATGGAGGCACCTGCTGCATGTATTCGCGGTATTCTGGCAGGCGCCGCAGAAGGTCGCGTTCCTCCAGAGGCGCTTGGAGAAAGACCCAGCCAATAAAAAGGAGGCAGGCCAGGATCACCGGAAGGGTCGGCACGTATAATGCCAGCCCCACTAACTGGCACAGCAGGCCGGTATATATCGGGTGGCGGATGCGAGCATAGGGTCCCTGCCGGACGAGCGAATCCCGGTCAGTGGGGGCCAGCGCCCGCACCCGGATGAAGACAATGGCCCAGATCTGCAGAAGCGATCCCGCCGCCAGCAGAAACCAGGAGAAAACATCGCTTACCGCGTTCGTCGCCACCACCTGCGAGACGGGCGCCCTGACTGCCAGCGCCAGCCCCAGGAACCAGACCGGGATTCCTAGTATGTCCCGCAGGAGGACGCTGACGAGCTGTCCGCCGCGTTTGCCCAGGCGGGCGGAGTAGGCCGCAGTGAAGGTACTGGCCGAGCTAAAGGCGAATCCCAGGAGCAGGGGAACCAGGAAAATGTACATCTTAGATAATCTTTTTCAACACCTCGCCCAGCCGACTCACTTCGTCCGGCGTATTGTAGTGTACCGCGCCGACGCGCACCATCCCACCACTGGCTTCGACTCCCAGCCGTTCGGTGACGGCCAGGGCGTAATAGTTCCCATCCCAGACGTAGATACCTTCGGCATCCAGCGCCTCGGCTATTGCGCGCGGGTGTTTGCCCTCCAGTGTGAATGAGAAGGTTGGGACGCGCTGGTCGAGCTTGAGCGGGTCGGCCAAGCCATACAGCCGCAGGCCAGGAATCCCCGCCAGCGTGGCGAGCAGGAGACGGCTGATTTCAAACTCGTGGGCGCGCAGGGCCGTCATGGCCTTCTTGAGTTCCAAGCGCCGCCCGGTATAGCCGCCCTCGACCAGGCCCTCTTCCTGCTCAGCGCCGAAAGTTTTACCCAGCCATTCGAAATATTCCAAGGCGCCGAGCACCCCGGCGATGCCTTCGTGGTTCTGCGTACCGGTCTCGAATTTGCCGGGAAGCGAATCCGGCGCGGGGCGGACCTTATAGGCTTTGAATTCGTCCAGCAGATCATAACGCCCATAAAGGATGCCGGCGTGCGGACCGAAGAATTTATAGGAGGAACACACCAGGAAGTCCACGCCCAGGGATTGCACGTCGATCGGGCCATGTGGGGCGTACTGCACTGCGTCCACGTAGACCAGCGCGCCGGCGGCATGGGCCATCTCGGTTATTTTTCGCACCGGGTTGATGGTCCCGACCGCGTTCGAGGCATAGCCGAAGGCGACGATCTTTGGCTTGCGTTCCAGCGCTTGCTCGAATTCGTCCAGTTTCAAGGTGCAGTCTTCTACGTCGAAGTCGATCCAGGTGACATTGCAGCCCCGGTCCTCGGCCACCAGCAGCCAAGGCGAGATATTGGCATCGTGGTCGAGGCGGGTGACGACGAGCTCGTCGCCCGGGTTGAGGGTGCGCGCCAGCGAGCGGCTGATGTGGAGGGTGAGGGTGGTCATGTTGTTGCCGAAGATGATCTCCTCGGGGCGGGCGGCGTTCAGGAAATCGGCCATGGCGGCATGTGCTTCGCTCAGCATGGCGTCGGACTGCCGGCTGGTGGCAAAAGCGCCATCGTGGTTGGCGTTCGTTTCCAGCAGATAGGATTGGATGCGGAGGGCGGACTGGCGGGCGATCTGCGTCCCCCCGGGGTTGTCGAAGAAGATGGCGGGGCGGGCGAGGGAGGGGAATTGTGCACGGATCTGATTTGGGTCGAGGGTCATAGAGTACTCCTTGGCTTGATTATATCTTTATACGGGGACGATGCCCCAGAAGAGTACTGGGCTGATATCCCAGAAGAGCACCGGGATGATATCCCAGGAGAGCACCGGGATAATATGCTTCGCGAAGGTTGCAGTGTGCGCAAAGAAAGAGCAAAATTAATTATCAAAACAATGAGGAACAATTCTTCTTCCAGCAAAAGTTCTTCATAATGTACCGGTATGGGAAAGAGTTCCAAGAAAATAAACCATTGTTTCATGAATAAATTATCAAAACGAAGAGGAACGAATGACTGTTTTTTTGTGTAAAAGCACCGGGAGGATGCCTGGGTCTTCGTCTTCGCTTCGCTCCGCTCAGACCGCGTCGGCATTCGTTTGTTCTCGGGAAAAAAGAGGAACAAACGAATACCCCCCGGTTTCCGTGTTCTCTTCGGGGGCTTCTTTCTATATGAGCTATACCGGGCACAGCAGGTAACTCCGGCACGGAGGAATTTTTGCAAAACAAAAGAATACCCCAGGAAAAGCGCCGGGAGGATGTACCCTGCGGACACGATATCCCGGAAGAGCACCGGGACAGTGTATCGACCCCTACCACGGCTACTGACTGTTCAGTTTTCAAGGTGCGAAAGAAAACACGGCAAGGTTGTGGCCTTGCCATGCCTTATATTATTGTAGAACATATGTTCAGTTAAGTCAAGAGGGAAAAGCGAAAATAGTGATCAGTTAATAGATGATGGGGTGAAAAAAGAAAATGCCGCTCGCGATGGGGCAAGGGGCAGAGGTAGAATCGCAGGAATAGAGGGTGGGAGGAAGAACACTGGTGAGGAAATGAACCTCAAACCCAGCGGTTCGAGGTTCTAATCCTATAAAAGTACATTTTAACCCGGTTGGATATAGAATGGCAATCAAGCGATTATGAGTTGCCAGGAGTTTTTTTCATGTTACCTAGAAAATTGTCTATACCGTATATATAGTAATAAGTGTTCTTTGGAGTACCCAATATGGGGGTCAGACTGGGTTTGATTGGGGATAAAACGTCCATATTCTCTATGTTTTCAACACTATCTATAGTAGTGTAAACTATTTTCTGTAATTTCTAGAAAGAGTAGGTCAGGTGTTATCCTCACGGTTAGCAGACCAAAAGGAGAAACGCCATGACCTACCGAGAGGATTTTACCTTACCCGCCGAACTTATG
>Ga0209777_10006383_pt1 | contig 13277 bp, 11 predicted proteins | sample FrelakmetHBP12HB_FD_187147 | JGI IMG/M metagenome (GOLD analysis project Ga0209777, IMG submission 187147) | Freshwater lake sediment microbial communities from the University of Notre Dame, USA, for methane emissions studies -HBP12 HB (SPAdes)... | ecosystem: Environmental > Aquatic >...
GAATGTGGCACGGCCGACTTGCCCGGCCGTGGGGAATGTGGCACGGCCGACTTGCCCGGCCGTGGGGAATGTGGCACGGCCGGCTTGCCCGGCCGTGGGGAATGCTGCGGGCGCTCCCCACGGCTGGACAAGCCAGCCGTGCCACAGGATCTATTATGGCTTACGAATTGTCGCCTACAGCCGCGCGATCGCGGCCTTCAGCGTCTCGATGCCCAGGTCCTGGTCCCTGGGCGCAAGACGGTTGTAGAATGGCAGCGCGATCGTCCGGGCCGCGATCTTCTCTGTGACCGGAAAATCGCCCGGTTTGTAGCCGAACTGCTCGCGGTAGAACTTCTGGAGGTGGACCGGCGAAAAATAATTGTTTGTGCCGATGCCGCGGTTCGCCAGCGCCGCCATGACGGCGTCGCGCTGCCGGGCCGTGAACCGGTCGGCCAGGCGCACGACGAAGACGAACCACGAAATCCGCCCCTGGCGGTACGGCGCCGGCATAACCAGTTCTTCGACCTCGGAGAGCTTGCGGATGTACCGCGCGGCCACGCGCTCACGGGCGGCGATGAACTTCTCGACGCGAGCCAACTGCGACAGCCCCAGCGCGCAGTTGATGTCCGACAGCCGATAGTTGTACCCCAGCCGCGCATGGGCCAGCCACCCCGCGTGCGGGTCGCGTCCCTGGTTGCGCATGCTCCTGGCGAGGTCGGCCAGGCGGTCGTCGTCGGTCACAATCATGCCGCCCTCGCCGGTGGTCATTTGCTTGTTCGGGTAGAACGCGAAGGTCGACGCGACGCCGAACGTGCCGGCCTTCCGCCGCTTGTACGTGGCGCCAAGGGCCTCGCAGGCGTCCTCGACGACCGGCAGCCCGTGGCGGCGGGCGATTCTCATCACCTGGTCCATCGGCATCGGCCGGCCGAAGATGTGGACCGGCATCAGGAGGCGCGTCCGAGGGGTGATCGCCTCCTCGATCTTCGTCACGTCCATGTTCCACGTGTCCTCGTCGATGTCGACGAAGACGGGCGTGGCGCCCTCAAACAGCGCACAGTTCGACGTGGCCACGAACGTAAACGGGCTCGTGATCATCTCCTGCCCGGGCCCCAGGCCCAGCGCCCGCACCAACAGGTGGAGCGCCGAGGTGCCGGAATTGACGGCCACGGCGTGCGCGAGGCCCATGTACCGGGCAAAAGCATTCTCGAACGCCACCAGCTTCGGCCCGAGGCTCAGGCGCGGCGACTTCAGGACCTTCACCACCGCGTCGATGTCGGACTTCGAGATATCAGGACGCGACAATGGCACGCGTTCTTCGGACACCAGGGCCTCCTCACTACACTAGCCTTGCAGCCGCGCCAGGCGCAGGAAGTAGTTCGCCCCGGCGAAGTTCGGGTCGAGTTGGAGGACTTCCGACAGCATGTCAGCCGCATCGGAATACCGGCCGCTGAAATAATACACGTAGGCCAGTAGGAACCTCATGTCTGCGGCCTTCGGCCTGAGTTGCACCTGCCGCTCCAGGTCCTTCAGATGCCGCTTGAACTCGCCCCGGTCTCCGTAGAACTCCTGGATGCGGAATTCATAGAGCCCCCAATTGGGCTCAAATCCGAGGGCCATGCCAATGTCCTTGACCGCGGACCTGTACTCGCCGTTGGCGTAGGCGGCGTGGGCCATCGCGAACAGGGCGAACGGGTCATTCAGCTTCAGCTTGTGGGCCGCACGGTATGCCTCGCCCGCCACGGCGTAGTCGCCCATGAAGAAGCGGTAGTCGCCGAGTCGCATCTGGTCGTCGTAGGTGGTCGCCCCCGACCGCAGGACGGTGATCAGGCGGGCACGTGCCTGGGGACTCATGGGAGGCTCCTCCATGCCTGTCATCTCGTCGGCCGCCCGCCGGAGGGCCACCTCGGCGGGGCGCTTGACGCTCGGTGCAACTCCGCCGCGACGGACAAGCTCCGCAAGCCCCTTGGCGACGGCATCGGAGGCGGCCAGCTTGTCCAGCCGCTCCTGGGCATCGGAGGTCTTGCCCTGGAACAAATCCAGAAACGCCACAACGAGGCCGATGTCGGGGTCGTCGGGCGCCTTGGCCATCTGGGCCTTGAGTTCCTCGCGGATACCCACTATGTCCCTCGTGTTCGGGAACACGTCCTGGAGGTTCGAGCCGACAACCCGCAGCTTATCGGGCCAACCCGGCATAAGCGTCAGCGAGCGGCGGATTTCGGCGGCGGCCTTCTTGGTCTGCCCCGTCGCCATCAGGCAGAGGGCCGTCGCGCGGCTGGCGGTGGCGTTGGTGGCGTCGCGGTCGACCAGAATCTGCCACGCGTCGAGGGCGGCGGGGTAGCGGTTGTTGTTGAAGAGGAAGTTTCCGAGGGCCGCCAACTGCGTGTCGTAGAACTGGTCAAGGGCCATCCCCTCGGGCAAGGGGCGGGCGAAAAGCAGCGCCTGTGCGGCATCGAGGAACCGCTTGTCGCTCAGGCTCTGCTGGACTTCCTGCGTGAACGCCGACAGGAAGGCGTCGGACTTGACCGTTCCGGCCCCCACCAGGTCGAGGCGCGAGAAGAAACCGTATCCGAGGTCCGGCTGGTTCTGGAGGGGCAGCGGGAACATGAAATGCCGAAAGCCGACGCTGATCTGGCTGAGGCTCGACTGATCGACCTCGCGGATCTTCTCGGCCAGCGCCAGGATGGTTTCGCGCAGCTTCGAGAAGCGGGCCCGCTTCTCGAAATTCAGCGAATCGATCGTGCGGACCTTCAGGCCAACCAGCGGCCCGAGGCCGGGACCCACCGCCAGATCGCTGAACGTGGGCTCATAATACGTACTGCTCATCAGGTTGACGTCAATCCCCGGAGCGGCAAGGTAGCTGGCCTGGCTGGGGGAGGGCCGGAAGAACCCGGAGGCGCTCGAATAGCCGCCACCATTAATTCCCGACAGCGTCAGGTTAATGCGGTTGCTGGGGAGACTCAACTGGAAGCTTTGGCTCGGTCCGCTGCCCACCCCGCCCAGATTCTGTGCCCACGCCGAGTGCCCCTGCATCAGGAGCGCCGCAACGGTGAGTACGCCAATAACGATGTTCTTCATAGTGATTCAATCGGCTTTCTTGAAGGGCGCCCACTTACATTATTACCATTGGCGCCTGTCGGGCAAGGGCCTGGCGCGTCTGCCTCAGCCGCCTCGCTTGCGGGCCAGATACCGGTCGGCCGCCTCCTTTTCCTGGGGCGTCATGCGCAAAAAGCCCATCCGCCACACCACCACAAGGAACGCCGCGCCGACAACCACGTAGATGACCGACGCCACTCGCCCCGGCAGGTACAGAACGATCAGGCCGGCCGCGGCAAGAACGGCGCTCAGGCCGTACAGGATGACCACCGTCACACGAACCGACAGGCCCAAGCGGTCCACCAACTGGTTGTAGAGGTGGCTGCGGTCCGGCATCATGATCGGACGCCGGTTCCAAAGGCGCCGGATGACGGCCACACCGGTGTCAAAAATCGGCACTCCGAAGATGAACAGCGCCCCGACGAACCACTTCACAATGCCGAATTCGCTGGCAAACATGATCATCATGGCCGCCAGCACGTAGCCGATGAAAACGCTGCCGGCGTCCCCCATGAAGATCCGGGCCGGGTTGAAGTTGTACGGCAAGAACCCTATGACCGCCCCCGCCAGAGCGAACGACACGACCATCACGAGGTCCGTGTACTCGTACTTGAGCGCACGCGACTCCGGGTCGTAAGTCGCCCAGGCCGTCAGGGCCGTGGCCAACAGCAGGAATCCCACCGAGATGATCGCCGTCACGCCCGAGCACAGCCCGTCCAGGCCGTCCAGCAGGTTCGTCGCGTTGGTCGCACCGAGCACCACGAGGAAGTGCACGGCCAGGCAAACGATCAGCACGATCCAGGAATCCTGTCTCAGGCCGAACACGGGCACATCCATGATCGACGGATACGCAAACCACATGATCCCGCCCAAGAGGAGGACTCCCCCGGCCAGCGCCTGGCCTATGAGCTTCGTGCGGGGGCTGATGTCTTTCAGGTCGTCGACCAGGCCGACCACAAACGCCACCACGCCCCCCGCCACCAGCGCGCCGACCGCTTCCAAGTTAAAGCCAGGCCGGATCAGGCAGTACGTCACTACCGAGACGGTCCAAGCCAGCCAGATCGCGCAGCCGCCCAGGTACGGGATCGGCTCCCGGTGGATCTTGACGGCCTTGTCCGGCAGGTCCCAGATGCCTTTTCGCATCGCCACCCAGCGGAAAAGCGGCGTGCTCAGGAGGCTCAGCAACAGGGAGCCGAGAAAAACCCAGATGACAGGGGCCCAAAGCCTCGCGAGGATGTCCAGCCAGGGCCCCGCGTTTCGCGGAAACAAGATTTATCCCTCAGTCCCCCCAAGGGTTTTGTTCTCGGCGCACGGGCCTATAGGCCGGCATCATTCTCTTCCGGGAGTTCGTCGCTCCGCTTGAAAACGGCGGCATCGTATCGCAGCATCAGCAGGCCGTCCTGCCAGTCCTCCGGGTGGATGTCGGGCCGCCGGCCCAGATGCTCTTCGATGAGCCACAGCGGGAAGTCCGCCCCCGCCCGGATGGCCAGCGGCACGCCGCCGCCGAATCGCGGGTTCATCTCGATGAACTTGATCTCGTCGCTCGGCGTCAGAAAGCACTGGAGCGTCACCACGCCGCAGCATTCGCCCAGCGCCTCCACCAGCCGCATGCTCTGGCGGATGATCTCGGCGTGGCGGACCGTCCGGGCCTTGGCCACTTCCCCGCCGCGGACTTCCAGGCGGCGTCGCGGCACGGCGACGCGCGGCACGCCGTCGAGGCCGGCGTAAACGTCCACAGTGTATTCCTTGCCGCGAACGAACTCCTGGATGACGCACGCGCTGCCCCCGCCGCGCATATAAAAGGCGAGCGCCTCCCGGTCGGGCACAAAGTGCACGTCCTTGGCGCTGGAGCCGTAGCGCGGCTTCATAAAGAGCGGAAACGGGCCCTTGACCGCCTTGTCGGCCGGAATCACTTCGGGCGTGCCGAAGCCATGCGCCTTCAGGAACTCAAAGGTCTGCTGCTTGTCGCGGCAAATGTCGACCACCTTCGGCGAGGAAATCACCAGCCGCACGCCGATCTTCGCAAACCGGGCACGGGCCGCGGCCAAGGCCTCCAACTCCCAGTCGATCAGCGGCACGACCATTCCGATCTCGTGCCGCTTGCACAGATCCAGAAGCGCCTCGACGTAGTCCGGCCCGGACACCGACGGGACCAGCAATCCTTCGTCGGCCACGTGGAATCCCGGCGCCAGCGCCGAGTGGTCCGCCCCGTAAAGGCGGCCCTTGACGCCCAGGTCGGCCATCGCCCGCCGGAAGGCCTCCAGCAGGGCCACGCGCCGACCCACACACGTCAGAAGGGTGTTCAACGTTTCAGCCATGCTTCCCCCCATACTCCGAGGATTGGCCGGTGCACATCCGCATTTCGTCCCTGACTAAGCATAACCGCAATGTCGCGGCTGTCAACCACGCGACGCCGCGTTTACCATTTCTGATATACCTTGCGCCGGCCGAAAAGGCCCGCGAAACTCCGCCAAAGGATCCTGAAATCCAGCCACAGGCTCTGACGCTCGACGTACTGGACGTCGATTTCGAGCTTGTCCTTGTGGGGCAACTCGCCGCGCCCCTGGACCTGGGCCAAGCCCGTCAGGCCCGGCCGCACATCGAGGCGCCGGCGCTCGCGCTCGGTAAACTCCCGTGCCTGCGACATATAGAGCGGCCGCGGCCCAACGAGGCTCATGTCGCCCTTCAAGACGTTCCACAGTTGCGGCAGTTCGTCGAGGCTGCTCTCGCGCAGGCGCCGTCCGAGCGGCGTCAGGCGCGCATCCTGCGCCGACTCCGGACTCTCGCCGAACGGGTCGGCGTCGCAGCGCATCGTGCGGAACTTGTACATCGTGAACGGCTTCATGCCGCACCCCGCACGTTCCTGCCGAAAGATGGCCGGCCCAGGGCTCTCCCGGCGGATAAGAATGGCAATCACGCCCAGCGCCGGCCACCCGACCCCCAGCGCCAGCGCCGAGGCCGCGACGTCGCTGAATCGCTTGGCCGCCCTGCCGGCGAGGCTCACGGTCCGCCCTCCTTCGCCGCCGGCTTGACTTCCCAGACCAGCCCGAACGGCTCCAGCCGGCCGCCCTTGACCGCCCAGGCCGGCGCGTATCCCGGAACATCCGACGTGACAAAGACGCGGCGGCCTTCCAGGCTTTCCGGCCTCCCGATAAACACATCCGGCCGGCGGTGTTCCAGGTCGTGAACGCACAGGAGCGGCGGCAGCACCGTTGAGTCCGGCGCCAGCACCGCGCCGGGCGGAAGGGACGCAAGGACCTCCTCAGCAAACCGTCGCGGCCCCACCTGGTGGCACTGCCACGGCAGGAAGTAGTACTTGTAGAAATCGCGATAGGGGACCTCGTGCATCGGCATGCCCTCCCGCGGGTTGAACTTGCAAGCACGGGCCGCCTCAGCGGTCACCCAGTAGACCGGGACCACAACCAGGGCCGCCAGCACAACGAGGAGGACCCGCAGGGGCTTCTTCGGCGACAGCAGCGCGTGCGCGCCCAAACCGATGTAGACCGCGAAGAGCAGGTACGCCGGCGTGAAAAAGTAGTTCTGGTTCTGAACGCGGTAGCGCATCGCAAAAAGGATGTAAAGCACCATCGCGGCGCCCAGCATCGCCGCCAGAGGCGTCCCCGCCAGCAGGCGCCGGGCACGCCATATCCCGTAGAGGCCCAGGAAGGCCACGGGCGTCGGGAAGTTGAGCGCGGCCATAAGGGCGCTGCGGCCCAGCATCGGCCCGAGGCGGCTGACGTTAAACACGGCCTCACCCCAACGGCCCACAAACGCCGACGCCAGCGTCGCCGCCAAGTCTCGCGTGCGATCATATTCAAGGCAGACCACGTACCAGAAGAGCGCCCCTCCCAGGAGCCAGACGCCCGCGGCCGCGGGGACCGCCCACGCCGGCGTCCGCCCTCGGACCACCCGCACCAGCACCCACACGCCCAGAACAACGAGGCCGATCTGCGTCAGGAGGTGGATGCTGATTCCGACCCCGGCCACGAGGAACGCCAGCAGAAGGTACCGCAGGCGCCCGGTCAGCACGTAGGCGACGGCCGCCAGCAGCATCCCGGAGATCGCCGCGTTGGCCCATCCGTAAGTCTGCGGCTGAACACCCTGTTGCCAGATGGTGTGGGCAAGCATGCACGTCAGGGCGGCAATGCAGGCCGGCCCCACTCTTCGCGCGAGCAGCCACACGATGAGCCACACGTTGGCCACCGCGACGGCCGTGCCGAGGGCGCTGGCCACGCTGGCGGCCTTCGCGTAGTTCCAGAGGCCGACTTGCCCAAGGCCGTGGGCCAGCACGATGAAGAACGGATGCACGCGGACCGCATCGCCGGGGCGCACGAGGTTCAGTCGCGCGGCTTGCCACTGGTAGTCGCCGGCGTCGTGCCAGACGAGGTCCGGGGCCATCGTGACACCGTACAGCCCCAGGGCCGCACACAGCGCAAGGAGCCAGCCCACGGCGCCGCACCACCTTCTGGCGCCGCACGGGCCTCCGGCGGCGTTCATTTGCACACCCGCAGTCGACGTCATTGTGAGACCTCGGCGATCATCGCTCCGCCACAATCAGGTAGTGTGCGTAGCAAAGCCTGTCCAGCCGCTCTGCCCGAGTCACGCGAAAGCCGTCCTCGGCCAGCCACGCCGCAACCTCCGCCATGGCCCTGGGGTACACGCGGCGTCGCGTCATCAGAAGATCATGGAGTGCGTTGGCCCACGCCTTCCATCGCGGCCGCGTGTCCACGTCCTTGACCAACACGCGCCGGGCGCCCGTCTGCCGCAGACGCCCGATGAACGCCCGTTGCTGCCCGGGCGGCACATGATGCAGCACGTCCACCACCGTAACAACGTCGAACGAGCCGGCCGGCCAGGGCGAATCGGGCGCCAGACACTCGAACCGAAGCGGCTCGTCCGCCGCAACGCAGGCGGTCGCCGCCGCGACGGCCCGGGGCGACGTGTCGATGCCTATCCCCGCGCCGAGGGCCTTTCGCAGCGCCAGCCAGTGCAGGAGCAATCCGGCCCCGCACCCGACGTCCAGCACACGCGAGCCGCCCGGCACCGCATCGGCCGCAATGTCCAGCGGACAGATGAGCGGACGCAACGTCATCAGGAGGCGCACCGCGGCGGGGGCCTTCCGGTACCGGCGCCAGGCAAACCGGCTGATGTCGCGCGGCCCCGCCACGGATGCTTGGCCCTCCCTCACTTTCCGGCGCCAAACAAGGTCGCCGCCGCCATCCCCAGCAGGTGGTCAATTCCGGGGACTCCAGGGTGGTGCACACGGCTCTTCATCAAGACCAAGGCCACCATCCCCAGCCAGACCAGCACCGTGACGACAAACGCCGGGTCGCGCCGGACCATCTCCACAGCGTCCCCTGCCCGCCCCGCGATTGCCATCCGATAGAACCGGAACACGCCGTACACGACCGGCAGCACCGTGATGAACATCCACGAGTTGCCGACCCGCTGGATCGTCTCGGGGCTGACCGTGTAGAGCATGTACGTGACGACGGCCAGGGCGGCCGAGACGGTCATCATGTGCTCGAGGCTTTTCTCATCGTACATCCGCCACTCGACCAGACGTGTCTGGGCCGCCGCGGCGCCGAGGGCCACGCGCTCGCTCTCTCGCTTCGCAAAGCCCAGAAACAGCGCCAGCGTCAGCGTGCAAAGGATGAGCCACGGGCTGACCCAGACGTCGATCGCCACACCCCCGGCGTAAGCCCGAATGACGAAACCGACCGCCAGGATGAGCACGTCCAGGATCGCGATGCGCTTCAGGCCCAGGATGTACCCGAGCATGACCGCCAGGTAAAGGCACAGCGTCAGGGCAAACCCGCGGCCCAAGCGCAGGGCAATCGCGCAGGCCGCGATATTGAGGAGCAACGCAAACGCGCCGGCCGCGCCCGGGCCGATCGCGCCCGAGGCCACTGGCCGGCGGCACTTCTGCGGGTGGCGGGCATCCTCGTTGCGGTCGCAGACGTCGTTCAAGGCATAGACGGCGCTCGATGCCAGGCAGAACGCCGCAAACGCCAGGAGCGACGCGACCACATCATCTGTCCGGTCGAGGTGGCGGGAGAAGATGAGGGCCGCGAAGACAAAGGTGTTCTTGATCCAGTGGCTGGGCCTCGCCAGGCGAACCAGGTTTTTCAGTGTGTTCAGCAATCGCCCGAACCGGCGGCTTCAGTGCGCCGGCCTCCTTGCGACGGTTCACCGTAGGCACTCACCGGATGCACCGGCTGCGCCCATTTGCAGTATCGTATACGTGAGGCCCCGCTCTAGTCACCTAATATCGGCGAGCGCAAGGCCGCCGGTGCAGCGAAACAGCGCAGCGAACTTGTTGAAGCACCCCCGCGGGGCCGATAGAATAGCCGCCGTCGGGCGGGCGTACCGCCCCCCACGAGAGAACGCCATTGAAGACTCCTCTAAGCCCCGGAAATCCGTACGGGTACACCCGCTACGGTTACGCTTGGGAAAACGTCCCAGCCGGCAGCGCGGCCCATCTTGACCTGGGCTGCCACGACGGGGCCTTCCTGGCGTCGCTCCGACGCAAGGGCATTTCACGCCTTGCCGGCGCGGATGTGGCCCGCGAGGCCATCGACCGCGCCCGCCGGCAGTTCCCCGACATGGAATTCCAGCACATTGCCGAGGGCCAACCTCTCCCCTTCGCCGACGGCACGTTCGCCTCAGTCACGCTCCTGGACGTCATCGAGCACGTTCACGAGCAGACGCAACTGCTGAACGAAATCAACCGCGTGCTCGCCGGCGGCGGGCGCCTCATCGTCACCGTGCCGCGCCGATACGCCTTTTCGTTTCTAGATGTGGGAAACCTGAAGTTCCGCTTTCCGCGGCTGCACCGGATGCTGTACTGCCTGGCCCATTCCCGCAGCGATTACGAGCAGCGATATGTCCGGAACCCCGACGGCCTCGTCGGCGACGTATCGGCCCGCAAGCGGCATCACGAGCATTTCTCGCAGGACGCGCTGGCCGCGCTGCTCGCCGGGTCGGGATTTCAGGCGGAGTCCTTCGACGGCTCGGCCTTCTTCGCGCGGCCGCTCGTGCCGCTGACGTGGGCGGGCCTGAGGATACCCGGCCTGCGGGCGGTCGTGCAGAGGCTCCTGGCGGCCGACGCCCGTCGATTTGAGTCGATGAACCTCTTTTGCATCGCCCGCAAGGTCCGGCCGGCCGTCAGCGCATCTTAGCCCATCCGCCGTAACCCGTCTCGATGGCCCAGCGGTACCATTCGATCGTGCGTTGCAGGCCTTCGGCAAAGCGGACCCGCGGCTGGTAGCCGATGAGGCGGCCTGCGGCCTGGATGTCGGCCAGGGAGTGCATAACGTCGCCGGCCCGCGGCGGCGCGTACACCGGCGCGAGGTCCGTCCCGAGAACCTTGTTGAACGCGCCCACCATGTCGTTGAGGTTTATCGCCTCGCCGCATCCGATGTTCACGACCTCGCCGTGCGTCTCGGGGGCCTTGGCGGCCAGGAGATTGGCGTGGACGACGTTTTCGACGAACGTGAAGTCGCGCGACTGCGTGCCGTCGCCAAAGATGGTCGGCCGGCGGCCGCGTATCATGGCCGACGCAAATGCCGCAATCACGCCCGCGTACTGGTTGGTCGGGTCCTGTCGCGGCCCGAAGATGTTGAAGTACCGCAGGCTCAGCGTCTGGAAGCCGAAGGCGCGGTAGAACGTGGCCGCCCACGTCTCGCCGCACGCCTTGTCGGCCGCATACGGGCTCAGGGGCACGACGGCCATCGCCTCGCGCTTCGGCAGGTCGGGGTTCGCGCCGTATGCGCTGGAGCTGGCGGCAAAAACGAAGCGGCGGACCTTGGCGTCGCGGGACGCCAGCAGCATGTTGAACGTCCCCACGGTGTTGCAGTGGAAACTCGTGCACGGGTCTTCCATGCTGCGCGGCACGCTGGGGAGGGCCGCCTCGTGGAAAACCACCTCAGCCCCGTCGCAGGCCTTGGCGCAGGCGTCGGCGTCGCGGATGTCGCCATCGACGAGTTCGACGTCGGCGAGGACCTCCTCGAGATTTGCGCGGAAGCCGGTCAGAAAATTGTCGAGAACGCGGACGCGGCAGCCCTCCGCCAGAAGCGCCCGAACGAGATTTGAGCCGATAAACCCCGCCCCGCCCGTCACCAGGTACGTGCCTGCCATGAGACCTCCTCTTGCCTGCTCCTGAGGTTTGCGCGGCGGCTCTCCCGAGCCGCCGCGCCAGTGTAGTGCGTCACCCAGATTGCACATTATCCAAGACGCGGGTGCCACGGCTGCGCTGTTTGCAGCCGTGTTTCCCTGTCAACGACCACGGCTGCACAAGGCGCAGCCGTGGCACCCACAGATTAAGAACTGACAGGCTACTAGAGCGACGGCGCACTACGGTTCCGCTTCCACGCGCGCATCGTACACGGCGGCCACCGGCAGCGCACGGTCGCTCGTCAGCGAGAGCACGCACTCCGTGCGCATGTGCGGCTTGATCGGCCATCGCTCGATGTCGGCCGAGCCGGGAAGCGCCTTGCCCGTCGTTGGCCCGCCGACCGGGTTGCCGGCCGCATCGAAGACCTGGATGGCCGCAATCATGCCGCCGCGCAGCGGGTCCGGCGGCTTTGCCTCCACCACCAGCCGCGCGCGAAGCTCCGCCCGCCGGTCGGGAGCGCCTTCGGGGACTGTCAACACGGCCGGGACGCCGATCATCTCGAACCCGCTGCCGTTGCGCAAAGACACGCGCAAGGCGATCGTTCCCTCGCGCGGCACGGGCGATCCGGCGCGAAACGTCAGCCGATAGACCCACAGGCCGCTCTTGTGGCCCGAGACGGAAAGGCCCCCCGACAGTTTCACTTCCTTGTAGCGCGCATCGCTCTTGGAGAGCGGCCCGCCGTCTTTCGGCAAGCCGCTCAGCACTTCCGGCCTGGCTGCGGCGGAGGTCCACGGGGCCTTCAGGCGCCCGGCGGCTTCCTCGGAAAGCGCGATGTCGGGCAGCGCGGTCAGTTCCTTCAGGGCCGCGCCTTTCGCCGCAGGCTTCTCAGGAAACCGGCCCTCGCGGCGGTTGCGGGCGAATTGCTCGGCGTGCCAGGCCAGGTGGTCGTCGGCCCTGGTCTTCCAGTAGGTCCAGTCGTGGCCGCCCATGCCGACGAACCACTTGTACTTGATGCCCTTGGCCTCCAGGGCGGAACGAAGCATGGTCATCTGCTGGAGCGCCCCGTCCTTGTCGCCCGAGTCGAGGTACAACTCGAACGGCAGCGGCCCCTGGAGTTTGTCGGCCAGCGCCACGCACGACCGCTCGGCGTAAAGCGGCAGCACCTCGGGCGACTTCGGCCCGATCCAGTACTCCAGGCCGGCCGTGCCGACGTAACCGCGCAGTTCGCACGCCCCCGAAAGCACGCTCACGCTGCCGTACAGTTCCGGGCGCTTCAGGGCATGGTAAAACGCCATCGCCCCGGCCGAGATGCCGATGATGCCGCGCTGACCCTTCTCGCGCGCCGCGGGGTAGTGCGACTCGACGAAGCCGCGCAGGTCTTCCGTCAGGTAATCGCCCCACTTCATCCACGGCTGGGCGGGCGAGTTCGTGTACCACGTCGCGCCGCCCACCGCCGGACAGACCGCGATGATCTCGTACTTCGCAAGGTGCGGGTCCAGCGCCGATTGCCACGTGTCGTCGTGGTCCAGCAGGCCGGGGAGGAAATAGATGACGGGGTACTCGCCGTCGGCCTTCAGGCCCGTGGCGTGACCGACCCAGAACCGCTCGATCTTGCCGGTCGATGGCGACTCCACGATGTAGCGTTTCCAGACGTTTGGCGCCGGCGCGGCAGACGACGCCTCGCTTGCTGCGAGCACGACCGCCAGCCCCAAGAGTGCCCCACAGATGCGCACATGGTCCCTTGCCCGCCGTGCCGGTGTCATTTCTGGACCACCCACCCGAACTCCTTGTAGCAACCTTGCGCGGCCGGCGTGGTCAGGAACTCCATGAACTGCTGCGCGCAGGCGGGGTTGCGGGCAAAAGACAGCAGACCGATGCACGTGCCGCGAAGGATTTGCTGGTCGTGCGGCAAAGGAATGATCTCGATGCGTCCGTCGGCCATGTGGCCGAAGGAAGTCCAGCCGAACGCGGCGTCGACCACACCCTGGGCCACGGCCTCGACGATGGCCACGCAGCCGTTCGCGTGAAACGTGATGTTGCGCCGGATGGGGTCCAGGAGGCCCTGCCGCGCGGAGACGTCCTCAGATCG
>Ga0209777_10006385_pt1 | contig 13274 bp, 10 predicted proteins | sample FrelakmetHBP12HB_FD_187147 | JGI IMG/M metagenome (GOLD analysis project Ga0209777, IMG submission 187147) | Freshwater lake sediment microbial communities from the University of Notre Dame, USA, for methane emissions studies -HBP12 HB (SPAdes)... | ecosystem: Environmental > Aquatic >...
TGTCGGTCCTCGCCGGATGGTGGCGACGCAGGCGGTTGAGCACCGCCTGAACGACTCGTCCGACCAGCTCCAGCGGACGCTTGGTGAGCAGCAGCACGGCGCCGGCGGCGAGGGTGAGCACGAACATCACGGCGCCGAACTCCGCCGCTCGCGCCAGGTTGCGCTGCACCGGGACACCATAGAGGATGGCCGGCACACTGAGCACAGGCAGGGCGAACAACACCGCCCCCGAGAACATCCCGGTCGCCGTGAGCCCGGTAACGGTGCGCGCGGGCGACGCTCCGGCGGTGACCAGCATCTGATATTGAGCGGAGCCGCCCGACGCGGCGCCGCCGGGCACGATGCGGCTGAAGGCGTTGCCGGCCATCTGCGTGGTGGCGACCACGAACCAGCGTGGCTCCGCGAGCGTCAGCCGCATCATCCCCCAGTAGCAGGCGAAGCTGGCTGTCTCCAGCAGGCCCATGATAACGAACCATACCCAGGAGATGGCGCGCAGCTGGGGCGCCTGCGAGAGCACGCTTACCAGGTTGGGCCAGACGATGTAGAGACCGATGACGGCGGCTATCAAGAACACGATCCGCCGCAGAGGAAGGCGGCGCAGGGCACGCCTGGCGTGCGTGCCCCTTGCGCCGCGGGCCCCCCGCGTCTGACCGCCGTCGTCCACCTGCATCTCTCCTGCGGCTTTTCGCTCGGCCACGTGACCCCCGTGCTGCGGCTCTGGTGCGCGCGGCACCGGACGCCGAAACCCTACACCCGCCTCGCTGCCGTTTCATACGCGGCGAGCGCGGCCCACCGAGCGTCAAGGTGTGGCCGACGCATGCCGCAGCCCGAGCCGGGGCACAACGGTGGTGATCGGCAAGATGGCCGGCGGGAGCCGCGCCTGCGAGCGGCGCCCGCCCGGTCTGGAGAGGAGGCAGCGCGGTGCACTACCATCAACTCGGCAAGACCGGGCTCAGGGTATCGGAACTCTGCCTGGGGACCATGACGTTCGGCCGGGGGTTCCACAACATCGGTGTGCTCGGCCAGAAGCAGGCCGATGAGCTGGTGCGCGCCGCCCTGGATGCCGGCATCGACTTCTTCGACACCGCGGACGTGTACTCCACCGGGCAGTCCGAGGAGATGCTGGGCAAAGCGCTCAAGACAGCCGGTGTCAAGCGCGAGAGCGTCGTCATCGCCACCAAGGTGCGCGGCGCCATGAGCCCCGAGGCGAACGAGGGAACCGGTGACGTGAACAACCTGGGACTCTCGCGCAAGCACGTCGCCGAGGCCTGCGACGCCAGCCTGCGACGTCTGGGCGTCGACTACCTCGATCTGTACCAGATCCACGGCTTTGACCCTCGCACGCCGCTCGAGGAGACGCTCGAGGCGCTGAACGACCTGGTGCGCCGCGGTAAGGTGCTGTACATCGGCTGCTCCAATCTCCCCGTGCGGCACATCGCCAAGGCGCTCGCCATCTCCCAGCACCGCGGGTGGGCGGCCTTCGTCTCGTTGCAAGCCTACTACTCGCTTGTGGCTCGCGACTTGGAGCACGAGCTGCTGCCGCTGTGCCGCGAGGAAGGCTTGGGAGTGCTCCCCTGGTCGCCGCTCTCCGGCGGCTACCTCTCCGGCAAGTACCGGCACGGCAAGCCGGAAGTCGGCCGGCGCAACGAGTTCGACTTTCCGCCGGTGTCGCCGCAGGCAGCGGAGACGCTCGTCGCCCTCGAAGCCGTGGCGCAGGAGCGCGACGCGACCATGGCTCGCGTCGCCCTCGCTTGGTTGCGGCAACAGCCTGGCGTCACCTCGGTGATCGTCGGCGCCCGCAGTATGGAGCAGCTGCGCGACAACCTGGAGTCGGCCGACCTCGAGCTCTCCGCGGACGAGATGGAACGTCTCGCGGCCGCCACGCAGCCCCGCAAGCTCTACCCGCAGTGGATGATGGAGTTCCAGGCTGGCGGGCCGCGGCCGAGGTCCTGAGGCCCGCCGAGCTCCGGCGCGGCCTCCGCGGCGAGCCCGCGCCGGAGCGGCGCAGGCGTTGACGGCGTAGGCAACGGAAGCGAGAGGGCGGGCTCGCAGCGGCGGTGCACTGCGGCGAGGCGGCTCCCTGCCCCCTTGTGTGCCCCCCACGGTTGCGGTATATAGAGTGACTACCTACTTTCGGGGGGTTTCCAACTTAGAAGGAGGATGCATGTCGTACTCAAGGTCTTCGGGAGCCAGCAGGGGGACTAGGCGGAGTGGTCGCTGGTTCGTCCTCGTGTTCCTCTGCATGGTGCTGATGCTTGCCGTGGTGCCTGCCGCGAGCCTGGGTCACGCCACGGCCAAGTGTACATTCCAGCAAAGCAAGGTCACCTTGTCCGCGTCGAGGGGCTGCGTCACGAGCGGTACTTCGGTCAAGCTCACAGCGAAGGCGTCGCACTGTCCCTCTGGAGCAACGTTCACGTTGCTGTCCAAGGGTTCTTCGGGCACCTGGGCGACCGTAGGCACGAGTCCGGCGTCCAAGTGTGGCACGGCGGTCTTCAACGTCGTGGTGGTCCGCAATACGCAATTCCAGGCCAAGCTCACCTGGCCGCAGGGTTCGCAGACGAGCAATGTCGCGTGCGTGAAGGTCTGCGCCAAGCTCACGCTGTGCGTCGCGCCGCCCACGTATGGCGGCGTCGCCATCAGCGGCACCCTGGTTCCAGGGTGGAACGGCGGTAACGTGTGCATCACGATCGCCAAGGTCGTGCATTGCTGGCGGACCGCGAAGGTCGCGACTCTCACCGCGCCGCTCACTCAGGGTCCTGGCGACAGCAGCGTGTTCGCCACCTCGTGGGCCGGCGGGATGAGTAACACCACCTACGTGTTCACCGCCAAGGTCGCAAAGACCGCTGATTTCAACGGCGCTTGCGTCACGAAGGTGGTCAAGTTCTGATCTAACAGAGGCAGAAGAAGGAACGACTACGAGAGAGGGGGCGGCCCCTGCCGGGGCCGCCCCCTTCTTCGTTCTTGCAGAGCCGGTGCCACGCGAGCCTCACCATCTGCGCATGCGATAAGCCCATGTGCCCGCCCGCGGCCAAACGCTCCTTGCCCCACACAGGGCAACGTGGCGCGCCGGGAAATGCACGCTCGCGGCCTGCCCCGGGACGTATACTCGTGGTCTTGCAGCGTGAGCCGGCCGATCGCGAGAGGCGCCCATGCGAGTGACATACCGGTTCGCCGAGACTCCCGAGTTCACCGATGTGCGACTTACGGTCGAGAACCGCGGGCGGCGGCTCAAGATCGGCGTCTTCGGCCGCGGTTCGCTGCGCCTGCGCCCGTACCTCGCCGCCCTCTCGCTGTGGCTCAACACCGTCGGCCCTATCGAGGTTGGCGACAACGCCACTCCTAACCTGTACTCGCTGTATCTGCCACCGATGCCCAGTCACGCCCTGGCACGCCAGCTCGAGGGTGACTTTCGCAGCTGGGTGCTCAAGCGACCGACACCGCTGGCGCTGACGATCGGCGTCACGGACCGCTGCCAGTGCTCGTGCCTGCACTGCAGCGCGGCGGGGACGGGCAGCATGGCGCCGGTCCTCAGCGGCGAGGAGATCCGCCGCACGGTCGCCCAAGCGATCGCGCTGGGCGTCAACGTGGTCACCTTCACCGGCGGCGAGCCACTGTTGCGCAACGACCTCGAAGAGTGCATCGCCGCCGTGGAGCCCGAGAAAGCGGTCACGCTCGTGTTCACTAACGGTCTTCTGCTAAACGGCGAGCGGGCGCGCTCGCTCAGGGCGGCCGGGTTGCACGGCGTGCACGTGAGCCTCGACTCGCCCGAACCGGACGAGCATGACAGGCTGCGCGGCCGCGACGGCTGCTTCGCCGCCGTCGCCGCGGCCGCGCAGACCGCCCTGGCAGCCGGACTCAAGGTCGGCATCTCCACCTACGCCACCAACGAGTCGGTGCGGCAACGCAAGCTGGCCGGCATCGCCGCCCTGGCGGCCGAATGGGGCGCGCACGAGGTGACCGTGTTCGATGCCATCTCCACCGGCCGCCTGTTTGGCCGCCCCGACGTGCATCTCACCGCCGCCGCGCATCACGATCTGGTCGCACAGGGCAAGAAGCTGACGGCACGCCATCGTGCCCGCCCGCGAGTGGTCACGCAAGCGTGGACCAACAGCGGGCGCGGCTTCGCGCGCCTCATCGGCTGCCTGGCGGCCAACTTCCAGGTCCACGTGACCGCGCACGGCGACGTCACACCGTGCGATTTCACACCACTCTCGTTCGGCAACGTCCGCGACGCGCCCGTCGCGGACCTCTGGCGGAAGCTCACGACCCACCCGGCGTTCTGCGCGCGCACCAAGAGCTGCCGCATGCAGGATGCGACCTTCCGCGAGCGCTACATCGACACGATCCCCACTGGGGCGACGCTGCCGTTCCCCATCGCGGAGCTGGAAGACCGCTAGCCGCCCCATCCCATGTCCACACCGGGAGGTCCTCATGCCGCACGACCGTAGACTCGCCCTCGTCACCGGCGCCTCGTCAGGCATCGGCCAGGCACTGGCCGAGCGCCTGGCGCGCGACGGTCACGACCTCATAGTGGTCGCGCGCCGGCGCGACCGGCTCACCGCGTTGGCCGAGCGACTGACCGACGAGACCGGCGCGGAGGTGGAAGTGCTGGTCGCCGACCTGACGGCAGCGGACGATGTGCACCGCCTGAAGGAGCGCGTGGCCGGCGAGCCCCGCCTGCATCTCCTCGTCAACAACGCCGGCTTCGCCGGCTACGGCCCCTTCGTTGAGCTCGACCCCGCCACTGCCGAAGACCTCGTGGCCGTGCACGTGCTGGCGCCGCTCCAGGTCACGCGGGCAGCCCTGCCGGGCATGATCGCAAGGGGCCGCGGCGCCGTGGTCAACGTCGCCTCGCTGCTGGCTCTCAGCGGCCCGCTCAAGATCGGCATGGCCGGCAGGGCCACCTACGCGGGCGCCAAGTCCTTCCTGCTCGCCTTCACCCAGTCCCTGGCCGGCGAGCTCGAGGGCACGGGCGTGCACGCCATGGCGTGTCTGCCGGGGATGGTCGAGAGCGAGTTCCACGGCATCCGCCGCGGCAGCGTACCGGGCTTGCCGATCATGAGCTCAGAGGACGTCGCGCGGGCGATCGTGGTGGGCCTCGAGCTAGGCGAGGTCGTCTGCGCGCCGGGGGTAGACGACCCGGGCTTGTTCGACCAGCTACGGGACCTGCAGCAGGCGACCCTGGCCAGCGGCAACAGGACCGGGGAGCTCGCCGCGCGCTACCGGCAAGCCTGACTTCGGCGCCGGCACCTGGTCGTGGTCGACGCCGACCCCGTCGCCGCGCCGGCCACCTACGTGGTGACGACTTTGTTGCGCCCCGCCCGCTTGGCCCGGTAGAGGGCCGCGTCGGCGGCGCCGACCGCGGCATCGGCGTTGGCGTACAGGTCGCCGCGCGCGACCGCGACGCCCACCGTGATGGTCACGCACGACCGACCGGTGGCATTTCGCTCGCGCGCGGAAAGCCCTGGGTGCGCGATGTCCAGCTCCTGGATCCCCTGCCGGATGGCCTCGGCCACGCATGCGGCTCCACCCGAGTCCGTGGCCGGCAGGATGGCCAGGAACTCCTCGCCGCCCCAGCGCCCGACCAGGTCTCCAGGCCGGTGCACCTGAGCCGCAAGCGCATCGGCGATCGCCGTCAGGCAGTCATCGCCGGCGGCGTGGCCAAGAGCATCGTTGTAGGCCTTGAAGCGGTCGATATCGGCCATGAGCAACGCCAGCGGCAAGTCGGCGCGCTGGGCACGGCGCCACTCGCGACTGAGCATGTCGTCGAGGTGTCGCCGGTTGGCCAGACCGGTGAGTCCGTCGCTGATCGAGAGCCGCTTCAGCTCTGCCCGCGTCTTCTTCAGCCTGCGGATGGCTTGCTCGCGCTCGTCGGCCGTGCGGCGCAGGTCGGTGATGTCGAGCATCACGCCCACCAGCCCGGCGAGGTTACCGTCGGCATCGTTGTAAGTTGCCTTGTTGAACACCACCGCGCGGCGGTTGCCGTCCGCACCCCTCACCTCCGCCTCGAAGACCTGGGTGCCGGGCGAGGCCAGAAGCTCCACATCCCTCGAGGCGTCGTACTTGGCCAGATCCTCGACAGCAAGCTCTTCGACCGTGTGGCCGATGACCTCGGCCTGCTTCCTGCCGATCAACTGGAGAAAGGCACCGTTGCAGCCCCGATAGCGCCCGTCGCAGTCCTTGTAGAACACCGGCGCGGGGACCGCGTCCATGACCGACTGCAACAGGTGGACGTTCTCGCTCAGCGAACGCTCCACCTTCTTCAGCTCGCTGATGTCCATGAAGCTCTCGACGAGCACGTCGTCGCCACCAAGGGTCATGCGGGCCACCGTTTTGAGGATCGGCTTGCGGCCACCGCCCTCGGTCACCATCTGGCGCTCGGCGTGGTCGACGGCGACCCCCAGGTCGGTCACCGGGCAGGCGCCGCGCTGGGCCGGGCAGATGAACTCGAAACACTCATGGCCCTGGATCTGCTCGCGCGCGGCGCCGAACATAGTGGCCGCCATGGGGTTGATCTCACGGATGGTATGCGTGGCGGCGTCGATCACCAGGATGCCGTCCTGGATGCTCTCCAAAAGCTCACGTGTGCCGTCGCTGCTGCGCAGCGTGTTCTCGAGATCTGAGACCTCGAGTCTCAGGGCCTCGACCAGGGCGACCAGCTCACTGCGCGTCGCCTTCGTCATCGGCTGCTTCGCATCCTTCATGAGGTGCCTCCCCCTGTCCTGGGAGCTATTCGGGATTACCGCTCCATGCCCTGCTCCGGCCGAACGCCCCCTAAGGGGCAAGGTGGCATGTGACTGCAGCATCGGCCTGGGATTCGCTCGACTTTAGCATGGCGGCAGGCGAGAGGCCGGGCCGCCACGCCCCGCGCGCACCAGCGCTCGTATTTGACCAGCTGGTCCGGCGGCTAGCGGCGCCGCGTCGACTCGCGCTCGACGAGCGACAGAGGGATGAGCTTATGCGGCTCAGCCGGGGTCTCCCCACGCACGAGCTCGATCAGCATGCGGACCGCCTCACGCCCGTGCTGCTCGGGATGGTAGTCCACCGTGGTCAACGGCGGCATGCTCGTGGCTCCCAGTCCGAAGTCGCTGGGCGAGGCGATCATGAGTTCCGCGGGCACCTTGATCCCCAGGCTGGACGCCATCTCCAGCACGCTCAGTGCCGTCTCCTCGAAGAACCCGTACACAGCATCGGGCCGGGGCTCTGACTCGAGCAGTCGGAGCGCCGCGCCGCGCAGGGCGTCGGCCGTGTCCTCAGGCACGACCTCCAGCCGGGACGGCTGATGATGCTCCGCGCACCAGGCGTGGTAGGTGCGCAGGCTCGTCTGCGTCCAGTGGTCGGAGGTCATCAGGGTCATGCCCGCGACCTCGCGCGCGCCGCAGGACGCGAGATGATCAAGACACAGGCGGGTCGCCACCTCAGCGTCGTTATCGACCCAGTAGCCTTCCTCCGGCGCGTCAGGGTCGCGCCCAACGGTCACGAGTGGGACGCGTCGAGCGCGCAGTCTGCGGATGTTGGGGTCGTCGTGGACCGGGTCAGCGATGATCGCGCCGTCCAGGAGCAGCCGATCCCAGTACTCCCCTGAGTCCGTCTCAGGCACGACGACGAGAGCAAAATGCTCTTCCAGTGCGGCGGCCGTGGCGGCACTGACCAAACGGAAGTAGTACTCCATCTCGGCGTAAGCCGCTTCCACGCCCGTAGTGTTGACCATGCACAGGGCCAAGACCCCGGTTCGAACCGCCTTCAGACTGCGGGCGCCGGGGTGCGGTCTATACGCGAGCCGGTCGGCCGCTTCCAGAACGCGCCGGCGGGTGCTCTCCGCCACGGGGCGCCTGCCCCCCAGGGCGTGGGACACCGTCGTGGGCGACACCCCCGCGAGGCGTGCGACATCCTTGATGCTTGCGATCTTCGGCTTGCCCATAGTATTGACGGACTGTCTTGTCTGGCCTGAAGGCCAGTGTATACTTCGCTCTACCGGATTGCCAAAACGTTTTGCGCTGGCCGAGCACGCGGAAGGGAGCGAGCAGTGAGGATCGCACACGGGAAGTCCGTAGGAGTCATGGTACTGGCGGCCGTTCTTCTGGTCGTCGGCGGCCTCGCGTGGGGGCTGACGTCGTCGTTCGCCACCAGCGCTCCGCCGTCACCCGCATCCGGCAAGGTGATCCTGCGCCTCGGCTGGACGAGCGAACCCGACAACCTCAACCCCTTCATCGGCTATGCGGACGATACCTACGAGATCTGGGCCCTCAACTACTCCTACCTCTTCGGCAGCGGCAACTACAACCAGCCGACGCTGGACCTGGCGAGCGAGTTCCCGACGCAGCAGAACGGCGGCATCTCGGCGAACGGCAAAATCTGGACGATCCATATCCGCCCCAACGTCAGGTGGCAGGACGGGGTGCCCCTGACGGCCGCCGACGTGGCCTTCACCTACAACTACATCATCAAGAACGACATGACCAACCTGACCATCGACACACAGGGCATCAAGTCGGTCAGAGCTCTCAACCCGACCACCGTGCAGTTCACCTGTTTCGCACCGAAGGCCGACTTCGAGAAGGCCACCGTGCCGATCCTGCCCGAGCACATCTGGTCCCATGTCTCGCCCAAGGTGGCGGCCACCTCGTACTCCGTCAAGCTGCCGCTGGTGGGCAGTGGTCCCTTCCAGACCGTGGCCTTCGTCAAGGGCAGCTACCTCAAGATGGTGCGCAACCCCTACTGGTACGGCCAGAAACCGACCATCGACGAGATCTACTTCGAGATGTACGAGAACCCGCAGACGATGGCCAGCGACCTCAAGACCGGGACGATCGACGGGGCGGACGGCCTCGCCGAAGCAGCATTCAAGCAGCTCCAGTCGACGCCGGGCATAAAGACGGCCGCGTTCAACTACTACATGTGGGACTACCTGGAGTTCAACTGCTACGACAAGCCGAGCTCAATGGGTAACCCGGTGTGTCGTGATTGGCGCTTCCGCAACGCCTTGAACTGGGCCATCGACCGGCAGAAGCTCTGCGATCTCGCGTATGACAATCTGGCCACCCCGGGGACGACCATCATCCCCCCGCACACCTTCGCCAACCCCGACTATCACTGGCAGCCACCGGCCGACCAGCTCTACAGCTTCGACCTGGCCAAGGCCAGCCAGCTACTGACGGCCTCCGGCTACCCGCTCAAGAACGGCCAGCGCCTCGACAAGCAGGGCAAGCCGATCGTGCTGCGTCTCATGACCACGACCAGCTGGCCGCAAGGTCTGACCGAGGCCAAGCTGGTCACCGGCTGGCTGCAACAGCTCGGCCTCAAGATCAAGCTCGAAGTGGTCGACAACGGAGCCTACGAATCGGCCGTCTACAACGAGTCGGGCAACACCTGGAAGCCCGACTTCGACATGACACTCTGGGACTGGGGAAGCTACTACGACCCCGGCCTGACGCTCGCCTGCCTCACGACGCATGAGATCGGCGCCCTCGACGAGCCCTTCTGGTCGAACGCCCAGTACGACGCCCTGAACACACAGCAGTCGCAGACCATCGACCCGCAGAAGCGCCAGCAGATCATCTGGCACATGCAGCAGATCATGTACCAGCAGTCGCCCTGGATCGTGATCACGTACTCGGACGACCTTCAGGCCTTCAACACGTCCAGGTGGACAGGCTGGACGCAGATGTTCGGCGGCACCGGTCCGGCCTGGAACTGTGAGGGCAACTACGCCAGCTACCTGAGCCTGCGGCCCAAGGTCGTCGCCGCGAGCAGCGGCTCGAACCGACCGCTGATCATCGCCGGGGGGATCGTGGTCGCTGTCGTGGCGGTCGGCGTAGCGCTGGGAATCGTCGTGCGGCGACGGCGCCGCCGGACGGAGGAAACCTGAGCCGGCCGAGCTGGACCGGTATCCGCACGCTGACGAGAGGACGGCGCCATGCGAACGCGCGAGCTGGGCATAGAGATCGGGCTGGGTGAGCCGGGGCCGCTGAACGCGATCACCGACGTGGCCGGCGTCAAGGTCGGCTGCGCGACCTTGATCGAAGGCGACGCCGGTCCGCTGCAACGCGGCGTCGGACCGGTGCGCACGGGCGTGACCGTCATCGTCCCGCATGACGGCGAGGTCGCCGTCGAGCCGCTGTTCGCAGGCACGCACACGCTCAACGGGACAGGCGATTTCTCGGGCCTCGAATGGGTGCGAGAGAGCGGGCTGCTCACGTCTCCCATCGCCCTCACCAACACGTACAGCCTGGGCGTCGTGCGCGACGCCCTCGTCAAGCGCGAGGTCGAGGTGCGTGAGGCCCTGGGCGAAGACAAGCAGGGCTGCTTCTACAGCCTCCCGCTCGTCGCCGAGACCTGGGACGGGTGCCTCAACGACATCGGCGGCCAGCACGTGCGCGCCGAGCACGTGTTCGCAGCGCTGGCCGCCGCCAAGGGCGGGCCGGTGCCGGAGGGCAACGTCGGTGGCGGCACCGGCATGGTCTGCCACGACTTCAAGGGCGGCACCGGCACGGCGTCGCGGGTGTTTGAGATCGAGGGCGAGCGCTACACGCTGGGCGCGCTGGTGCAGGCCAACCACTCGTGGCGCGATCCGTTCGTCGTCAACGGCGCCCCGGTCGGCCAGGTGATCAGCACTGCGGTCGTCCCCGGCGTGCAGCTTCCCGAGTACCCTTGGCCCGCCGGCGGTGGGTCGATCATCGTGATCATCGCCACCGACGCGCCTATGTTGCCGACCCATCTCGCCTCGCTGGCGCAGCGCGCCGGTCTGGGCCTCGCCTGGCTTGGTTCCTACGGCGATCGCTTCTCGGGCGACATCTTCCTGGCGTTCAGCACCGCCAACCGCGGCATCCGCTCGCAACACGACGGTGCGCCGGGTCCGTCGCGGATGGCTGCCGACTGGATCACGTTCCCTCATCTCGACTGGCTTCTCCAGGCCGCCGTCGAGGCCACTGCCGAGGCGATCCTCAATGCCATGCTGCAGGCCGAGACCATGTCGGGGCGCGACAACGTCACCGCCCACGGACTCGACGGCGAGCAGCTCGTCGAGGTGCTCGACCGGTACGGGCGACGAACCTTCCGTCCCACGTAGAGCCGCAGGGGCGGAGCGACCGAAAGCGACCTGCGTTCCCGCAAGCGACCACAGGAGAAGGCACAGTGTCCGAACCGCTCTACGAACAGATCAAGACCGCGGTCATCGCCGGCGACGAGGCCGCCCTCGGGGCGCTCGTGCAGGCGCTGCTCACTCAGGGAACGAGCGCCCGCGAGATCATCGACCGCGGGCTGCTGCCCGGCATGGACGTCGTCGGGCGGCGCATGAAGAGCGGCGAGTGCTTCATCCCCGAGGTACTGCTCAGCGCCAGGACGATGCAGAGCGCGCTCGACGTGCTCAAGCCGCTACTTGCCGAGGGCGAGAGCGCCCGCACGGGCACGGTCGTGATCGGCACCGTCGAAGGCGACCTGCACGACATCGGCAAGAACCTGGTGGCGATGCTGCTTCATGGCGCCGGCTTTGAAGTCGTCAACCTCGGCACGGGGGTGACGCCGGCGACGTTCGTCGAAGCCGTCAAGCAACGCAAGCCGCAGATCATCGGCATGTCGGCGCTCCTGACCACCACCGTGCCCAAGATGAAGGCCACGATCGAGGCGCTGGCGGCGGCCGGTCTGCGCCAGCAGGTCAAGGTGATGGTCGGCGGCGCCCCGGTCACCCAGGCGTTCGCCAACGAGATCGGCGCCGACGGCTACGGCGCCAACGCCGGGCAGGCGGTCGACGCGGCAAAGGCGCTGATCGGCTAGGGCCGGAGAGGAGTGCCATGGAGAGATCTCCACAGGTCGGGCGCCTGCGGCGGGAGGGTCTCCTGCTCGACGTGCTGACCGCCGACGACGTCAGGGACATCCACTACGCCACGCTCGAGGTGCTCGAGCGCACCGGCGTCTACGTCGAAGACGACGAAGCGCTCGACATCTTCGGCGACGGCGGCTGCCTCGTTGACCGCGAGGCACGCAGGGTGCACATCCCGCCGCACGTGGTCGAGGACGCCATCCGTGCGGCACCGGTGACCATCTACGGCTCGGGCCGCAGCGGCATCGGCGACGGTCTGAGCCAGGTCGGCCGCGTCGACTGGGCCAACTTCAGCGAGGGCATCAGGTACGTCGACCCCTGGACGGGCGAGTGCCGTGAATCCACCAAGGCCGACGTCGGCGAGGTCGCGCGCCTGGTCGACGCACTCCACTGGATGGGATCGTACACGGCCGGCGTGGGAGCGCTCGACGCGCCCGACGAGACGCACTTCATCCACGGTGTGGAGGCGGCGCTGCTCAACACGCGCAAGCCGATCTCGTCGGGCCCCACGAGCGCCTGGGAGCTGCGCAAGTGCTGGGAGCTGGCGGCGATCGTCGCCGACGGCGAGGACGAGCTGCGCGAGCATCAGCTCATCAACTTCGGCGGCTGCACGATCAGCCCGCTGAAGCTGCCGCGCGACGCCACCGAGCTCATCATCGAGAGCGCCCGCCTGGGCGCCTGCAACACGCTGACCTCGATGGCGCTCACCGGCGCCACGGCGCCGATGTCGATCGCCGGCACGCTGGTGGTCATCAACAGCGACATCCTGGCGGGCCTCACGCTGGCGCAGCTCACCAGCCGCGGGGCGCCGTTCATCTACGGCACCTCGGCCTCGGCGATGGACCTGCGCTACACCAGCACGCCGATGGGAGCCCCAGAGGCGGCCCTGATCGGTGCGGCGGTGGCCCAGATCTGCCGCACCTACGAACTGCCCTGCATGATGGCCGGTGCGTAGACGGATTCGAAGGTGGGCGACGCCCAGTCGGGTCACGAGAAGACCCTGACCGCGCTCATGGGTGTGCTGGCAGGTGCCGGCTGCATCTTCGGGGCAGGGATGCTCGACACAGGCGTCGCCTTCGATCCCGCCGTGCTCGTGATGGACAACGAGTGGGCGGAGATGATCATGCAGGTCTCGCGCGGCATCGTCGTCAACGACGAGACGCTGATGGTGGACGAGATCCACAAGGTGGGTCCGCACGGCGACTTCCTCTCGCTCGACTCGACGCTCAGGCACATGCGCGAGCAGAGCCAGCCGCAGCTCATGGAGCGCCGCGGCCGCGAGGAGTGGGAGGCCGACGGCGCCACCGACATGTACACACGCTGTCTCGCCAAGGCGCGCCATCTTCTCCAGACCCACGTGGTCGAGCCGCTCGACCCCGAAGTGGTCGCCAAGATGCGTGCCTTCGTCCGGGCCTGTGACGCCGAGAAGGGCGTCACCTACTCCGGCAGATCGGAA
>Ga0209777_10006386_pt1 | contig 13274 bp, 14 predicted proteins | sample FrelakmetHBP12HB_FD_187147 | JGI IMG/M metagenome (GOLD analysis project Ga0209777, IMG submission 187147) | Freshwater lake sediment microbial communities from the University of Notre Dame, USA, for methane emissions studies -HBP12 HB (SPAdes)... | ecosystem: Environmental > Aquatic >...
AACAACTAATTACCGGTTAATGGGAACACGTTAACGGCTGACGCAGCGCGAGTCAAATAGATGTCTGCGTCTTCTTAGAAAACAGTCAGAAAACAACTAATTACCGGTTAATGGGAACACGTAAGAATATGCAGCTCAGCTACTCCCCTTTCGCGAACATCTTGGACTTCTTCTTCCATTCGTCTATGGTGTCCTTGAACTTCTCGCGCGGTATGAGGAGCGTGCTCTCCATCTCGCCCTCCTTGATGATCACCAGCACCGTCCTGTCCCCGACCGCGGCGAAGCTCGAGGGGTCATGCTGGCCCAATGCCCTTGCGAGCGAGCGCAGGTAGCTCCTCAGCTTCATCGCCAGGACCGCCTGGACCGTGGCAGATCCCTGCGCCATCTCAGCCACCGTGAGGCTGTCCTTCTGGATGACGAGCGCCCCCAGGAGCAGTTCCTGCTTTATCATGCTGTGGACTATCCCGCCCGCGGTGATCTTCTTCCTTCTTATCGTATCGCGCTCGAACACCACGCCCTCGGCCGCATGCTCCTTCGCGTAGCGGCTCAGCGCCCATGCCCGCAGCGACGCAGGAACGGTCACCAGCGATGACACATATGCCTCGTCCTGCTCCGTGAGCAGCTTCTCTATGGCCCCGTTCCATTTCTGCCAGTTGGCGTCGGCGGTCTTCTTCTTCTCGGCGAGCCGCTCTATCGCAGCCTCGACGCTGGAGAGCCCCTGCTCCACCGAGTTTTTGCTCTCCGGGGTCATCTTTGCCGCGAGCTCGTTTATCCTCTCCTGCGGAATCGCGGTCAGGACATCATACTCAGCGCCGACATCGAACTCCTCCGCGGTGCACTCCTCAACGAGGCGCTGGAGCTCCGCGGCCCTGGAACGCAGCCGCGCGACGCTGTTCATGAACACGTCTTTCTCCTCCTTTATCACTACCCCATAGGCCTGCTCCAGAACGGCTATCTTCACCCAGTTTTCTGCCGAGGTATATACAAGCAGCAGCCCAAGGAAGACGCATCCCACTCCGGCAAGGCCTACTGCCGTGCTCGTAGTGATAGAACCAGTGAAATAATCCAGAGCCCCGAGCAGGGTGGCGGGCGCCCCCGTCCCTGAAACGGAGAATACGGTTATGTAATACCCGCCTGCCAGAAGCAGGACCGCCATCAGCGCATCTGTTTTCCACCTGACCTCGGTCCTTCCGAACGCCTTGCGTATGCCAGCCATGGCGTTTTCCTTCGCCATCTTCGCCCTGAGCACGTAATAGACCACCATGAGCAGATTGTACGCGATGAGCAGTACGATGAGGCTGATTGACAGCGAAACGCCGAGTGATATGAAGAAGTTGCCGGCCGCGCCGTATAAACTGTTGAAAGCGGCGCCCGTGAGCGCGAAAACGCCCAGGTCCAGCCGGCCTATGCCGAGTGCAGGCGAGCGGAGTTTCGGGACCACCTCATCAGGGCCCCTTGCCGAGGTGAACCTGTAGACCAGCATGTAGGCGTCAGACGGCGCCTCATCCGATTTCCAGAAGATATCGTAGGCGGAGCCGTTCGAGGTCACCCCCACATTCTGCTGTGACGAGGCATCCTCTTCCCCGGCCATCGCGCCCGCTGGCACGGTATCCGTCATCTCGATGCCCCCGCCGGCTTCCTTGCCGACTCCGCTGACCGAGATGGTCACAAAATAATCATAGCCGTCCGTTATGGGGGTGTAATTCCCGACCTCGGCCGCCGCCCCGGACAGGATGGACGCGTTCAGGTCCGGCACCTGGCAGAGGAGTATCTCCTGCCTGTTGTAGAACGGATTCGCGTATATCTCGGCCAGCTCCTCGTTCGCCTCGAGCAGTTTGTTCAGGTAGGTGCCCTTCTGCTCCGGCGGGCCAAGCCTGAGGTTGAGTACCATGTTCCTCGCCTCGAGCAGCGTGGAGTCCAGCTTGTTCCTCTCATTCACGAACTCTATCATGGACGAAGCCACTGCGCCGGGATAGCCGGACATGACCTTGTCGCATTTGAAGGCGCCCGCGCAAAGCGCGGTGCATGACTGGAGGTCGGTGCAATCCTTTTTCAGGCCAGCGTTCAGGGCGCAGCCTTCGAGCGCCAGCGTCTCGCTGGATGCGAAACTATCGAGGCCGGACCTGACGCTGAGCATCTGGAGGTCCGTTATGTTCCTGAGCACGGTGTAGTTGGCGGATCTGTGCGCCGCAACGCTCACCTGCCTGGTGATGCTGATATTGCCATTCCTGACCGGCGCGAAATTGTATATGAAAAGGTCCGCCGTGCCGTCGCCGTCTATATCGAGCGATTTGCTGGACGCGACGCTTTCGGCCTTGCCCTGCGGCAACGCGGTGTGAGTGACGCATCCCGGGAGCACGGAGACAATGAGAACTATCGCGAGTATGGCGATTACTGTGGGAGACGCTTTCCGCATGGCAAACATTTATTAGTGTACGTTTAAATCCTTTACTCATATGGCGACACGCCTGCTGGAGAGAGTGCTTGAGCGGATAAGGCCCACCACGGCCGAGCGTTCCACCGAAATTAAGTTCGCGCAGGAACTCGTCCGCAGGGTGGCGGCAGCATCTCCAGCGGGCTGTGGGGCGGTTCTCACCGGCTCCGTCGCCAAGGGGACTTTCCTCCGCGATTCATTGGACATAGACATATTCGTGCTTTTTCCGAGGTCCCATGCGAAGGAGCATCTGGAAGGCTCCATCGAGGCCATAGTCAGGAAGGCGTTTCCGGGCACGGGCTATCGGCTGAGTTATGCCGAGCATCCCTATGCGAGGTTCCATTACCAGGGCAGGAAGGTGGACCTGGTCCCGGCATACAGGATAAAGGATGCGGCGCAGCGCCAGAGCGCGGTCGACCGCTCCGTGCTCCACACGAAATTCGTGCTAAGGTCGATGCGGAAGAAGCAGGCGGACGATGTGCTGCTGCTCAAGGCGTTCCTGAAGGCCAATTCCCTCTATGGCGCGGAGATAAAGGTGCACGGCTTCTCCGGGTACCTCTGCGAGCTGCTCATCATAAGATACGGCAGCTTCATGAAACTGGCCAGGGCCGCGGAGAAGTGGAAGCTTCCTCTTCTTGTGGACATCAAGAAGTATTATGCGCTGAAAGAGGCGAAAGCGCTGCCCGGGCGATTTTGCAGCGGGTTCATCGTGATAGACCCGGCGGACAGGAACCGCAATGTCGCGGCCGCGGTATCGTCTGCGAACCTGAAGAGGTTCGTGTCAGCGTGCCGCAGATTCCTGAGAAATCCATCCCAGGACTTCTTCCTCCGGAAACCCCCTGGTTTTCAGGAAAGAGCCGCCAGGGCGGGCCAAGGCGGGAAGCTCTTCCTTCTCACCATGCCGCGCCCCGATGTGGTCGACGATGTGCTCTGGGGCCAGCTCTACAAGATGATCGACCAGCTGGAGCGCCATATGGAGGAGTTCGGGCCGAAAGCGGTTCTTGCCGATGACACGCAGCACCTCATACGCCTCGCGGTCGTGCTGCGCAAGGACCGGCTGGCCCCGAAGATGCTGGTGCAGGGGCCGCCGCTTGACATGGCCGCCCACGTGCGCAGTTTCAGGAAAAGCCGCAAGGGCGCGAAATTCGTGGTGAAAGGAAAAAGGCTCTGCGCGATCGTCAAAAGGCCAATCATCGGGGCGGAGGATGCAATGATGGGATTCTTCAGGGGCCTTCGCGCCTCGAAATCACACCTGGCATGCAGCGAGGAGCTCGTCCTGCTCAGGCGCGGGTTTCCGGAAGGGGCCTAACTGGCCCCGGCACCATCATAAATCTATCTTGTCGCCTATTTTTGGGGCCACCGCGTCATAGCCGAAGTCGTCCCTCAGCTCAGTCGCGAACCTCTCGGTCTCGTCCCCGTGCACGAGCACGATCTTCCCGGGGTTCGCCCATTTTATGAAATTGAGGAGGTCGGACCTGCCCGCGTGCGCCGAGAGGTCCATGTATTCGATCGGAAGGTCGACCTCGAGGTCGCGCTCATCAATGGTTATATAACCGTCATGCTGGATCTTCCATCCGTTCGTCCCCTCTATGCAGTAGCCGGTGAATATGACCTTGGATTCCGAATTTACGTTGAACAGGTAATTCAGCACAGGGCCGCCGGACATCATGCCCGCGGAGGATATTATCACGCCCCCGCCTTTGATCGCCTCGCGCTTGTCATTGGGCCCCTGGACGAGCGTGGCGGACTTCACCGCCCTCTTGAATGAGTTGGCGTCCCGGATGTACTTGGGGTGGCGGAGGTAGACATTGATTATCTTCCTGCCCATGCCGTCTATGAACACCGGCACCTGCGGGTCGTAAGAGCGCACCAGCGCGAGCAGCTCCTGCGTCCTCCCGAGCGAGAACGCGGGGAAGAGGGCCGTGCCCCCTTTATCCACAGTTTCCCGTATCTCGTCGGTTATCTGCTTTTCCACCTGTTTTCTCGGCGGATGGTCCCGGAAGGCGTAAGTGGATTCGATTATGAGGACATCCACGTCCTCCACGGGCCTGGCGCCCTTGTGCATGAACGTGTCCTCCATCTTGAAATCGCCGGTATAGCATATCTTCTTTCCCCGATGCTCGATATTCACTATCGCCGCCCCGGATATGTGGCCCGCGTCGCTGAACGTTATCTTCGTGTCCCCTGTGTGCAGCAGCTGGCCGTACATGAGGGGGTTCCAGTCCTTGAGCGCCCGGTTGTAATGGTTGAGCCGATACGGGAGTTCGGGGCCCATGATTTTCATGGAATCCGCCCAGAGCAGCTCGCAGAGCTCGACTGTAGGGGGCGTGGCGTACCACCTGATCCTGCCTTTGCGGTAAAGCGCAGGCACGAAGCCGCTGTGGTCGAGGTGGGCGTGCGATATGACCGCGAAATCAGGGTCCACGTCGCTGGACGGGTACTGGGGCTTGCCCGACTTGTCGAATATCTTCACGCCGTAATCGAGCAGTATCTTTTTGTCCGTATGGAGAAGGAAGGCGCTCCTCCCTACTTCTCCTGATGCGCCAAAGCAATCTAGGAACAGTTCCATGCGGTGAAGTGGCGGTGCAATGTTTTTATTGCTTTCCCAATTTATCTTTGTGCATGCCAGACCTCCCAGAGATAGTCAAGAACCTATACCTATCCGTAGTGCTGCTCGCGGTAATATACGTGATCGGCACGATATTCTACCATAACGTGGAGCAATGGTCTTTCCTGGATTCCATCTACTTCATCACAGTCTCCCTGGCCACAGTGGGCTACGGGGACATACACCCCGTCACCAATCTCGGCAAGATATTCACGATTTTCCTCATCCTCACCGGCGTATCGGTATTCCTCTCGCTCATATACTCTCTCGCCGCTTACAGGGAGAGGACGTTCGACAAGGAGATACTCAACCGGCTCTCGATATTCAGGAACCTGACCGCCATCAGGGGTGGCCGCTATGACGAGAAGAAAAAGCCGCCGAAATTCCTGCAGTCGCTCGGGGGCAGTATCGGAGAAGTCTGATGCTCTATTCGGAGAAATTTTATAGGAACATCAGCGCGATCGGCAGGGTGAGGCAGGGTAAAATCCGTGATTCCTCTTTCTGCGTGGTCGGCCTGGGCGGGACCGGGGGATTCGCGCTGGAATGCCTCCTGCGCCTGGGCGTGGAAAACCTAGTTGTTTTCGACCACGACCGGATCGAGCTAGGCAATTTCAATCGGCAGCTGCTCGCGACCGACGATACAATTGACACTAAGAAATCCGATGCGGCAATATCCCGGGCCCGTTCGATAAACAAAAACGCGAAAATAAAAAAATCCGGGAGATTCGATCCGGGAAGCGCCGGCAAAATAGCGGATTGCGATGTAGTCATAGACGCGACCGACACTATCGCGGCGAAAGCCATTGTCGCGGAAGCATGCAGGGAAAAAGGCATCCCGTATGTTTTCTGCTCTGCCTCGGGCTCGAAGGGCATGGTCAGTGTTTTCATTGGCTATCGTTTCGCCAGGGCGTTCCAGGTGGACAGGAAGAAACTCGAATCCAGGTCCTGCGCATCCGTGCTCTGCCCTGCGGTGTCACTTGCAGGCACGCTGGCGGCTTCGCAGGCGCTCAACCTCGTTATCGGCAAGCCCGTCATCCGCGCTCCGGATGCGCTGTTTTTTGATATCTTCGATAGAAGGTTATTCTGGAGAGCGAGGCTTGGGTGAATGGATTTCTACGCGATAGAGCCGTGCGCGACATCGGACGCGTTCGAGATAAGGTTCAAGAAGGCGGTCCGGATAGATCTCGAGAAGGCAGAGAGGGCGCTCGCCAAGATCGGCGAGGTGCTCGCCCGCACGGCAGTGGTCCTGCTGTTCAAGGCGAACGATTACTCCGCCAGCGTCTATGCGTCCGGAAGGATAATGCTCAAGAACGTGACAAGGGAGGAGGCCGAGAGGTTCGGCGGCAGGCTCTCTTCGGCGCTGGAGAAAGGGGGCGCGTTCGCATGAAGGTCGATTTCCATAACCACACCCGCCATTCACCGGACAGCGAGACCGACCCTAAAGCGCTTGCGGACAAGGCGAAGCGCCTCGGCATAGTGCCTGCGGTAACCGACCATGACACCATAGGCGCGCATGCCGAACTGCGGAAAATGGGCGCGGTTTTCATACCCGCGCAGGAGGCGTCCACCACTGCGGGCGACCTCATCGGGCTTTACCTGTCCGAGCAGCTTCCCCGGAAAGCCGATTTCCTTGAGACGCTGGACCGCATAAGGGGGCAGGGAGGGCTCGCATACCTGCCGCACATGTTCGACGTCACGCGTGCCGGAGTCGCGGCTCCCGAGCTCGCGTCAAAAGTTGACATAATAGAGATATTCAACGCGCGCTCGGTCAGGAAGGACTTCAACAGGAAGGCCGAGGAGTTCGCGAAATCTCACAAGCTTCCCGGAGCGGCCGGCTCGGATTCGCATTTCCTGTTCGAGTTCGGGACCACCTATACGGAGCTGCCTGATTTCGATATAAGCGATCCGAAGGCGCTCATGAAGGCTCTCCCGAAGGCAAAAATCGTAGGAAAGCCCGCGCCGCTCTACGTGAAGGGGACGACGACATTCGTGAAGCTCTGGAAGAAGATGGTGAAAAAATAAAACCGGACCCGGAGGGATTTGAACCCCCATTTCGGGGTCGCTCCTGCGATTAGGAGAGCGCATCCGAAGCCCCGCCGGTTATCCAGGTTGCCACACGGGCCCGGTCTGTGTATTCTTGCTGTATTCCCATTATTATGTATTTCGTTGCATTTCTCCAGTATTCAAAGAAGACGTGGACTTAGTATTGACTTCCGCCACGTCAGCTTCCCGGTGTTTTACCAGAAATAGAATTTGGAAAATAACAGATTAAAAAAAGAAATGATTTGCGGTCTCAGCGCCTTTTGAAGAAGCGCCCTGTTCTCTTGCCGGAGCGGAACATCGCGGACACGCGGCTCCTTCTCCTGGCGGCGCTCTTGAATCCGCGGAACCTCCTTTTCACGACCCGCTTGCCCGTGAGCCTGCAGTACTCCGCCCATTCTGACGGCATGCCGGTTATGGGCTCGCCCTTGTTGCTCTTTACCACGAGCCATTTCACGAAGCGCTCGAGCTCGTCCACATCCACGTGCTTCTTGTGCCTCGCATAGAACCTCGCCCCGCTCCGCAGCGTCACGCCCGCGTCGGCCGCCTCGAGGTTGCATATCGATGCTATGGAGGCCATCGCCCCTAGGCCGAGATTGTTCCTTTCCCTTATGCTGGAGAACACCACGGTCTCGACCGGCCGATTGGCCAGGTTCTTCAGGACGTCGACCGTGTGGAGGGTGTCCCTGATCTGCACGTTGTCGTATCCCATCACCCTGAGGGTCTGGTGCGTCTTCTCGGAGCAGGACAGGCGCTCGCCCGTGTTCGAGATGGTCGTGAAATCAAGGCTCCGGTCATGCAGCTCATGATTGCCGCGCCTGAACTCGGGCTTGTGCACGGGGCTCTCGCCCGCCTTGTCAGATTCCAAACTCCTCGTTCTGAATGCCTTATTGATACTGGTCATGAGGGGTTTTCGAGGAAAACTTTAAAAAGGATTTCTCCGCGCCGAACTTTTTTAAATTGTTGTATTAATTATATCTTCATGAACAAACAACTGCGCAGGAAGCTTCAGGACTATGATCGGAAAGCGTTGGAACTCGACAAAAATATCATCCGCCTGTACTGGAAGGGATTGCACGGAGAGGACGTGGACAGGCAATTCAACGAAGCGAATGGCAGAAAGTCCGATTTCACCAGGCAATCCGGATACCCGGGGCTGCTCGAGGCGAACATGGGCATCTCCGAACCCCGCGATGCGAGGGAGCTCAAGCTGAGGCAGGACGCGCTCATCGTGGATTCGGTGAAGTCGCATCCCGCGGCTGCCGTGGCGCTGGAGAGCGCCGCAGTGGCGCAACGCGATTTCCGCGTGAAAGCGGACGGCAGGGAGCTTGATGAGGGTGAAGTGGCGCGCATACTGAACAAGAGCGAGGACCGGAACCTGAGGGAGATCGTGTGGCGGGCGCAGGAACAATCGCTCGAGCTCGCCCCCGTAAAGCGGCAGGTCATCAGCAGCCTGAATGAAGCCACGCGGGCGGTCTGCCAGCAAGAGTCGTTCGCAGGAGCCGTCCTTGAAACGCAGGATTCGAACCCGCGCCTTCTGACAGACATCATAATCCGTTTCGAAGATGGGACCAGGGGCACAAAAGACGCCTTCATGGAGGATGTCAGGTCGTTCTCCGGCCTGCCCAAGCTCGAGCCGTGGGACGTCCCGTTCCACATCACGGGTTATCTCTCAAGCATAAAAGGGGACTTCCTGCCAAGGGACGGCGAGCACGCGCTCGCGCTTCTGCGGCGCACGCTCGGCGCGATGGGCTTTGCGGGTGTGCATGGCAGGAAATATCTCGACCCGGAATCAATCGGCAAGCCCCCATTCATTTTCGATGTGAAGGGCGGCGAAGGCTGTGCGATGGCCGAGTGCTCGATATGGGCGGGTCCCGGAGCCAGGGAGTTCATGGTTTTCATAAACCCCGAGCGCTCGCCGACCGGCTTCGACCTCACCAGGACGGTTTTCCTCGAAAGCGGCCACGTCCTGCACTATCAGGCCCTGGAAGGGCTCAGGACCAGGCTGGCTTTCAGGTATGACAGCGATTGCATGCGCCACGCGCTCGCCATGCTTTTCGATTCGATCACGGAGGATGAGAAGTGGCTCCGCGACATCGCGGGCCTGGAGACCAAGGAGGCGGAGAGGCTCGCGGGATTGCTCAGGATGAAAAAGACGCTCATGGCCAGAAGGCTCGCCGCCGACGCCCTTTTCGAGACGCACCTATACACCCCGATCGGGGTTGATGAAGGAGCGCTCTTCAGGAAGGTGCAGGAGCAATTCCAGGGCCGCAAGCTGGATTATGAAGTGGAGAAAAGATGGGCATGGCACCCTGACCTGGCGGAAAACCCCGCGGGCCAGCTCAGCTATGCGCTCGGCTACATGATATGCAGCGCCATCGCGGACGACATGCGCACGAGCCTCGGAGGCAGCCTGCTGCACCCGAAGGCAGCGGAGATGCTTGTGGACAAGTATTACACGGGATATGAGAAGCCGTGGAAGGACCGGGTTCCTTTTTGAAGGTCACTCACTTCGTCAGCACTTCGGCGCCGTCCGCGGTGATGTAGACCGTATGCTCAGCCTGGGACACCATCCCGCCGTCGGATTCGCGCAGCACCGGATAAGCCCTTATGAAGTGGTTCTTGAGAAGCTCCTTGAGGGCCGCGCTCACGAGCATCTTGGATTCGAACGCCTTCATCACCCAGCGCTCCGCGAACGGGAGCATGCCGAAGTTCTCTATCGCGAACTCGACAATCTTCCTCGACTGCCTCATCCTGATTTTCGCCGGCGCGAACAGCGAATATATCTCGACCTGGTTCAGGTCGCTCACGTACCCCCCGCCGGTGGTGGCGAAAGGCTCGACCGCGAACACGTCGCCCTCCATGAGTTCGAACGGGTCATCCGTCCTCACATTAGGTATCTCCACGCCAGCATGGAGGTCGTTCGATTTTATCATGTGGCCCGTGAGATTCGATATGGGCTTGAAATCGTACTTCTTGATGGCGTCCTCAATTACGCCGCCGATGCTGCCGATTGTCACGCCCGGCTTCATCATCGCCGTGGCCGCCGCCAGCGCCTCTTCCGAGGCCTTCACCAGGCTTCCGTTCGCGTCCCCCAGGTCTATCGTGTAAGCGGTGTCGGACAGCGCGCCCCCCAGCTCGACGCCGAGGTCTATCTTGACAAGGTCCTTCTCCCCGAGCATCTCGGTCGAGTCCACGCCAGGGGTGAAGTGCGCGGCTATCTCGTTGATGGATATGTTGACCGGGAAAGCGGGCCGTGCGCCCTCCTCGCGTATCATCTGCTCTATGGTTTCGGCTATGTCCAGGAGCGACGCGTCCACCATGATGAGCGACTTGCTCTCCTCGCGCACTTTGGACGCTATGCGCCCGGCCTGCCTGAATCTGTCTAGTTCCTCGGCTTCCATATCCCGCCATTTGCTGTGTAGTTGTTATAATGCTTTTCTCTGGCTGGTATATGTTAATTATGGTGTAAAAAAGAGAGTCTTTATAAAATGTTGTTTTTAATGTTTTATGCAGGTGATTATTGATGGCAAAGGTACTACGATTCGGCAGTACGAAAGCGAATATCGGAGCGAAAAACGAGCCGGCAGGCGGCACGCTTAGGGCACTCGCGTTTTGGGGCTCGCTCACGGTGCCAGCATTGGGCGCCATAGCCTGCCAGCAGCCGGCCCAGCCGGCTCAGCAGAAACCCCGTGTCGTGAGGCTCGCCCCGAGGGTTCCGGCATCACAGGAAGCCTCAAGCCAGCCTGCAAGCGCGCCGGCCAGCGCTCCAGCTAGCGCACCGGCGAGCCAGGCGGCCAGCGTGGAAAAGACTTACAACATATTCGATAAACTTCATGCGGTCTGCAAGTCGGGGAGAGGCGTTACGACGTTGAAGAAAGGCGAGAGCCTGAAGCTCGAGACCGGGCTTGCATTGGTGTTCCGCGAGCAGTATGACTGGGGGATCTCAGCCACAATAATCGGCAACGGCAATGCGACCACCATCCCGATGCATTACGACTCGCCATTCACGCTTTCCGGAGTGGCGAAAATCGAGCCCCATAGCAGGGTGGACATGGCGGCTCTGCTCTGCCCGAAAGACAACCAGCCCGCCGCGCCCGGCTCGGTAAACGTTACAACGTTCGACGCTTTTGTAATTGGCCCGATATTCGTAGCCATAAAGCCAGACCATGCGCAGCAGAAGAAAAACGAGACGCTCCGCCAGGAAATCCAGACGCTGGAGGATGCGCTCAAAAGGCTTCCTGAGGGCGTGGACAAGTCCGCGGTCGACATGATTAAGGCGCAGCTCGTGAAGCTCAAAGAGGGGCTCGGCGCAGCGCCCGTCGTGGCTCCGGAACCGAAGGCAAAGCCTGCGGCGGCTCCGAAAGCCGCAAAGCCGAAGCCGGAGCAAAAGGCTCCGGACCCAAGAACCCGGCTCCAGGGCATTTTCGGTAGGGGCGGAAATCCGAACGACCCGCCCGCAGGACTCGGAATCATGCCGAGGGCCAAGGATCCCGGAATAAGTGGAATGGGCACAGTAGGCCAGCCGAAACCTGCGAAGGGGGCGAAGCCTGCAGATTCGAAAGCTCCGCAGAAGAGCTGGAGAGACAGGTACGGAGAGGACTGAAATCATTTTTTCTTTTTCAGCTTTATCATTGAAGTGAAACCCCATGGCATCCGCACTAAGAAAAGCCGCTTGCGCCACCGCGCTCGTCGCCGCGCTCGCACTGCCCGGAACGTCCGGCTGCGCCACGAACAGCCATGCGGTGAGGCGGTTCAGCTGCGGAACCGAGAATCCCGCCCTGGCTTACATGCCCGAGGCGAGGGACATGTCCAAAAGGCTGTGCGCCCTTGAGAAGAGGGCGTTTGATGCCCGGGCGCGCATAAGGCAGCTTGAAAGGGATTATGGGATTCGAGCAGAGGCAATCAGGCGGTGATTGGCTATGGGCATCTTACTACAATTGAAACGCCTGACAAAACATCCGCCCGGCAAGCGGCGCCACGAAGACAAGATGCCGATCCCATTGCCTTCAAAAGCGCCTCCCCCGTGGATGATCCGCGATATTGAAAAGGACGAATGCCCCCAAGATGGCGAGCGGCCCGTGCTCGATATGCCACTGCCCCCTCCCGGATTCGGAGAGGTGGTGTGGCCCCCGCCGGAGCAGGAAAGGGACAAGAAGAAGGACGAGGGCGAGCGGGGCGTAGTGATAATCGATTATAGCGTGAAGAAGCGCTGAGCGTTTAGATCCTGAGTCCGAGCAGGAAATTAATAAAATAAGCCTGAGGGATAGTCGTATGCCATATGCGTTGGTCTGTCCTGCTTGCAAATCCGTGCTTTCCGAATCCGGCATTCCGCCAAAGGTCGGGAATTTCAGGCCCTCGTTTTGCGGAAAATGCAACAAGCAGGTCCAGGCTGTCCTGCTTTGGTTCGACCCGGAAAAAGGAATGGCGGAACCCATCTTGCGGGAAGAGCGCGGCTGGAAGCCCAGTGACGGCGAGCCTACGAAAGAAGACGCAGAGGTCGCCGAGGCGGTGGTTTCTGTCATTCCAGGAGCGGATGTGCTGAAAGTCCTGGGCAACACCAAATGGCTCGCCGGATTCCTCATGCTCCGCTTTCTTGCTTTCGGAGCTGCATTCCTGCTTTCGAAAGGGGCGTTCTCGGTCGGGCTCGACAACCCCTATTTCCTCGCTTTCGGCTCTTCGCTCTTCCTGATTGCCTGCCACGCCTTCCTCCTGATTTCCGGCTGGCTCAGGGCGCGAGGCCTTCCTCGTGATTTGGGACCCTTGCTCGTGTTTCCCGCGGCATTACTGCTCGCGCCTTTGCTGATTTTCGAAATCATCCTCCTGGCATACTCACCACTGTTCTTTTTGCTGGACATCGCGATAGGGCTCGTCCATCTCGCCCTCGCCGCCCGATGGGTCAAGCCGGGCTTCTGACAATGCCCAAGCGTCGGTATTTTATTCTGCCCCAGCGATATCATTATGCCAGTTATGACATCCGTAGCCGACCTTGTCAGGGAAAGGTTCGGCGAGCTTACCGAAATCCAGAAACTCGCCATGCCCAGGGTGCTTGCCGGAGAGAACGTGCTCATCCTCGCGCCGACGGGCAGCGGAAAGACGGAGACCGCCCTGCTTCCCGTGCTGGAGAAGATACGCGGCGAGGAATCCGGCATATGCGCGCTCTACATAACCCCGCTCCGCGCCCTCTCCAAT
>Ga0209777_10006387_pt1 | contig 13272 bp, 9 predicted proteins | sample FrelakmetHBP12HB_FD_187147 | JGI IMG/M metagenome (GOLD analysis project Ga0209777, IMG submission 187147) | Freshwater lake sediment microbial communities from the University of Notre Dame, USA, for methane emissions studies -HBP12 HB (SPAdes)... | ecosystem: Environmental > Aquatic >...
ATCCCAAAACGCTATTCCATTGAAACCGCGGAGATCATACTCAAATCATATACTGCTAGGAAAATGTTTGAAACCTTTCCTGGGTTTCGAAAACGATACCCACGCGGTGGTTTCTGGAGTGGGTACGGTCATTATGAGTCTACTGGGTGGAAAAACCTTGAACAATCTAGTGCGTACATCCGTGATCAACCTCGACATCATAATGCTCAAATTATTGATGATCAACAGCAACAGCTGCCAACATCGGCCGCCGAGTGAGATACGGCAACGCCCGAAGGGCTTGCCGAGGAACGAAGGCGGAACGGGATTATAAGGGCAGAGCCCTTATTTCATATATTCCTCGTTAAAAACATAAATATATAGAGTATTTCAAAATACAAAAACTAAAAAAATATATTCCTAAGAAACTGCTCCATCATATTATATTTTACAGAATAGGAGAGGTTTACATAAACTCATCGATATTTGATGGAATATCAAACTTCATATGAAAAATCGTGTTCACCAACAAATTTTTTTAAAGCTTCTTTTCCTTTCTCGGTTATTTCTAAGACCATATTCGGTTGTAGATTCATTAATCCTCTGTTAATCATCGCATTCGTCAATGCAATCTGATTTTCCAACAATTCTCCTTCAGTTATTAAAATTGAAGATAATGGAATAGTTTCTCGTGGATGTCTTTCAATTGAAGAAAGAATTGTTCTCATCGTACGTTGTGCATTTTTGTTATCGATACTGATTTCTTGGGGATTAATCGATGCTAATTTTTCGAGGGGAAATTTTCCTATAATAAATTTTCCGCTTTTTTCATATGAAAATTTTAAGGTATGTAGGTATCTTTCTGCAATCATAAGAAACCGTTCGCAAATACTAGGTAAAGCTCTCAGTACATCACCGACTTCTGTTGCATGTTCACGGAAATAGCTTTTTTTATCACGATGGGATTGTCTATCACCAAGCGAAAATGCTAATTCCCATATATTTCTCATCTGGTCAAATTCAGCAGTAGTAATATCGTCTCCGAATATAACGTGTCTACATTGTTTTTGAAATAAGATTTTTGAATATTCGCTTCTTGATATATCATAAAAGAAATTAGTATCAGGTATACGTTTAGTTCTCGGATGGCCTCTTGTCTCAATTTTATTTAGATCCTTTCGAATATCTGGAGGAATTATATCCTCAAATTTTTCTCCCCAAATAGCTCTAATCACAACAAAACCGATATCCCTAACTTTTTCTTCTAATATTTCACTAATAATATCTACAACATCTCTGTAAGATTGATTAATGAATAAAGTTCTTGCTTTATGGATAGATCTCATATCTTCATTTATTAATCTTCTGTTAACCAAACGAGTGATTCCTTCACCCTGAGTAAGTTGGGATAATAAGTCAATTAATTGTTCCATTATTCCAGCATGATAATGCATTATTCCAAATATCTCTGACTCCGATGAAGTCCTTCGAGAAATACTCTCACAAAATTCAATAATTTCGTCCACATTGTCTGGTGCACACCATAAATTTTGCATAATATTAGCATCACACACATCATCCTTAGATTGTAATCCACTTGCCTCGGCGACACATGATATTAATAATCTGCATGTTTCAGAGAATTGCGTGGAATCCAATCCAGAAATATTTTCAGATGTGATTTGTTTTTCTAATTTATTTAAAACTTCTTTAGTTTCCTCAAGTAATCTTCCAATTCTAGGCCATGAATCCCGAACTGAAGTTGCTGATAATGTTATTTTTGAAATTAAGTTTGAATAAATGGTATCTTTTTCTTTCGAAATAACAATTTTTTTACTTTCAAAAATACAAGATAGCGCATCCTCAGCGGGAATTGAATATTTAATTTGGATCTCCGCTAAAACTTCTGCTAATTTTGGTGAAATACTCCAAGCAAATGTTCCTCCATGATGAGATCTTCTTTGGACAATAAAACCTTGAGTTCTTAACAAACTAAAAACTTTCATATAATTCCTAAAAAGTCCATTTGATTCTTCAACACCCTTCCATTGATATATTTTTAAAAGGACTTCGCGTATAATTTTTTGAAGATTAGGAAATTTTAAAATTTCTTTTTCAATTGTAATAAAATTATTCCCGAGTTCTGATGACTTTACATGATTTTTTACCACCTCGATAATTTCAAAATAAGAAGAGATACTTATTCCAACTTCATCATAATTACCTATGATTAACCTGTCTCTAATATGATTCATAAAACTACGAAAAGTAATTGGTTTTTCTGTTCTTTGCTGTAATGTTCTAAAGGCAATTCTAATGCTCTCCCTTTTTATTACTGGAGCAAATTTCCCCGGGGGAGAAAAAGAATGAATTCGTCTAATAACAGCTTCGGTAGCATCTTCTTCAGTTAGTACCGGAATGATGTTGATTTTTGAAATGCTACCACTAAGAGAGGCTGCGCCTTCAATTTCTTTTTCCCAAAACAATGATCCTGCAATAATAAAACCGCACTTAACTTCCTCTTGTTCTATAAATTCATGGATATTCTGTATCTGCTGTAAAAATTCAAGAGTTTGTGGAAAATATTTTGTTCCTTTATGAAGTCCATCAATAGCAATAAGTAATCCTTGGCCCTCGTATTTTTTAAATTCTTCAAGAATTGTTCCCAACTTGGATAAACTATCGATTACATTATACTCTGATAACTTATCGATTCCCGCTCGATTTACTATTATTTTACAAAGTTGATTTCCTAACTGTTTTAAAAGTTCATTAGTCATCGCATCAGCGTCGGGAGAAGGAATAATAATTATTTTACAAGGGAGAATACCTTTTACACCTAATTTATATCGAATCATATTTAACAAAGTAGTTTTTCCAGAACCAAATTCACCTGTTATTACTATTGATTGCCCTAAAAATTCTTCAGGATTTTTTTCTGCACGAGTAAGATATAAATTTACAAATTTAGTTCTAACAACAATCTGATCATAAAGATCTTTTGGAATTCCAATTAAACCTTCATCTGATGGAAAAGGATTTCCAAGTAATCCTATTTGTTTCCACCAAGCAGTTTCTTCAACTCCCGCTTTTGTCTCAATTTTTAAATCTTTTTCTTCAAATATTAATTCCATTGGCAATTGATCAAGTTCTGATTTAAATTTTTTTAAGAATTCTCTATCTTTTTCAGCTTCTGCAATCAATTCATCTAATTTTTGTTTTTGTTCTTTAAGCTCTTCTTCTACTTTTTTCTTAGCATTTTCCTCAAATTGTGCTTCAATTGATTTCAAATATTCTTTATGTTGTATTTGACTTAAATCCTCTGGTTTCAAAATTAGACTTTCACTCTCGGTATTTTGAATAATAATTTCTTCAATCCTATCCTCTGTAAGTTCGTCAGAAATAAATGGTATTTTCATCAGCTCTTTAGTTAAAATCTTCACTTCTTCCTTTTTAATTTTTGTAACCTTATAAATCACCGCTTCAGCTAAATCTTTATTTTTAAAAAAAGCATCGCTTTTAAGATTCATTTTATTAGTGAAATCCAAACGCATTTTTTTGACAAGTGAAGAAGTAGCATTAGGGGATGTTAAAAATGAAAGATTATGTTTTACAAAATTATTAACCGCCTCTTCTTTGTTCATAAATAATCCCAAATCATATAAGTCATACTATTTTAAATGTTTTTTAAATAAGAACTCTAAATACTTATAAATTGCTTCGACACCTCCGACTCCCAATGTTACTTTGCAATAATCTTCTCTAGCCTCGTCGTATTGAGAGTATCTTATTAAATATTCTTAGATAAAGACTTAAAAATTAAAAATTGTTATAAAAGAATCAAAAAATATATTCCTAAGAACTTGCTCCATTATATTATATTTCTTTGAATTCGGTAAGGAGCATAATAGATTCTCACGTATCCGTTAGGAATTTTTATCTTCTCCAAACATTTAAATGAAACTACAGGATAACAATCAGTAACCTGTTCATCGGGAGCGAAGAAGATTGATTTTCATGACGGGGCTGACAATTCATGGGAGTGAGATTTCTACCATATTTGGTCTCCTTGGTGAAACTGAAAATAATATAACTTATTCAACGGGTTGGGTTTTATCTAAAAGTGATACATTATTAAAGTCAATAATAAAGACAATCGTTGATGAAGATATTGATTGCCATAACTGTATAATAAGATTGCAAGAATATAAGGGAAAGGATGGAGGATATACTGATATTGAGATTTTTGTTGAAAAAGAAATATTTCTGATTATCGAGGCGAAGCGTGGTTGGAATTTACCTGATAAGGAACAGTTACTTCGTTATTTAGGTAGATTTGAGGAGTATAAAGGTATTAATCATAAACTAGTAGTGATTAGTGAGTGTAAGCGAAAATACGCGGAAAAGGAACTGAAAAAATATGGTTTAAAAATTCCAGTTACTTTTATCTCATGGCAAACCATTTTAACAATAACAAAAGATATTCAAATGAAGGTAGGCTATTATGAAAAGAATTTACTTAAAGAATATTCGGAATATTTACAGGAGGTGATTACTATTCGACGAGATATAAAATCGAATATGGTATATTGTGTTTCTTTAGGACTTGGTACACCTGAATTTTCAAAGATATCATGGATTGATATTGTTGAAAAAAAACATAAATATTTTTTCCCTGTTGGTACTGGCGGTTGGCCTTCTGAGCCTCCTAATTATATGGCATTTCGATATCATGGTAAACTTCAATCCATCCATCATGTTGAAGACTATGAAATTGAAGAGCACCTACATTCTGCTATTCCGGAGATAACAGATGAAGCGGATGATGCACTCATGTATCTGCTAGATTTAGGTCCTGCTTTCAAACCTGAAAAAGAAGTGAAAAATGGGAAAATCTATGCAAGAGGAAGATATTGGTGTATGTTAGATACATTGTTTATATGTGATACGGTTCAAAAGGCAAGAGATTTAACAAAGAAAAGGCTAGGAAAAGAATAAAATTAAAGCAGAATAACGACAAAATCATCGATTTAAAAAAGTAAACTTTTAATTAATTTTAATCCGTTGCCTCACTTTGATATTAAAAATGTGAGAAATATGAGCAAGATAGTTTATTTAGACCAAAATTACTGGATAGACCTCATGAAAGAGGATACCGGAAAGACAAAGGATAAGGAAATCAGAAAGTCATTAGATGCTGTTCTTAAAGCATCTCAAACAAATTCAGCAATTTTTCCAATTTCATTTATCCATCTCCTTGAATCCTCAACTAGAGAAGATAAAAGAACGCAGGAAGAACTTTTGGATTTTATGATTAAAGTATCTAAAGGATATGCTATTGTACCATATGTACGAATTTTGGATTATGAAATTATATATGCACTATGTAATCGTGTTGGTAAAAAAATCAAAAACCCAAAAGAGTTTGTTATTGGAAAAGGTCTTCCTTATATTGTAGGAGCTAAACCATATTTAGTATCGACCGATAACAAAGAACTGGAATTACCAGAAAAACTAAAAAAGGAACTACTAGAAATGACGTATAGTCTAAAAGCGTTTGTTCTGTCTACAAAAAATCCTACAATGATTAACTTTTTAAAAAAACAAAGGACAAATGAAATTCAGTTGGCAGAACAGATAGAAAAAACAATAAAAGAGGATAAAAAATTTGATGATATCGATTTCCGAAGAAGATATAGTATATTAAGATTATTTATTGAATTGATTGCCCCTAAAATGTCTGTTATGTGTAGCCGATCGGGTTTCAAAAATGAAGAAATTATACCTCCCAACTCAACAAGAGAATTTATTGAAAATTTCTTCAAGAGTATGCCGAGTATTTATACCGATTGGGCTCTATCGTTCAGACGTGATGTTGTAAGGAGTGAAAAGGGAAGAATAGATCCCCACGATTCAAATGATATTGCTGCTTTATCAATTGCTATACCCTATTGTGATATTGTTGCAACAGATAAAAAATGGCAAGCTGCTTGTTATCAAGAAAAATTAGGAGAGATATTCAATACAAAAATAATATTTTCAATAAATGATTTACATAAATATCTTTAAAAAAAGAAAATGATAAATTTAATTAAACATCTGATTTAATGTTCTACTCCACCCCACGTATCTTTAGATATTTTTTCCATAATTTGAAGATCTATTTGCTCAACAAATTTCTCATTATCGAATGTATGACCTACAGCGCCAACTTTTGCTATTGCGGTCTTCTTTATTGAGTTTAACTTATCACCTTTGTCTTGATTCTCGTTAAAAAAGTTAATCGTAAATTCGATAAATTCAGATATTGTAGGCATTCCATATTTTTCTTTTAACTCGAGTGCTAATTCTAAGGCATCTTTTGATAAGAAAGATTTGTTCAATATGATGAATTCCGGGAAAAGTTGTTCATCGTTTTTAATCGACCTATACTTATATTCTGATTTATTTTCTTTCATTTTGAATCACCCTAATATTATACCTCATTCTATTTTACATTATTTACAAAACATCAAAAAAATATATTCCTAAGAACTTGCTCCATTATATTATATGTTGGCGAATATCACTAACACGGAGAAAAACACGAGTTATTAAGGATATGTTTTTAATACTATCTTCGCTTAGCTTCCCTTCTTTTGGTACCCACTAACTTGTCTGATCTAGTATTTCTTCCATCAGGGTTATTAAATATAAAGCCCTCTCTTTTTTCCACCGTACCAATTTTTGCATCACTTCTAGTCCGTCTTTTTGCCATAATTATCTCTTAAAAAAGAACAGTAAGGTATATTTATATTTTATGTATTTGTTTTATACCATATTCATTAGCAATTTCAATAACAAGCATTCTTTACGACATACGATTTTATATATTACTCATTAAAAACATCAATATACAGAGTATTCCTTTTGGACTAAAACTTGAATAACTCTGTTCTCTCCTCATTTTATATAATCCACGATAGACCATTAATTATTCATAATAAATATTTAGGTTGAAGCACGTTTGATGACAAGACAATAGACTATACAACACCAAACCTTTTTTCTCCCGGATTTATTTATATGCCAGATATGATTTCAGTATAGCAGAAAAATGAGAGAAGAACGATGAATGAGAAAAAACACGTCGAGGTACTCACCAATGGTGGCGATGCACCAGAGATGAATGCAGCGGTACGTGCGGTCGTGCGACGAAGAAAAAAGATATGGACACGACGTATCTGAAAATGAATGAGGTCTTAGCAGTACAACAGGAAAAATCTCTTGAAGTGATTGCATAAAGAACAGACAGTTATAATCTATTCATTGACAACAAATCATCACAACGAAGCGACAATCTTGTTTTCAAAAATCTGAAGGTTCTTTTTGAAGCCCTTCGAATACGCGAACGAAAAATCATACACAACATCTTTAAGGATCAACGGTTCAGGTGCTGCCATCTGAAAATCAACCTTTTGTTCAGGGTGTTCTAACGCAGCATGAATCCGTTCATTTGACAAGACTCCTTTTCCTCTTTTTTCAAGAGCAGATACGATACGACGAATCTGGTTCCAAAGAAATGTCTGTGCATAAAAATCAAGAACCAAAAAATCCTGTTTCTCAACGACAAGAATGGTGTCAATGGTTCGAACCGGGTTTTTCAACGGTTCAACTCGCGCGAAATTCTGAAAGTTATGCTCACCAGTAAACAACCCTACAGCAGAAAACACTGCATCAACATCAAGATCGTTTGTCTTCAGATAATACCGGTATTCCCTTCTTTTTGCATGACGAGGATAAAAACCAGACTCGACCGATTGAACCCCATAAATCAATACATCGGATATGTCCTTTGTCAACTGGCTCAGAATCTTTTCTTTGGAACAAGCAGTATCAAATGCACACACATTGCCTAAGGCAGAGACACCGCGATCAGTACGACTCGCGGTACGAAAACAAGAGGTATCCACACCAGTGATAATCCTTCGTTCAATCAACAGATCTAAAAGCTCTTGTTCAATGGTTTGTTGACCAGGTTGTCGTGCATATCCAGAGAAGTGTTTCCCATCATAGGCGAACTTTAATGCAACTCGCATACAAGCACCGAAATTGTTTCTCTCATAAAACAGTTCTTATACAGAAGAGGATAATTCTATAAAAACCAAACAGATACAACACATAAACAGCATGCCGAGAAAAAAAGAAATCGAGGAAAAACTCAAGACAGCCAACGTAGACATCGGAGACATTATTCAAATCATACGAAACGATGAGCAGGATGAAGAAGCGAACAAGAAGCGATACGTATTTAGAAATATATACTCAGATGAAGGAAGGAAATCGTTGAGAAAAAGTCTGGTATTAAGAGATGGAACAACGGTGCGTATCGAACCGGTGAACGGCAAGGAAGACGTCAGAGAATTCCAACGTTTTATCAACACGCTGACCAGAGAAGGAACCTATCTCCTTGTTGACAAACCAGTGACACTCAAAGAGGAAAAACAATGGCTACAAACCCAGATTCAGGCACAGAGAAAAGGAGAACAAATATACCTTAAGGCGCTGGTGAACGACCATCTCATTGGAGATTGTTTTGCAAAACCAGGTTTCGGCCGAAATCGCGGAAACGTTAACCTTGGTATTGCTATTGCGAAAAACTGGAGAGGAAAAGGCATTGGTCGCATCCTCCTAGAGGAACTGATCTTACGTTCTGAGCAGAAATGGCATCCGAAAAACATTTACCTGCATGTTGTCTCCTTTAATAAAAAAGCTCGTCAGCTCTACGAATCACTTGGTTTTCGTATCATCGCTCGGCTCCCACAATGGTTTGAGTACAACACAGCGTATCTCGATGAGTATATCTTCACCCTTGATAAAAAGCGTTTTCAAGAAGAAAAGAAAAAATCTCGTATTAGGTAATTTTTTCAGGGACTAAAAAAAGGTAACCGTCAAGTTTTATGGTTTTCACCATCGCAGTATCAACAGAAGCGGTTTTTGGTTTCTGTATCTCAACGGTGGTATAGGTTTTCGGATCCATGAGTTGAATCTCGTTTTTTGACTGACTGACCACGATCATTTCTCTGATGAGTTCTTTGCCGCCATATATCCTTGATGGCTGAATGTCTTTCCCATCAATCACTTTCTCGATCCATGTTGAAAGCTCTAGCGCACGAACCTTATTTGTATGAAGCGATACAATAGAGAAAAACGAGTTACCGAACGAGAAGAAATCTCCTTTACGATATGCTGGTATCCGTACAAGATAGGTCATGCGGTATATCTGTCTGCTGTCTTTCATTCCTGCAGAGGATGCTGATTGTTTGAAGTCACCACCAAATTGCTCCTGAATTCTTTTTGCAATCGAAAGTGCGGTTCCTTTTTCACTGAGGAAAAAATCAAGACCCTCACGCTTTTCAGCAATATCAGTAATAAACAACCCTCGTTTGCCACTTTCTTGAAATTGTCCGACCATGGTTTCAACAGCAGATCGAAGGGTTTTCAGCTCCGCGTTTGTGAATGTTCGTTGCTCAGCTCGAATCTGTAAAATCGCCTCATAATACCCTCCAGCTTCCCGAGAACAAATCTCACAGGTATTATGTCTGATTCGTACTGTAAGTGGGTGCTGCTCCGTAATCTTTTGATCCTCAAGAGAGCCCGAGATGAACACCATGCAAGCAAGTATTCGGTCTTGTTCCTTACACTGGGTTTGTATCTCAACGTCTTTCAGTTCAGGGCTGACAGAAAACGCATCTTTAATGTTGCGTTTAAGGATGTCATCAAAGGGCTCTTGTATCCATGTGTTCTTGTGTTTATAGGATGAACAACGAGGGCACATAATAATATCAAGGATTGCTGGTCCTTTGGAAAATTGTGTATCTTTCAGATAGCAACTGAGGCAGACACCATTTCGAAAGATTGGTACATCATTCCCGCATTCGACGCAAAACATACTCTTGTTCCGTTCCTGTTCGGTTCTTTGAGTGAGATATACGCCATAGATTATTAAAATAATGTTTAAATTATTTCATAGATCAAATTTGTGTTATCTCGTTTGTATTCCCTAATTGTATCTAGAGCAATTTTTTATTTATAATTCTTCCGACAAATAAGAGAATGATTCCACCCGCCAATCCTTTCCTCAATATATGACTTCTTCCCACACCTTTCCCCCATTCTATAATATTATAACAACCGTCTCCTTTTAAAAACCTATACCTCAAAAATTTAACACATGTTTTTGTTCTAATCGTTGACAGAAATAAAAAAAAGGAAAAAAGATATGATGTTCTAATATCCTAGCAGCTGTCTTAGTATCGGGAACGCGTGCGGGAACCGCTCGAATAATTTTTCTATGAGTCGATGGAATAATGGTAGGTTAATTGATGTTGATACTGGCATAATCACATCAAGTTGTCCCCAGTTGCTCAATGCATTATAGGTATCTTTCGCTTGGCATTGAATGATAAATGTGCCTGTTTCTAAAAATGTATGGCTAACAATAATCAATTGGCCGGAATGATAGGGACCAATCCATTCTGTAACGGGAAACCCGTCACCCCATATAATCCGGTAATAGACATCATCTCCTTCAGGGTCGGATGTGACAAAATTATAGTTATATGATACTCCTGTTTTTCCACTTGCTGGGCCATAAATGATTGGTGGATTAGGTGGCGAACTTGCTATTGTGGTAAAGGTGTACCACTTTCTCGTATAGAAACCGCTGCCGGTCGGGTCAGTCGCATTGACCCAAACTTTGTACGTTGTTGAATTTGTAAGACCAGAGAGCTCGAGTGATTTGGTTCCATTCAATGCACCAGTTCCACTGGCAGTTTGTCTGTTGTTACATTGAATAGCCCACGAAAACGCATCACCCTCAGGATCGTCGATTGGGATGCTCCAGTTAAAGCTCAGAGGGCTACTTGTTGAACAGTTTGCCGTAGAGGGTGTTCTAAAAACCGGTGGAAGGCTCACTTTTGTGATAAAACTGTACCATTTTCTAGTATAGATGCCACTTCCGGTTGGATCCGTCGCATTAACCCAGACCTTATATGTGACTAAATATGCGAGTCCAGAAAGCGCAAGTGATTTCGTTCCATTGTTGGCATTAGCTCCGCTATTGGTTTTTCCGTTACTACATTGGATGGTCCAAGAGAATGCATTTCCATCATGGTCATTGATTGGGATACTCCAGTTAAGACTCAGAGGAATATTAGTTGAACCGTTGGATGGGGTGGGTGATTCGAAAACAGGCGGTTGATTTGCTTTTGTAGTGAAGATGTACCATTTTCTTGTATACAGACCGCTACCGGTAGGGTCAGTCGCATTGACCCAGACCTTGTATGTTGTTAAATATGCAAGACTAGAGAGCGTGAGTGATTTGGTTCCATTCAATGCACCTGTTCCACCGATAGTTTGTCTGTTGCTACATTGAATAGTCCACAAAAACACATCACCTTCAGGATCATTGATCGGGATACTCCAGCTAAGATTTAGAGCGTTATTGGTTGAATTATTGCTCGGAGTGGGAGCCCCAAAGATCGGTGGTTGATTTGCACTTACTTTTGATTCTATTGCCGGAACAGCAGCAACCATCAACAGTATACACATAAACATACCAAGAATCTTATTTTTCATTTACCGTCCCAATGTTATTATATATATTCTCATATAAGAAGGTTTTTAATTGAAGAAATTCCTTTTTTTATAATACTCCGGCAATCAAGACAGATATCTATAGGGAAATCATTTGGTAATTCTGATCTACAGATTATTAAGAATATAATTATAAAGAAAAAGATAATGTAGCTTATAAATGGGGAGGAAATGAACCAAACCTATCTATTAATAGTTACTGATTGGATTATCGATTCTTTAGAATAAACTTAGTTTAAACTTTAATTATCAAATGTATTTCCCTACGATAATAATTAGAGTAATGAATGCTGTTATTCCTTTTTTTAATGAATGAGAAAATACATTACTCTTTGCGTTTGTAAAATTAGTAATCATTTTAGGTTTATGGGGTATATTTTTTTAAACAATATAATACGACTCTTAAAGATCATAGCCCCTACAAAGAGTTATATGAAAAAATTATTGGGGGTGAAATTACAGAACCAATACCTATATTGAATGAAGATAATATAATAAAACTAAAAAGTCAAATCAAATAGAAAGATGATGTTAAAAGAATATTTTCTTGGAAAAGGAGACGAAATATAGGCATTGGTATCGCAACTATAGTAATGACTCGATGTTGTTGATAATTCAAGGTGTTTACAATCTACCCGATTTAGAGGATTTTGTTATGTGGTTGATATCAATTGATATAGCATTAGTATCTTTTAGAATCGCTTGTCACTCTAATATATTGGCGCACCGGATCGGGTAAAAAAGTCGATGTTCTCAGTATTTTTGTGATAATTTCTTTATTCATCATTAGAGATGGGAAAAAGAAATTTTTTTATTAGACTTGGGCTAAATATACACCGTAGAGTATTAAGGCGGCACCAAGAAGGAAAAACCATGTTAGTGATGTACCAAGGAAAAATGACATCAGAATCGTAAAGAGCGGAATGAGATTTAGAAAGACCGCTGCTTTACTTGCGTCGATGTGTTTCAACGCGTAGTACCACCCGAGATACCCAAAGAGAGAACAGGTGAGGGCCAGGTAGAGAACCGCTAGCCATCCATTCAGTGACGTCTGCTGAAGAACCGGACCAAGATGCAAGAGAACGAATGGGATGTAGAAAAGTGTTCCAAAACCAAACGCGTAGGTCGTAATCACAAACTCATCGTACGTTTTTAACAGTCGTTTCCCAACAAACGAGTAGAGTGCCCAGCAAAACGCTGACAGCAATATGAGGATGCCCCCGATAAAAAAGAGATTGTCAAAGGTCAGTTCTTGTTTTAAGATATCGGAGAACATTATGACAAAAACCCCGATAAAAGAAAGAACGATACCTGCAACCCTTTTTCTTGTCAGAGTTTCATGCAAGAACAAACCGGAGAGTATCGCGATGAAAATCACGTTGGTGTTAATGAGCACGGATGCGGTTGGGGCATTCGTGAAATGAATACCAAGGAACTGGAAGAGATATAAGAGAGTCACTCCGGTCAGTCCAAGCACGACGAGCCACGGGAGTTCCTTTTTGGGGAGCATTAGTGGTTTCTTTCTTAAGACGGCAATCAGTATCATCAAGGGTGTTGCAACAAGAAATCGGAGAAAACCGAGATCAATGGGGTCCATCTCTTTTGTGGTAATATCGACGACGATAAACGATCCTGCCCAGACCAACGAAACAAGAA
>Ga0209777_10006388_pt1 | contig 13271 bp, 12 predicted proteins | sample FrelakmetHBP12HB_FD_187147 | JGI IMG/M metagenome (GOLD analysis project Ga0209777, IMG submission 187147) | Freshwater lake sediment microbial communities from the University of Notre Dame, USA, for methane emissions studies -HBP12 HB (SPAdes)... | ecosystem: Environmental > Aquatic >...
TCACCGCATCCGCCGTTACGTCCCCGATTAACCACGGCTGGTAAGCATTGTACGCCTCTACGCCTTTGTGCCATTTTACCCAAAGTTGTGGATTGGCATTGCCAGTCTCGCCCGGGCCGAGTGCCGAGCCGATTTCCCCGAACACCCTCACATTGGTATCAATAGGCGTCGTGATCTCCGGGGCGATGTAGGTACTGGTTGCGTATGGATTCGGGCAGAATTTATCGAAAGTATCCCATAAATCCGAACTGGCGTAGCCCTGTGACTGCGGGCAGAGGACGCCGGATGGGTGAACTATGAAATTCGTCAACGTCCCCGGCCAGCCGAGTCCGGCCTGGTCCACGCCCCCGGCCACGACAACATTCGTGCTCAGCGTCGTGAGGTCGGTCACCGCTGGTGTAGCAGAATAATTGCCGCTCGTATTGATGGCACAAATCAAGAAACTCCAGTTGCCCGGTGCCACCTTCATGCTGACCAGATGCGTGCCTTTCTCCACTTGCGTAATCGGCACGCCGTCGCTCCAGGTATAGTCACCCTGCGGATTGTATCGAATTTCATAACCGGCCACATCTGGAGAATTGGATTCGGCCCACGAGAAGACGACAAAGGAGCCATTTTGCGAGGCCACGAATCCGGTCACGTTAGGGGGATAGGAGAGACCCGCGCCGATGACATAAGTATAGGGCGAAACATCACCAAGCCCCTGTTGCGCTCCCTGCCAAGTGTTGAAGGAAAGGAATTTGAAATAAAGCTCCGTCCCGTTCAAATTTGAATTATAGGGCACTTTGAGAAGCTGGTTATCGAGCCGCACGAACCGCGTAGCCGCCGCGTGAGAAGCGATAGGGCTGTTGTATTGTCCGCGCCGTAGATAAGTCAGATCGTAATGGTTCGCGCTCGTGAGTGTAGCCGTTTCGTAGGCAATCAATTCCGTGCCGACGAGGCAGAGAGTAATGTCCGCATCGGCATCGGCCTGGGTCCCGGAAAGTAGCGTGCCGCCGCTCGATGAGAGATCAACACTCAGTGTATTTGTCGCATCCGGATCCGCATGAGAGGCCAAAGTCGCCGTTGTGCTTCCGTGTCTGCTCGGACCGTAGAGACGTCCGGCGAAGGCAAAAGTTGTATTGTCAGAGGATACCCATACATCGCAGCCGCCCCAGTTCGCCCCACCGCTGACGGCAAGCCAAATTTCGTATCCCGATTGCGTAAGGATGCCTGGAGCCACAAAGATCACCGGCACATTCACGTCACCCGGGTCGACGTTGTAATTGATGGCGTATCCGCTGCCTGATTGACTGCCATAGGTCGCGGCATGACCCGTGCCGGCGGGAAAATCTTCAGCCGTAATGTCAAACTCCCAATTCTCATTTTCCTCGATTTTGACAATTCGGACCGGATATTTTGATAGACCCAAGGCACTGTCCGTCAATGTCACGAGATCCATTGGCTCCAGGAGGCAGTAATCCATACCGAGCCGAAAATCGAATTCATTGCGGACATAGAGTTCACGTTGCAGGAGCAACTGTGCGATGGTGCGGGCAATGGACGCATCGGCGATGTAGTGCATGGTTTTTGGCTGATCCGGACGGAGATAATACGTATCGATGGCCGCCTGATCCTTCGCCTCTGCCGTGCTGATGTTATACTTGTTCGCCCGGTCAAGAAATTCCACTTTGATGTCATTGTAGGCGTCCGCTGGGCTTGTCCTCGTTACTTTGATCGGATCGGCACTGGAATCAGCTATGTAATCATCATCCGTCAGGTCGTAAACGGGCGTGACGTTGGGATTCCAAGTAGTACCGTTCGCCGTCATGGATGTATCGCCGAAGGGGACGACCGTTAACGTAGCTCCATCATGCAGGATCATTGTCGCGTTGGTGTGATCCAATAAATCTTGAATGTGCTGATTCGCCGCTTTTGCCTGGTTGAACGCCGGAGAAAGCAGGAGGTTCGCCGCAAGGCAGTAATTGGTATAATCGGTCACATCGATGAGAGATCCGGAAAGTCCCAAGCCATATTTTGTATCGGTGAGGATACCCGTAATGATGTCCGCTGGATTCGCGTCATGCAGGCCGGCCACAATATTGAAACCCTTGACTTCAAAACTCATGTTCGGAAGCGCATCTGATGTCCCCATGCTGAGGGACGGAGAAGCGACGTAAGCAAAACCTGGATATTTCAAGTCCTGTCCGGCGTGGTGTGCCGTAAGATAAGACCAGGCCGCCTGTCCATAGGAGCCGAGAAAAAGAGATAAGAATGCCGGCAAACTCGCATAAGTGGACTTATCCGCCCATACTTGACCGATACTGATAATCGGCCCTTCACAGAGGCCGATGGCCACGGCTGACGAATAGGTGTAGGAAGTCGACCCGGCCCCTCGGCCCCCAAATAGACCGCCCTTGCCGCCGCCGATGCCTCCCGAGTTAGGCGTTGCGATAAAATCCCCGGCCCAGATCAAATTTCCCGTAATCCGCATCGTCCCGAACACGACAGGTATCACCATACCGTAGGTGCTCGTCTGGATGCGCAGGGCATTGTAAGTTGGACCTGATTGGCTGAGGGCATTGTTGGCAGACATATTCATGTTTTGAACCTGTATCGAAACATTTTATAGGGCCTGCCCTGTAACGGATTTTGTGTCACATCCCCATAAAGGACGCACCTATCAGGGGCCGATGCGTGAATGATCGTAGGCCAGTCAACGATGATGCCGCCATGGCTATAAACGCGCCCGAACTTGAAAATCACAACATCACCGGGTAAAGGATCCTCCGTGATCTCATCGGCATACCGGGCAATGATGGCCAGATACCACTCCGCATCCCGGTGCAGCATGAAATCCTGCGGATAGTGAGGTGGTATCTCATGACAGATTAATCCACAATTCTCAAATACCTGGAGAAGAAGCAAACCACAGTCTATTCCTTCGTGTTTCACCCTTGCCTCATGGTGGAAAGGCGTGCCGAGAAAATCTTTTGCCTCCGCGATGATGGCTTTTCTTTGCCTGATCTCATCGAGGCTAACCTTGAGGCGTATGACATTCTCATGTTTCATTAGAGACTCGTTTCCGGACAAGGGATATAAGGGAAGGCCCGGAAGTTGTTAAGATTCGAGAATTTCGTGTTACACGTCGCCTGAAGGTGATCACATCCCGGGTAAACAGAAAAAGCATCCGTGGCAATCGGTGCGTAGGGCAATGGCACAACAAGGGAGATCATGCCATTGGCATTGAGATAACTTTTGATCGTCCGCACGATGCCCGTATTGTATCCGCTCGTAAAGGTGATGACACCCTGATTGAAATAGCCATCGGCCTGAGAGAGATTCGTAGTGAACTGAGATACCAGGAGTGTCCCGGCCTTGACGGTGTTCGTGACGGTCCAGGATGCCTTTGGGAGCGTGCAACCACCATCATAAAGCGTCCAGACGCATGAGGGTTGATAGGTAAGGCGGGGCCAGTCGATCTGAAGTCGCTCCATGATGCTTTTCACCTTGATGTCCAGGTATGTACGGCCTATCTCAATGTCACTGACCTGCCCGGAAAACAACGTGATGCCGCCTACGGGCGTTCCGGGGGGAAATGCCGAATAGAAAAGGCGTTCCAATTTGACCGTTGCTCCGTCCAGAACACCGTTAACCGCTGCGGCAAGCAATCCGATGCCCCCGATGGTCAGCGTCGTGGGATATGCTTTTATTTCCAACTCAGCGACTTCCACACCGCGCGTCTGAGATAATTTGCTGCGCTGAATCAATACTCCCGACGATGAATAAGTATGACTATTCCAGGCCACATCAACGTCGAGGGAGGTATAATAAAGAATGGAGCCGTTATTTAGAGTGATCGTGTAGACCTCGGCAATGTAGAATTGTTTGCCTGCTAAAAGTGCTATCACGCCCGCATTTGCCGTTTTCATCGCGCCGTCACGAATTGAAGCCGCTTAAGATCCCAAAGATTGTACATAAACTCGTTGAACGAATCCGAATAATCCCCATCGGTATATTCGATGAATCTCACCCGATTGTAAAACGAGAAATCCGCCGTGATCGCCACGCCATTGCCGGGCGCACTTGTGAAAGTCAGGATACCGGTCGTATAGCCCATCGTCCAGCCCGAAGTCTGATTCACGCCGGCAAGATAAATTTTCAGGATCGGCGTAGGACTGCCGGCGGCCTGAATATCATATCGCGGTATGACAAAACCGCCATAGGTACTCACCATCTGAAAGGTCTTCGTATTGCCGTTGCCCGTTGCTATGGCCTGAGCCGCGACGGTCTGATCTGAGAGATCAATGTAAAGAAAAGAATCGAAGGCGCCTTGCCGCGAAAGATAGAATCCTAACAGATCCGATAGTTCATGGTTTGTCGGATTATCCCTTAATAATTCAATGCTCAGCGTATAAAGGAAAAGCGGGTACACCATAAGGGCAGCCCGCAATTCACGCCCCGATGCGGCACGTTGTACTCTCGTGGAAAAGACCGGCGTTTTCTGTTGATCGTATTTGAGGCCCGGAGGCAGAGTCAGAACGGAATTGCTCATGCCATTACCTCGTGCGCCGGATCAGGGAGGGAAGATTGAAGTTCCGTGCCGATCCCCGCAATGATTTCATAAGTTTCGATCCGTGCCGATTCATGAAACTTTGCATATCGCGGCTGTCCCATGCCTGGATATTGATCGTCGAAGAACCGCTGCCGCCAGCAGGAGCCATCGCCGGTGATGCTGCACCGGCAAACATTCCCCGAAAACCCTCGGCAATATTGGCGGGCAGCACCATCTCCTGATCATGGATCATCGTTAGGCCAGTCCTGTCCACATCCCAACCCTGGGCAGCGGACGGGATCATCGTTTCAAATGCCATGACCCCCGCGAATGCGGCGGCGGCGGCAATAGGAGCCACGATAGGGCCGACATAGGGAATCCCCGCCATGGCAGCATAAGCACCAGAAGCAGCTCTAGCAGCATCAGCAAAGGCTACTTTTATGGATGCGGCAAGATAGGCCGCGAGACCTTGCGTCGCCCCCGTCTGCTCAGCTAAAACTCTCGCACCGGTTCCCGCTTCCGTCGCCCCCGTCTTTGCTACTTCTGCGGCGGCGTGGATAGCGACATCTTTCGTAGCAATTCCTTCGCCGAATGTCGCCTTAAATAGTTCGTTTTCTATCCATTTCAGGCGATTCTGTATGAGTGTGCTGATGAATGAGATTAGGATATTCTGGAAAAGATTCGCCATGGTGCGTTGAAGCGTCTGCGTCCCCATGATCATGCCCTGGACGGATGTATTGATGGCGCTATTGACAGGAGCAAGGAATCCATCCCAGGTCTTTTTCGTCTCAAGTTCCAACTTATTGTTGATCTTCTCAATATCGATGGCATGCTGCCCTGAGATCGCACTAAGTTTATTCTGTACCTCCTGCCACTTGGCAGGATATTTCTCCCAGATGGCGGCAATGGCATTATAAAGATTGTTTTCAATGCCGAATTTCTCATTGATAAGATTCTGCTCGATCTGAGCCTCCTCGGTCGCCGTGATCTTACCCAGGGCGAGTTGAGATTCAGCCTGCATTTTGCGGATTTCTATGGACTGAAGGGCCACCTTGTTATTCGCCTCAAGGATCTTCTGGGCAGTTTCAATCTCCTGCTTGATCTGCTCCTCCACGAGTTTCTGTCTCTCCGCCATGGCCCGGCGATATTCGCTATTCTCCGTGCCGAGCGTAGATTTGATGAGGGAAGCTTTCTGATCCTGGAGAGAGATCTGTTTCGCAAGATCACCCTGGGCCATCGCGTGCTGATTGCTCAGATCGGCCAATTCATCATCGAGGCTTTGCTTATGGTCTTTCTTCTCCAGTTCAAAAATCTGATGCTGGACGGCGTACCAATCTTTACTTCCCTTCGTCGCCTCGGCGAGTTTCTGCTCCCAAAAGGCTTTCTCCGTGGACGCCGAAATACCGTAAAATGCCTGTTCCTCAATCTGCATCTGATCGAGTTGATTGCGCCATTCCTGCATCTGGGATTTCTCGGCGCCAGGAGTCCCCGTTTCGGGAGGGATAAAGGGTTTGGTGCCGGGTGCCTTTGCAGGTCCGGCTTGCATTTTGCTCCAGAGTTTAGTTATGGCATCTCCGGTCGTATCGAAGGCACGGCCCATACCGAGAAGGCCACCTTTCAAATCCTCAAGTGATTCATGGCCTGCATTTTTAATCTCCTGCCATGCATCCTTGAAGCGGTGCTCATAGGCAGCTTGAGCCGCAATCATGATACCTGCCATTAAATCGGCGATACTCGTTAAAATGCCAAGAACCGGCTGCATGGCCATATTGATGGGCGTCGAAATCACCATGAAGGCAGTCATGAGACCCTTCGTAAGAAATATAATATCCTCGATAATAGGAGCCATCCCCTTCAATGTAGATATAAAACCGCCAAGAGCAGGGATAATCTCCTGCCCGATCTTTACTTTTAATGCCTCCCAAACTTCGCCCAATGCCCGTGATTGCATTTCAAACTGTCTTGCGCCCTCCGTATCGGCCCCGGACATTTCAAGCCCTAATTCGCGCATGAGCGGCCCTGCAATAGCGGCGGCTTCCTTCAAGTGGATCAACTGGACGTAAAGTTGCGCTCCACGAGGACCGAGCATCTCCATTGCGGCCTGCATCTGATCAGTGCCCGGCTTGAATTCCTGAATCTTGGCAATCACGTTATCGAGAATCGCGGGCATCGGAAGGAAAGCATTGGTAGTCGTATCCCGCACGGCAACACCCAAATTCGTAAACCGTTCCTCGTGCTGCTTTAACTGCCTCTCCATCCGCATCATGACAGCAATGTATGATTCCGAGGATAGTCCGAGTACTTTCAGAGTGACAGAGAGATCGGAGGCTGCTTGCGTGCTGATGCCGAGCGTCTCAGATAGCTTTTCGACAGTGCCAGCAAAAGAAGTAAAGGCTTCGGTCATTATCTTGACGATTTCAAAGGCGGCGAATGCGGCGGCGGCGGCAATAGCGGCAGGTGCGAGAGCCGTCAGTTTCTCCGTCATTTGCAGGATGTTGCCGCTGATCGCCGATTGAGCCGAGGCGATGTGCGAGTTCATGCCGCTGATCGAATCTTTGATGGAATTCGTCGCTTGCTCGAAGGCAGTCGCACCCTCCTGCGTCCCCGCTTTGACGCCAGAGGTATCGGTTGTAATCCTGGTTTCGAGAGTGTTATCGGCCACGTTTCACCTCACAACCCGCATCCCCGAAGGCTGCCATTAGGTTGCCTAAACTTGCCTCTTGCGGTTTTGTTGTGCTTTTCGTCCCTGCAATCGCGTTCACAATGGCTCCTATCAAGATATGCATCGGCGGGTATTCAGCCCAATACCGATTAAGCGCGTAGAGGCGAGGCAGCGTCATTTCGTCGTCAATATACTCGAACGACCAGCCCGTTATCGAAATTAGGTGGGCATAGATTGAGTCCCATTCGGGACGCTCCCCGCCGTTACTCCCCCCTGGACAAAACCGGATGAGCCCAGGACGGCTCTGACGAGTAAACCGATGTTATTCAGGTCGAGCCAGTCCTCGACTTGCTTCTGAGTAAGATCGGGGTAGTTGCGTGAAATCGCCGCATGGATGATCTGAGCGGCCCCATCAAACATCTTGATAGGTGTCTTTACCGCTGACAGTGCCTCGATAGTCGGATAGAGTTTCTTCAGTTGTCGGAACGATAACGCCGGAACGATATATTTTTCTCCGCCCAGCATGATCTCTGTACCCTCGTATTTCGGATCACTCATTTGTTCCCTCCAATTCGTAAATCCACATGCTCGTCCCTGCCACGTGCCGGTACGGAATCATCAGATCATCAAGGGCCTGCTTCACGCCGCCCTGGAAGAGATCATGACCGCACAGCACCTTCTTGCAGGCGGGGAGCCACGCCTGGACATCGGCCTTGACTGCCTCATATCCATGATCGCCGTCAATGAAAACCATCTCTATGCTTTTGCGGTCGAACATAGCAGCAGCCGCCACACTATCCATTTTCAACGCCTTGAGATTTCCGAAATGGCCGACGTTATTGAGGAACATTTGGTAAACATCCGCCTCACTCGCCAATCGGTGCGTGGTTTCCCGCTCAGATGGACTCCCCTGCCAATGGTCGATGGCCCAGACCGGCCCCTTGCAGGCCGTCAAGAGCGCATGTGTACTGCGCCCAAGCCAGGATCCTATTTCGACGACGGACTGCACCTTTGCCGCCTCTTTGTGCAGCCAGATCACTTCTTCTCTTGTCATCCAGCCGGGAATATCGGGCAGCGGCGTACCATCGGAGTATGTCGTCTTGATGACACCCCAGGATTGCAGCATGCCGTTCAGCATGTCCTTTTTCTGCTGCTCTGGCACGTTATAAGTGTGATAGAGAAATAAAGGATTCGCATAACCAACATCCTGGAGGATTTTCGTGAAGGTCGTGAATTTCAGACCGTACTTTGCAATGTTGCGGCTGCACACATAATCATCAATCAGATGCTCCGGCGTAATGATGCCGTTCAATTCAGGCCGCGATGGGTAGATATTCGCAAGAGCCTCATCAAGCGTCAGATCATCGAGAGGCCGCCACAAATCAATGCAGAGATGAGATGCGGCAGTAAACCAGTTGCAGGAGCCGATATGTCTGCCGTCGCGGAGAAAATATCGGTCGTACTTCCACCGGTTATCCGCCACGTCGCTGCCGTTGTGGGCCACGGTGTCGAGGGGCAGATGGTTTGTAATGTCCATCAGGTCGGGGTGAATGATGGCGTCGCTGTCGATGTAGATATTCCAGTCGTTCTCCATCTCCTGAGCCAACCTGTAAATCTGAAATTTCTCGTAAGTTAAGGGCCACGCCGGAAACTTGCGCTCCGTGATTACGTGGAAGAAAGCCCCGATCTTCCGGGCATAGTGCCTCATCAGAGGATACGTGATCGCCGTAATCTCTGGCGCGTAGTTGTTGCCAATATTGAGCGTGAAGATCGTCTTTTTTAGGGGCTTCTCCCATACCGCCATATCGCTCCTCCTCCATTTCCGTTGACATTACGATGATGCTACACTCAGCGTCCCCAGGACATTGCTGCTGTCCGCCATAGCCCCGAAATCGAACTCGGGAATCATAAAGTCTTCCAGCTTCGTCGCCACGGAAAGTTTCGATGCGGTGCACTGATTGAGCGTCAACGTTAAGTTGTTACCCTGGAACTGCCCGTTGAGGACGGCTTTGAAATACGGTGCGAGTCCGATGAGCTGATTGTTGATCGTGAACGTCTGTCCGGGACCCGTGGCAGTAGTGTAGGTATACCCGACTTTCATGGCCACGTTGTTGTCGCCGGAATTGAAATTATAGACGCCCGCTGCCACAGAATAGGTTCCGACTGCGTTTTGCGCGGAGAGCCTCGTTAGGGACAGGCCATTGTTTGAATACTTGACGCCCAGATCAAGGACCCAGGTCGCATTTTGCGCCACGGTGATATTGTTTGTAGTCACCGTATCGGCCTCGTCGAAAATTACCTTCGTTTCACCCGCCGCCTGCGTCTCACCGAAACACTGGTTGAAAAGCGTTGCCGTGATTCGTGCGGCCTTCGCCTTGCCGGTAATTTTGCATGTCCCCCTGCCGATGGCGAGCGGCAACTGATAGAGGCCGTGAAGTTCTTTAGTCGTCCAAGCAAGGTCAATGGTGACATCCTGGAGGCCGCCGAAGGGCACTGGGGTAGGATACGTTACCGCTACCCCGGCGAGCGTGATCGTTGGGATGGCCCAGAGAATCCCTGAGCCAAAGAAATATGCAGGTATTGCCATTGTTACTCTCCTTTCTCCTGATCCGCTTGAGTATCAAGAGGTGGATTAAGCAAGTTTTTCAAATCAATCTTCGCCTCCTGCAAGCGGTTAAATATTAAAACGTTGTCCGAAAATCCCGGACTATTGTGGAACCATTTCTGAAACCACGCCTCAACCAATTCTTCTGTCATGCTGCCTCCATTTCTATGGGGATGATCGCCACTTCCTGCTGGCCGAGTGCCCCTTCGCTCGTTTCGATGCGCCCCGAAATCCAACAGTGCGATACAAGGCCCCCCAGTGTTTGAAAGCCGGTGGACGCATCAGGGCCGAGCGCCGTTTCAATGGCGTCGATGATCGGATTCAAGAGAATCGCCGGCGATGCGTAAGGATCGGCTCCCGTATTGACGTAGACGTACAGGTCGGCGTAGAGTTTCCATTTTGCTGGGATGCCCCTCTGCTGTATTGGATCTTCATGCCGCTGCACCTGAAAGATGGCCGGTTGATTCTCCGCCGGCACATCAGACCAATGCAGAAGACGGCGGCTAATTGTTGTAACGCCACTTACCATCTGAATCTTAGCAAATAACGCCGCATAGATAGGTTCGCGGGTAATCATGACGACCTCACAAAGACGCCGGAAATAGCGTTTTCCAACTCCGCCATGACCTGCGGTTCCATTTCCGCCAGAGCCGTCCGCATGAAGGAACGCTCGGGCATTTTGGATCCTGGGTGATTGACTTTCTTCACAATGATCTGCTGGCCGCCCATTATAAACGCCAGGGCGCGGCCCTTCTTTGGCAGGATCACATGAGGCGGCGTCTTTCCGCCATACTCATGAATCGCGGCATATTCGATGTTGGTGCTGACGATGCCCGTGGTGATCGTATCACCGCTGATCTGGACCTCTGGCGATATGCTGCGCCTGAGCGTGCCCGTGCGGTTGGCGAGGACCTGCCCGCTCAATTTCTCGCCCTTTATCTTTCGCGTGAGTTTTAAGACAATCCGCCCCATCGATACCTGTACGGCTCCTTGGACTTCCGGGAACTTGCGAAGGATGTATTTGGGCACGCGAGCAGGATCGCCTATGATGGCCGCTCTGATCATTTTTCTTTCCTCGCTCCATAAAGAGCCACACACGCAAAAATGATGACGGTTCCAATGATGATACATTCGAGGATCATATGGGAATCACCTTCTTGTAACGCTGCACGACACGAAGCACATTATCGGGCATGTGGTCAGTCTGGAACGTCACCACCTCGCCAACTATGCTCTTGCTCTTCTGCCCGATGCGCTGACGGCCCAAGAATCGATATGCCACGAGATCAATGCACGCTTGCGTGAGATCATAAGGCAATTGCGCGTAGCCAGCTCTGTACAGCAATTCGATATTGTCTGTTCCTCGCGTAAATTCGTAGCCCCAGAGCATCACGTGAGATGCCGCATCGTTGTTCGTCCAGGTGTAACCTCGTTGCCCCGCCCCGAGTTGCGCCGGGATGCTCTGATTGTCGATAGTCAGGGAGGTTATAGACACTATGGGCCAATGCCGCGTCAGCAGTATGCCGTGGCCCCATCCGGCGCCGCTGTAAATCTCGTCATAATTCTCGATGTCAAAGACGCGACTCGCTTCTTGCCTGATGTCCTCAGATGCTGCGGTAATGAGCCTGGTGAGCTGTCCGTCCTTGGTGCTAACGGTCAAATCCAGCCAATCCTTAACGTCAGCCAGCAGGCAAAGATCGCCGGTCACAGTTTCTTGCCCCCTTTCCCACTCAACGTTTTGCCGAGTCCTTTGTTGGTGCCCGCCTCGAATAATTGCGCCCTCAGGCTGCCGATGGCATTATCTTGAGAAGCTGCCTTGATCTTCAAATCGGCGTTCTCCTTCTTCAATGCAGCGATCTCCATGAGAAGGATGTCCTGATCGAATTTCGGCTTTGCGGCAATCAGTGATTCCTGCGCCGCCTCATCCTCGGTTTGCAAACCATGCCGCCGCGCCTCAGATAAAGCATGATCGGGTACTTCCACGAAACCTTGATCATCCGGTTCGTAGTTGATCCCATCAAAGCCGAAGCTCGTCGCACGGGCAGGCAGTTTCAGCCTCATCAATTCCTCCGCATTCTGTAGAGGGACGCGGCTTTTTTAGGCACCGCGCCCCAGATTAATATCATCATTCTCCGCTTAGGCATTCTGGATGTTGGAAATCAGCCCCAGACTCGGTGGAAAATAATGTTGAAATACCTGATCGGCATACACGCCGATTTCATACTGACGGTTCACCATGGGCCAATCCTGCTCGTAGTAGTCACGTCGGCAGCGGACCTGCATGACATTGCTCACGTTGGAAAGCGGGTAAGGCAGGCGATGGCAGACCGCCAAAAGCGTCCCTTGCGGCACTTCGGGGTGAATCTTGATCGGGACTGCTTCCCCTTCTTCCGTCATCGTAAAGGGGTTGTAATACTGGATCCGGAGCGCCCCGCCGGTGATCTCGCCTTTTTCCATCGTCAGCACGAAACGCTGCGCCGATGCGGTGGCCGAAGCGAGAATCCGTTTACGGATGTTGTCCTTTTCCGCCGAGTTGCAGTAGATGACATCCGGGGCCAGCCGGTAATTCTCCCAGAAGGACCGGAGCATCGTGTTGATCTCGGTCACGCCGCCATAGTTGTCAGTCGTGAACGGCGCATTATCGAGACTCGCGATGTAGGACCCTGAGAGCGTGGTGTTAGCAATCGCAATCAATCCATCGAAAACCTTGGAGTTCTGCGAGAAGTCGTTCACGATATCCAAGGTGTTGTAATTCTGACTGCCCGTAGCCGCGTCCGTCTTGATTGTGTAGGCGTTAACTGTGGTGACGGCGCCGAATTTGACGGCCCCGCCGCTCGGACCCCAGAACCACGCATAGGCCACAGCGCCAGGAAGGGCCGCCACAGTGCAGGCAACGGAGCCGATGGATGAACCGCCCGTAATGGTCGGCTGGTACACTGCAGAGACGATGGCCGAACCGCCGTTGATGTAATCGGTCGTGCTCCCCATGTTCACTCTTGTGATCAACTGCTTGATGCCGTCCCCAGAGGTGCCGATAGTCGTGACAAGGGCATTTTTATAACCCTCAAGCGTCAGAGCCACGCAGTAGACGGAGTAAGGTGAATGTGCCGCCGTCATGGTGCCGCTAGTTTGCGATGGCGTGCCGGCTGGCGTCGGAGTCTGCCCAAGGGCGTAAGTTCCCTGTCCGCCGATCAGGAGACGTTCCTCGCCGATCATGACTCCCCGGAGCAGATTCATCGCTGACAGGGCGCGTAGATCATCAAAGCCTTCGGCACTCATCTCGGCTTCAAAGGTCACATAATCGTCGAGTCCGATGGTGCGATACGCGGCGTAGTAATCCTTGGTCGCCGTGACCTGGGATGCGTTACGATGCCCCTCGCCGACACCCAGGGATACGAAGGTCGTGTTGATCCCAGTGATGCCTCTCCAGTTCGCCTGGATGCCGCCCCTGCCGCTGACACGAGGCGTCT